>Ga0310695_10000442_pt1 | contig 108352 bp, 85 predicted proteins | sample RumenRJG_04DNA_FD_203882 | JGI IMG/M metagenome (GOLD analysis project Ga0310695, IMG submission 203882) | Bovine rumen microbial communities from Lethbridge, Alberta, Canada - RJG_04 (v2) (version 2) | ecosystem: Host-associated > Mammals > Digestive system > Stomach > Rumen | place: Canada...
AAAATTACTGTCAGCCTATTACTCGTAGCAATTATGATATTGTCGAGGTTCACAAGTATATTTTGCAAGCGATATTTTGTTACCATTATCATGAAAGTGCCATCCTATGAATAAAGCAGGCTAAGAAGCTGTCTGTAGAAGTTCTTCAACTGGCTAACGGCAAATGGGTAAGTGGAATTGATCTCATGCTCGCAGAAAGCGGATGCCTCTGTGGTGCCAGTATATGGAATAAGCAATACAACACTCGGCATGAGGCTTACATGGCTGCTTGCGAGACAGCAATGAAGGACATTCAGTCTTCTTCTAACAAAAATGATAAGAAATATATCAGCTATGTCAAAAAGAAGATGGCAGAATCTCTTCAACTCAGCTTGTTCTAACCAGCTTAACAGAAATAGTAGTTCGATTATATCATCTTTCTCTATGGTAGGCCCGGCTTTTAGCCGGGCTATATATGTATTTACAATGACTGTGTTAAATATGTCTGTACACTTGGAGGTTTGAAGCGAAAATATTAAATTTGCAAAAAAGAATGAATTATGGGATTATCAAGTTTATTTAGAACAGAAGCAACTCTTAATGCAGTGCTTTACATATTACAGAAATTAGGAGGGAAGTCTGATATGCACAAGATCTTCAAGATCCTATATTTTGCAGACCAGTCTCATCTTAGCAAGTATGGAAGAAGCATCACAGGAGATGTGTATATTGCCATGCAGTATGGCCCTGTACCTTCTAAGACAGACGACATTTTCAAAGCTGTAAGAGGAGATAGCTATTTCCATGATGCTGAACTGAATACATACTTTCATTTTGTTAATAAATATATAGTAAAAGGTATTAAAGAAGCAGACTTGGATTATCTTTCTGAAAGTGACACTGAATGCTTGGATGAAGCCATTGCTAAGTGTAAAGACAAAAGTTTTGATGAGTTGACAAAAATGTCACATGGCTTAGCATGGGAGAATACACGCAGGGATAGAAGCATATCTTTTAAGGATATACTTCGTGAAGAAGGCGACTCCGAGGATTATGTTAACTACATCGCAGAGAAACTTATGCTTGAAAGCTCATACAAATGATGGATTTGCCCAAAGCTATAATTGATGAAAGTATAAAACGTGGGACTATACTTCATTCTACCATGTTCAAGAATATTGATCATGGAAAGTTTTTTGTGGTCATAGGCGTAAACAAGGAATATGTTGCAGGCTTTTTCTTTATTAATTCCAATATTAATCGTTTTATGATGGATAAACAGGAGCAATTAAGCATGCAATATATCATCAAGAAGGCAGATTACGGCTTTCTTAAATATGACTCTTTCATTTCTGCCACATCTCTACAAACGATACCCATCAATGAACTTACAAACACAATTCAAAAAGGTATAACAACTTACGTTGATAAACTGCACGAAGAATATTTGAATGAACTGCTTGAAGCAGCAAGACAGTCGAAACTATTCTCTAAGAAAGAGAAACACGATTTTTTCTTATAACCATATTACACCCTTTTTAAGCGTGCTTCGTCCTGCTTTCACCTGAAAGCAGGACGCTACAAGGTATCTTCGATGAATTCCTCATAACGCCCCCACCTGTCTCCAACCTCTCAGGCTATTGGAGACAGGTGGGGGCGTTTATTTTGCTTCGCAGTTACTCTACCTAAATAGTATGTATATTACATTATTACAATAAAGTTATATTACTTTATATTACTATTTCATTATTATGTTATTACTCTATTTCAATAAATTGATTATGACTTACTAAAGATTATCTACTACTTCATCTAATGCTAATCTACATATTGATTATAACATACCTACAATCACTATGCGTGAAGACAATGGCGGAATGATCCGGCACAGTCTTCACGCTTTCTTATGAAGCTTAGTGTTCCTTCCCGCAGCTCAGTCACACAAGGCTTCTTGTTTCTCTACCTAAATGCTATTGTTGTCTCTTGGCCGTCCTCGCTTTTTCACAAAGGTCATAACCGTCATCTTACGCTTTTTCCTTGCAAAGTTAGACAGTCCTCGCCCACAGCAAGCACCTGTCGTTCCTCCTTATCTGAGAAAAATCTTTCAGGCAGCCTTCCACAATCATAGATTGGGTATTCCTGAAAGATTTTACTCCGATTGCTAGCTTTTGGGCTGTCCCAGACTGTCTCCTTTTTGCGCAGAAAAAGACTCAGAGATGACGGATATGTCGATGTAAAAAAAAGCTCGGACGACCAGAACAACAAGTTGAAAAAGACTAGATGAATCTGGAATGCCGATATAAAAGGTAACGATGGAACCAACCAAGCCATCACAACATAATAGATATGAAAACAGTTTGGAATTTATCCAAGTGGATAGAAAACCGAGATATGGATGACACTAGAATTGTGAGAGATACAATAGAATACGGTGTCATCGAAAACTTTGCCAGCGAGCAGGAAGCCGACGACAAGTTAATTTCTCTTGCTCAAAGAGCAAAGAAAAAGGGCTGGACTTGCTCTACAAACATTGGTCAGCATAGTATTGCTGTTCACTACATGAATAAGAAACATGTAGTCATGTACTTCTCTGCTGAAAAAGCCATTACTTTTGGTAAGATTCCTTTTCATCCACAGCATTAAAATGTTACGGAAGGATAAACTACCCCCTCAAACAGACAGGAAAATTAATTATACAGGAAATTATAATTTCATTAGTATTATTTCGTTACATAACAACAGCCCTCGCCATCACGGATAAGGCATAAGACATGAAAAATATCTATGGAAAGACAGTATATCCCAAATACGAGATTGCTCTTAAACAGCACGTAAAAGGTAGCGTGGAAGACGATTACGAAAGTGTAGAGTTTCATGGAGCAGACAACTATAGAGAAGCTGTCAAAATGGCTAAGAAGTATTCGTTAGATATTGGCTCTGGAAACATGCGTTATGAAGAATCAGCATCATTAGATGCGGGTCTTGCGCAAGTAACCATAATCTGTTACTATTCTGACGATATATCAGATTATAATGAGGTGTGGCAAGAAGAATACATAAACGGAAAGAAAACAAAAAGATATTAAGCCCTACCGCATAACGAATAAGCGAATTATTATGAGATACATGGTAATAGAAAATACCAACACGCTAAGCAATGCAATAGCAGAGTTTGATGACTATGATCACGCTATAGAGTATATTAATATGCTTACTCATGATTATACTGTTATAAACAACCTCGACACGGATCCTCAGATTGTCTATTACAATATTACTGACAAGGAAACCGCACATAATGAGAGTCTTAATCCTGAAGATGTCGATTATGATCCTACAGGAAAGATAGTATGGACAAGTAAGAAGTTCTATTTCGAATCTTGACAATACATATTGTCGGTATTTAAATTCAAGAAGGTTACAGGGAGACCAACCATCTCCCCATTAATATACAGCTATGACGCAATATACAGTTTTTCTTAAAGAGCAGATCCAAGATCCGGAGTATGGAAGAGAACTTACTGATGTATTCCACTTTTACCGGGTGTCTGATGCAAAGAGATTCATCAAGAAACACATGACTCTCTACAATGGTTCAAGTATTACAAAAATTTGGTCTAACGGAGATTGGGAGAACTTAGGCGAAATTAAGCTCTCTGCTAGTAACAAACATTACGTAGCCAACACACGTATGAAAAAGGCTAATTATTAACTCTATAGCCCTCGACATCACGGTTAAGTCAAATAAAGATGAATATAGAATATATAGCAACTTTCAAAACTGATAGTGGCATATCTAACGACATGCCTGTCAAAGGTAAGGATCTCTTCAAGATAGTGAAAGAAACTATGAAGAGTGCTCAGACAGCATGTCAAATTGGCGACTCTTATCAATGGAAAGTAGGGACGATCACAGACTTAGGCCTAGAGCCATTACTCTTTGGGATGGGAGAAAAGGATGAGAAAGGCATCCTGCATGATTCTGGCTGTGTTAACGCTTATAATCCACACATGCGAATCAGCAAAAAGATGCTCAAAGGTATCTCACGAGTCGAAAGACGTTACGGTCTCTTGGACAAATTGTTCTTCTTCGATAGAGATGAAAACAACAGACATGGACAAGGCTTCGCTGATGGCTGTGAGTTAGAAGATAAATTCATGGTAGGCTTTATGCGTGGTGTTCGTTTTGATGGTACGTTATTAAAGTTTTAGAAAAATTCTAAGACCTACCGCATTACGGTTAAGCGAAAACAATATGAATAAGACAATGAATGCAAATGATATTATTTGGGAGAAGAAAGACCCGATCCCCTACAGTACAATGATATGCCCGAAAGGGTGCCGGTGTAGCTCTTTAATGGAGCAAGGAAGGGTGTTGCCAACAAACAAATCTCAGGTACGGCATTTCATAAATGCCCATCTTAAACTGGGAAAGCTAAATTACACCGATGTCTGCAACGTCGAAACAGTATTTTCACATCAAAAGATGAAGGGAATATATAAGCAATTAGGCCAGGGATGGGTTGCTTTAGTCAATCAAAGCGACTTTCGCTTTGCTTTGTTGAGAGAATATAGTATGCTATAAATCAAAACAGCCTCCGTATTTCTACAGAGGCTGCTTTGCTTTCTTATAACTCAAAGACATCCCGAAGGTTGCCTTTCTTGTGCTTGTGTTAATGTATCTTTGGAGATTTATAACTTGCAGTTCTATACCAACCTGTGTCATGCTTATATCTGGAAACCGCAATAGAAGGGCTTATACCATACTTCTTTGACTCATTTGCGATTACCTTAACAATCGCATACGGAGACAAATTATGGCTGCCCTTGCTCATGATATGTTTCCATATATCATCAGGGATTAAAGTCTGTCTTGCAAAAGCATTAGCCTCTTTTTCTTTCGGGTCATTTGAATACTCACTCCCTTCAATGGCAATAAAATCATTTTGACCATCAGAAAGATGACAGTCTATATGATACAATTCATGTATTATGTCAAACGCCAACTTGTCTAAATCGTTATAACGATAAGTGACAGTAATGCAAGGATGGCCGTTGGCAAAAGTCGAATATCCATCTATGGGTGCCTTCTCTATCTTTTCCATTTCAACATAAGCGATTCCGTATCCATCAAGACATTTCTTAATAGAATTTACACTCATGTTTCGGTGATTTGCCATAGCTGCTATATCTTTAGCTGCTTTTATGGCATTACCTTTTACATAGGTTCCCCCAACAATGGAATGCGAAGTAGCTACCCAATTTAGAACAAGCCAAGAAAGCATATTCTTATCATCTGCCTGTACTTTTTCACTATGTTTGTAAAGCCCAGCAACGTGAAGTCTTCTATCCTCAGCTGACTGTAAATCAAAAGGTATGATTTCTTTAAGTTTCTTTACTCGCTGACACAAAGATAAGCGAGAGATATGCAGATATTTATAGAGTATCTTAAGATTAAGCACGCCAGAGCAAGCAACTTCAAAGTTGCCTGCCTCTCGTTCTTCATCTTTTTTTTCATTAATAAGTCTACAGTCATATTCATATCCACTCTGTAAACTCATCCATGTTTTAAATGGTATTCCCAGATATTTCTCCAATTTCATAGCGAGCTCTCCGTTGAGATTACGCCTCCCCTTTATGAAATCATTTAAGTGAGATGCTTGCATTCCTATCAGAGCAGAAAACTCCTTCTGCTTGATACCACGTTCCCGCAACTCTTCACGCAAGATTTCTCCCGGATGGATTGTCCGAGCAGGAACTAATCTGTTACTTTTTGTTGCCATAATGTGTGCTATCTATCTCGATTAATTCAACTTCAATGCCACCATTGGTTTCTGTAAAAATCAGTCTTTCTACCATCCCATTTGCCAATCTAAGTGAACTCTTGGGAAACTCACCTTGATATTTCAATTTTTCATAGTGCAAGAAACTTAAAGGTTTTAAGTCGTCAGTTTTTTCAACGTCGTACATGATACTGACTGCCCTCTGAAAGCCTTCTACAAGTTTTCTGCATTTGCAAATGGTTTTGTATCTCTTGTCCTTCGTTTTTCCTAATTTATACAGTTCCTTTAAAGCATTGTCCGCAAAAAATACATTCATGCAGTTATATGCTATTTTCTATTTTTGCAAAGTTACTTAAAAATTCCCATACTTGGTAATTTTTAAAGGAAAAAATCCACGAAATCAGCTTGCTTTAACAAATAGCGTATAATAAAATGTATTCCAAAATCACTACACAACGTTTGCGGATAACTATTATTGAGCTTTTGTCCAATTAAAGCGTATTACAAGAAAATGTCAGCCTTGCTAAATTTAGTAAGGGCTGACACTTTATATTATAACTCAAAGACATCCCGAAGGTTGCCTTTCTTGTGCTTGTTAACCTTGATCTTGCCATGAAGGCTCTCGTACTTCTTAATGATAACATCAAAAGCAAGAGACACCAAATCTTTGATGGTAACATCCTCCTTGGCAGCAATCATGCGGATCTTCTCAATCTGCTCAACATCTACGATGGTACAGAAGCGCTCTTCTGCTCCAGCCTTTGAGGGCTTCTTCTCCTTTGCAGCGTCAGTTGTGGCTTCTTGACGGGGAGATTCCTGCTTATCCTTGGGTGATTCTGTCTCCTCATCACTCTTACTACCTGTAAGCCCCCCTAACAGGCGACTCATTGAATCTGTATTTAATCCTTTACTCATAGTATTACTTACTTACTCTTTTAATGAATTCTTCCGTGAAGTTCTGGTAGTCTACTGCACCATTGCTCTTCTTGTCATAGTCTACAATGTTGCGAAGCTCCGAAGGGGCTTGGGCGAGGGTGATATTCTTGCGAATCTTAGTATTAAAGACCAGATCACCAAGCTGTTGGCGAAGCCCCTCTTCAATCTGACGACTCATAATTGTCTTCTCATAACGGGTGAAGAGAATGCCAAGTACCGACACTTTTGGATTCAGCTTCTTCTTCACCATGTCGATAAAGTTATTGATCATGGTAAGCCCAACGAAAGGAAGGTACTCCGCTACAAGTGGAATGATCACACCGTCGGATGCAGTAACAGCATTGAGAGTGAGAAGGCCAAGCGAAGGTGGACAGTCAATGAGTATGTAGTCATAGCTGCTCTTGTAATCAGCAAGCCATTCATCCAGAATGTGCTCACGAGCCATAACCCCCGCAAGCTCCAGATCAGCGGATGCCAGCTCCAGTGAAGATGGAACGATGTCTAGGTTGTCGTTCACACTAGTAATAAGTGTCTTGTCTTCGTCCTTGCCTGTTAGAGCCTCATACACGGTACCCTCAATCTTGGAGGGATCCAAAAGGGAACATGTAAGGTTGGCCTGTGGATCCAGATCAATTAACAACACCTTGCTTCCTTTAGATGCAAGGATAGATCCAACACTGGCTGCTGTTGTCGTCTTACCAACGCCACCTTTGTGGTTGGCGAATGAAATTACTTTTGCCTCAGTACTCATAAGCGTTTACGTTATATATATTACTTTTATGTTTTCTTGCAGTATTACTTACTATATGTATTACATGTGCAAAGATAATAATTATTTTTGGAATATCCAATATTTTTAATCTAAAATATTTGGATATTTCAGAATTTCTTTGTACCTTTGCAATAGATAAAGGAAACGGGAGAACCAACCATTCTTCCACAAATAAATTAGATTATGACGATACTGTTAATTATCCTAGTCGCTTTCCTGCTGAAAGGCACCATCAGTGCAATAGGGCATAGCAGCGACAGCTTCACCCACGACAGATAGTCGTGGAGGAAAAATATGAAAAGAACCACCCATCACATCAGTGATGAGTAAAAGAAATACGGAAAATGCTATCCAGGCAGAAGCCCCAGACGTAGGCACGGAATCCTCGCTGGGGCTTATTTTTTATTCATCCTTCTCGAACTTTTTGTTCAGACGGTCAAAGTCTTTAATCACATCCTTCTCCTGTATAGAAGCATAATGTTTCATGGTCATTGACACATTCGTGTGCCCGAGCATACGACTGACATTCTGTATTTTGGCTCCATTGCTGAGTGCCCATGTAGCAAATGTGCTCCTGGCCATGTGTGTATGAAGGTTCCTGTGAATGTTGGCTGCCTGAGCTACAAGTTTGAGCGCATAATTGTACTTCTGGTTTGTCATAATCGGGAGTTTCCAGTCATACTTCTCACCGATTTCAACGGCCGGTTTCAGTAGCTCAGTAACCATTTTCACACCGTTCTTCGATCGTGTTGCATCTACACGATAGTACCGTCCGTTTTCATGACGAAACTTATTAATGTCAAACTCGACCAGATCCGAATACGAGAGAGCAGTCATGGTCTGGAACACAAACAAATCTCTTGCGTGCTCCATAAACTCAGACGGCATCTGCGCACTCATTAGTCTGCTAAACTCTTCCTCCGACAGGTAATCGATCACTTGTTTGTCCCCACGGCTGATTTTCCCTCTCAACCGGGAGTAAGGGTTAACTTCAAGTTTGCTAAAGGCAACAGCATCGTTGATGACAGCCTTCAAGCAACTGTGATATTTGTACACGGTTGGATCTGCCAGACCCTTGGCGTGAAGCCACGTGTCAAACTCACTGATATTCTCTACCGTCACGTCAACCATAGACTTGATACGCCCGAAATCTTCCAAGGCATTTATGGTAACGACATAGTGCGCCCGTGTGCCCTCTGCCATCACTCGCTTCTCGATCCTTTCATTAAAGAACTCCAGAAAGTCGGTTTCGGACGAGCCTTTGAATGCGATCCTCCGGATCTCATCCATAATGATTGGTTTGTTATGAATGAGGCAGTCATTGATCTTGTCCGTCACATTGACTTGCATCGCAGCAAGCCGTTTGCTCTCTTCTACAGAAAGAGAGTTGCGCTTCTTGGATCTGATACCTGTAGTTATATAATAGACATGGCCGCCAAAAGTGACTCGCAGCTCGAAGGGAGCGGCTTTTTCCGGGGCGACATGTTTGCGGTCGAAAACGACAGCTATTGTGGGTGGTCTCATACTTACTTGTTTTTGGTAAAGACTTTGTGGTAAATTGGTAAATAATTGGTAAAACATTAGTGTTTACTAAGCCTTTTACAGACTTCGTAGGACACTTTCGGTAAAACCTCAAAAACAATGTAAGTCGTTGATTTGCAGCAATATACAGTCTTGCTGAACTTTTATAAGTGACTCGCATGGGGTTCGAACCCATGACCCCAACATTAAAAGTGTTGTGCTCTACCAACTGAGCTAGCGAGTCAACGGTTTTGTATACTCGTCGGGATTACTGGACTCGAACCAGCGACCTCGCGCCCCCCAGACGTGTGCGCTACCAACTGCGCCAAATCCCGTAGTTTTTAAAACCGAGTGCAAAGGTACACATTCTATCTGATTCCACCAAATTTTCGGGCAACTTTTTCATTTGTTTGTTGTTTTTAATGTAAATATATAGGGCGTAACTACGTTATTTCAAGGGATATTTTGTATTTTTGCAAGACGTAAAAAGAATGACGCAAAGTACAATTGATGATGTTCAAGCAAATACATATTGCCCTGTGGTTGCTCTTGGCGCTGTGCTTAGGGATTACTGCTTGTGGCGGTGATGACGGATTGGTGTCACCAGACAATAGCAGTTTGGTCACGGACACAGCTGAGATTGACAGCAACTATGAATACCAGTTGCCGGTCATCTTCCATGTTCTTTATAAGGATCAGTCCGACCCCAGACAATATATTCCTGCCGCACGCCTGAAAAATCTGCTGCAATATGTCAACGAGATCTACCAAGGCGGAATCTATGACAAGAGCGAGAACCTCCATCTGAAATTTGTCTTGGCCGAGAAAAACGAAGCAGGAAAGAAGCTCGGAACACCCGGAGTCGAATACGTGAAATACGACGGCGAATATCCCATTGACGTCAACGCCTTCATGTCAGACAACACTGGTGCCAATGTGAAATACATCTGGGATCCCAACCAATATATCAACGTATTGATGTACAACTTCAAGTCTTCATCTGCTAATGAGGTAACTTTGGGCATCTCACACATGCCGCACACGGTGGACAATAGGGTAGAGGGCTTGGACAATGTGAAGACGCAGTATATCGCCAAAAGTCTACTGAAGTATCCGCTCTGCTCGTCTATCAACAGCATCTATGCGGCGCAGAGCTCTGAGGGCGGTTATTTCCAATCCGACCGTTACACAAATTCCAACCACGCCACAACCAATCTCAACACAGCAGATGTCGTAGTCACGATGGCACACGAACTGGGACATTATCTCGGTCTCTATCATGCTTTCACAGAACATGAGCAAGATGGAAGTTACCAGCCTGTGGACTCTTGCGGTGACACCGATTACTGCAAGGACACACCATCGTACAACCGGATCGAATATAACAACTATCTGGAATCACTAATCGGCAACCATAACAATCCGAACACAACTCAGATGATGCTGTCAAGAAGTTCCTGCGATGGTAAGACCTTTGGGTCCGACAACATCATGGACTATAGTCTGACGATGGGATTTCAGATCACCGCAGATCAGAAGAAACGTATCAGAAACGTGCTCTACTACAGTCCCCTCATTCCGGGACCCAAGAAAAACAATATCAACACCAGAACGCGGGCCACGGACGACAGCCACCCGCTGGATTTGAGATTCACCATTATTAAATAAGCAACCTATAGATTATGACATACAGTATTACAGCTCCGAAAACGCTCAACGCCAGCATCAAGCTGCCAGCGTCGAAAAGCATCAGCAACAGGGCACTGATCATCTATGCCCTCACCGGCGGTGGGCATGTGCCCACGAACTTATCTGACTGCGACGACACCTCCGTGGTCATCAACGCCTTGAAGTCCTCCGACAAGGTCATCGACGTCAAGGCAGCAGGTACGGCCATGCGTTTTCTCTCGGCATATCTGTCTCTCACACCCGGAGAACACGTCATCACTGGTTCTGAGCGCATGAAGCACAGACCCATCGGCATCTTGGTTGACGCTTTGCGTGCGCTGGGTGCTGACATTGAATACGCCGGCGAGAAAGGCTTTCCTCCCCTGCGCATCAAAGGCCATCAACTCGAAGGCGGTCAGCTCGAGATCCCTGGCAACGTCAGCTCTCAGTTCATCTCTGCTCTCCTGCTCATTGGCCCTATGCTGGAAAAAGGCTTGCAGCTCACACTTCAGGGCGAGATCATCTCGCGCCCTTACATCGATCTGACACTGTGTGTGATGGAAAACTTTGGCGCACAAGCCTGTTGGGTGGACAACAGCACGATAGAGGTGAAGCCTCAACCTTACGTCAACAAGTCCTATGTCATCGAGAACGACTGGAGCGCAGCCAGCTACTGGTATGAGCTGGTAGCGCTCTTCGGCGACAGCATGCCCGAGGTGAGGCTCAACGGACTCATGGACAGCTCGCGCCAGGGCGACTCGATTATCAAATACATCTTCTCGCTCTTGGGCGTGAAGACCACATTCAGCCCCGATCCCGAGACGGGCGAGACCATCACCACGCTGAGACATAAGATTGGCGGTGTACAGCATTTAGACTTTGACTTCATCAATTGCCCCGACCTGGCACAGACCGTTGTGGTGGCCTGCTGCGCTTTGGGTGTGTCATTCCATTTCACGGGATTGGCGAGCTTGAAGATTAAGGAGACCGACCGCATAGAGGCTTTGAAGAACGAACTCCGCAAGGTGGGCTTCCTCATCCGCAGTGAGAATGACAGCGAACTGATTTGGGATCACGGACGCTGCGAGCCTACTTTCGAGCCCATCGACACGTATGAGGATCACCGCATGGCCATGTCGTTTGCTCCTCTCGCCATCGTGCATCCACGTCTGCGCATCAATCATCCCGAAGTCGTCAGCAAGTCTTACCCTCATTTCTGGAGCGACCTGCGTCAAGCCGGCTTCCTTATTGAAGAACAACCATGAACATCATCGTCTATCTCCTCATCAGTCTCTTCGTGCTGGGACTTATCAGTGCGGGCTCCAGCTTGCTTTCCCGTCATCGCGGACACGACGAGGCACCGGTCATCCCCGATGCCTCGGACAGTTGCGCTTCGTGTACGGGATTCAACGACAAGTGTGAGCAGGACTGTATGTTGGAAGCAGCAACAAAGCCCATCGAGTATTTCGACGACGAGGAACTCGATGCTTTTAAGGGCCATCCTTCCGACAAGTACACCGACGAAGAGGTAGAGCAGTTTGCCGAAGTACTGGAGTCGTTACGCCCGGAGGAGGTCGCGGCATGGGGCCGGAGCCTCAACCTCAGGGGAATAGAATTGCCCGATGCTCTAAAGGACGAATACGTGGCAATGGTGAAATAATAAGAGAATAACATTCAAAGTGAAGTTTCGCTGCTTATATCTTTTGTCCGCAGTTCTACTGTCTGCCGTCATCTTGGTCATAGCAGGCTGCTCCAGTAGCAAGAACACCGCCGGGACACGTTGGTGGAAGGCCTTCAACGCCCATTACAATACCTATTACAATGGTACGTTGGCCTATATTGACGGTTCTCTGGAAAAGGAAAATGGCAACAAAGACAACTTCACTGAACTGATTCCGCTCTATACTGTTGGCAACAAAAGCAGCCGTGAGTTGGGGAAATCCAGCTACGACAGAGCGATAGAGAAAAGCCAGAAAGCCATACAGCGCTACAGCATCAAGCGCAGACCCGTGTGGGACAAAAACCGCAAAAAGACGGAGCGCGACATCGAGTGGCTGCAGCGGAGAGAATACAATCCTTTTCTTTGGAAGGCCTGGATGCTGATGGGACGCTCGCAGTTCTATGAAGGTGACTTCGACGGAGCCGCTTCGACGTTTAACTACATGTCGCGTCTCTATGCCACCCAACCGGCCATCTACAGCCGGGCTCAGGCTTGGCTGGCCAAGACCTACGTGGAGAGTGGGTGGCTCTACGACGCCGAGGAGGTCATCCGCAATGCCCGTCGTGACTCCATTCCCAGTGTGGCTCGCAAGGAATGGGACTATACCTTGGCCGACTACTATATCCACGCACAACACTATGCCGAGGCGATACCACATCTGAAAAAGGTTATCCGCCATGAGATGCGACGCAAACAGAGAGCACGCGAGTATTTTTTACTGGGACAGCTCTATGCGCTGACCAACATGAATCAGTATGCTTATAAGGCCTATCAAAAGGCTGTCCGCGCCAATCCGCCCTATGAACTCGAGCTCAACGCCCGTGTGGCTCAGACGGAAGTAATGGCTTCACGACAGTCGGGAAAGATGATTGGACGGCTCAAACGCATGGCCGCTTCTGACAAGAACAAGGATTACCTCGACCAGGTGTACTATGCAATGGGTAACATCTATCTCTCCCAGCGCGACACGACAAAGGCTATCGCCGCCTACGAACGGGGCGGTGCCAAGTCCACACGCAATGGCGTGGAGAAAGGCGTGCTGATGCTGAGACTTGGAAATCTCTATTGGGATAGGGAGCGATTTGCTGATGCGCAGCGCTGCTACACCCAGGCGATCGGCATGTTGGACAAGGATCGGAAGGACTACGCCCAGCTCACCGAGCGATCCAAAGTCCTTGACGCACTCGTACCCTATACCGAAGCCGTGCATCTGCAAGACTCTCTGCAGTCGCTGGCAAAGATGGATGACGCACATCGCAACGCTGCCATCGACCGCGTCATCACGGCTTTGAAAAAGAAAGAAAAGGAGGAGAAGCGCGCACAGGAAGCGCAGGATGCCTCCAACCGACTGTCAGAAGGCAATGACATGGAGCGTACGCAGCAGAAATCATCGCAGCGCCAGACCGGCACCATGGGGTCCCAGCTAAATGGTGCCTGGTATTTCTACAACCCTATGGCCGTGCAGCAGGGCAAGGAACAGTTCCAACGGTTGTGGGGAAAGCGCAAGAATGTCGACAACTGGCAACGCGCCAACAAGACGGTGGTGGCGGACGGACTGTCGAACATGAACATGGCCTCAACTGACTCCTTATATAATAAGGACACCGAAAAGGAAGCCACAGCAGACTCTGCAAGCGAAGACGAGAAGACGCTTAAGCCTTCTGAGGATCCTCACACAAGAGAATACTACATGGCGCAAATACCGTTCACGGCAGAGCAACTCCAAGCCAGCAACAGCATCCTTTGCGACGGACTGTTCAACAGCGGCATCATCTTCAAAGACCAGTTGGGAAACATGGAGCTCAGCCGGAAAGCCTTGGAGCGTCTGAACCGCAATTATCCCGACTACGAGAAGGCTGATGAGGTGCTCTACCATCTCTTCTTGCTCTACTCGCGCATGGGCGACACGGCCCAGGCTCAGCAGCAAGTGGCGACGCTGAAAACCAAATTCCCCAAGAGCCATTGGACGACGCTGCTTTCAGATCCCAACTATCTGTCCAACGCACGCTATGGCGAGCAGATAGAGGACTCGCTCTATGGTGCCACCTACGATGCTTTCAAGGCTGAGCGATATAGCGAGGTGGCGGCTAACAGCCGCGTTTCGGCCCAGCGATTTCCGCAAGGACAGAACCGCGATAAGTTCATCTTCATCGGTGGACTGAGCCTTCTCAACGAGGGCGACAGCCAAGGATGTCTCGCCTCAATGGACTCTCTGGTAGCCCATTTCCCCGAGAGCAAGCTGGCCGAGTTGGCCGGAATGATCATCAACGGAGTGAAGGCTGGCCGCCAACTCCACGGCGGACATTTCGACATCGGCAATTTCTGGCAACGGCGTACCGAGGTGCTGACCGAGGCAGACAAGAAGAAAGAGATGAAACTCAGCAATGAGCGCAACACGCCTTTCTGCTTCCTGCTTGTCTATGCCCCCGATTCTGTCAGAGAAAACCAGCTATTGTTCCAAGTGGCACGCTACAACTTCACGAGCTATCTCGTCCGTGATTTCGATATTGCCATTGACGATTTGGACGGCATCCACCGCATGAGGATCTCCGGATTCAACAATTACGATGAAGCACGACAGTACGCCAATCAGGTGCTGCAACAGCCTTCTATCCAAAAGCTCACGGGCAAGGCCCGTGCATTCATCGTTTCTGAGACCAACCTGCCGCTGTTGGGAGCCCAGTTTAGTTACGACGACTATTCCAAGTTCTACAACACCCATTTCGCGCCATTGAAGATTTCCACTGCCAGATTGCTGATCGATCCCGCGGAAGTCGTCACGCAACCAACAAAGGAAAAGGTGCCGATGACGGAGAAAGAGGTCGACGATTATCTCAACGGTATTACGGTGGAACCGGAAGATACGCAGGGAGCGTCCTCTACCTTCATTCCTGTTGACAATGGCAATGACCAGGACTACGGCAAGGGTCAGTCGACAGAGGTGGTGACGGAACCGGAGAAGGAACAGACGCAGGGTGGCACCATCATCACAGTAAACGATGATGACGCGAAGGCCAGCCAGCCCGCAACAAAGCCTGAAAAGATTGTGAACAAGACTGCAACACCCGTTGCCAAGCCCAAGCAGCAGGTTACACAGGAGCAACAGCCCTTCGTGAAACCAAAAGAAACGGCGACTAAGAAGGAAGTGACAGCCGGGAAGACGGTCAATAAAGCCGCAGAGAAGAGCCAGACAGAAAAGCCGAGGCTCTATCCCGACATGACCAATGGCGCCGAGATCATCTTTGATGACATGCCGGCAACAACGAAGCCGACAACAACAGGCGTCGCGACAAATAAGAAACAACAAGGCAGCAAACAACAGACTGCCTCTAAGCAGGGCACAACCGCCAAGGGTGGCAACAGCAAACAGACTGACAAGGCGAAAGCCAAGCCCAAGGAGCAGCCCAAGAAAGAGAGATCTTTCGACTTAGAGGACGAGTATTACGATTTAGACGGATTTTAAAGATGAACAACGGAGACATATTATGGGTAGATGACGAGATGGATTTGCTCAAGGCTTATCTCATCTTTTTGGAGAAAAAAGGCTATCAGGTTGCCACTGCCAGCAATGGTGCCGATGCCATAGAACTCTGTAAGACACAGACGTTTGACCTGATCATGCTCGACGAGATGATGCCGGGACTCACAGGTCTGGAGACTTTGCAGCGTATCAAAGAGATACAACCTCAGACACCCGTGGTGATGGTCACTAAGAGCGAAGAGGAAGATATCATGGACCAGGCCATCGGCTCTAAGATAGCAGACTACCTGATCAAGCCTGTCAACCCCAGCCAGATACTCCTGACACTCAAGAAGAACATCCATCGGCGTGAGATCGTCAGCGAGGTCACACAGAGTTCCTATCAACAGGAATATCAGCAGCTTTCCATGCAGATCGACGATTGCCGCACGTGGACAGACTGGATGGAGGTCTACCGCCGCCTGTCTTATTGGGACATGGAGCTGGGCAACACCGACAGCACCTTTGCCGAGATGCTGAGCATGCAGAAAGAAGAAGCCAACAACGGCTTTGCCAAATATATCAAACAGAACTACCTCGACTGGGTGGATCCGCGTCGGTTCCTCCAGCAGAAAGCAGGGGAGGACCGCCCACAGATGAGCCCCGACATCTTCAAGAAATGCGTCTTTCCCGCCATCAACGACGGCAAGAAAGTCTTCCTCGTCGTCATTGACAACTTCCGTTGGGACCAGTGGCGCACGCTGGCAACGGAGATTGGCGACCTCTTCGACATACAGGAAGACATGTATATGAGCATTTTGCCGACAGCTACACAGTATGCCCGCAACGCCATCTTCAGTGGACTGATGCCAGTGAAGATCCAGCAGATGTTCCCGGAACTGTGGGTTGACGAGGACGAAGAGGAAGGCAAAAACCTCAACGAGGCGCCGCTCATCGCCACACAGATTGAGCGCTATCGCCGTCACGACCGATTCTCTTACCACAAAATCAATGACTCGGCCGCTGCCGACCGCTTCCTGCAACAATACAACAGCCTGAAGGACAACGATCTCAACGTGGTAGTGATCAACTTCATCGACATGCTCTCTCATGCCAGAACGGAATCAAAGATGGTACGCGAACTCGCCAGCGACGAGGCTGCCTACCGCAGCATCACGCAGAGCTGGTTCCGCCACTCTGTCATCGGCGAGCTTTTCCGACTGCTGTCTCAGAGCGATTACCGCGTCATCCTTACCACTGACCATGGTTCCATCCGTTGTGAGAAGCCCATCAAGATCGTCGGTGACCGCAACACCAACACCAATCTGAGATATAAACTGGGAAAGAACCTCAACTACAACTCCAAAGAGGTCTTCACCATCAAAACGCCCAAAGAAGCTCAGCTGCCGGCTCCCAATGTGAGCACGACCTACGCCTTCGCTACGGGAAACACGTTCTTTGCCTATCCCAACAATTACAACTACTACGTGCAGTACTATCGCGACACCTTCCAGCATGGTGGCATCTCGATGGAAGAAATGCTCGTGCCACTGATCACGATGAAGGCAAGAAAGAAATAATGCATGATGGAAGTAGCGGACATTAAGCGCCAGGCGGTCGACTTAGGCTTTTCTGCCTGTGGCATTGCAAGGGCAGAGCGCGTAGACGACAAGACTGAGCAGGGACTGAGAAAATGGCTCAGCGACGGCATGAATGCCGGGATGGACTATATGGACAACTATCTCGACATGCGTCTGGACCCTCGGCTGATCATGCCCGGACTGAAGACCATCGTCTCGGTAGCGTTGAACTATGCACCCGCACAGACGATGCCAAAGGACCAGCCTCAGATGGCAAGCTATGCACTCGGGCAGGACTACCACACCGTCATGCGCGACAAACTGCTGCAACTGGCCGCACGCATCATGCCGGAAGAGGTCCGCTTCAATGGCAAAAAGCCGATCCCGTCGACACGCTATCGCGTCTTTGTCGACAGCGGACCTGTGCTGGAGCGCTACTGGGCAGTGAAGGCGGGACTCGGATGGGTGGGGAAAAACCATCAACTCATCATCCCTCATGCCGGGAGCATGTTTTTTCTGGGTGAGCTCTTCCTCGACATTGAACTTCCACCCGACGATCCGATGCCTGAGCGCTGCGGCATTTGTCGCCGCTGCATCGACTCCTGTCCGACTCACGCCCTGCTTGAGTCGGGTGAGTTCAACGCTGACCGCTGTCTCTCTTACCAGACGATTGAGAACAAGGGAGAGCTCAGTGAGGAAGCACAGACAGCGATGGGCAATTGCTTCTACGGTTGCGACCGCTGCCAGCAGGCTTGTCCATGGAACCGTTTTGCCAAACCGAATTCCACGCCGGAACTGCAACCCAAGGAAGAATTGCTCGAGATGACACTCGACAAATGGCGGCAGCTCTCTGTCGAAGACTACCGCAGGCTCTTCAAGGGCTCTGCCGTGAAGCGTGCGAAATACGAGGGACTGATGAGAAACATCCGTCACCTGAAACAAGAATAAATCCTGATCAGAATAGTATCTGACCCAAATACCAAACTTAATAACAAAGACCAATATGCAAGTAATCATTGAAAACGACTACGAATCACTCTCCCAGTGGACTGCGGCTCATGTGATCCAACGCATCAACGCATCCCGCCCCACTGCTGACCACCCCTTTGTCTTAGGCCTGCCAACGGGTTCCACACCCGAGGGCATGTATGCTCTTTTGGTCAAGGCCTGCCAAGAGGGCAAGGTTTCTTTCCGCCATGTCGTTACCTTCAACATGGATGAATACGTCGGTTTGGCTGAGGACCATCCTCAAAGCTACCACTCTTTTATGTTCAACCACCTTTTCAACCATATCGATTGCCCGCGAGAGAACATACATATCCTTAACGGCAATGCCGCGGATCTGCAAGCCGAATGCGAAGCCTACGAGCGAGGCATCGAACAAGCAGGCGGCATTGACCTGTTTATCGGCGGACTCGGCGTTGACGGCCATATCGCTTTCAACGAGCCGGGATCGAGTCTGCGCTCACGCACGAGAGTGATGACGCTCAACGACGACACCCGCATCGCCAACTCACGGTTCTTCGATGGCGATGCCAGCCAGACGCCAAGCCAGGCACTCACCGTAGGCGTGGCCACCGTGACCGACGCCCGTGAGGTGATGATTCTGTGCAACGGACATCATAAGGCACGTGCGCTCCAGGCGGTAGTTGAGGGTCCTGTCTCGCAAATGTGCCCGGCCAGTGCCCTGCAGCTCCATCCCAACACAGTCGTCGTCTGCGATGAGCAAGCCACCGACGAACTGAAAGTTTCCACCTACCGTTATTACCGTTCACTACAAAAATGATTCATTTCAACCTTACTTCCCATATCGTTCTAAACAAAGTAGCCGAGAATCTCTATCAGCCAAAGACGGCCGTTGAGCGTTCGGAGCTGACCCGTTTCGAGAAAATCCGAACTGACATCTTTCCCAAAACAGAAGATGCCGTGAACAACATCGCCGACGCCATCGAAAGAGAAATCAAAACCAAGGCACAGGAAAACAAGCCCTGCCTATTGGCACTCGGCACCGGACAGAGTCTGACTCCTATCTATGAGGAACTCGTGCGCCGTCACCAATGTGAAGGATTAAGCTTCGGCAATGTCCTCGTCTTCAATGTCTATGACTACTTCCCACAGAAATCCGGCTCTGCCATCACCAGTCTGCGGCAGTTGCGAGACCGCTTGCTTGACCATGTGGACATCCGTCCGGAGCACATTTTCTCACCCGATGGCAGCGTCGCACAAGAGAATATTCAAGATCAGTGTGCGCTATATGAGCAACAGATCCGGCACTATGGCGGTCTGGACATTGCTCTTCTCGGCATCGGACGCAGTGGTAACATTGCGGCCAACGAGCCCGGCTCTGTCATCACGTCAAGGTCGCGGCTGATTCTGATCGACAGTGTGTCGCGTGAAGAGATGACGATGAGCTTTGGCGGACAAGAGCCCGTTCCGCCTTGCAGCATCACGATGGGCATCAGCACGATACTGTCCGCCCGCCACATCTACCTCACGGCATGGGGCGACGACAAGGCCGACATCATCCAAAAAACGGTGGAAGGGCCTATCACAGAAGACATCCCGGCATCGTTTCTCCAGACTCACAACGACGCGCATGTGGTCGTTGACCTCGCTGCCGCCGCTAAGCTGACCCGCATCGTCCACCCGTGGCTGGTGTCCAGTTGCAAATGGGATGACAAGCTTACCTGTGCCGCTGTGGTGTGGCTTTGCGAGAAGACGCAGAAGCCTATACTGAAACTGACCAACAAAGACTACAACAGCAATGGCCTCTCCGAGCTTTTGGCGCTCTACGGCTCGGCTTATAACTGCAACATCAGAATCTTCAACCACCTGCAGCATACCATTACCGGTTGGCCCGGCGGCAAGCCCAATGACGACGACACCTATCGTCCAGAGCGTGCAAAGCCTTATCCCAAGCGGGTCATCGTCTTTTCGCCTCACCCCGACGACGACGTTATCTCGATGGGTGGAACCCTTCACCGCCTTGTCGAGCAAGGACATGATGTCCACATCGCTTACGAGACAAGCGGCGACATCGCCGTCAATGACGAGGAGGTGACACGCTTCATGCACTTTCTCAACGGCTTCAACCAACTGTTTATGAACGCCGGTGATCAGGTCATCGTCAACATGTATCACGACATCAAACAGTTTCTTGCCAGCAAGAAAGAGGGGGACATTGACACACAGGACGTAAGGACGATCAAAGGACTGATCCGTCGTGGCGAGGCCCGCACGGCAAGTACATACAATGGAGTGCACTCTGATCATGTCCACTTCCTCGACCTTCCGTTCTACGAAAGCGGCAGGGTGGAGAAATATCCGATGACAGAACGTGACGTGAACATCGTGCGCAGCCTGCTTCAGGACATCAAGCCCCATCAGATCTTTGTGGCCGGAGACCTTGCCGATCCACACGGCACACACCGCAAATGCACCGATGCCGTACTCGCCGCCATAGACCTTGAGCAGCAGGCGGGAGCGGAGTGGCTCAACGATTGCCGCATCTGGATGTACCGCGGTGCCTGGGCTGAGTGGGACGTAAAGGATATAGAGATGTGTGTGCCCATGTCGCCGGAGCAGCTGCGCCACAAGCGCAACGCCATTCTCAAGCATGCGTCTCAAGCCGATTTCGCGCCTTTCTTGGGCAACGACGAGCGACTGTTCTGGCAGCGCGCGGAAGACCGCAACCGTGCCACGGCAAAGAAGTACGACAATCTCGGCCTCGCCTGCTATGAGGCTATGGAAGCCTTTGTGGAGTATAAAAGGAGCTGACACGAGCCGTTTGACTGAATGGTCTCGCACTTTTGCTGAAAAATTGAAACGATAATGCGTTCTTTTTCGTAACTTTGCAAAGATCGAAGGATGTCAGACTACAGTTTGTAGGAAAGACGTCATCAGAGAGTGAGTTCATACGATAAGCGACGATATTTCTGACAGAATAGTCTTTTCATTCATATACTTGCGGTGCAAGTTTCGTGGGGACACGAGGCTTGCACCATTTTATTAAAACGGGTATCATGACACAAGACTATATATGCACAAGAATAAAGGCAGCGCTTCAATCGGTTTTGGACTCATTATGTTGCAAAATAAGTAATGTGATTGATCGTTAATAATAGCAATGAGAAGAAAATACAGACTATCTCCTGAGTATGCCATCTATGTGGTGATGTGGCTGCTGTTTTTCCTGCTGCCCATCATCATATTCTACTTGCGCTCGTTCACTGTGACGCAAGCAGAGTTTCATTGGGAGGAAGTCTTCCACATCTGGCGGTGGTTTTTGATCTTCTGCCTGTTCTTTTTTATTCATAACTTCCTGCTGGCCCCGCTGCTGATCAAGAAGATGCGTGTCGCATATCTCTGTTCGGTGCTCGCTTTGCTGGCAATTTTCTTCAGCGTGTCAAACTACCTTCATGGTCCGGATCCCGGAAGAAATCGTCCACCTCTTTGGCTGATAGAAAGAGAAAACAAATTGGCGCAAAAGGATCACATACAGCCCCCGTTTCCCATGCGTCACTACGATGATCGCCACTTAGGACCATTGGGGCCGGGGTATATAGTCAACCTGCTCCTGCTCATTGGCGTGTTTGGACTGAATCTCGGCGTGAAGTTCTATTTCAAATCAGAGCAAGACCGCAACCATCTCCAACAACTTGAAAAGGAAAGAATGTTTCTGCAACTGCAATATCTGAAGTTCCAGATCAATCCCCACTTCTTCATGAACACCCTCAACAACATTCAGGTACTCATCGACATGAACGCGGAGAAAGCCAAGGAATGCCTGAGAGAACTGTCTGTGATGATGCGTTTCGTACTCTATGAGGGAGATAAGGACAAGGTTTCTCTACACAACGACATTCTTTTCCTTCTCAATTATGTGAAGTTGATGCGACTGAGATACAACGACCGGCTGACCGTGACGATTGACATCCCCGAGAATCTTCCCGACGTAAACATACCGCCGCTGATCTTCCCTACCTTCGTAGAGAACGCCTTCAAACATGGTGTAAGCTATAAACAGGACAGCTTCATCAACATCACAATGGACGTTGAGAACGGGGAGCTGCTCTTTTCCTGTATCAACAGCAAGAAGCCCATGACGGAGACCAGCAAGGTGCCTTCCGTCGGTGGAGTAGGGCTCTCCAACGTGAAGCGAAGGCTGGATCTGATCTATGGCGACCGCTATACGCTGGATATCAACGACAAAACTGACGTGTACGACGTTCTTCTCCGACTCCCCATACAAAAGATTGATAACAATGATTAGATGTTTAGCAATAGACGATGAGCCACTGGCTCTGCAACAACTGGTTAATTTCATCGGCAAGATACCTTATCTGCAACTCGTCAGGGCCTGTTCCAGTGCCACAGAAGCAAAGGAGGTGTTGTCGCAAGACATGGTAGATGCCGTGTTTTGCGACATCAATATGCCCGACCTCAATGGTATGGACTTCATCAAGAGCTTGTCGTATCCGCCTCTCGTCGTCTTCACGACAGCCTATTCAGAATATGCGGTGGAAGGTTTCAAGGTCGATGCTGTGGATTATCTTCTGAAGCCTTTTGGACTCGACGACTTTCGCCGGGCAGCAGAGAAACTGCGTCGACGGCTGGGAGAAGAAGGGCAAGTTGCAACACCCGCCGCTTTGCAACAATCGTCAGTGAACACTCAAGAACCGGGAAGCGCCACTAATACCGACTCTCATCTACCAAAGATAAGCAGCAGCACCGATTCTCTCTTCGTCAAGGTGGAGGGGCGTATGGTCAAGATACGGCTGAGTGACATCATCTACATCGAGGGAATGAGCGAATATCTGAAGATTCATCTCGACGGAAAGGATGACCACGGACTGCCACGTCGCCCTGTGGTCTCGCTCTATTCGCTCAAGCGGTTGGAAGAGCGCCTTCCCGACTGTTTCATGAGAATCCATCGATCGTATATCATCAACCTTCGTCGTATCCAGGAAGTAAGCAAGACGCGCGTGATGCTCGACAACGATGTCCTGCTACCCATCGGAGATCTGTACAAGGACAAGCTCAACAACTATCTGTGCAGAAACTATATTGGCAAGTAAAGAGTCTGAATGTAATTGATTTTACTGCCTGACAGACAATCGTTCGCTGCGTAGGAAAAGATCATTCCCTACGTAGCGAACGATCTTTTTCTATAGCATTACAACATAGGGGACCTTGCTTCAACCTCACAAGAACACTACTTCGAGCCCATGTGAACACGGCTTCGAGCCCATGAGAACACGGCTTACCATCAACGACATCACCAAGAAGGAAGGAAAAATAGTCCCGCTAACTACTAGCAGATGCAGAGTATGATAACGAATAGCCGCCCACAGGAAATATCCACTGCGCCGCAAAAGCTGAAGGAAAGATAGGTTCTTCATCATTTCAAGCGGTGTCAGATCTATGGCTTCCTTGCCTTCATTCGCTGAACAGATGCGGTGGTTCACTGAACAAAAAGCAACACATTCGGCAGGATTGCGTATCTTTGCATCAGTAAAAGTTCTTAGAGAATTTCAGGTTTCTATAATTATTATGAGAAGACAATTGTATGATAAGGGAGTAAATTAGATTTTACCATTTAGATCAATATCTATTCAGGTAACAAAAAAAAGAGGCCAGAGCAGTGATTGCCCTGGCCTCTTTGCGTATAAATGGATTTTCAGATATTTCTGAAGCGTGTTTCCTTCTCTTATGCCTGCTCCTCACCAGCCTCCTTATTGACGATGCGGGAACCCCAAAGCGCATAGAAGAACATGTAGCACATAGCCACGAGAGGCACCACATACGAAACCATGTATCCGGCTCTGTCAGCAATAGCGTTCTGTACCATTGGCAGGATGCCGCCACCAACGACCATCGTCATGAAGATGCCACTGGCTGCGGCGGTGTACTTGCCCAAGCCTTCTGTAGCAAGGTTGAACGTGCAGCTCCACATCACGGAAGTGCAGAGACCACAGCAAACGAGCAAGATGGCACTCAACGGCAACTCTGTCATCTCGAAACCGGAACCAGTGAACACAGGAATGGCACCGGTGACGGTCTTGGGAAGCACCATGGCTGTGATGATCAAGCAGACGCCAATAGCGTTGGTAGTGCTCATCATCACACGACTGGAGACCTTTGAGCCGATCAGTCCGGCCACAAAACGGCCGACAAGCATCAGCAGCCAGTAGGTACCGGCGGCAAAGCCACCAATCGTTGCAGCAGTCGCCACATTGAGGCCTGCGCCTGCTGCCGAGGTATCACTCAGGAAGAAGTTGAGGGTGCCGGGGATGCCAACCTCTGTACCAACATAGAGGAAGATGGCGATCACGCCCAACGTGAAATGACGGAAATAGAAAGGTGAGTGCTCAAAAGTCACACCTTCGATGTTGTTGCTCTCGGGATCAGCGATAGGGATGAAGCTGAGAATGATGAAAGTAGCAGCAAAGATGCCCATAGCCAGATAGAGCACGATGTTGACATCGCTGATGGCGGTGTCCTTCGTCACCGTGCCGATGAGTGCGCCAACGAGCATCGGGGTGAGCGTACCCATGAACGAGTTGAGCGTACCGCCAATCTGCAGCAACTGGTTGCCTTTCTTTCCGCCACCACCAAGAAGGTTAAGCATCGGATTGACAACCGTGTTGAGCATGCACACTGAGATACCTGCCACAAACGCACCGAGCAAGTAGACATAGAAGTTGGTGGGCAGACCCATCAACAAACTATGGGTGAACAGCTGGCCGGAAAGGAACTGGATGAAGACACCGAAGAAGCCAAAGGCGACAGCCACCAGTGCCGTCTTCTTGTAGCCGATGCGTTGCAGCATCTTTCCGGAAGGAATACCCATGAACAGATAAGCCAGGAAATTCATCATGTTTCCAAGCATTCCCAGTGTGTTGGAACCTTCGAGTGCGGGCTGGTTCTTCCAGATGACACCGATAGGAGCGGCGAGATTCGTGACGAAGGCGATCATTCCGAAGAGGAAGATCATGGCCACGATGGCGATAGAACGCCCTTTCTGATTGTTCTCTTGCATTTTTCTTATTTATGTTTTTAGTTAATATTTCTCTTTTAGATACGATTGAAAGGTAGAAAATACACAATCTATTCCTCTGGCAAACGGCCGACGAGCAACATTGAGAAGCACCGGCGATACTCACTCACCATTTTGGCGTGCCCTGCTTTTTGGTAACATTCGTGAAACACTGCCGTGAGCGAGAACCGTGGGTATATCTCTTCATAATGATCGAGCAACGCAAGCTTCATTGCCCGCGAATCGTTGGGGTCGACTTGAGCTTGCCGCAACACTTGTAAAGCAAAGGAACGGAAAAAAGCCGTCACCTCTGAACGTATGCTATCTTTCATGATGCAAAGGTAAAAAATAAAACCACAAAAACCAAGAAAAAAAAGTTAATTGTCGGTGCTCTCACCCTGTCTTTATTCCTTGTCACTTGCCCACGACTGTCGCAAAATCATACTTTGACGAAATGGGGATGGTTGTCGTCACCCAAACGGGGATTGAAGCTGAAGCCATCCTCAGCAAACGCACTCAAAGCCTTTGGGTCATTGAGCCTGTTCTGAATGACAAAGCGCGCCATGCCACCCCGGCAGCCTTTGGCATACATCGACACGATCTTGAACTGCGAACCTTGGTCGACATAAAAGTAAGGCTTCACGACTCTCACCTCTTTCTCTACACGCTTCCAATCAAAGAGATGTTCAAACTCTTCGGTGGCTAAATGGAGCAGTACGCCGTCGTCAGCTTTGACACGGGCTATGAGACGGTCGGTCAACCGCTCCTTCCACCAAGCAAAGAGCGTCTTTCCGTCTGTTGACTGCAACTTTATCTTGCCTTCCAACCGATAGAGATGGATGCCATCTAAAGGACGCAAAGCGCCATAGAGAAAAGAAAGTATCCGCAAGTGGTCTTGCGCAAACTGAAAGTCTTCAGCTGAGAACTCGTCTGCACAAAGATGCTTATAGGCTTGACCATAGTAAGCGAGGATAGCGGGAATGCGGTTATCGTCTACCATGAACTGCTGGAAACGCTGATGATTCTCCATGGCAATGGCCGCACTACAGTGCAAAGCCTTAGCGAGATCAGCGACTGACCATTGTGAGAGTTCCAACGCCAAGCGGTGCGCCTCGTCATCAAAGGCGGGTGTCGTCATTGTGGGAGCCAGTTCGCTGTCAGCGGATCTCATGATTTTGGCACTGGCAAGTATCAGTTGCATCTCTAAGATTTGTTGTTAGGGTGTGAAAAAAAAGCTCTGGACGAACTATATTAAGACCACGAATCATAAGATATAGTGACAAATACAATCACTCAGAGGTAAACATCTTACTCTGTCCGTTCTTACTCGATGATCTTGAACTCGTAGCCTTGGTCCTTGAGCCATTGCAGCGATAAGGGCAAGGCGATTTTCAACTTGTCAATGCTCTTGAGCGAGTCGTGGAAAGTGATGATGGAGCCATTGCGGGCATAGCACTTGACATTGTTGAAAACGTCCTGCGCTGTCAGCCATTTGGAATAGTCACGGGTAACCAAGTCCCACATCACAATTTTGTATTTCCTTTGCAGCCACCAGTATTCCGAGTGACGCATCCAACCGTGTGGCGGTCGGAAGAGATGAGATTTGATCAAGTCATTGGCCTGTGCCGTGTTGATGGCATAGGTAATCGTCCAGTGTTTGAAGGCTCCGATATGGTTGAACGTGTGATTACCAACCTGATGGCCTTCTTCAACAATGCGGTTGTAGAGGTCGTGATTGCGAAGGACGTTCTCTCCAACCATAAAAAACGTAGCCTTGGCACCGTACTTTCGTAAGGTGTCAAGGATAAACGGTGTCGATTCCGGAATTGGTCCGTCATCGAAAGTGAGATAAACGGCCCGCTCGCTCTTATCCATTCGCCACAAGGCATTTGGATAGAGCCAGCGGAGCCATTTAGCGGGTTGCTCTATAAACATAGGGTTATTGTCCTAACTGCTGACCGCCTTTCCCTACATACATGCGATAGTAGGCATCGATCTGGCTGTTTTGTTTTCTGGCCAAAGCAGGGTCAACAAGTTCCGTGACCTTCGCCATCTCGGTCATAATTGACAGTTGCATGAGGCAGTCACGTTGAGAACCTTGGAACCAAACGCCTTCCTCGCTGAGATAATACTGCTCGTATTGGCTGGCGTTCTTCCACACTTGGTTGATGACCTCCAACGCTTTCTTCTTCTGACCCAACATGGCATAGGCCCGTGCAATGTCGTTGCCACCACTCATGTAGTTCATCGGAATGTTATACGTCGGAAGCTCTTTCTCAGCTTTCTGCAACACTTTCAGTGCCTTGGCCTTCTGACCCTCTGCGATAAGGTGAAGGGCAAGCTGGCCGAAGAGGCGGCGATGGGTGTAGCACATGCGCATGACAGTCTCGTCGATATACAGTCCTGGCTTGCTCAAGCCACCATAGCGGTAGCGGAACATCAGGTTGTTGTAGACCTTTTGCGTATCGTAGTTCTTAGCACCCGGAGCGTTGGTCGTGAACGGCGAGATGCGGTTGGCAAGACCTTCCTGAATGAAGTTGTCACCGAGATTCATGTAGTTCTCCTGGCCGACAGTCAGGGCGACATAGATAGGACGCGTCCAGTTGCAGTGTGCAATCATCTCAAGCATCATCAAGTCGTTCTTATACAGAGCGTTCTTGCCTTTAAGCGAGATGACCATACGGTCGGGGATCGTGTCGCTGGCCATCATCATACCACTGTGCTTGACAGCGTTCTTGTCGATGGTGACATAGAGTGTATCGGTCGGGATGACGTGCATGTCTGCGTCTTTGGAGCGTACCCAGTACTTCATCACATTGGCCAACTCGAATGGGTTGTCACCAAACTGAGCCTTAGCGGCCATCGGGTTCTTCTTGTAGAAGTCGAGAACCTGAGACTTCAAGCTTGGGTTGACCTCAACATATTCGTTGGTTCCCGAGCAGTAGTCAAGACGCGGCCAAGTGATAGGCACGGAAGGCGAGCCATAAGCCGGACGCTTCATCTGGTCGATATACCAGTCGGTCTGCAGATAGCTGAGGTTACAGACACGTGCGTCGGTACGTACGCCCTCAGTCTCCTGGTTGTACCAGAGGGGGAAGGTGTCGTTGTCGCCGTTGGTGAAGATGATCGGGTTGCCCTTGTCCTGAAGCGTCATCAGATAGTTACGGCCGAAGTCGCGGCAGGTATAACGGCCTGAGCGGTCGTGGTCATCCCACGTCTGGCTGACCATCTGAATAGGTACAAGCAGGCACACAAGGCTGAGCGCACCGATAGCGATCGGGCTTTCTACCTTGAGATATTTCTTCATCAAATCCACCAAGGCTGCCACGCCCATGCCGCACCAAATGGCGAAGGCATAGAACGAACCGGCGTAAGCATAGTCTCGTTCACGCGGCTGAACCGGTGTCTGGTTGAGGTAAACGACAATAGCGAGACCTGTCATGAAGAACAGGAAGCAGACTACCCAGAACTGGCGGATGCCGCGACGACCGCGGAAAGCCTGCCAGAAGAGTCCGATAAGACCCAACAGCAAAGGCAGACAATAGAAGACGTTGTGACCTTTGTTCATCTTCAGGTCATCAGGCAACTTACTCTGATCACCGAGACGGGCGTTGTCGAAGAACGGGATTCCCGTGATCCAGTTGCCGTGCTCTGGTTCACCATTGCCCTGGATGTCGTTTTGACGACCGGCAAAGTTCCACATGAAGTAGCGCCAGTACATGAAGTTGCACTGATAAGACAGGAAGAACTTGATATTGTCGATCTGTGACGGCATCTTCACGGTCATCTGTTCACCGCAACGGTCATAGGGAACCTCGGTGCCATCTACGCCACCCATCCAACTCTCGTAGTCCTGCGCATGGTTGCTGTCCCACATACGGGGGAAGAACATGTTCTGCGCATAGATGTAGTTGTTGCGGTGAGAGACGATAAAGTATGAGTCTTTCTCATTCTTGGAAGCCTTTTCCTTACGGCTGTAGATAGGTGCGCCCTCGGTCATCTTCGGTTTGCACATATCACCATCCTGCTCCAAAGCGACCTGAGAAGTATAGGCCTGACCATAGAGTAGGGGATAGCTGCCATACTGATCACGACTGAGATAAGAGCCCAGCGTGAAGATGTCCTCCGGAGAGTTCTGGTCCATCGGAGGATTGGCAACAGAGCGGATGACGATGAGCGCATAGCTTGAGTAGCCGATCATCAGCATCAGCATACACAGCAGCACTGTATTTTTCAAATGAGAACTGACAAGATATACCGGCTTCTTCTCCACAATCTTCTTGCGGTTGAACAGCCACCAGACGACGGCGAGGATGACGATGCCGCAAACGACGGCGTGCCAGCCATAGCCGACAAACGGAATACCGATCAGTGCAAAAGCCAAGAGGGTAGAGATGTTCTCCAGTTTCTTGTTGCGTCCGACATAGCTCTCGTAGATAGCCCAAAGGGTCGAAGCCACCAGCAAAGCAATGTAGATGATCAATCCCGTGTTGAAAGGCAGACCCAAAACATTGACGAAGAGCAACTCAAACCAGCCGCCCACAGTGACAATGCCCGGGATGACGCCGTAGAGAACGGCAACTACCAGCACAAAAGACACCAAGAGGGCGATCAGAGAACCCTTCAACTCGATGTTGGGGAAACGTCGATAGCAGTAGACCAGCACGATGGCAGGCAGACACAGCAAGTTGAGCAGGTGTACGCCAATGCTCAGACCTGTCATATAGAAAATGAGTACCAGCCAACGGTCGGAATGAGGCTCATCGGCATGATCTTCCCATTTCAGTATCAACCAAAACACGATAGCGGTGAACGCAGAAGAGTAGGCATAAACCTCACCTTCCACAGCGGAGAACCAGAATGTGTCACTCCATGTGTAGATCAAAGCGCCCACAACACCACTGGCCTCAATGGCGATGGTCTTGCCCAGCGTCAATGATGACCAATCCTTAACGATCAGCTTGCGTGTCAGGTGAGTGATCGTCCAGAAAAGGAAGAGGATCGTGGTGGCCGAGAGCAGAGCGCTCATCGTGTTCACCATGCGTGCTACCTGACTGGGATCGCTGGCAAAGTGACTGAACAGATTGGCCGTGAGCATGAAGAACGGTGCCCCAGGTGGGTGACCGATTTCAAGTTTATAGCCTGTGGTAATAAACTCTGGACAGTCCCAAAACGAGGCTGTCGGCTCGATGGTGGAGCAATAGGTAAAGGCTGCAACGGCAAACACAAGCCATCCCAGCACATTGTCCACTAATCTGTACTGCTTCATTATTTTATTAACCTATAATTGTGTTATTGCAATAAAAACTTTGCAAAGATAGCAAAAAGCAAGGAGAATAGACGATCTTTCAGGACTTAATTTAATATTTTTATCTAAAGATGAGAGAAAATTAATCTCGATGCGGCTTCAATGATCGCCATCCCGAGCTGCCAAAAGCCGAGCATTCGTTTTATGTCCAGCTTGTCGGCTTAAAAATAGCCACGCTCCCCCGAGCTTTAAAGTGCTATTTTTTACGATAATGGCTGTTATGATAAATAAACGATTTAAGGTCTGATTTACCTTCAAATGCTGGCCATGCTATTTAGTTCTTCCCCTCTATCAACATCACCACACAAAAAAGCCCTTCATTCTCACGAACAAAGGGCTCATAAAAGAAATTAAAAAATAAATCGTATTATTATTGTAAGAGAGATTCTATTTATGAAAATAAGATGTATTTAGACTGACTTAATTATTTCGATTTTGCGGCTACCGATTACTGAAGAAGTTCATGGATCTCGCTCAGAGGACGCTTCTCCTGTGTGCCGTCAGGCATGGTAACCATGAAGTAGTCGTATTTTGACTTTCCGTTGTTATATTCCACCACAGCGACACCACCGTTGCGGAGCTGCAATGTGAAGTAGCCCTGACGCTTACCATTGACATAGTTGCCATGGAGCTTCTCCTTGCCGTTGACGTAGTATGTAGTGACCTCACCATTGAGAACGGTGTTCTTGTCATTGCCGAGATCGATGAAGCTGTATCCACCCTCAGCCTTGAGATTGCCGTTCATATAGTAGTCCTGGAAGACATCTTCCTTGTTGAGTCCTTTACCATCCTGCTTGAGCAGACGATAGTAAGCAGCCTGACCACGATCCTGTACGTTCTGCTGATTTGCAGCGTAGTAGATAGTGTCTGCAACAACAGTTGCACTCTCGCTCACATGCTTACGAGCTGAAGCACTCAGAACTGCGAGAAACATCATTGATAAAATCATCAACTTTTTCATATCGGTTTCCTTTCTTAGTTTTACTTTTTATTTTTGACACTGCAAAGGTATGCATTTTATATTGAATCTCCAAATTCCTTTAACACTATTTTATCATTATTTTTAGCCCTAATTTTAATTATAATTTAGAAGCCGCCTTTAATTCTATTCTGACACAATTCGGTGTTTAAACGAGCAAAGTGTAAGTTAGGTCTTTACAGGTAATATGTATTTAAACGTTTTAGATGACATTATGTTAGTCAGTTAGTGCAACGCACAGTTTACGTGTAAAGTGATACTGTTTTTAACTACAATACTTAAGGCTTATTTTGTAAGTAACGTTTACTGTATGTACAAATTGATATAGATCAAGATAATAGACTTACGAATCGAAAGTAGAAGAGAAGAAATACCTTAGTTTTTGATAGATTATTAGTGGGAAATTAATGTTTTAATTTCAAATTGTCAACACTAACTCCCTCTGAAAGTACGTCCAGGTCCACCGGAGTAGTGATTCCATCGACCAATCCGGCATCGCTATGCTGCCACAAGAGCGGCTTAATGTCACCTGCCAACGGCGGTTCTGATGAGCTGTAATGGGAAACAAAGAGTCGGGCGGAAGCAAAGCAAGGATAAAGATGTTCATTGAAGAATCGGGTGTAGCAATATATAATAGGAGTACCATGATAGTGGGAGGCAAGCAAGTGAACCATGGAATCGAGCTTTTCATGTAGCTCTACCCTACTCCAACCTTTCACCCCCTCCTCTTCGACATCAATCATTGGCACGAGATCCTGATGGTGGCGGTTGACGATGGAATAGAAAAGGCGGAACTGCTGCCGGACGGTGCTGCCGGAGGTAAGATAGTGGTAGGTACCGACAGGAATGCCCGCGGCACGGGCGTGGGCAATGCTCTTGAGATAAAGGGAGTCGATATGATCGCCTCCCTCCGTGGCTTTAATGTAGACAAACTTCACGCAAGTGTCATGACTGACACGGTCCCAGTTAATAACGCCCTGGTGATGAGAGATGTCAATACCGTCGTAGTCCATCCGGCCATGCCGGTCGTGTACTGAGGTCAATTTCACACCGTTGCTGAAGTATCCATCGATGTCTGGCAGACTGTCGCGAAAGTTAGGAATATAGATAGCTGCCAACACAAAGCTGATAAACAGCAGGGCGATGATCGTTATCAACACGAGCCATGACCGATGGAGGAAACACCCGATCTGATGTCGGATGTGATAGTACTGATAACTGTAATGATGATGATGGTGATGATGCACATGGGCATCATGGAGGCCTCTGCCTCCTGAACCATTTTTATAAGGATTTACTGTTGGTGTCATTGGTTGTTTGTATTGAATAAGTTGTATTATATATAATATGTGTATAGGTCTATTCTGATAGCCGTTTTATTGAAATCTGAATCCTCTCAGCATTCTTGTTAAGACTGGTTTACCACCTTTCGTCGCGGGTTGCAAAGGTGGCATGCCTCTCACAACCGACACGGCCCAACGGTCAGCGGAAGGCGAGACGGAGTTGACAACGGCCAAATCTGTCGGTCGACCGTCGCGGTCAACGGCATAAGAAACGAGCACCGTTCCTCTACCATGATAGTCGGAAATAGTCTGGGCGGCCATATAGCGTTTGGCCAAATCTTTGTCCTTTTCAGTCGGTAGCTGGTCGGGAGTATAGCAAAGCGTATCATTACCAACGCTATTGGGCAGTGTGGCATAGGCAGGCTGATGGGCAACAGCAGGTTTCAGAAGGTTGCGGTAGTGCTTGGTCAAAATCGATTTAGCGTAATCGTAGCGCATCTTTAGTTCCGAGGTATAGCCGCCGTTGTCAAATCCATATCTGACACGCATACCAACAAGAGAGTCTTCGGGCCAGACAGCCAATACTTCTACGGACTGCAAACTGTTATATTCATTGTCATTAAGAACACTCGTCAACAACGTAATCAATGGACTGTCGTCTGATGATTGCAACTGATAGGTCTTCATCAAATCGGCGAATTGCAGGATCTTCTGGGTGTGGAGATCAAAGACGCAAAGAAGATGGTTGTCGGCAGACGGCTGTGAGCTCAAAGACTGAGGTGATACTTGACGGTCCAGCTGGTAGACGATGTATTTACCCGGACTATAGCTTTTGATCGTAGCAGAAGCAGAGACATAACAGAAGTGGCGGTCATCGGGCAGACTGTCGAGCTTACCGGCCACCGGGGTTCCAAAGTGTGCAAGGAAACTGCTAACGGAAGTATCATAGTCAGTACTTTCTGACATCAACACCGTAGAGGCTATCTGTTGCTGCAAGGCACTGACCTGTGTAGAGTCAATAACCACCGGCCATTCTATATCTAAGTCCACGACGTTGAAGTCAGCCCCTTGACGCATGAGCGTGTGACTCTTGTCATATCTGACAATATAGGCGTATTTGCGAGGTGTATCAACAACCTGTGCCTGCAAAGACATGCACGGCAGCAACATCGCGAGACAAAGTTCAACGCAAAACAATATGGTCTTTTTCATGTGCATAAGTTATCTATCAAAATTTTAAGACTTTGAGATCCGCGCCAACACGCACGATTCTCATCATCAACAGCAGGCCTCACGCATCCGCTTTCGGACGGGCGGTCCCCGCCGGCTGTTGGGCAACAGTCTTATTTTTCAACGTACCGACGCTCTCCTCCTTGGTGACGTATTTTTTCCAATAGGTGATGAGCAGCGTCGTCAGCGGCAAGGCGATGATCAGGCCGATGAAGCCCAGAATAGCACCCCATACCGAGAGCGAGAGTAGAAGAATGGCCGGATTGAGTCCCATGGCCTTTCCCATGATATGTGGTGTGACGATCATATCACTGATCACCTGCACCAATGCGAAGAGTCCAACAGCCAAGCCGAAGACCACCCAGAAGTTCTGACCGGTGTCGGCAGCCTTGAGCATAGCAAGGAAAGCTGTAGGGATGAGGGCGAAGGTGTGGAGATAGGGCACCAAATCCAGCACTCCGATGAGTATACCCAAGCCAATGGCCATCGGGAAATCCATGATGGTAAACCCTATGCAGAACATGATGCCCATGCAAAGAGCCACCAGACCTTGACCGCGAATGTAGTTGTTCAACTCCCGTTCCACGTCTCCTGCAAGTTCATGCCAGAAGGGGCGGTTCTTCACAGGGAAGATGCGGATCCAATTGTCCGTAAGAAACTCGTAATCCATCAGGATGAAGAACATATATAATAAGGTGATCAGTGAGGCCACTATGCTCATCACGATACTGGCCGTCTGGCTTACGACAGAGAACACCTTTGGCGCCACGTTCTTCAAGATATTGGTGAAATCAGGACTCTTGAAGAAGTGCTCTACCGTATGTTGGTTATTGATGAGCCAGTTCGAAATCCATCCACTGATATTGTTGGTGTGTGCAGCTCCGTGCACCCAATGGGTGAGGATGACATACAAGCGTTGGAACTGCTCGATCATTGGTGGGATAATGAAATAGAGCATACCGCCGATGACAGCGAAAACTACGATCATCGTGATGATAATCGACAAGGCCCGCACCCGCACATGAAGCTTGTTCTCCACAAACTTCACCATGGGATAGAGCAGATAGGCAAAAAGCCACGCTACAAAGAAAGGCAGCAGCACACTGCTCAGATAGTCTACAAGCAAGAACACAACCAAAACGATGGCTCCTACTCCTACCCAACGTATGAAACGGTCAAATGTGATTTCTTTTGGCATAATACGATGATGATCTAATGAATTTCATTGCATAGGATTGTCCAAGCGCTATTTCTCAAAGAGATTGCGGCTTTGCGCGTTGCGCTTGTCGTCCAACAGTGCTTTTTGGAAACACTCGCGGCAAAGGGGTTCATATTCTTGTTTCTCGCCAAGCATCACCTGCTCCCTGTCGTTGACCAGACGGTGACTGGCATATGCTAGCGCGCCACACTTCACACAGATAGCGTGCACTTTAGTCACCTCGTCGGCCACTGCCATCAGCGAAGGCATAGGTCCGAAAGGATTGCCAAGGAAGTCCATATCCAGCCCTGCAATGATGACCCGGACACCTTGATAGGCAAGCTTGTTGCACACGGCTACAAGGTGGTCGTCGAAGAACTGTGCCTCGTCAATACCAACTACGTCACAGCCTCCCGACAACTTCAGTATCTCATCGGACTGGTGCACGGGTATGGATCTCAGCGCAGTATGGTCATGGCTCACCACATCCCGGGGCGAGTAGCGCACATCCATTGTCGGCTTGAAGATCGCAACGTGTTGTTTGGCAAAGCGGGCGCGGCGCAGACGGCGTATCAGCTCTTCAGTCTTACCGGAGAACATGCTGCCACAGACCACCTCAATGCGGCCGGGGCGACGGCTCTCCCCTATCAGATTCTCTGTCATCTATTCTGTTTTCTTTTTTTATTTGCAAAGATAATAAGAAAAGACGAATAGACATCATTTGTATATCTACATTTATACATAGCAAAGAAAAAAGCAAATAAAATTTGGGCGTAGCGATTATTTTGCTTATATTTGCAAATGATTATGGGTACATTGTATATCATCCCCACTCCGGTGGGAAACATGGAAGACATTACGATGCGCGCCTTGAGGATACTCAAAGAGGCTGATCTGGTGCTGGCTGAGGACACACGTACCTCAGGCAACCTCTTGCGCCACTACGAGATCAGCAATCATCTCATGGCCCATCATAAATTCAACGAGCACGGGACGACATCAGGTATCATCGAGCGTCTCAAGGCCGGACAGAACATTGCGCTGGTCAGCGACGCCGGCACACCAGGCATCAGTGATCCCGGTTTCTTCCTTGCCCGAGAGGCAGCACGCAACGACATCGAGGTGATCACACTGCCCGGTGCCACAGCCTGCATCCCTGCCATCGTGTCGTCGGGACTGCCCTGCGACCGTTTCTGCTTCGAGGGTTTCCTGCCACAAAAGAAAGGGCGGCAGACGCGACTGGAGAGTTTGAAGGATGAGACACGTACCATGATTTTCTATGAGTCGCCCTACAGATTGCTGAAGACGCTCAAGCAGTTCGCCGAAGTGTTTGGCGCTGACCGGCAGGTCAGCGTGGCCAGGGAGATTTCTAAGATACATGAGGAACACGTCAGAGGCACACTCGAAGAGGTCATCGCTCATTTCGAGACGACAGAACCGCGAGGTGAGATCGTCATTGTGCTGGCTGGCAAAGATACGAAAAAACATCAGGTATGACATTACGCTTGCTCCATACTTCTTTCTTGTGCATGCTTCTCTCATGCATCACGCTTCTTGTAACTGGCTGTAAGGGAAAGAAGCAAGCTCCCGTCATGCTCCAAAATATCCAGACTTCGGATTCTCTGAACAAGATCATCGCCCAACGCGACAACGAGATCAATGACATGATGGCGACACTGAACCAGATTGAAGATGGTTTCGAAGTCATCAATATCGCTGAGGACCGCGTCAACATCGCGCAGACAGGCGAGGGAGACGCCACGGACAAAGCCAAAGAGATCGCAAAGAACATCAAGGTCATCACTGACAAGATGCAGGAGAACCGTGCGCTCATCAGCAAGTTGCAAAAGCAATTGAGGCAGAGTAGTTTCAAGAGTCAGGAATTCAAGCGCACCATCGAGGGGCTCATGAGACGCATGAGCGAGAAAGATCAGCAGTTGCAAGATCTGAGGGCTGAACTCGATGCAAAGGATATTCATATCTCTGAACTCGACGAGACTATAGACAATCTCAACAACAATATCACCGATCTGCAGAACGAGAGCGAGCAGAAGACGCAGACGATCAACAGCCAGGATATGCAGCTCAACACGGCTTGGTATGTCTTTGGAACGAAGAGAGAGCTGAAAGAGCAGAACATTCTTGTCGGCGGAAAGGTGCTGCAGGCGTCTTTCAACCACAACTACTTCATGAAGATCGACATCAGAGTGGAGAAGGACATCAAGCTCTACTCCAAGTACGCCAAGATCCTCACCACGCACCCGTCAAGCAGCTATACGCTCCAGCGTGACAATTTCAACCAGTATGTCCTGCACATCACCAATCCGCAGTTGTTCTGGAGTACGAGCAAGTATCTCGTGATATTGGTGAAATAGATATAATATAAATAAGGTATGATGACCGACGAAGACTATATGCGACTGGCATTGAGCGAGGCTCAGGCTGCCTTCGACGAAGGAGAGATTCCCGTGGGTGCTGTCGTGGTGAATAAGGGCCGCGTCATTGCACGGGCACACAACCAGACCGAGACACTCCACGACGTCACCGCTCATGCCGAGATGCTGGCCATCACATCGGCAGCCAACCTCTTGGGCGGTAAATATCTGACCGACTGTACGCTCTATGTCACCGTAGAGCCGTGTACAATGTGCGCCGGAGCGCTGGGCTGGGCACAGGTGGCACGTGTCGTCTACGGGGCTTCGGACCCCAAGCGAGGCTATACCTGCTATGCGCCGCACGCTTTGCATCCCAAGGCGTCCACCACTTCCGGGATACTCGAAAAGGAGTGCACCACGCTGATGCAGGAATTCTTTCGTCAAAGAAGATAAACTGCAAATATGGCTACTCACAACGATGTCGGCAAGTGGGGCGAGGAATATGCCGCCCAATATCTCAAAGGCAAGGACTATCTCATCCTTGATCGTGATTGGAGACCAGGAAAAGGACTGGTCGATCTCGACATCGTGTGCCTCACTCCTGACCGCAGGACAGTGGCTTTTGTAGAGGTGAAGACGCGAAGCAAGGAAGAGATCACCGACCCGGAAGAGGCTGTCGATATACGTAAAATGAGACATCTCGGACGCGCTGCCGACACATATGTCAAGATCAGAGACATCGTGGAAGAGCTCCGTTTCGACATCATAACCATCATTGGAGAGGAAAATGATCCTCATCCACAATTAGAACATATACAAGATGCTTTCAATCCGCTCCTTATTTAAAAGGAAAAACAACAGTGGGAATAACTTCCGGATCACACGTCTGGACGAAACCGACAGCACCAATGCCTATATCCGTCGCATGCTCTCTGCCCCTCAGCAGGGCGAGACTGATCCTGTGGCTGATCAATCCCGCTATTGGGTTGTCACCACAGAGTTTCAGTCTTCCGGCCGCGGACAGGGGACTAATACGTGGGAAAGCGAGAGAGGCAAGAACCTGCTCTTCTCTATTCTCTGTCATCCGGTGTGGATTCCGATCACCGGCCAGTTCATTCTCTCAGAGGCCATCGCCTTGGCGATCCGTGATGCCTTGGCTGTCTACGACGACCATTTCACCATCAAGTGGCCCAACGACATCTATTGGAAGGACAAGAAAATCTGCGGTATACTCATTGAGAACACGCTGAGCGGCGGACATATCAAAAACTGCATCATCGGGCCGGGCATCAATGTCAACCAGCAGGTCTTCCATAGTGATGCGCCCAATCCCGTCTCGCTCTACCAGATCTTAGGCCACGAAGTAGACCGCGAAGCTCTGTTGCAGGACATCCTCAAACGCTTCGACGCCAACATCCAAGCGACCATCAACGGTGATTACGCAACGATTGTCGGCAACTACACGTCGTGGCTCTACCGTCTCCACGGCTTCTATCCCTATCGCGATGCCGACGGCGACTTCGAGGCAGCACTCGTTGAGGTGGAGGACGACGGTCATCTTGTGCTCCGTGATCGCGAGGACCGCATACGACGCTACGCTTTCAAGGAGGTAGAGTTCATTATCAATGCGTGAGCCACGCGCCATTCTGAATTCCATAATCCTCGTTGCAGCAATTCAACATTCATCATTCAACATTCCAATCATTCAACATTCAACAATCAACATTCAACATTCTATATATGAGATTTAAACGTATTCTGCTCAAGCTCTCCGGTGAGAGTCTGATGGGCAAGCAAGGTTATGGCATAGATCCTGAGAGACTGAGTGACTATGCTGCACAGATCAAGGAAATCCACGACATGGGCGTCCAGATCGGTATCGTCATCGGTGGAGGTAACATCTTCCGCGGTCTCAGCGGCTCGCAGAAAGGCTTCGACCGCGTCAAGGGCGATCAGATGGGTATGTGCGCAACAGTCATCAACTCCTTGGCGTTGAGTTCCGCCTTAGGAGCTATCGGTGTGAAAAACAAGGTGATGACAGCTATTCGCATGGAGCCTATCGGTGAGTTCTACAACAAGTGGAAAGCAATCGAAGCCCTGGAGTCCGGCTACATCTGCATCTTCTCTGCCGGTACAGGTAATCCTTATTTTACCACCGACACGGGTTCTTCTCTCCGCGGCATTGAGATCGAGGCCGACGTGATGCTCAAGGGTACACGTGTCGACGGCGTCTATACTGCCGACCCTGAGAAGGATCCGACTGCCAAGAAGTTTAAGGATATCAGCTACAAAGAAGTGTTGGACCGTGGATTGCGCGTCATGGACCTGACTGCCATCTGCATGTGTCAGGATAACAACCTGCCGATCTACGTCTTCAACATGGACGAGAAAGGTAACCTCAAAAAGGTCATGGACGGCGAGGAAATCGGTACACTCGTGCATCCATAAGCTGACAGGTCATCACATTCTACTCGTATTGTGCATGACCCAATCCGATAAATGCTACAATAATATATAAACGGCTTAGCCCCGCCCGGAAAACCTGACGGGGCTAAATCATGCTTAGAGTGCCCATTAACGGCGGTGCACTATATGCTAAAACGGTATTGGCCTCCGCTCTCCCCCAATTTGGGGAAAGCGATAAGAACCTTAACCCTTGATGATACCTTGCTCGACGAAGATCTGCTTGAGGATCTGCACACCGCGCTCGACTTGCTCTTTGCTGTGAGTAGCCATCAGTGCGAAGCGAACGAGCGTGTCCTGCGGAGCACATGCGGGCGGGATGACGGGGTTGATGAATACACCACGGTCGAATGCCAATTTGGTGACGAGGAATGTCTTATAGCTGTCGCGGACATACAGAGGAATGATAGGACTCTCGGTCTCGCCAATCTCGAAGCCCTCCTCACGGAAGCGTTTCAGCGCATAGTTGGTCACGTCCCACAGGTGCTGGATACGCTCCGGCTCCTCCTGGATGATATGCAAAGCCTCAATGGCAGCAGCTGTGGCAGCCGGCGTGTCACTGGCGGAGAAGATATAGGTACGTGAGGTGTGACGCAGATAATTGATGGTGTCCCAGTCAGAAGCCACAAAGCCACCGATAGAGGCAAGACTCTTGGAGAATGTGCCCATGATGACATCGACCTCGTCCTGAAGGCCGAAGTGATGACAGACACCGCGTCCCTGCTCACCGAAGACGCCGAGACCATGAGCCTCGTCGACCATGATTGAGCAGTTGTACTTATGCTTCAGTTCCACAATCTCCGGCAGTTTTGCCAGATCACCTTCCATGGAGAAGACACCGTCTACGACGATCAGCTTAACAGACTCATGCGGCAATTTCTTCAGCACGCGCTCCAAGTCCTCCATGTCGTTGTGCTTATAGTGGAGCTGAGTGGCAAAACTCAGACGACGTCCGTCAACGATGGAAGCATGATCGCGGTCATCACAGATGACATAATCTCCACGACCGACCAACTGCGGAATGACACCCGCATTGACAGAGAAACCGGTAGAGAAGCAGAGGGCGGCATCTTTGTGCTCAAACTCAGCCAACTCTTTCTCCAACTGTACGTGAATGTCGAGGGTACCATTGAGGAAGCGGCTGCCAGCGCAACCGGATCCATACTTAAGAAGAGCTTTTTCGGCGGCAGCGATCACACGATCGTCTCCCGTCAGACCTGTGTAGGCATTACTTCCGAACATCAGCACCTGATGGCCTTCCATGGTCACTTCAGGGCCCTGCTTACTTGTAATTTCGCGGAAATAAGGATATACACCTTCCTCCATGTACTTCTGTGGTACACGGTAGTTCTTGTATCTTTCTTGTAACTGTCCCATTTTTTAAATAGGTGTAGATAACACTACGTTGTTTATACTTAGGCTGCAAAGTTACAAAATTTATGGCACATAACATGCTTTTTGAGCAGAAATCATCAGATTTTGCAATTTTTATTGATCTTTTCTTCTCTCATTTCATTTATATTACATAAATTTGCCCTTATGAAAAAGAAAATACTGTTCATCATCAACCCCTGTTCCGGGACGACGAGCAAACGGGTTATTCCAGAGTTTATCACTCAAAATATCAATCACGACCTGTTTGACATCGACATCCAAATGACCACAGGTCCCGGTGACGCCACGACGATGGCCCAGGCAGCCAGCGAGCGTGGTGTGGATGCAGTGGTGGCTGTTGGTGGTGACGGTACGGTGAACGAGGTGGCTCGTGGCCTGGTTCACACCCACACGGCATTGGGCATCATCCCCTGTGGATCGGGCAACGGACTGGCCAGACACCTGCTCATACCACGTGACATCAAGAAAAGTCTCGGCATCATCAACGACTTCGTGATCCATGATCTCGATTACTGCGTGATCAACGACATGCCGTTCTTCTGTACCTGTGGCATGGGCTTTGACGCGTTCGTCAGCCAGAAGTTTGCCGAAGCAGGCAAGCGCGGACCGGTCACCTACGTGCAGAAAGTTCTGGAGGAAGGTTTGAAATACAAGCCGGAAACCTATATATTAAAGGACGACACGGGCACACAGAGCTACAAAGCCTTCCTGATCACCTGCGCCAACGCCTCGCAGTATGGCAACAATGCCTATATTGCTCCGCAGGCATCGATGAGCGACGGGCTCATGGACGTGGTGATTATGGAACCCTTCAACGTCATTGAGGCGCCGCAGATCGCCATCGATATGTTCAGCAAGACGCTCAACAAGAGCTCTCGCATCAAGACGTTCCGCACCAAGCACTTAACAATACACCGAGAGGAACCGGGAGTGATACACTATGATGGCGATCCAGCCATGACAGGAAAGGATATCGACGTGCATGTCGAGGAAAAAGGTATCCGTATCATCGTCAATCCCAATGGCGACAAGCGGTTGCGCCGCCCAAACCTCCTGCAGTCGAGTGCGGCAGATCTCTTCAACGACCTCTCGGGACTTCACGACGATCTCGTGAAGCAAACACGAAGAGGCATTGCACTGACAAAGTTAATGCAAAAGAAATTTGGGCAGACACTCAACAATATTAAATAAAAGAAGCCTCACCCCCTTGCAAGAGCCTCACCCCCTTGCCCCTCTCCGAGGGAGAGGGGAGTAAAATGTTGCAAGTGTTGTAAATTCCGATAGATACTGTTCTACCAAGAATTGGAGAATCAGTGAATTCTAATGGAGTCTGTTCTATCAAGAATTTGAGAATCAGAAAATTCTAATAGATTCTGTCTTATCAAGAATATATGTTCCAATGCTCTTTGACTAAGCTGTTGCCACTACTCCTTATTATATATAGATAAGCATGTGCTTATACATGAGTTCTACTTCCTTATATAGAGAGATTTTCGACTCTGGCGCAGAAGTCCGTGGCCAGACGCCACGAAAACCTAACCAAACATCTTCGGCGAAATGGATATTTCGCGAGTCCCGCAAAGACGCACCGGATAAACTCTGTGTTTGGAGAAGAAACAGCCTTCGTTTCTCAGGCGTGCATCACAAGCAAGGGAAAACTTGAACACAGGCTGGAGCAGTGGCACACAGGTCAGCAACGTGGCTACATACGAGTCTCTGAACTATCAGACAGAAAGCCGTACCGTCAAGTTCTGAAAGCAGTTGATACGGGCGATATGGTCTATATGTGGAACTTGGTTTTGCAGCCTGACAAACAATCGTTCGCTAAGTAGAAAAAGATCATTCCCTACGTAGCAAACGATCTTTTTCTATAGCGTTACAATGTTGGGAAACTTGTTTCAACCTCACAAGACCACAGTTTCGACCCCGTGAAAACACTGTTTTGATACCATAAGATCACTGCTTTTCATCAACGACATCACCAAGAAGAGAAGAAAAATAGCCGCCCAAGGAAAATATCCACAGTGCCGATTTTCCAGTTCTCAGCAAATGACACTATTTGACATAGAAGTCGGTGGTGAGCTGCTGGTACCACGCGCTTCTGCTTCCGTCGGCATTCATCAGACACTGCTCGGAGCGCTCTGCCGGGCAATGGGAAGAACGGCTGAAGGTGACCAGCGCACGCGAGAGAGGCTTACGCGGTGTGGTGCGCAAGAGTAGCTCTCGTGTCTTTCTAAACCCCAAAAGGTAAGCCTCTGTCTCCAATGCCTCTTGACTGAGTGTCGGCACAACGACATTGACAACGCCGGCTTCGGTAATGTTGCTCTTCGCAAAAACAAAGATGTCACGAAACGTCAGGCTGTTCTCACCCGCATGACGGGCCATCGAGCGAGAAGCCTCGGGCGCTTTCAAGCTATTGAGAAAGTAAGGCGGATTACAGACAATACTGTCGTAAGTCTCTATTGGGCTGAAGTCTTGTAATGCCGTATGCGTCACAGAGATTCTCGAAGCGAAGGGAGACAGCCGCACATTGTCCGCCGCCTGCCCGGCAGCCTCGCAATCCACTTCTATGGCATCGATATGGGCAGACACATAGCGTTGCGCCATCATCAGAGCGACGACGCCGGTTCCCGTGCCGATGTCAAGGATTTGCTGTCCACCTTCAGCCCATGCCCCTAACAGCACGCCGTCCGTTCCCACCTTCATAGCGCAGTGCTCTTGCCCAACAAAAAATTGCTGGAACTGAAAACCTTCCTTTTCTTTATGATTCATAGCCCATAAACGCTGTTACAAACAGATTATTTTGCAGACAAACCGATTGTTAGTCTCGGTTTAGCGTTTTTTATTGGAATGACTAAAACATTATGCTATAATTTTTGTAACTTTGCACATTAAAATAGCAAAAGATCCTTCACACAGCTTGAAACAAGGAACAAAATATTCATGAATAAGAAACCAAATACATCCATTCAGATGTTCGCTGACTTTGAAGGCGACGTCTCTACCCTTTTCAATACCCAGGCTCCAGATGAGGTTCCCGTACTGACAACCCGCAACATGGTGCTCTTTCCTGGTGTATTGGTGCCAATCCTGTTAGGTAGAAAAGCCAGTATCAACTTGGCTAAGAAGCTCGACAAGTCTGGCAACGGCATGATTTGTGCCATCTTCTGCCAGCGCAATGCCGATATCGACTCGCCCAAAGTAGGGGATCTCTACAAGACCGGCGTCTACGCACGGTTGGTGAAGATGATCGAGATGCCCAATATCGGCAACATCACAGCGATCTTCCAGGCTCTCGGCCGCTGCGAGCTGGAGACCCTCTCAGGCTACAAACCTTACTACACCGGTATTGTGAAGCCCGCGCCCGAGCATATTCCTGACGACGAGGAGAAGAATACTGATGAGTATAAGACCTTTATGGCCGATCTGCACACGACCACAGAGCGACTTGTCAACATCAATGACGAGATCCCCAGCGAGACCATGATGCCGCTGAAAAATATGGGAGACGACACGCTGCTCATCAACTTTATATGCACCAATCTGCCGTTCTCTGTACGCGACAAAATCAAATTGCTGCAGATCAATGACATCTCACAACGCCTGGTAGAACTGTTGAAACTGGAGAACCGCGACATCCAGCTCAATGAACTGAAAAACCAGATCAGGCAGAAGACACACGAGGATCTTGACGAGCAGCAAAAGGAATATTTCCTGCAACAGCAGATGAAGAATATCCGTGAAGAGCTCGGCTCTGACGGTGGCTCCACTGAGAAGCGTGAACTGGAAGAGAAAGCCAAGAACAAGAAATGGCCCGATGAGGTTGCCAAACTCTTCAAAAAAGAGCTTGACAAACTCGATATGTTCAATGCTCAGAGTCCGGAATACAGCGTACAAGTCAACTATCTCGAACAACTCGTAAGCCTGCCCTGGGGCGAATATACCGAAGACAACCTCGACCTGAAGCGTGCCCGTCGCATTCTCGACCGCGACCACTACGGCATGGAAAAGGTCAAGGAGCGCATCCTGGAATACCTCGCTGTGCTGCAGCTACGCGGTGACTTGAAGTCCCCGATCATCTGTCTCTACGGTCCACCGGGAGTCGGCAAGACCTCACTGGGCAAGAGCATCGCGGCAGCCATGAAGCGTAAGTATGTGCGCGTATCGCTGGGCGGACTCCACGACGAGAGCGAGATCCGCGGTCACCGCCGCACGTATGTCGGCGCCATGCCGGGTCGTATCATCAAGAGCATTCAGAAGGCGGGCTCTTCAAATCCTGTGTTTATCCTCGATGAGATCGACAAGGTGACACAGAACACCATCAATGGCGACCCGTCATCAGCCCTGTTGGAAGTGCTCGATCCGGAACAGAACAGTGCCTTCCACGACAACTTCCTGGATGTAGACTACGATCTTTCCAAGGTGTTGTTCATCGCCACTGCCAATGATCTCAACACCATTCCGCGTCCATTGCTCGACCGTATGGAGATCATCGAGGTATCGGGCTATATCACGGAGGAGAAGATTGAGATTGCCAAGCGCCATCTTGTACCGCGTGAACTGAAGAACACGGGACTCGACACCATCGACCCGCCGGTGAAGTTCACCAAGCAGGCACTGGAGAAGATCATCGAGTCATATACTCGCGAGAGCGGCGTGAGACAGTTGGAGAAGCAGATCAACAAGGCACTGCGCAAGCTGGCCTTCAAGAAAGCCATGGACGGTGAGTTGGAATATACCACGATCACGCCGGCTGTCTTGCAGGATCTGCTGGGCAATCCGCCTTTCTATCGCGACATCTACCAAGGCAACGACTATGCGGGTGTCGTCACGGGACTGGCATGGACAAGCGTTGGCGGTGAGATCCTCTTCATTGAGACCTCGCTGTCCAAAGGCAAGGGCGGCAAACTCACGCTGACGGGTAACCTCGGCGACGTGATGAAGGAGAGTGCCATCATCGCCCTGCAATATGTCAAAGCCCACTGCGACACGCTGAATATCGACTACCGCATCTTCGACAACTGGAATATCCACATTCACGTGCCCGAAGGTGCTACTCCGAAGGACGGACCATCGGCCGGTATCACCATCGCCACGTCGATCGCGTCAGCCATCACTCAACGCAAGGTTCGCAAGAACACAGCCATGACGGGCGAGATCACGCTGCGTGGAAAAGTGCTTCCCGTGGGTGGTATCAAGGAGAAAATCCTCGCTGCCAAACGTGCCGGCATCACTGACATCGTCATGTGCCGCGACAACAAGAAAGACATCGAGGAGATCCCGGAGAAGTATCGCAAGGGCGTAGAGTTCCACTATGTCGAGAACGTACAGGACGTTTGGGACTTTGCCCTCACCAACGAGATTGTGGATCACCCCGTCGATCTGTCCATCCCCAAGGAGGACAGTGACGACAATGACAAGAAGAAAGACGAATAAACATCAGCATGACATTTGAACTTCAACATACCGACAACGCCAGTGACGCACGTACCGGACTGATCACCACAGACCACGGACAGATCAAGACTCCGATCTTCATGCCCGTAGGTACGTGCGGCTCGGTCAAGGGCGTACACTTCCGTGAGCTTCGCGAGCAGGTCAAGGCCCAGATCATCTTGGGCAACACCTATCATCTCTACCTTCGTCCGGGCCTCGAAGTGCTGCGTGCGGCAGGCGGACTGCACGGCTTCAACGGATGGGAGCGCCCTATCCTGACCGACAGCGGCGGTTTTCAGGTGTTCTCGCTGACGGGTATCCGCAAGCTGAGAGAGGAAGGCTGTGAGTTTCGCTCCCACATCGACGGCTCTAAACACATCTTCACTCCCGAGAACGTCATGGACACTGAGCGCATCATCGGCGCCGACATCATGATGGCACTCGACGAGTGTCCTCCCGGACAGAGCGACTATGCTTATGCCAAGAAAAGCCTTGGCATGACACAGCGCTGGCTCGACCGCTGCATCAAGCGATTCAACGAGACCGAACCGCTCTATGGTTATCACCAGAGCCTCTTCCCGATCGTGCAGGGCTGTACGTTTAAAGACCTGCGTCAGGAAGCCGCAAAGTTTGTTGCCGACAAGGGCGCTGACGGTAACGCCATTGGCGGACTGGCTGTCGGCGAGCCCACCGAGGTGATGTACGAGATGATTGAGGTGGTCAATGAAATCCTGCCAAAGGACAAACCCCGCTACCTCATGGGCGTAGGTACACCGCAAAATATCCTTGAGGCCATCGAGCGCGGTGTGGACATGTTCGACTGTGTCATGCCGACGCGCAACGGCCGCAATGCCATGCTCTTCACCTACCAGGGCACTATGAACATGCGCAACAAGAAATGGGAGATGGACTTCTCCCCTATCGATCCCGACGGTTGTGAGACCGACAAAGTCTATACCAAGGCTTATCTCCATCATCTGTTCAAGGCCGGCGAGCTGCTGGCTATGCAGATTGCCAGCATCCACAACCTGGCATTCTACCTCCGTCTGGTCACCGACGCGCGTCAGCACATCGAGCAGGGCGACTTTGTGCAGTGGAAGCGGTCAGTGATTGACCAGCTGGGCAGAAGAATTTGATTATCGTTACGATCATGAAAAGTTTTAGCAAGATACGTAAACACCGCAGACGCTATAAGGTAGCCCGTTGGATGAGCCGCCATCCGGCGTGGCTCCACAAAGGCTTTGGCTGGATAGCCCGCCACACCCGTCTGCTGCAACGTATATTGAAGTGGATCGGACATCTCTTCCGTTTCCTCAGAATTCTGAAGTATATCAACCCCTTCAGATATATCAAAAAGATAGACTGGTATATCATCCGCAAGTTCATCGGTACCTATTTCTTCTCCATCGCCCTGATCATTTCCATCTCCATTGTCTTCGATGTCAATGAGAACTTGGCGAAGTTCACGCAGTACCATGCACCGTTGCGGGCCATCGTCTTTGACTATTATGCCAACTTCATCCCCTACTTCGCCAACCTCTTCAGTGCGTTGTTTGTCTTCATTGCCGTGATCTTCTTCACATCGAAGATGGCCGGCAACTCTGAGATCATCGCCATGTTGGCTACCGGCATCTCGTTCAAGCGGCTGCTCCGTCCTTACATGTTCACGTGTGTACTGTTGGCCGGACTGTCATATTACCTCTCGGCCTATGTCATTCCCCACGGCACGGTGATCCGCCAGAACTTCGAGACGATGTACAAGAACAAGAAGAAGCAGACCGCAGCTGACAATGTGCAGTTGCAAGTGGGACCCGGCGTGATCGCTTACATCCAGCACTACGACGACACGCAAAAGCAAGGTTATGGCTTCTGTCTCGACCGTTTCAAGGATAAGAAGCTCATCTCGCACCTCACCGCCATGACGATTCAGTACGACACCATCTCTGACAGCAAGTTCCATTGGAAGCTCAGCAACTGGAAGATACGGCGGCTCAAGGGTCTGCGCGAGCATATCACCACCGGCGATGTCAAGGACACGATCATACAGATGGAGCCGATGGACCTCGTCTACTCCAAAGGACAGCAGGAGACGTTCACCTCACCGGCACTGCGAGACTACATCTCCAAGCAGATCAACCGCGGTTCGGGCAATGTGGTTCAATACGAGGTGGAGTATCACAAACGCATTGCCTCGTCTTTCGCCTCGTTCATCCTGACGATCATCGGCGCCTCGCTCTCAGCCAGAAAACGCAAGGGCGGCATGGGCATGTACTTAGGCATAGGACTGGCACTGAGCTTTACCTATATCATGTTGCAGACCGTTTCGGCCTCCTTCGCCATCAACGCGGGATTCCCGCCCATCCTCGCGGCATGGATGCCCAACCTGATCTTCATCGTCATCGCGCTGATCTGTTACCGGCAGGCACCGAATTAATGTATAGTGTATAGTGAATAATGTATAATGTATAGTGAATAGTGTATAATGTATAGTGTATAAATTATAAATTATAAATAAAGACTGTTCAGAATAACACGTAAGGTGGATACACCTTATTAATATTAAACGATAAAAAGAAACATATATAATGAGATTTGAAGAATTAGACTTAAGCGATAACGTCCTTGACGCACTCTATGACATGCGCTTCGAGGAGTGCACACCCGTGCAGGAAAAGTGTATCCCCGAAATCCTCAATGGCCGCGACGTGCTCGGCGTGGCACAGACCGGAACCGGCAAGACAGCAGCCTACCTGCTGCCCATCCTTTCCAAACTCGACGACGGCGGATATCCCAACAATGCCGTCAACTGTGTCATCATGTCACCGACACGTGAGCTCGCCCAACAGATCGACCAGGCCATGCAGGGCTTTGCCTACTACACGCCGGGCGTGAGCAGCGTGGCTGTCTACGGCGGCAACGACGGTAACCGCTACGATCAGGAGCTCAAGAGCATGAAGTCGGGTGTCGACGTAGTCATCGCCACACCGGGCCGACTCATCTCTCACATCAGTCTGGGCAACGTCGATCTGAGCAATGTGAGCTTCTTCGTACTCGACGAGGCCGACCGTATGCTCGACATGGGATTCTCTGACGACATCATGAAAATCGCCTCGCAACTGCCCAAGACGTGCCAGACGATCATGTTCTCAGCCACCATGCCCAAGGACATTGAGAAGCTTGCACAGAGTCTGCTGAAGGATCCTGTGGAGGTGAAACTGGCTGTAAGCAAGCCTGCGGAAAAGATTCAGCAAAGCGCTTATATCTGCTATGAGACTCAGAAACTCAAGATCATTGAGGACATCTTCAAGGCCGGTGACCTCAAACGCGTCATCATCTTCTCGGGCAGCAAGCAAAAGGTGAAGCACATCAACCAGGCACTCACCCGTCTGCACATCAACAGTGGTGAGATGCACTCCGACCTCGATCAGGCCGAGCGCGACGACATGATGTTCAAATTCAAGAGCGGACAGATCGACGTCTTGGTGGCTACAGACATCCTGGCCCGTGGTATCGACATAGACGACATCGCGATGGTGATCAACTACGACGTTCCCCACGATGCCGAAGACTATGTCCACCGCATTGGCCGTACGGCGCGTGCCGACCGCGACGGCGTTGCCATCACGCTCGTCAACGAAGACGATATGTATGCTTTCCACCAGATCGAGAAGTTCCTCGACAAAGACATCAAGAAAAATCCACTGCCCGAAGGTTGTGGCGAAGGCCCGGAGTACACGATATCTAAGCGCAACGGCAAGACATCGGCCAAAAGCCGCCGCCGCAAAGACCGCGACAACACGGCGCACAAAGACGCTAAACGAGGCAACCGCAACGCACAAAACCAGCAGGGCGCACCGGGTGAGCAGCGTGACGACCGCCGCAACAATCGCCGGCAGCGCGGCAACCGCAACAACGCTGAGGCTCAGACCAACGAGCAAAACCCAACAACCGACAACAGAGCCGACAACGCTCAGAACCCCAACAAGGGCAACCGCAACAACCGCAACAAGGACAGACGCAACAGCGACAACCGCAATAGGGACAACCGCAACGGCGAGAACCGCAACAATGAGGCACGCAACGGCGAAGAACGTAGTGGCGAGGAACGTCAGGGCCAAGAGCGCAACCGCAACAACCGCCGACAGCGTGGACCAAAGGGTGAGGGTCGCAATCCACAAAACGGCAATGCACAGGAATACAGAAAGAAAGGCTCTCAGGGCAACAAGCCTAAGCCGAAAAACCGCCCGCAGCAGCAATCCGCTGCTCAGCCTGCCGCACAGCAGAGCAAGGGCATCGGCAGCGTGCTGCGCCATCCGCTGAAATGGCTGCGCTCGTTGGGTCGCAAGAAATAAGAGACAACAAACATCATACGATCTTATAATCATCAAAGACTATGGAAAAGAAAGAAAAGGAAATCATGGGTCACCTGACCTCAGAGTGCACGACGATCGTCGTCGGCTGCAAGGCTACAGGTGATGGATCACACATCTACGCCCGTTCCGAGGATTTCGACGCCATGCGCTGTAAGAACTGGCTGGTCTTCCCCGACACCGACAACGGTCCCGAGGAGTTTGTCGCTGACGATAGTGGCTTCCGCTGCCCGTTGCCGAAGAAACGTCTGGGCTACACGGCTCTGCCCGACTACCAATATCATCACGAGTGGGGAAGCGCAGGCTTCAACTCGCTGGGCATCGGCGAGAGCAGCACGGAGACGATCTTCAGCAGTCCCAAAGCGCTGGAGTTTGACCCATACGTCAAGGATGGACTCGCCGAGAACTGCACCTACAACATCGTGCTGCCTTATATCCACTCTGCACGCGAGGGCGTGGAGCGTCTCGGTGCTCTGATCGAGAAATACGGTTCCGCCGAGGGCTTCGGCATCGGATTCATCGACAGCAAGGAGACCTGGTATCTCGAGAACTGCTGCGGACACCGTTTCCTGGCTTGCCGTATGCCTAACGACAAGTACTTCGTGACGGGTAACCAAAGCCGTTTCCGCAAGTACGATCCCAACGACAAGGAGAACTATATCGCATCGAAGGACCTCATCGAGTTCGCACAGGAGCACGGTCTGTATGACCCTTCCAAGGGCGAGTTCGACTTCCACGAGGCTTATTCCAAGGACGACAAAGACGATACCACCTATAACTATCCGCGCGTATGGGGATTGCAGGGTATCTTCACGCCGGCCATGAAGCAGGATGTGACGAAGAACACGTTCCCCGTCTTTGCAGAACCCGAGAAGCCGATCACCATCGCCCGTCTGCGCAATGCATTCCGCTTCCACTACGACGGTACGGACCACGATCCTTATCTCCACAACAATGGCAAGGAGCCCTTCCGCCCTGTGTCGATCTTCCGCACCACACAGACTCACCTCATGCAGGTACGTCCGTGGCTGCCGAAAGAGATCGGCTGCATCACCTACGTAGCCAACGGCATGGCCGACCTCGGTGTCTTCCTGCCTATCTATCAGGGCATCTCTTCCTTCCCGAAAGCCTACAGCATTGGCGACAACCACTGTGACTCAACCTCTGCTTACTGGCGCTTCCGCAAGGTGATGACTTTGGGCATGGTCAACTACAACGCCTATGCACCACTGATCAAGGAGACCTATGCCAAGCTCGAAGCAGAGAACGATCAGCGTCAGAAAGAGTTCGAGGAGCGCTACCTCGCCATCTACAAGGATCGTCCGATGGAAGCCCACGACATGTTGCAGGCTTTCAGCGACCAACTCTTCAACCATGCCCTTGAGGTAGCTGACAACCTGGTCAACGAGCTCTTCACCCGCATCGCCATCGACACGCAAAAGGAATATCTGTTCCACGGTGCGTAAATGAATAATGAATATTGAATGATGAATGTTGAATTAATGAATGATGAATGTTGAATTATCCAATGATGAATTGGTTAATTAGCAAACATCCATCAGCGTTCGACATTCAACATTGATTCATTCATCATTCAACAATAAATAATAAGCAAATACCCCAAAGCCACCACTTCGGTAGCTTTGGGGTATTGCTTTTCTCCCCCCTTGGGGGGAGTTAGAGAGGGGCTACTTTGGGGTATTGCTTTTCTCCCCCCTTGGGGGGAGTTAGAGAGGGGCTACTTTGGGGTATTACTTTCTCCCCCCTTGGGGGGAGTTAGAGAGGGGCCGGAGTTAGAGGGGGGCTCCCACTTTCAACCTATATTTATCCGTGTACACGATGCTCATGATCTTCGGCAATACTTTGATGCGACGTGTCAGTGCCAAGGCCACATGCCCCATCGTGCGTCTGAGGTTCAGCTCCACACAGGGATGCACCATCAGTTTGTTATCCACGCTGACCACCATCATATCCACTCCCAGAGGGCCACGATAACTGTTGGCAAGCTCTCTGCCGAGCACTCTTGTCAACTGCTCTTGGATCATAGCGAGTTGGTCAGCACTGATCCAGACACCCAGTCGGGCTACCTTATCTTCTTCCGTGTCGAGCACACTACCCGAGTAAGCACCACTGCGCGTGTCGAAGACCGACAATCCGCAATAGCGCACTGTGCCGCGACCGTTAGACAAAAACTCCATCGCGAAGTCCGACACCTTATTATAATAGGGCTCCAACATAATACTTCCCTGCCGCTCAATGACGTTACGGGCCCAATTGCGCATCGGTATAGTGTACGACGTTAAATCCCGTCCGTCGAGATACCTGATACCTCTGCCGCTGCTGCTCCACGGCGCTTTAACCACGACGCGGTTATAGTCGTGCAGCAAAGACATTAAGCCACTGACACTGGACACGGCTGTGGCCTTTCCCACTGTATTGGGCAGAAGGCGCATAGCCGGAAGCACATGATCCGCAGCCCATTGACGATGGCTCATTTGCCTGATGGCCTCCAAACGATTCGGCATCGGCAAGAGTGCGGGAGACACCCCAGCCTTCACCATGCGATGAAAGAGTGCCTGGTCCCAGCCCCACGGATCGATCTCCTCAGGTTGGCGCACATCCAGCACGTCAGCAATATCTCGCCAGCTACGCCACGATCCTCTTGCTTTCAACCCCAAATGCCGGAAAGCTTCCTTAGCCGCTTCTATGTCTTCCACGATGACTTTGTCGCCTTCTTCGGCCCATATCATCGGCAGGAAGCCCAAGTCGTGGCGCAACTGTCGGGCAGCATGAGGAGCGGTAAACTGCTCTACATGCGCTCCTAAAGCAATGTCGTGTTCAGGGTTGAAAATGTGAATCATGTTTTATCCTCGTTGATTTATTAAATGCAAAGTTACAAATATTAGTGCAATTATATAGTTTTCTTTCTGATATTTGTGATATTTTCAAAGAAAACATGTAATTTTGCACAACCAATCTCCTTCACATGAACCTATCTAACAAAATATTTTTTCGTTACTTCATCATACTGCTTTTGCTGCTCAGCGTCACAGATCTTCGCGGTATGAAGCTCCTGCGGACAATAGACACAGGGCATCAGGCTGTGTTCTGCACTTATCGCGACCACAGCGGCATGTTGTGGGTAGGCACGTCGAGCGGCCTTATGAGCTATCCTCAGCTCACCAGCTCCATGCCAGCGAGCTATCTGCGTCCGTTGCCACTATCAAATATTATCGTCAAGATATGTGAGGACAATTTAGGACGTCTGTGGCTCAGAACACAGGCCAACCGCGCCGTGGTGTATGATTCCCGCACCAACGGATGCATCGACGACGTGGAGCACTATCTCCAGCAGCACGGTGTGAAGATGTGGTATGAGATGCTCTTCGATGCCGACGAGACGGGACGGCTGTGGTTCTACAAGGACAATCACCTCATCATCCACAACTTTGCCAACAGCCGTCAGTGGCAAGGCTATGCGCCGCGTCAGGCCGGCCGCATCGTCGATGTGGTCTGTCTGCGGCAATACACCTACGTGGTATGTGAGCAAACGATCTTCAAAGTCACGCTGTCAGGCAACAGACTGGCATGGGCTTTTGTGGCTAAAACGCCGAAACGCTTGCCTTACATGTCGACATTCATGATAGAGGACAATGCCCACAACCTGTGGTTACGCGTCAACGACACACTGGCACGATGGGATCGCCAAACTCATCGCTGGACTCTATATTCACAAATCAAGTCACAAGTGTCTGGCCTCGCATGCTATCGCGACGGACTCATCTATGCCTCCACCTTCAATGACGGCGTCTACACATTTCGTCTTGACGGAAACATCGAAAACCATTACTTTCAGGTAGCACCGATCACCGACGGACTCAACAACAACCATGTGCTGTCGATGTTCTATAACCGGGAAGACGGACTGCTGATGCTTGCTTATCACAAAAGCGGGCTGTCGCTCTTCAGCGACCGGCAGAGCGATCTGACCTTCCACCATATCCAAGCCGCCGTCCACAACTATCTGACCGAGGACATCATCGTCGTCAACAGCAGCGACTATCCCAATATATTAGTTGGAACAGAGGATAATGGTGCCTATGTCATTGACCGAGAAGGAAATATCACCGAAAATCTGTTTCAAGGCAACGCCGTCACCGCTCTGCATGCCGACAGCCGGCACCGCATCTGGGCCGGACTCTATCTTCAAGGTTTAGTATGCAACGACGGTCGGAAATTCTTTCCAGGTGCCTCTCCCTACAATATTATCGAGATCAATCCCCATCGCTTTTTTGTCAACCTCAACGGTGTGGGACTGAAAGTCCTCGACCCCTGGAGCGGCAAAACCGTCGACATACCTACCGACAATCCCTGGATCATGACCATCTGCCGCAGTGGCAATAAGGTCTATGGAGCCACACCTCTCTATCTCTACGAGATTGATGTCAACACACTACGGGTCCACAAGATACCGGCTAAGTTCTTTGGTCCGGACTTCAGCAACAACATCAAGGCGCTCTATGCCGACAGCCGCGGATGGATATGGATGGAGACCTATACCAGCCATACGCCACTGATCGTCTATGACACTCACCGCCACCGCGTCTATAAGCCGGCCGGCACGGAAGAGTTTCTCACGTCGGCCTTCACAGAAGACCATAGCAGACGCATCTGGTGCACGACAGATATGGGCATCGTATGCATTGATGTCAACATGCTTCACGCCTCGCCTTTCACCATCATCCCCTTAGGATCGTCGACTAACGTCGGATTCAACGACCGTGCGCTGATCACGCTGAGCGACGGCAACATCATGGCCGGAGCCACCAAAGGCGTGATGCTCATCAACCCGCAGCAGTTGATGCAACGACTCAGCAAGCGCAAGCAGGGCTTCCCCCTTCAGTTAGTGTCATTGAGTATCAACGAGAAATACATCTCACCGGGCGACACGCTGCATGGGCGCCCCCTCTACCGCTGTGATCTCGCCTATCTGAAACATCTCGAATTGAAATCGTCAGAAAACGCATTGGCGCTGGAGTTCCGGCCGAAAGACATGATCTACAACGACCTGGAGCCCTGGACTTACTGCCTCAAAGGACTCAACGACAAGTTTGTGGACATGGTCGGTCACCGCATCGTGCTCTCCAACCTGCCGCCGGGCCACTACCAACTGCTGCTCAGAAAAGGCAAGCTCTTCAACGGCGCTACAGAGACTTTCTCCGTCCTCGACATCCATGTGGCACCGCCCTTCTACCGCTCTATATGGGCTTACCTGCTCTATCTCGTGCTTTTAGGCACTATCGTCTACTTCGGTGTCCGCTACAATCTCAACAGGAAATACTATAGCATGAGGATCAACTTCTTCACGCATATCAGCCACGACCTCCGCACGCCTCTGACGCTGATCGTCTCACCGTTGGAAGGCCTGATACAGCAGGAGCAGGACGAGAACAAGCGCGGCATGCTGAAGCTCATTTATCGCAATGCCCGACGGTTGCTCGATCTGATCAATCAGATACTGGACATCCGGCGGCTCAACAACCGTCCCGAACAGCAGAAACTCGCCAACCACGACATCGTGGACATTGTCCGCAACGTGTTCCAACTGTTTAGCGCTGAGGCCAGACGGCGCAAGATGAACTATCGTTTCCTCTGCAAAGAGCAGCACATCACCATGCTGACCGACGCTGAGAAGCTCGACCGCATCGTCGTCAACCTCATTTCCAACAGCATGAAATATACGCCCGACGGTGGAAACATCGACGTGAAGATCGAGAAGCAGGGGCAGCACGTCGTCATCGCTGTGGCAGACTCCGGCAGCGGCATCGCCGAGGAGGACAAAGGACTGGTCTTCCAACAGTATTTCCGCAACGAGAAGTCCAACAGGGCACAGTACAGTACGGGGCTCGGACTGTATATCGTCAAGAGATATGTGGAGATTATGGGAGGAGAGATCTTGTGCCTGGACAACCAGCCCAAGGGCACCATCATGCAGGTAAGTCTGCCCGCGGACCTCACGGACAACGAGTCTGAATTCAAAGAGAAGACAGCTCCGCACAACGAGAAAGAAAAACTCGTGCCGCAACCCGACAAGCATATCCTCGTCGTGGAAGACAACGACGACATGCGCGCCTACCTCGTCAGCATCCTCTCCAAGGAATATCACGTCGAGACGGCCGGCAACGGCGTGGAAGCCTTAAGCGTGATCGACCAAAAGACGGTCGACGTGGTGCTCAGCGACGTGATGATGGACGGCATGGACGGCTACACGCTGTGCAAGAAAATCAAAAGCAATGTCAACACCTCTCACATCCCCGTGATGCTTCTCACGGCCAAGGCGCTCGACCAGGATGAGTTGCAGGGATTGCAGATGGGTGCCAGCGACTACATGACAAAACCCTTCAACGTGGAGGTGATGCGGCAGCGCATAAGACTGCAACTCGAGCGCACCGAGCATGGACGGCAGTATATCAACAAAGCCATAGACCTGGAACCCGCCGAGGTGGCCATCACCACAATCGACGAACAATTCCTTGCCGACGTGAAGAGAATCATTGAGGCAAACATGGACAACGTCAACTTCACCGTCGACGATTTGAGCAACGAACTGCACATGCACCGCACCAACGTCTACAAAAAGATACAGTTCATCACAGGTAAGACGCCTTTACAATTCCTGCGACAGATACGCATGAAGCGTGCCCATCAGCTGATGAGCAAGGGTGGCATGCTCGTCTCGCAGGTGGCCTACGCCGTGGGCTTCAACAACCCGAAGAACTTCTCACACTACTTCCGCGAGGAGTATGGCATGTATCCCAGCGAGTATATGAAAACACAGGAGGAAGCAGACACAGAAAAGTAAAGTATTCTCAAACAGTCATCAACCGATCCAACGCTTGCCAGCCAAGGGTTGGATTTGTAGTAATGAGGGGTATGATTCGTTCATACCCCTCATTTTCATGTAGTTACATTTTCATTGTTTCTAAAAAACCACATAACTTTGCAGCGTCAAAAAACAATTCGTGAGAACAGTTGAGACTATAAAGTTTCGCAATAAGTGAGTCAATTTAGGTTATGTTATTAAATAAGAAGATAACTACAAGTACAAAATGTTAAGTCAGATGTCTTCAAGGTAAAAGATTGAGTTCAGGATACATTTTTCCTAAAGAGAACCATTAGAGAGATACTTCTGTCTGTTGGTTGTCTGTCAGGAATGAGAAAATGAAAAGGTATATAAAATTAATAACAAACATAGATTTCAGAGATGAATATCAAAAAGCTACTTATGATGACTCTGCTCAGCATTTGCTGGGTAACGGTCTTCGCTGAGGACGATACCAACGTCCTCTTCAAATGGACAGCGGCTGCGTCAACCAACAACCAGTCACTGAAGGTTTGGTCGCAACGTAACGAGAATTCCAATACACCAAATCCCACCGAGTGGGTATCATCAGCAACGGAAGACAATGGTTTTGTCATTGACAACACCGAAGGATATTATTTCTCTACAGGCGCATGGGAGCGCATGATGATGATCAACAAAGAATCATTTAATGCTACAGAAATTCAGAATTTGCAAAAATACAGCGACCTCACCGTCGCTGTGACGGTCAACTATCTCCGTGACGGCAACCAGAAAGACAGTGAGCCCGCTCAAATCTCACTGAAATACCATAATAGTAATGAGAATAAATGGGTGGGCTTCTGTGATTTCGGCGAAGGCAAAGACTTTAAATCGCTGACAAGCGACGGCTCCGTCACTCTCACCACCAAGGGCCTCGTGGCCAAGCACACCATGGCGATTGAGGGAAAACATCTCAAGATCAAGTCTGTCATCATCTCTTATTTCTCCAAAACATTGGCCCAAGAGCGTAATAAGAAGTATCTGAGTGATAAGAATTATACCGACGCAAGTATCACTCCTTATTATATCGCCAGTTGGTATCAGAGAGAAAGCAGCAATCCGATCGACTTCTCTTCTGTTAAAGACAATGTGAAGTTGGGCGACGTGATGCGTGTGGTCTTCCGCGGAGCTGTCGAAGACTCATATGCCTTCCTCAAAGACTGGACCAACAGCAATGAGATTATGACCGGCTCGGATAAGTTCAGCATCAACGGCTGGAAGTATATGGACATCACTGTCAACCAAAAGCTCAAGGACCTTATCGACAAAAACGACCTTTGGATAGGCGGCAACAACTACACAATTTCCGGCATCTACTTCCTCCATGACAACAAGAACTACGAGGACTGGCAAGACCGCGGCTTTGAGGCCCGCTCCACCTATACGCCCTCAGACACTGAGAAAACATTGACAAACTGGAACAGTTTCACGGTTGACGGCAAGTACTTCACCTATAAGAATGGTGAGGAAAACAATGGCAAGATCGACAACACCAAGAATGCAATCATCCGCATCAACTACACCACAACGGCTAAAGGCGCGCAGATTTCCGTCAAAGATCCAAAGAGCGACAGCAATGGTTACTATGGTTCCTATACACGAAACCGACAATATGTAAGCGGTAGCTTCATCTACTACGATTACTTTAACCTCACATCAGGTACTGGCAACTTCGACATAGAGTTCTGCGACGCCATCACGAAATTCCATAACGACGGCAGCAACAACGTGCCTGTGCTGGGCTCCGATGGACAGAAGACGGGTATGATGTGGCAAATCCAGCGCAACGGTATCTTAGTCAGTGGAAAAGAAGTACAGATCAACGGGGTATCGATTATCCCTACACAGGTAGCGAAATATGTCAGCGGCTACGCAGTCATCAACCATAAACTCTCAGCCAACTATTACAAGCCCATCTCGCTGTCATACAATATGGACGATCAGGAGACCATGAAAAAAGTCTTCGGCACTGACAACATCTATGAGTTAGGCACCACAGAGGTGAAGAAACAGCAGAACGCTACAAAAGGATACGACTACTACATCTACATCCATTTCAAGAAGGCCACGTCCATCCGCGCCAACTATCCCTACATCATCAAGCTCGACAACAGCGATCAGTCGACATTCTACTACGATGGTGTCAAGGCAAATACACGCGACTATACCACATATACCTTCTATACGCCTGCTTTCACCTATGCCTCAGACTTCACAGATAAGGAAAAGAGTAGTTTTGAGAACTATCTGAAGGACCAGCAGATGCTGTTTATCTCTACAGCTCCGGTCATCAAGATGAAGACCAGCAGCGTAGGCGACGTGGAGGTGATCACCGGTGTGGACGACTATACGCAGCTCAACACGTATAATAGCAGCAATGGCGGCACATGCGACTACTACTTCTACCAGGGTGCCCTCTACCCCAATGAGAAGGACAGAAGCATCAAGTCGGGACTCGCATTCATTCAGTTGACACCCAACCTGAAAAAGGTATTCGACAATCCCTCGGTAGTCTTCGGAACCACACAAGCCAAGAGCAGTGCATGCTACTCCCTCGTCTTCGATGACGACAATGCAACTACTGGAATCAATGCCATACAGACACACGCACAAGGGCGTGCCACCCACCAAGGTGTATACAACCTCAATGGACAGCGTGTCGCTGCTTCGGCAGATGAATTGCAACACTTGCCCGCCGGCATCTATATCGTCAACGGACACAAGCAAGTAGTCAGATAACATATACACAACAATATTAAAGAGCATACAAAATGAAAAAATATATCAAGCCTGAAACTACCTTAATTCCAGTAGAGTTCTGTCCTCTGCTTTCTGGATCGAAAGAATACAACGATCTCGTGATCGTTGATGCTGGGGGCGTACAAATCCCTGTATACACAAAAGACGACTCCGGTGCTGGCTCCATCATTGAGGATGCCAAAGCCTGGAAAGGTGGCGTCAACTTATGGGAAGAAGATAATTAAACCTTATACCTTTTCGAACATGTTGGGCGGAGCAGTAGTGATTACTGTCTCGCCTTTTTATTTCCACATCACGCAGCACGCTCTTAGCAAGCCCGCGCATAGGAAGCCAAGCCACTATAACGCAAGGCTTATCATCCAATACTATTTACAAAACTTTGTCAGAAAAACCACTCGTTTTAGAGAAGACACAACTCGCTGACAAGCAAAAAGGCAGATTGGTAAGAGAGAAAATCGGTCTCCGCGCATCAGAAACGGTTTCTGATGTGATCATCTTTGGTTTCTGACCCGATGAAAAAGGCGTGATGACAGGGTCAGAAACGGTTTCTGACAGGTACAGAAACGGACTTTGACCGGCAAAAAGCGATAGAACTATACTTCACTGCTGTTCTTTTGAAAAAAAATCTTTTAGTCATCTTTATATACGGTTGACATTCAGTAAATTACAGAAGACTGCCTAAGATTTCAAAAATCGGCAGCAAGTGGGTGCTTGCTCGAAAAGGAAGCCGTCTCAGACCCACTTTTTTGTCAGATAAATCAACAAAGTCTTAAGACCATGTTTTATCTTTTTGGCATAGTTTTCTGGCATATTCTCTTTCCCGAAGTCCGTTTTCGGGAGGTCCGCTGCCCTCAGCGGACGAAACAGAACAAACCATAATTGTATGCGCCACACCGCGTGGTGTTGTCCGCTGAGGGCAGCGGACCTCCCGTACCAACGTTGTCTGATAATACAAAATTTGCTAAAAACAAAACTTTTTGCTATCTATGGTTTGCAAAATTAAAATTAATCATTATCTTTGCACTGTATAACCAATACATACATCAAAGACATATATGGAATCCTTCTTTCGCACACATGCCTACTTGGTGGACCACACCAATGCCCCGGTACGACGCGTCCTTATGGACGAGATTGACTGGACCGACCGGCTCATTGGCATTAAGGGCACACGAGGTGTGGGAAAGACGACGTTCCTGTTGCAATACGCCAAGGAACATTTCGGCAGCAACGACCATAAATGTCTGTATGTCAACATGAACAACTTCTATTTCCAGGGGCGTGGCATCGCCGACTTTGCCGGAGAATTTGTCGGTCAAGGTGGTCAGGTGCTGCTCATCGACCAGGTGTTTAAGCAGCCCAACTGGAGTAGCGAGTTGCGCGAGTGCTACGACAAATATCCCCAGCTGAAGATCGTTTTCACCGGATCCAGCGTCATGCGGCTCAAAGAAGAGAATCCTGAGCTCAATGGCGTGGTGAAAAGCTACAACCTTCGTGGGTTCTCCTTTCGGGAATATCTCAACCTCAAGGCCCATACTCACTTTGCGCCACATACCTTGGACGAGATCGTGAGCAACCACGAGGCGATTGCAAAAGACATTGTCCAGAGAGTGGATCCCTCGACCTTCTTTGAGGATTATCTCCATCATGGCTTCTATCCCTTCTTCCTTGAAAACCGAAACTTCTTGGAGAATTTGCTCAAGACCATGAACATGATGACGGAAGTGGACATCCTGCTCATCAAGCAGATAGAACTGAAATACCTCACCAAGATCAAGAAGCTCTTCTATCTTCTGGCCCTCAATGGGCCGCAGGCACCCAATATCAGTAAACTCGCCGACGAGATCGACACCAGCCGCGCCACAGTGATGAACTATATCAAATACCTTGCCGACGCCCGACTGATCAACCTCGTCTACAATCCCGGACAGCAGTTTCCCAAGAAACCTTCTAAGGTGATGATGCACAATCCCAACCTGATGTACGCCATCTATCCCATCACCAGCAGCACGCAGGAAGTCATGGAGACCTTCTTCGTCAACACGCTGTGGAAGGATCATCTCGTCAACCAAGGCGACAAGGACCACTGCTATCTCATTGACAACCATCTGCGTTTTCGCGTCTGCGATGCCCTCGTGGCTGACAAAAGCCGCAACGCCAGCGGAACGATCTACGCACGATACCATCAGAAAATAGGTCAAGGCGACCAGATACCTTTATGGTTACTCGGTATGCTCTACTGACACCTATTATAATATAACGCAAAAACATTATCAACTTTTTATCATCTATTTTTCACAAAATGGCAAAAGAAAAAAAATTCATGACTTGTGATGGTAACACCGCAGCCGCTCATGTAAGCTACATGTTTACCGAGGTGGCCGCCATCTACCCCATCACTCCGTCGTCTCCTATGGCTGAGCACGTCGACGAGTGGGCAGCCAAGGGTCGTAAGAATTTGTTTGGTCAGACTGTTTCCGTACAGGAGATGGAGTCTGAAGGTGGCGCTGCTGGTGCAGTCCACGGATCACTGCAAGCCGGTGCACTGACTTCTACCTATACGGCATCTCAGGGCTTGCTGCTGATGATTCCGAACATGTACAAGATTGCCGGTGAGTTGTTGCCTTGTGTATTCAACGTCTCTGCCCGTACGCTGGCCAGCCACTCTCTCTGTATCTTCGGTGATCACCAGGATGTCATGGCTTGCCGTCAGACCGGCTTCGCCATGTTCTGCTCCGGTTCCGTCCAGGAGGTCATGGACCTCTCTGCCGTACCTTATCTCTCTACACTCGAGAGCTCTGTACCTTTCATCAACTTCTTCGATGGATTCCGTACCTCTCATGAGTACCACAAGATTGAAGCCATGGACATGGAGGACATCCGTCCTCTCGTCAATCCAGAGTGGATCAAGCGTTTCCGCGACCGTGCCATGAGCCCTGAGCGCCCTGACACACGTGGTACAGCCGAGAACCCAGAGACCTTCTTCACACACCGCGAGGCTTGCAACGCCTATTATGACAAGGTGCCTGAGATCGTTGAGAAGCACCTCGCTGAGATTTCCAAGATCACCGGCCGTGAGTATCACCTCTTCAACTACTATGGTGCTAAGGATGCAGAAAACATCATCATCCTGATGGGTTCCGCTACAGAGGCAGCACGCGAGGCTATCGATTATCTTACCAAGCAGGGCAAGAAGGTCGGTATGGTGGCTGTGCACCTCTATCGTCCGTTCTCTGTCGAGGCTATCCGCAAGGCTATCCCTGACACGGTCAAGCGCATCGCTGTCCTCGACCGCACCAAGGAGCCGGGAGCAGAAGGCGAACCTCTGTATCTCGACGTGAAGAGCGCACTCTACGACGATCCTCGCAAACCGCTCATCGTTGGCGGTCGCTACGGTCTCGGTTCTTCCGACACCACACCTGCCAAGATCATTTCTGTCTTCAACAACCTTGAGCTCCCCGAGCCGAAGAACCACTTCACAGTGGGTATCGTCGATGATGTCACCTTCACTTCTCTGCCTGAGGTCGAGGAGATTCCTATGGGCGGTGACTCTCTCTTCGAGGCTAAGTTCTATGGTTTGGGCTCTGATGGTACTGTCGGTGCCAATAAGAACTCTGTGCAGATCATTGGTAACAACACCAACAAGTACTGCCAGGCTTACTTCTCTTACGACTCTAAGAAGTCGGGTGGCTTCACCTGCTCTCACCTGCGTTTCGGCGACGAGCCTATCCACAGCGCTTATCAGGTCAACACACCTAACTTCGTAGCTTGCCACGTCCAGGCTTACCTCCACATGTACGATGTGACACGTGGTCTGCGCGACAACGGTACCTTCCTGCTCAACACTATCTTCGACGGTGAGGAGCTCGTCAACTTCATCCCGAACAAGGTGAAGCGCTACTTCGCTAAGCATCATATCAAGGTATACTACATCAATGCAACCAAGATTGGACAGGAGATTGGCTTGGGCAACCGTACCAACACCATCCTGCAGTCTGCTTTCTTCCGCATCACAAAGGTGATTCCTATCGACCTCGCTGTCGAGCAGATGAAGGCCTTCATCGTGAAGTCTTACGGCAAGAAGGGTCAGGATGTCGTTGACAAGAACTACGCTGCTGTTGATCGCGGCGGTGAGTACAAGGAGCTGACTGTTGATCCCGCATGGGCAAACCTTGCTGATGACGCAGAGGTCGAGGACGACGCTCCCGCATTCGTTAAGGAGATTGTCCGTCCGATGAACGCTCAGGCCGGTGACCTGCTCAAGGTTTCTGACTTCGTTAAGCATGACACCGTTGACGGTCGTTGGGAAGTTGGCACAGCCGCTTACGACAAGCGCGGCGTGGAGGCCTTCGTTCCTACTTGGAATCCCGACAACTGTATCCAGTGCAACAAGTGTGCTTACTGCTGTCCTCACGGCTGTATCCGTCCGTTCGTCATGGATGAGAAGGAAGCTGCCGGCTTCGATGGCAAGACCATCGACATCCTCGCTCCGAAGCAGCTCAAGGGCATGAAGTTCCGCATCGAGACATCTGTACTCGACTGCCTTGGCTGCGGCAACTGTGCCGATGTCTGCCCGGGTAAGAAGAACAAGGAGACCGGTGAGGTCGAGAAGGCTCTGAAGATGATGCCGTTCGATCCAGACGCTGAGGAAATGAAGAAGGAAGCTGCTAACTGGCAGTACCTCGTAAAGAATGTGAAGTCTAAGCAGGATCTCGTAGACATCCAGCAGAGTCCTAAGAACTCTCAGTTTGCTCAGACTCTCTTCGAGTTCTCTGGTGCCTGCGCAGGCTGCGGTGAGACTCCTTATGTGAAGCTCATCTCTCAGCTCTATGGTGATCGCGAGATGATTGCCAACGCTACAGGTTGCTCTTCCATCTACTCCGCTTCTGTTCCTTCCACTCCTTACTGCAAGAACGAGAAGGGTCAGGGTCCTGCCTTCAACAACTCTTTGTTCGAGGACTTCTGTGAGTTCGGTCTGGGTATGAACCTGGCCAACAAGAAGATGAAGGAGCGCATCACCGGACTGCTCAACGAGGCTATGGCCGGCGATCACACTCCTGATGACTTCAAGGCTGCCGCTCAGAAGTGGATTGAGGAGAAGGACAATGCCGAGGGTTCAAAGGCTGCTGCCGCTGAGCTCAAGCCGCTCATCGAGAAGAGTGCCGAGGCAGGCTGCCCGTTCTGCAAGGAGCTGCTGCCGCTGGAGCACTACCTCGTGAAGCGCTCACAGTGGATCATCGGTGGTGACGGTGCTTCTTACGATATCGGCTATGGCGGTCTCGACCACGTGCTGGCTCAGGGCCAGGATGTCAACATCCTCGTGCTCGATACTGAGGTGTACTCCAACACCGGCGGACAGTCTTCCAAGGCTACTCCTTTAGGCGCTATCGCTCAGTTCGCTGCCAGCGGCAAGCGCGTGAGCAAGAAGGATCTGGGTCTGATGGAGACTACCTATGGCTACATCTATGTGGCTCAGATCGCTATGGGTGCCGACAACGCTCAGACACTGAAGGCAATCCGCGAGGCTGAGTCTTACCCAGGCCCGTCACTCGTCATCGCTTACGCTCCGTGTATCAACCACGGCATCAAGGGCTCTAAGGCTGACAAGCGTAACATGGGCCGCTCACAGCATGAGGAGGCTCTGGCCGTTGAGTGTGGTTACTGGCATCTGTGGCGCTACGATCCGCGCCTTGCCGAGCAGGGCAAGAACCCGTTCCAGCTCGACTCTAAGGAGCCTAACTGGGATAAGTTCAAGGACTACCTCATGGGTGAGGTCCGCTTCTCTTCTCTGAAGAAGGCATTCCCTGACAAGGCTGATGAGCTCTTCGACGAGACCGAGAAGAGCGCTAAGCGCCGCTACATGTCTTACGTTCGCAAGACAAAGGAAGACTGGAGCGAGATCATCTAATAGAGTTCTCCCAAAACTCCGGGCCCCTCTCTAACTCCCCCCCCCTGGGGGGGAGAAAAGCGATACCCCAAAGCTACCATAGTGGTGGCTTTGGGGTATTTTTGTTTGTAGTTATTCTATAGTTTCTATAGCTCTATAGCTTCTATAGCTTCTATAGTCTCTATAGTCTTCTATCCTTGCTATATCATCTTCAAAAAGGCTTCGTGCACACGTGGGTCATCGGTGAGCTCCGGATGGAAAGCGGTGACGAGCTGGTTGTCCTGGCGTGCAGCGACGATATGTCCGCCGACACTTGCCAAAACCTTTGCCTTAGAACCCACCGACTCGATAAACGGGGCGCGGATAAACGTCATCGGAACCTTGCCCACACCCGCCACGTCGGCTTCTGTGGCAAAACTGCCCAACTGCCGGCCGTAGGCATTGCGGCAAGTGGTGATGTCCATGGTTGACAACGCGCCTGCCATGGGCGCTGCCTCCTCGCCTTCGTGCTGACGCACGTGTTCCGACAGGAGTATCAGACCGGCGCAAGTGCCAAAGACCGGCAGTCCGGCGACGATGTCGTTGCGGACCGCGTCGTGAAGTCCTAACTCCACGAGCAGTTTGGCCATCACCGTGCTCTCACCGCCAGGGATTACAAGACCGTCCTTCGGCTGCTGCCAGTCGGCCTTCTCTCTGATCTCAAAGACATCAGCACCGAGCCGTTGCAACATCTTCTCATGTTCTATAAAGGCCCCTTGCAGGGCCAGCACAGCGATACGTTTCGTCATAGATGGCTGTCCTCCCTGACATTACTTGCCTCGCTCGGCCATCAGCAACTGTATCTCATCGGCATTGATGCCCACCATGGCCTCGCCAAGATCCTCACTGATCTCAGCAAGCACCTTTGGATCGTTGTAGTTCGTGACCGCTTTGACGATAGCGGCGGCGCGCTTGCGTGGATTGCCGCTCTTGAAGATGCCACTGCCAACAAACACACCTTCTGCGCCCAGCTCCATCATCAGTGCGGCATCGGCAGGTGTCGCCACGCCACCGGCAGCGAAGTTCACCACAGGCAACTTACCGTGGTCATGAACATATTTCACCAGATCATACGGAGCCTGTAATTCCTTGGCTGCTTCGAAGAGCTCGTCCGGGCGCTTGGCGACAAGCTCGCGGATCTGGCTCTGCATCAGTCTCATATGATGAACAGCCTGCACGACATCACCGGTACCCGGTTCACCTTTGGTACGGATCATCGTCGCACCCTCGACAATACGGCGCAGGGCCTCACTGAGGTTACGTGCACCACAGACAAAGGGCACGCGGAACTGGGTCTTGTCGATGTGATAGACATCATCAGCAGGGGAAAGCACCTCGCTCTCGTCGATGTAGTCGATGTCGATCGCCTGTAAGATCTGTGCCTCGGCAATATGTCCGATACGGCACTTGGCCATCACGGGGATGCTCACAGCAGCCTGGATACCCTTGATCATCTTCGGGTCGCTCATGCGGGCCACGCCGCCGGCCGCACGAATATCAGCCGGAATACGTTCCAAGGCCATGACGGCGCAGGCACCGGCCTCTTCTGCGATCTTTGCCTGCTCAGGTGTTGTCACATCCATGATCACACCGCCCTTGAGCATCTGTGCCAAGTTGCGGTTCAAAGTTTGTCTGTCGTTTTCCATTGTTTCTTTTCTTTAGTTGTATCGTTTATCCTGGTTTTCTAAGTGTTCTCTATGATTCTTTTCTTATCTCACTTCCGCTTTCCACTTGATCTCCGCCCGATATTGGCTTGGTGTCAGTCCCGTTTGTTTTTTGAAGAACTTGGTGAAATGCTGCTGAGAAGTGAAGCCGTGGTCGTAAGCCAGTTGCTGGAGCGGCTGTGCCGACGTCATCAGAGCAGACTGGAGGATGCGTGTCATCTCCTTGTCAACGATCTGCTTGGGCGTAAGTCCCACAGCCCGATGAGTGACCTGCGCCAGGTAGCGGGCACTGACGTTGAGGTGATCTGCATAATAGTTGATGTCGTGATACTCGTCGCCCCGCTCCTCGATGGCACTGAGAAAGAGCCGGTAGAGTTCACCACAGCGTCCTTTGGCATCTGAGGCCACGGCCGACTGTGCGTTGACATAGGCCCGTGCCTTGCTCTCGGCTTCCTCCAACGAGAGTCCCTGACTGACGAAGCAGGCCAGCGCAGAAGAGAAGCCATTGGCATAACCGTGCTGAGGATTGTCGTCGATAGCGATCGTATGTACCAAGTCGGGCAGTTTGCCGACAGGCTGATCCTTGCCAATGATCACCACCGTGCAAAGAGGCAGCAGGCGCCGCACAATCATGTTGTGAACATCATCGGGAATCAGCTGCTCTCCCTGCGCCGTGCGCATGACAGCATCATAGACGATACAGTTGGGACGATATTTCTGCAACAAGTCGACGATGACGTTGAGCGTGGAAAGTGTACGGATCAGTCCCACTTTCACAACACTGGGTTCCACATCGTTGATCACGGCCTCCACCTGTCCCCGAACCGTCTCCGGGGGCAAGTCGTAGTAGTTCTGAATACCTAACGTATTCTGAACCGTGATGGACGTAATGGCCGTGAGGGCATAGCCACCCAACTGACTGATCGTCCTGATGTCGGCTTGTATGCCTGCTCCGCCACAGCTGTCTGAACCCGTGATGGTGAGTACTGCTTTCATCTATGCTTTAACTCTGTGATTTAATTTCTTGTTGCAAAGTAACACAAAAATAATGAATAAGCAAAAAAATGTTCGGATATTGACAAAGGAAACTAACAAAAGGGCAAATATAAATGAAAGACAGAGTTTTAAAGACATAGTAACATAAGAAACAGATTTTGGGTTTAAAGACAGAGTAACATAAGAACATTTTGTGAGTTTAAGACAGAGTAACATAAGAACATATTGTGAGTTTAAGACATAGTAACATAAGGACATTTTGTGAGTTTAAGACATAGTAACATAAGAACATATCTGACATATCTGATAGGTAGAGTAGCAAAAGGTCAGTGTCTTCACATCATTAAGTAGGATCAATATGTCCTTATGTTACTATGTCTTTAAAATATGTCCTTATGTTACTATGTCTTTAAAATATGGCCTTATGTTACTATGCCTTTAAAATATGGCCTTATGTTACTATGTCTTTAAAATATGTCCTTATGTTACTATGTCTTTAAAATATGGCCTTATGTTACTATGTCTTTATAATCTGTTATTATGTCTTACGCAACAAATTCCAAGAAAAATGATACGTTTGACAAAACTACATTGAGACAAAATGAGTAACTTTGCGGTGATAACTGAAAACAATCATGACGCAAGAACAATCTCATACTTTCCATCATCGGCCATACAGATGCAAAGTGTTGATGGTGATACTGTGCTCACTCCTATTCATCAGTCTACAGAGTTGGAGCAGGAATACTGGGACTCACGACAGGCTGTGCCTGGAGTATCAGCAACCTGCCCGCAACTGGTGGGAGGCGTTGCCCTTGGGCAATGGCTTCATCGGGGCGATGGTCTATGGCGGTACCACGCATGAGCGTATCGACCTTAATGAGACGACGTTCTGGTCGGGATCACCTTACAACAACGACGCGCCACATGCCAAAGACTCTCTGCAATGGGTGCGCGAACTCATTCGCCACGGCAAAGAAGAGCAGGCCGAGGGTGTCATCAACCGCAACTTCTTCACCGGAAAAAACGGCATGCGCTTCCTGCCATTGGGCTCGTTGTTCATCGACATGCCTTCGGTCGGACAGACTGCAGAGCACCGGCAAGCAAAGTCGGCGAAGCAAACTGGGCGCAGCAACTACCATCGTTCGCTGTCTCTGAACGAGGCCGTCAACACCACCACATTCTTTCACGACGGCGTGAAGATCGAGCGCAAAGCCTTTACTTCCTTCGCCGGACGCTTCATGGCGGTGCATCTTCAGGCTTCCCGCAAAGGCGCGTTGCAGTTCAGCGTTGCGCTTTCTTCGATTCTCAACCATGAGGTGAAAGCACAAGACCAGCAAATCACGATGGTTTGTCAAGGCGAAAACCAGGAAGGCGTGAAGGCCGGACTGCATGCTGTGACCAAGGTGGCTGTGAAGAGCGACGGCAAAATCGTCCTCAAAGACAACCGGTTATGCATCTCCGGCGCTACCTCCGCAACGATCTATCTCACCGCTGCCACGAATTTCGTCAACTATCACGACATCAGTGGCAATGCGGAAGACAAAGCGCAGCAGGCGTTGGAGCAGGCCATTGCCGGCAACTATACCCAGCAGCTCAGGGCGCACATAGCAGCCTATCAGCCACTTTTCAACAAGGTGGACTTAAGCATCAATTCCGCAAAATCGCAAGAAAAGGTTCTTCCGACAGACGTTTTGCTCCAGCAATATCCTCAGCAGCAAAATCCCCGTCTTGTGACGCTGATGTTTCAATATGGCCGCTATCTCCTGCTCTCCTCATCACGCTCTGGCGGTCAGGCTGCCAATCTGCAAGGCATCTGGAACAAAGAGCGCAATGCGCCGTGGGACAGCAAGTACACGATCAACATCAACACTGAGATGAACTACTGGCCGGCAGAGGTGACCAATCTCACTTCTACCCTACCCCCACTCTTCGCTTTGATCAGCGATCTCAGCCAGACTGGTGCCCGTACTGCACAGACGATGTATGGCTGCCGTGGCTTCGTGGCTCATCACAACACCGACATCTGGCGTGTTGCCGGACCGATCGATGGTGCTTACTGGGGCATGTTTCCCTGTGGAGGCGCGTGGCTGACCACGCATCTGTGGCAGCACTATCTCTTCACGGGCGACAAGACCTTCCTGCGTCAGTGGTATCCTGTCCTCCACTCCGCCGCCCGCTTCTTGATGGACTATGGACAGATAGTACCCGCCGACTCGCTCTATCAATTCAAGACTGGTAATGCTTCTCCCGACTCTTGCAGTACATCATTCAACCCTCATCGTCCAACATTCAACATTGGCGAAACGTTTCTTCTCTCTCCCTCCGTCAGCCCTGAGCACGGTCCGATGGGAAAGCGCACATCTGTGACAGCGGGTTGCACGATGGACAATCAGATTACTTTCGACGCGCTGTCCTCTGTGATCCGTGCATCAGAAATTCTCGGTATCGACACAACATTCCGTCGCGAGGCCCAGCAGAAGCTCGCTTTGTTGCCACCAATGCAGGTCGGTCGTTACGGCCAACTACAAGAATGGCTGCAAGACGGCGACAACCCGAAAGATGACCACCGCCATATCTCACATCTCTATGGACTGTATCCAAGCAATCAGATCTCGCCTTTCACTCATCCCGAGCTCTTTAGTGCAGCTCACACCACCCTGCTCCAGCGTGGCGACATGGCTACAGGATGGAGCTTAGGATGGAAGATCAACTTCTGGGCACGCATGCTCGACGGCAATCACGCCCTGCATATCATCAACAACATGCTGCATCTGCTGCCTTGCGACTCACTGCAACGACAGTATCCCAACGGACGTATCTATCCCAATCTCTTCGATGCGCATCCACCCTTCCAGATTGACGGTAACTTTGGTTTCACGGCTGGCATTGCAGAGATGCTTGTTCAAAGTCACGACGGCGCCGTGCATCTGCTGCCTGCCCTCCCCGCTGCCTGGCATGAGGGAAGCGTGAAAGGACTGCGCGCCCGTGGCGGTTTCGTCGTCAATGAGCAATGGAGTGACAACAAGTTAAAACAAGCCACGATCACCTCCACCATCGGCGGTGTGCTGCGTCTGCGCTCCTATCAGCCTCTAAAAGGCCAGGGACTGCGGGCAGCCAAAGGTGCTTGTCCCAATACATTGTTGGCTCCGGCTGTAGTCAGACAACCGCTCCTCCACACACAGAAACTTGAAGAGGTAGCCATCCCGAAAGTCTATGAATATGACCTCGACACCCAACCCGGGAAGTCATACACGGTCTTCACACAGAAATAAACAATTAAAAACGATATGAACAAAATCATCCTATTCTTATTACTACTGTCTCCCTTACTGGCAAAGGCCGCGGACTTCTACATCGCCAAGCCCGGACAGCAGCCTGCCACCATCGTCGTGGACACAACCGACTGGACCGGAGTAAGGCTCGCGACCCGCGACCTCAGCGCTGACATCGGGCGTGTCTGCGGCAAGGCAGCGCCCATACTTGTCACCACGGCAGCCTATCAGCCGGGCCAAGGACGCATCATCGCCGGCACGCTCGGCAAGAGCAAAGTCATCAGCAACATCGTCAAAGCCCATAAGATCGACGTCAGAAAACTGCGCGGACAATGGGAGAGCTATCTCATCGACGTTGTCGACGGCAACCTCATCGTCATCGGCTCGGACAAGCGCGGCACGATCTACGGCATCTATGAGCTCAGCCGCGAGATGGGCGTGTCGCCGTGGTACTGGTGGGCTGACGTGCCGGTGAAGCACCAAGACCATATCATATATAGCAACGGCCGTCAGTATCAGCCGTCTCCACGGGTGAAATACCGTGGCATCTTCCTCAACGACGAGGCACCCTGCCTGACGACATGGGTGAAAAACACCTATGGCACCAACTACGGCGGCCATCGGTTCTACGACCGCGTCTTTGAGTTGCTCTTACGATTGAAAGCAAATTTCATGTGGCCCGCCATGTGGAGCTGGGCTTTCTATGCCGACGACCCGCTGAACAGTAAGACTGCTGATGACCGTGGCATCATCATCGGCACCTCACATCATGAGCCGATGTGCCGCTCACAAAAGGAATGGCACAACCACACCGACGACCCGAACGTGGAACCGCAGGACCGCGCCTCACGTGAGGCGGCGGGCGGACAATGGAACTACGCCACCAACCAGAAAGCATTAGATGAGTTCTGGGCCGGAGGTGTACGGCGCAACAAAGGCACCGAGGACATCGTCACCATCGGCATGCGCGGAGACGGCGACATGGCGATGAGCGAAGACACGAACATACAGCTCATGGAGAAGATCATCCGCAACCAGCGACGCATCATCGAGAAGGAGCGTGGCAAGAAAGCCAGCGAGGTGCCACAGGTATGGGCACTCTATAAAGAGGTGATGGACTACTACGACGCCGGACTGCGTGTGCCCGATGATGTGACACTGCTGCTCTGTGATGACAACTGGGGCGACGTACGCCGTGTGCCTACGCCAAAAGAGCGCAACCGAAAAGGCGGATGGGGACTCTACTATCATGTCGACTATGTTGGTGCTCCGAGAAACTCGAAGTGGATCAACGTAACGCCTATTCAGAACATGTGGGAACAGTTGACATTGGCTGCCGAAAACGGCATCGACCGACTGTGGATCCTCAATGTCGGCGACCTCAAGCCGATGGAATATCCCATCCAACTCTTCATCGACATGGCATGGAATCCGACGGTCTACACCACAGAGAACCTGCTCGACCACACCCGCCGCTTCTGCGCTGCTGCCTTCGGCGAGGATCAGGCTACCGAGGCGGCGCGTATTCTCAACCTGCAATGCAAGTACGCCGGACGCTGCACGGCCGAGATGCTCGACGCCAAGACCTACAATTTGAAGGACGGCGAATGGCAGAAGGTGGTCAGCGACTACACTGCGCTGGAGCGTGACGCCCTGCGCCAATACACGTCTCTGCCCGAGAACTGCCGCGACGCTTACCAGGAGCTCATCCTCTTCCCCGTGCAGGCGATGGCCAATCTCTACGACATGTACTATGCACAGGCCATGAACCATCAGCTCTATGAGCAGGGCAATCCCGATGCCAACACGTGGGCAGAGCGCTGTCGAAAGGACTTCCGTCGCGACTCTCTGCTCTGCGCTGCCTATAACCACGACATCGCGGGAGGAAAATGGAACGGCATGATGATCCAGAAACATATCGGATACACGACATGGAACGACAACTTCCCACACGACATGCTGCCGAAGCTCTACACCGTCAAGCCGCGTACCGACGGTTGGGTCATCGACGAGAAAGATGGCAAAGTGGTGTTGGAGGCGGGGCACTACTTTAGCAAGCGCGACGGTGAAGGTGCCCGCTGGATCGACATCCCGTTCATGGGACCCTCTCTCGGTGCCATGACGCTGCGCCCGACAACGGCTTCGGTCAAGGGCGCACAACTGGAGTATTGGTTCCGTGGCTTGGATTCCACCGACAGTATGACCGTCACCGTGACAACGAAAAGCACACTCGACTTCCTCAACCAGGGTGGACTGCGCTATCGCGTAAGCCTCGACGGCAAGAGCCAAACGGTAAACTTCAACGCCAACCTCAACGAGAAACCGGAGAATATCTACAGCATCTACTACCCCACCGTGGCCCGTCGCATCGTGGAAAAGCAGGTCACGCTGCCACGACAAAAGGTGTCCGACGGCATTCACAAACTCGTCTTCGAACCGCTCGACCTGGGAGTTGTGCTGGAGAAAATCACGATAAAAACTAAATAACACTACAAAAGCCAAATCAAATGAAAATGAAAACGATTCCTACCCTCCTGCTTCTCGCCGGACTGTCGCTGCCCATGATGGCAACGGGAACAGTGAAGAAGCCCGTGGGCAAAGCCATGAAGCAACAAACAGCACAGACTGTCATGTTCACCAATCCTGTCATCTGGTCGGACGTGCCCGACATGGACCTCATTCGCGTGGGCAGCGACTACTACATGGTCTCGACGACGATGCACCTCATGCCGGGCGGTCCTATCATGCACTCGCGTGATCTTGTCAACTGGCAGACGGTAGGCTATATCTTCGACAAGCTCACCGACTCACCTAAATATAATATGGAGCAGGGCACCGTCTACGGCCGTGGGCAGTGGGCAACCTCGCTGAAGTATCACAAAGGACAGTTCTATGCGCTCTTCGCCCCCAACGACCATCCCGGCGGCGAGACCTATATCATGACAGCCCAAAAGGCTGAGGGGCCATGGACGCTCGTCAGCCGCTTACCCCATTTCCATGATGCCACGCTGTTTTTCGACGATGACGACCGTGCGTATGTCTTCTATGGTACGGGCGAGATGGTGGAGCTCAGCAGTGATCTCAAGCAGGTCGTGGACGGCTCTCACCGCCAGCTCTTCCAGCGCGACGCCGAAGAGAAGGGGCTCCTCGAAGGGTCGCGTGTCATCAAGCACGACGGACATTATTACCTTCTGATGATTTCCTGGACCAACGGCCATCCTCGCCGAGAAGTCGTCTACCGCGCGGACCACATCCAAGGCCCGTACACCAAACGCGTGATGCTTGAGACAGAGTTCGGTGGCTTCGGCGGTGTCGGTCAGGGCACGATTGTCGACACGCCCGACGGCCGCTGGTTTGCGTTGATCTTCCAGGACCGTGGTGGCGTGGGTCGCGTGCCGACGCTCTCGCCCGTCCGTTGGGTCGACGGCTGGCCAAAGGTGGATTATGTGCCTGCCACGATGGAGGTACCCTTTAAGAGCGGAAAGAAGACAAGTATTGTCAACAGCGATGAGTTCAACAAACCTACGCTGAGTCTCGACTGGGAATGGAACCACACCCCCATCGACAACGCCTGGTCGCTCACTGAGCGTCGTGGTTGGCTGCGCCTGCACACGGCTGCCGTAGTCCCCAACATCTTTCTGGCTCGCAACACGCTGACCACCCGCATGATGGGACCTCAGAATGAGGGCATCATCCGCATGGACGTCAGCAAGATGCAGGACGGCGACGTGGCCGGCTTCTGCGCCTTTCAGAATGATGCCGCCCTGCTCTCCGTGGTGAAAGAAGGCAACCGCAAATATATCGTGGTATCCACAGACTCGATGGAGATAGAGGCCAAGGACCACAAAGTGCTGGCTGATCATCGCCACGAGGTCTACCGCAAGCCTCTGTCTCAGAACATTGTTTACTTAAAGGTGACTGCCGATTTCCGCCTCCACAAAGATGTGGCCTCGCTGGCCTACAGTCTCGACGGCAAGCACTGGACAGAAGTACTTCGCGACTTCAAACTGATCTTTGACTACCGCCGCTTCTTCATGGGCACCCGCTTCGGCATCTACAATTATGCCACCCAGCAGCTTGGCGGAAAGGTAGACATCGATTGGTTTCACTTCAAAGTCAAGTAATAGCACCATCTATATACGAAGAATGGAGTTCACCAAAAGGTAAACTCCATTCTTTATCTTGCTCTTTATTTAGTCGCCTCCCCAGTTGCCTGCGTCATCATAATAACTGCTTTCTTTGTCACCTTTCGGGGTGGTGCCGTCGTCATAGACTTTTCCGATGTCAATTTGCTCATTTGTACCTGTTGGCTTTGTGCCGTCGCTATTCCCTTTTATTACCGAATAGCTCGTGAAAGTACAAACATCCTGAAGCACAATCAGATCAGTTGAAGGATGAATATATTGCTTTCTCATTGTAAATCATCTTATATTATTAATGGACCACCACCTTCTTGCCGTTCACGATATACAGGCCGGCAGGCAGTCCTTGTAATGTGTTGCCCATCAACTGTCCGCTGATATTGTAGACACCAGCTTTGGCACTGTTGCCGTTATCAGCTAAGACGGAAGAGATGCCTGTGGTCTCGACAGCATCCAGCATCACGTCGTCGAGATAGAGTTGAACGCTCTTTGCCGATGAGCCGGTAGCGGCTTTAAACCAGCAACGGAAAGCCCTCAAGCCATAAGACTTGCCTGTCGGAACCTGATAGAAGCTGCCGTTTTTCATGAAATAGCCGCCGGAGAGCTTATCGCGACCGTCTATGATACTGGAACCATTATAGGTCTTTGCCAAAGTTCCATAAGCCGTCATCGTCGTGTTCTCCTTTGAGCCAGTATCATTCTGCGTTGATACCCAGTATTGATCCATTTTGGCATTGTCTCCGCCATAGAGCATAGAACGGTCGAGCGTCACCATGGAGATTTCATAGTGCTTTGCGGGTATCGTGATCTTACCATCTGTAACTTTTTTACCCTGATACATTCCTGTCCACACATTGGTAGTGCTTGAGGAGCCAATATGCAGTTCTTCCGTGTCTTCCTGGTTTTCGCCTGGATTCTTCGTAGGCTTAATGATATAAGGCACATAAGCCTGGAGCATCACATCATCGTCATTGGAGGGTTCCACTGTCACGAAGCGAATGGAACTGTCTGTCAGATCATTCAGACGTGCCAAACGAACCTCGTCTCCGAAGGTACGCTTCATTTGACCGTAAGTAAGTTTGACGGGAAGTATGAATGTATTCCACTTGCCAATCGTGAAAGTGCGCCTCAGATACAAAACAGCATTCTTGTATTCATCAGTAGTCTCTGTCAGATAGTTCAAATCGAAGTTGTCCTCGTCAAGGATCAGATCCGGCGTGCCGTTGCTCTTGGCGTAGAGCATACGGAAGGTATCGAAGATGGTCTGACCCGTAGAAGAAGATGTTGCCCTTGTTAAGAGTTTTGCGGAACCGGAAGCTTTTATGCGGATACCGAAACGAAGATGATACTTGTCATTACTGTCTTTATCAACGTCTGTAATATATATCATTACCTGATTCTCATAGAGCCCGTTGCTGAAGTCTTTTCCTGCTTGCAGCATGGGATCCGTAGCTGTAGACTCAAAGAAGTTAAGAGGAGTAGTCACAATTTTTTCTGTCTGTTCAGTAGTACCCTTGCCACTGACTTGCAGTGGCTCAACAAAGAGTTCGGCGTTCTGGTTGGAGAATCCTTTGCAACGGAAGATATACCAGCCTGTTTTGTCAACAGTGATGTCCTGATAAAGTTCACCGGTATTGCTTGTTATTGCCGCACAGAAGAATCGCCCATTGTTTAGTTGGTAACGGGCATCTTTTTTCTTTTGAACTGAATAGCTACTGGCAGAAGGATCTTCCTTATACATATCATATGTACCCAATTTGATCGTAGTACCACTAGTTTTCTTCCATTTGACTGCATTTTTATTATTGACACTGAAGTCATGGTCCAGGATTAAGAAAGAAGCATCAGTAGGAGCCGACAATGATGCGGGGCTCTGTTTGAACAACTCATAATACTGTGCCAGAGAGATAAACCTCCATTGCTGCCGGTCAGTGCCTGTATATAGAAGAGCTTCGCATGTGTTGCCATTGGTAGGGTCATCCTGAGCTGTCAGATAGAGATTTGTATTATCTGAAGATTTTGTTTGGTGGATATAATAGGTCTTACTACCATCACTGACTGGTGTGAAAACCCATCCATACGATCCGCCTCCATTGCTGTTGTTGTAATTACGGTCGAAATACAGTCCATTAGCACCAAAAAGGTCTCCATTCACATACTGCATGAAATCATTTGACTGATTTGGTTTAGTTGAAGTTGTGTTCTTTGTTATCTGCTTGGTCCGCAAGTTCAATTTCGTAGCAGACTTAGATGACGAAATGGTGCCATCATCAGTATTGTTATAGATATAGAAATACTGTGGAGTATCAGCCATAGCCGCATGCGTGCCATAGGATCCTCCGATGTAAAGGAATTGCCCCGTACCGACATTATACAAAAAGAATGTCTTCTCTTGAGTATTGTTTGTGTACTCGTCATCACTCATGATCCAATTGCCTGAACTGTTCGGATCAGAGCCTTCCAAGTCCTTCACGCCTGTCAAAACGGTGGAAGTCTGTGCCAAAACAGCACTACCCCCCCCCGACTACACTTTGCAGGAAAGCTGTACATGCAATTAAACTTGCATAGAATAAACGTCGATTCATTATTTATTTTATTTGTGTTGTGAATGTGTATTTACTAATTACTTATTTGCTTATCATTTTAATCCTATTCAAATTTCATCGTCAGACCGGTCTCTGAATACCGTTCGCTTCGTCTTCTCTTAAATCTTCTCTTTTCGGGTGCAAAGTTAATGAGATTCCAAAAGATGTGCAAAAATGAGACATCCAATCGGTTCAATATTTGAAAGTTTTAACTTTAACGAGTCCTTCAATCTTTCAGCAGAACACCCTTCTAACGTATACATACCAGCAGAACATGGTTTGCTTTCATTGCTTAAAAGGCGACGTTAATCTTATTTAATTTTTTGCAGAATATAACGAAGCGTACGGATATAATACGTACATTTGCAATGTCTATATGACAAAACAAACTTTTAATCATCAACAACCGATCACTACACACATCGTAACAACATGAAGAAAGAGCAAATTGACTATAGCACACCGCAGCCCCTGACGATGCAGGAAGCTATCAAGGAGGCCAAGCGCTGTTTGCACTGCAAGGTGCCACTTTGCCGCAAGGGCTGTCCCATCGGCAATGACATTCCCTCGTTTATCCATCAACTCTCCAAGGGCAACCTCGGAGACGCTATGGCCATCATCAACGAGACGTCGAACCTGCCGGCAATCTGCGGACGCGTCTGCCCACACGAGAAGCAATGCCAGGGTCACTGCGTGCTCAACAAGAAAGGCAACCCCGTGAAGATTGGCAGCCTGGAGGCTTTCATCGCTGACTTCGACACACAGATGCGCCTGCAACGCGAGAAGCTGCCACAGAAGACACGCGGCAACATCGCCGTCATCGGATCGGGACCAGCCGGACTCACCGTAGCCGGTAACCTGGCCCGCAAAGGTTTCGCCGTGACGATCTACGAGGGCCTTGAGGAGCCCGGCGGCGTGCTGATGTTTGGTATTCCCGAATACCGCCTGCCCAAGACGGTGGTCAGAGCCGAAATCGAAAAGATTGCCGAACTCGGTGTCAACTTCATCACCAACACCATGGTGGGCGAGAACGGCATCACCGTCGACTATCTCTTCGCGCATGGCTTCGACGCTATCTTCATGGGCACGGGAACCGCTGTTCCACAGAACATGGACGACGTGCCGGGAGCCAAGCTCCACGGCGTGAGCCAGTCGACCTACTTGCTCCATCAGTTCAACGCTTACCAGGAAGGTGCCATCGCCCGTAACATGGTACCACTGCGCGCCGGCGAGCGTGTCGGCGTCATCGGCGGCGGCAACGTCGCCATGGATGCTGCCCGCACCGCCATTCGCTTAGGTGCTGACGTGACGGTGATCTACCGACGCACACAGGAGGAGATGCCTGCCATCAAGAGTGAATATGACGAAGCCGTCAACGAAGGCGTGAAGTTCTGGTGGAAGTCCAGCGTCACAGAGTTTATTGCCGGTGAGCCCGGACGACTGGGCAGCGTGACCGTGCATACCGAGGACGGCGACCGCGAGGAGCCTTTCGACCGCATCTTCTTAGCCATCGGCTCACGACCCGCCAACCGTATCGTGTCCACGACGGAAGGTATCGAGGTCGACGAGAAAGGCTATGTCAAGATCCTGGAACGTCCCTTTGGCATGACCACACGCCGTGGCGTCTTTGCCGGTGGTGACGTGGTGCACCGTCCACAAACCGTCGTCCTCGCCATGAAAGCCGCGCAAGAGGTGGCCCAGGGCATCGAGCAGTATGTCGACGCCGTGAAGTTGATGCAGGACATCGAGAAGCGCGAAGAGGCATAACACCTCTATCTGATTTCTGAGAAAAGCAGAAAAGAATACATAAAAAAAACTCCATACGTTGCAGGGCATACCCACAGCGTATGGAGTTTCTATATATAATAATGTGTAGGAACGATTATTCCTTGTTGGCACGCTTACGCTCCAGGTGATCAAGGATGATCTTACGCATACGCATGGACTTCGGAGTCACCTCTACATATTCATCACCTTTGATGTACTCAAGGCACTCCTCAAGACTCATCACCGTCTTCGGAATCACATGAGCCTTCTCGTCGGAACCGGAGGCACGCACATTGGTGAGCTGCTTGGCCTTCGTAACGTTCACAACCAAGTCATTCTCATGGACATGCTCGCCAATCACCTCACCGGCATAGACTTCCTCACCCGGATCGATGAAGAACTTACCGCGATCCTGCAGCTTGTCGATGGAATAAGCATAGGCAGTACCCGTCTCCATAGCAATCATAGAACCGTTGGTACGACGGACGATCTCGCCCTTATAAGGCTGATACTCCTTGAAGCGGTGAGCCATAATAGCCTCGCCCTGAGAAGCGGTCAGCACATTGGTACGCAGACCGATGATACCACGTGAAGGAATGTCGAACGTGATGTTGACACGGTCACCCTCGGTGTCCATACCCGTCAGATCACCTTTACGGCGTGTGACCATATCCACCATCTTGCTGGCATAGTCCTGAGGTACATTGATGTCGAGTTCCTCAACCGGCTCACACTTCTGACCGTTGATCTCCTTATAGATCACCTGCGGCTGACCCACCTGCAACTCAAAGCCCTCGCGACGCATGGTCTCGATGAGCACAGAAAGGTGGAGCACACCACGGCCACTGACAATCCAGCTATCGGTAGAACCCTCGACATTGCGCACGCGGAGAGCCAGGTTCTTCTCAAGTTCTTTCTGCAGACGATCGCCAATCTGGCGGGAAGTGCAGAACTTACCCTCTTTACCGAAGAAAGGAGAGTCGTTGATGGTGAAGAGCATACTCATCGTAGGCTCGTCGACAGCGATTGGCGGCAAAGCCTCGGGGTTCTCGAAGTCAGCGATGGTGTCACCAATCTCGAAGTGCTGCAGACCGACAACAGCGCAGATGTCGCCACTGTCGACATGGTCGCAACGCTTGTGCGTGATACCCTCGAAGGTATGCAGCTCCTTGATCTTATCTTTTTCAAACGTTCCGTCGCGGTGGCAAACGGTGATGTTCATACCATCCTTGAGCGTACCTCTGTGCACACGGCCGACAGCGATACGTCCTGTATAAGAACTATAGTCGAGAGAAGTGATCAGCATCTGAGGTGTACCCTCTAAGCGCTTCGGTGCCGGAATGACCTCAAGGATCTTATCGAGCAGATAATCGATATTGCCAGTAGGCTTGTTGAAGTCCGGACCCATCCAGCCATTCTTGGCAGAGCCATAGACGACGGGGAAGTCGAGCTGATCTTCCGTTGCGTTGAGGTCGCACATCAAGTCGAACACCATCTCATAGACCTGCTCAGGACGGCAGTTAGGTTTGTCGACCTTGTTCACCACGACGATGGGCTTGAGGCCGAGTTTCAGTGCTTTTTGCAGCACGAAACGCGTCTGTGGCATAGGACCCTCGAAGGCATCGACGAGCAACAGACAGCCGTCGGCCATGTTGAGCACACGCTCCACCTCACCACCAAAATCAGAGTGACCCGGGGTGTCGAGAATATTGATCTTCACTCCTTTCCAAGTGATGGACACGTTTTTGGAAAGGATGGTTATCCCTCGCTCGCGCTCCAAATCATTGGAGTCCAATACTTCGCCGCTGTTGTCCTGGCCGTCACGGAACAGTTTACCAGCGAGCATCATCTTGTCAACCAGCGTTGTTTTGCCATGGTCGACATGCGCAATAACTGCGATGTTACGAATGTCTTGCATTACTTTACCTTAATAGAGCTAATAATTTGCTTGCAAAATTACAAAAAAAACTGGTAAAAGTGGCTGACTCTGAGAACTTTTTTGTAACTTTGCAGCGCATTTTCGGAGATACCGATGCATTTAAGGCCGCTTGAGCTATGATGAAGACTCCTGCGGGCGAAGGATGTAATGATGCAACAACAATTAATCATCAACAAACAATGTATTTAAACAAAGAGAAGAAGGAGGAAATCTTCGGCCAGTATGGCAAGAGCAATGCAGACACCGGTTCTGCTGAGAGCCAGATCGCACTGTTCACTTATCGTATCGCACACCTGACAGAGCACGTCAAGACTCATCACAAGGACTTTGTGACAACACGTTCTCTGACTCGTCTGGTAGGTAAGCGTCGTGCTCTGCTGGACTACCTGAAGGATCGTGACATTGAGCGTTACCGTGCTATTGTGAAGGCTCTCGGCCTCCGCAAGTAATCACAGGAAGCGCTTCTTTCATACGAGAAGAAAATTAGGCAAGAAGAAAGCCCGTGCTACAGTGGTAGCGCGGGCTTTTTAATGTATAATGTAGAATGTATAATGTATAATAACAAGCCGACATAAAAACGACACAGCAAAAGCTACACAATGTGCTATCGTATGCTTAGAGTATAATTTATAATTTATACACTATACATTATACATTTTACATTCTACATTATACATTATATATTTCCTTGAGCGGCACCATGACGAAGTCGCGCTCATGCATTAGCGGATGAGGAATCTTCAGATCGGGCTCATCCACTTTCCAGTCGTCATAAAGCAGGATGTCGATGTCGATGACACGGTCGTGATAGACACCATCCACCGATTTACCCGTACGGCCAAGGTCCCGCTCGATGCGCTGCGTGGCCAAGAGCACCTGACGCGGTGCCAGTGTCGTCACACAACAGCAACATGCGTTAAGGAACTTATTAGGCGACTCAAAGCCCCATGGCTCTGTTTCATGAAGAGATGACAGGGCAGAGACATGCCCTACCCTGCTCTCCAATAACTCCACAGCCTGACGTATCAGTCCCCGCCGGTTGCCAATATTGGAACCTAAGCTGAGATAGACATGATGCAAGGCTGGATTGTGTGTATCTGTCATCGTTTGTTTCTACTACATTGACACTGCTGTCGATCAGTCTACGATCAGCAGGCTGTCGCCATAGCAGCCAAACTTGTAGCCGTGCTTCACCGCGAGAGCGTAACAAGCCATCACGTTCTCGTAGCCGCCAAAGGCTGCTGTAGACATCAGCAGCGTAGACTCGGGATGATAGAAGTTTGCAATCATCGTGTCAGCAAGACCGAACTCGTAGGGTGGGAAGATGAACTTTGATGTCCAGCCGTCGTACTCCTTGAGGAAGCCATCAGTGCCTACAGCTGTCTCAGTAGCCTTGGCCACACTCGTTCCGACGGCACAGATATGATGTCCCTCTTTCTTGGCGGTGTTGACCATGTCGCAAGCCTCTTTGTTGACAAACATCTGCTCCGAGTCCATCTTATGCTTGGTAAGATCCTCTACCTCGATCGGCGAGAAGTTGCCCAAGCCGCAATGCAGCGTGATAAACGCCGTGTTGATACCTTTGATCTCCATACGCTTCAACAACTCGCGGCTGAAGTGAAGTCCTGTGGCCGGCACAGTGACCGCACCCTCGTTGCGGGCAAAGAGCGTCTGAAAGTCTTCGAGATCCTCCTTAGTGGCATGGGAATGTACATGCATACCCTTCATATCGGGATCCTCAGGACGGCCGTTGAGTACATACTCCGGCAGCGGAGCCTCACCAAGAGCGAAGAGGTCACGCTTGAACTGATCGTGAGGACAGTCATAGAGGAAGCGAAGTGAACGACCACGGCTGGTCGTATTGTCATAGACCTCGGCTACCATGGTGCCCACCTCGTCGAAGAAGAGCTTGTTGCCAATACGGATCTTGCGGGCAGGCTCCACGAGTACGTCCCACAGGTGGGTCTCCTCATTGAGCTCGCGAAGAACGAAGACCTCGATCTTTGCGTCGGTCTTTTCCTTCGTACCATACAGACGGGCCGGAAACACCTTTGTGTCATTGAGGATGAACACGTCGCCATCATCAAAATAGTCTATGACGTTGCGGAAGTCAAGATACTCGCCTTTGATCGGCTGTCCCTTGTCATCCTTCTTATAGAGTTCTATCTCGCCCGTTGTCCGGTGCAGCACCATCAGACGGGACTCGTCACGACGGGTAATCCGAAAAGAACCCTTCGTACCATCGTCGTTCGTATACTCCCTCACAATGCTGTGAGGATAAAGGGCCACCGACTCGGGCGGCAACTTAAACTTGAACTGCGATAACTTCATAATGTATATTTCCTTTCTATTCTGTCTGATAATAATCCTGGTTGGGATTTGCTCTGTTTATTCCATAAAGCTGCCGGCTGCCTTGGGAGTGATCTGAGGCTTTGCCTCGGCAGGACGCTGGAGTGCTGCTGCGCTCACCTCATTGTGAATCTCACTGTCCAGCCATTCGCCGAAATGATTGAACGCAATGCAGTCGCTTTCGCTGATGTCGCCCACACGTGTCCGACGCAGGCTCGTGAGATAAGCACCGCTATTCAATGCCCGGCCAATATCGCGAGCCAGCGCACGGATATAGGTACCCTTGCCACAGACAACACGGATGGCCATGGTCTTCTTCACGTCGTCATAATCCGTGAGCTCCACCTCGTCTATATGTATAGCCTTAGGCTTGAGTTCTACGGCTTCGCCATTACGTCGCAACTGATAGGATCTCGTACCTTCTACTTTACATGCACTGTAGGTTGGAGGCACCTGCTGGATGTCACCCTCGAACTGTTTCAGCACGTCAAGGATGAGTTCACGTGTGATATGCTCCACAGGATAGGTAGTGTCGACCTCGTGCTCACGGTCATAGCTGGCTGTGGTTGCGCCCAACTGCAGCGTCGCCGTGTATTCCTTGGTATGGCTTTGCAGCGTCTCGATCTGCTTAGTGCACCTGCCTGTGCAGAGGATCAGAACACCCGTCGCCAATGGGTCGAGTGTGCCGGCATGCCCCACTTTCACCTTCTGCCCTAATTTTTGTGAGAGCAGGAAACGGATATGTGCCAGTGCACCGAAGCTCGTCATGCCATAGGGCTTGTCGATAGCTAAGATCTCTCCTTTGATAAAATCTCTCATCAATCAACCATAACAAGTGAGTGACCGGTTGCCAACATCAGCAGAATGACGGCACCAATGATGATGCGATACCAGCCGAATGCACGAAAACCGTATTTGGTCAAGAAACCGACAAACCACTTCATAGCAAGCATAGCCACCACAAAAGCGATGACGCAGCCTACGATGAGCAACATGATATTGTTGCTGGTAGCCCACGTAGTGCCCTCCTTGAACATATCGATCAGGTCGAGAAGCGTAGCACCAGCCATCGTCGGCACAGCCAGAAAGAAAGAGAACTCTGCCGCGCGCTTGCGTGTCAGCTTCTGCTGCATTCCTCCTACGATAGTAGCCATACTGCGACTTGTTCCTGGAATGACTGACAAGCACTGCCAACAGCCAATGAGAAACGCACGCTTCCAATCGACTTGATTGTTCTCTGACCCTTTGTTGAAGATACGATCACAGAAGAGCATGAATACGCCACCTATGACAAGCATAGCAGCCACGACGACCACACTGTCCAGCAACCAGTCGAGCAGACCGCTCTTCTTGGCTGCCAAGCCAATGACTACGGCAGGCAACACACCCACGAAAAGCAGTCCGTAGAATTTCATCTTGTCGACAAACTCCTCATAGTTGCGCATCTGAAAGAAATGCTTCCAATATAGACACACAACAGAGAGAATGGCACCGAACTGAATGATGAACGTGAAGGCGTGGACAAAAGGATCACCCTGCTGTACACCCAAAAGATTCTGGGTGATGATCATGTGGCCTGTCGACGACACTGGAAGGAACTCTGTGAGTCCCTCCACGATGGCGATGATAATAGTCTGTATCAGTGTCATCAGGCCTCCTCGTTGTTAGATGGTGTTTGGGCAGGAGCAGTCTCGGCACCCTTGTCCTTTGGCTTGTGGATGATGGCATAGATCATGGAAATGAAGCCAACAAAGCACACTACAGGAGCTACCTTGATACGGCGGAAGCTGAAGATGTCGGGATTAAAAGCCTGTTCCGTAGAACTGCTGCCACTCATCAGTATGAAACCGATGACCACGATGGCGAAACCGATAGCCAACAACGTGAAGTTGGTACGGTCGAATGCATAATTTCTTTTATCCATATTTTGTTTATTCATTATTCTAAGTTCAATATTCCTATATTCGTTCACCCTCAACAGGCCATTGAGGCAGCCGAAAGGATAGAATCGACTTGACTGCAGACCAAACTGCCTGTGCCTCCTTAAATCTTATACAGATCTCCGGCCTTCATCTTCAGGAAGCGGTTCACCGAGATGGAAGCGCAGATAGCCGTGATGATGATACCGAAAGCAACGACCGACACAGCCGTGATAGTCATCTCACGCCAAGTCACAATATTCAGTATCTCTGGCTCATAGCGATAGAGCGCATACATACATCCACCAAGAACGATGATCGCCAACAGTGCGGCAAGCAGTCCGGTCAACACGGCACGACGGATGAAAGGCCCTCGGATAAAGCCCCAGGAGGCTCCGACGAGCTTCATTGTGTGGATGGAGAAACGGCGGGCATAGATACCGAGCTTCACCGTGTTGTTGATCAAGGAGAAGGACACAAAGGTGAGCAAAGCCGCAATGACGAGCAGGATGATACCAATCTTCGTCAGGTTACGGTTGACAGCATCGACCAAATCCTTCTGATAGTTGATCTCCGACACCTTAGGATAGCGCTTCAGCTGTGCCGAGATCCATTTCAGCGAGTCGTTGTTGGCATAGTCGCTCTTCAGCGTCAGCTCGACAGATGAGGGGAAGGGATTGATGCCATCGGTGAACTCAGAGGGATCGGCACCCATCTGACGGGTAGCATCAGCCAAAGCAGCACGCTTGCTGATGAAGTGCACTTGCTTGATATAAGGTTGCTGCTTCAGATGAGAGCACATCGTGATGGCTTCGTTGTCACTCATATCCTGTTCGAGCATCATGGTGACGACAAGGTTCTCTTTTACATACGACGAAAGATTGCGGCCGGTCAGCGTAGAAAACACGACAAGCCCCAACAGCACGAGCACCATGGCCGTGCTGATACACAAAGTAACAGCTTGCAGACGCCCAGTGTGCCTGCTTACCTTATTTCTTTTCTTTCCCATTGCAGTGGTCAATAATCTTGCATTTGGATACAAAGTTAATCAAAATATTAGAGAGAAAGAGATGATTAACTTGCATTAACCAAATAATCAACAAGAAAAGCGTCAGTAATGATATATTTTTATTAACTTTGCTCAAGACAAATATAAATATGAAGTTATGAGTACTGTTATTTATCCCAGTCCCATTTACGGACCGGTTCACAGCCGCCGTTTAGGACTGAGCTTAGGCGTGAACCTGATGCCGGCAGACGGGAAGATATGCACCTTCGATTGCCTGTATTGTGAATGTGGCTTTAACAAGGACCGCCGCACACATTCACCCCATCCTACGCGGCAGCAGGTGGCGGAAGCTTTGGAAAAGCAGCTCATCAAGATGCACAACGACCAGGAGCATCCCGACGTGCTTACCTTCGCGGGAAATGGTGAGCCCACCAGCCATCCCGAATTCCCCGGTATCATCGACGACACGATCCGACTGCGTGACAAGTGGTGCCCGAAGGCAAAGATCAGTGTGCTGAGCAATGCCACCTTCTCCGGACATGACGACATCCGACAGGCTCTGCTGAAAGTGGACAACAACATTCTGAAACTTGATACGGTCAGCATGGAGTATATCCGTAAGGTGGACCGCCCCATACAGCCCTCCTACGATGTCAAGGACATAATTGAGAACATGCGATGGTTCAAGGGACACGTGATCATCCAGACCATGTTCATGAAAGGCGACGGCACGGACAACACGGGTGAAGAATATGTGGCTCCGTGGCTCGACGCTGTCAAATACATTCAGCCGCAAGAAGTGATGGTCTATACCATCGACCGCGAGACGCCAGACCAAAAACTGCGCAAGGCTTCACATGAGGAACTGGATGCTATCCGCGACCGCGTCATTGCATTGGGCATTCCCTGCACGGCTTCGTATTAAAGCAAAAGACCTGTTCACAAGCAAAGCACGGTTTCATCTCCAGGCAAAGAAAGACTTTCACATGATCAACACTTGACTTTCGTCGGGCTATCAAATATAGATTATATTTATGAAAATCGTTCCAGCATCCATCGAACAAGCTGAGTCTATCGCCTCTCTCATCATGTTGGCGATGAACCACGAGTGTTGTCAGAACTTCGCAGGGCCAAGCCACACTTTAGAGGACTTCCATCGCATGATGACAACACTGGTCAGAAGAGACGACAGCCAATACAGCTATCGCAACGCGATGGTAGCACTTGATGACAACACAACCGACGGTCATCCGGTGGTAGCCGGTGTCATCGTAGGCTACGATGGAGCTGATCTACATCGATTGCGCGAAACTTTCCTGCAAGCAGCCAAGGAGTTCCTGGGACAGGACTTCCGTGGCATGGCCGACGAGACGCAGGCCGGAGAGTACTATATCGACTCGCTTGCTGTCAACGAAAGCTACCGTCATCAAGGACTCGCTACGCTGTTGCTAAAAAAGCTCATCGATCAGAAGGGGCAGAGACAGCCTGTCGGACTGCTCGTAGACAAAGGCAATCCCGGGGCAGAGCGCCTCTATCGAAGTCTGGGCTTTGAATATGTCAACGACACAACATGGGGAGGGCACGAAATGCGACACTTGCAGACAGCAAAAAAGTAAGCTGTTGTTCATAAACACACATTTACTGTTCGCCCATTACCAAGGCAAAAGAAATTATCAACAGACGTGTAAAGAGCTAATTGTTAGTGTGAATACAAAAACACGAACTAATGTTAAAAAACTCACGGAGCGTTTTGGTTTTCATCAAGAATGGCTAACTTTGCACGATGAAAGGAGAGATTATATCCTGCTCCAAGCTTTTTAAGCACAAAGAAATTAAACGTTATATATAATATAGGTATGAAAATTAGAAATTGTATGTTCGTAGCCTTGGCTGCGCTTTCTCTCGTTTCATGTGGAAAGAAGAGTGGCGGTGGCCTGGCTGACCTTCAAGACAATGAGTTTGCCGTGCGCACTGTTGGCGAGTCAAGTGCCGACATGCAGACTACCTACCCGGCAACCATCAAGGGTATTCAGGATGTGGAGGTACACCCAAAACTTTCTGGGTATATCACCAATGTATATGTCCACGAAGGACAATATGTGCGCGCCGGTCAGGTGATGTTCACCATCGACAGCGAGACCTACCGTGCCGCCGTCAGCCAGTCCTTGGCTGCTCTGAACACAGCCATCGCTCAGGCCAACACGACCAAACTGACCTACTTGAACAATAAGAAGCTCTTCGCTCAGCACATCATCGGACAGTATGAGCTGGAAACCGCGCTGAACAGCTACAAGACCGCTGAGGCTCAGGTTGCCCAGGCCCGCGCCAGCCTCGCCTCTGCCCGCGAGACGCTTGCATGGTGCACAGTGACCGCTCCGGCGTCAGGCGTTGTCGGCTCCCTGCCGTTTAAGAAAGGTGCGCTCGTCTCTGCCCAGAGCACACTGACAACTGTCAGCGACGTCTCCACCGTGGAGGTGTTCTTCTCAATGAGTGAGGCCGACATCCTCGGCATGTCAAAGACGGCAGGCAGTGTGGCCGGTGTCATCCATGAGATGCCTACCGTGAAACTGCAGTTGGCCGACGGTACAGTCTACAACCAGCCCGGACGCGTCGTGAAGATGAGCGGTGTCATTGACGCTACCACAGGTGCTTACACACTGATCGCCCACTTCCCCAACCCTCAAGGACTGCTGAAGAGTGGCGGTGCTGGTCAGATCATCGTGCCGCACGTGAGCAATAACATCATCAGCATCCCGCAGGAGGCTACCTCTCAGGTTCAGGACAAGTACTTCGTTTATAAGGTCGACAAGGACAACAAGGTGAAATATACCGAGATTACTGTCAACCCACAAAACGACGGACAGAACTATATCGTCACTTCCGGATTGAACGCAGGTGACCGCTATGTCTCCAAAGGCATCAGCAAGCTCACCGATGGCGAGCAGATCAAACCGCTCACTGAAGAGCAATATCAAAAGAAGATCGACGATGCTGCCAACCTGGCTAAAGAGCAAGGCTCTGCAAAAGGCTTTGTCAAGGCAATGACAGGAAAATAATGTTGAATGTTGAGTGTTGAATGTTGACTTATCATTCAACATTCCTATCACTCAACATTAATCATTCATCATTCAACATTTTAGAAGAGTATGACATTTACTAATTTTATCAAGCGTCCGGTGCTCTCCACTGTGGTGTCTATCCTGCTTGTGCTGTTAGGTACCATCGGATTGGTTTCACTGCCTATTGAGCAATACCCGGACATAGCCCCACCAACCATCATGGTGCAGGCCTCCTATCAGGGTGCTGATGCCGAAACGGTGATGAAGTCTGTCGCCGTGCCTTTGGAGGAAAGCATCAATGGTGTGGAGAACATGACATACATGACCTCACAGACCACCAACGATGGTATGTGTATGATCACCGTGTACTTCAAGCAGGGCGCAGACCCGGATATGGCTGCCGTGAACGTGCAGAACCGTGTCTCCCAGGCTCAGGCTCTCTTGCCTTCTGAGGTTACGCAGGTCGGTGTGACCGTCACCAAGCGTCAGACCTCTAACGTCATCATGTACGCCGTCACCTCCGACGGACGCTATGACGGTCAGTTTGTCACGAACTACAACAACATCAACATCGTACCACTCATCAAGCGTATCAATGGTGTGGGTGACGTGCAGAGCCCTTCTACCGCCAACTACTCCATGCGTATCTGGCTCAAGCCTGACAAGATGAAGGAGTACGGACTGATGCCATCGGACATCCTTGGTGTGCTTGCTGAACAGAATATCGAGGCTGCACCGGGTAAGTTCGGTGAAAACTCCAACGTGGCTTATGAATACACTCTGCGCTACAAGGGACGTCTGTCACAGCCGATGGAGTATGAGAACATTATCCTCACGAGTAAGACCACCGGTCAGACGCTGAAGCTCAAGGATGTAGCCAAGATCGAACTCGGCTCACTGATGTACAACGTGAGTCTGGACAACGACGGACAGCCTGCCTGTATGGGTATGGTGCAGCAGATCGCCGGCTCCAACGCCACTCAGATCGCCACCGACGTGAAGGCCGCTCTTGCTGAGCAGCAGAAGAGCATGCCGCCGGGGATGAAGATCGTCACGATGTACGACGTGACCGACTTCCTCTTCGCCTCTATCCATGAGGTGGTGATGACGCTGTTCATCACGCTGTTCCTTGTGTTCATCGTGGTGTATATCTTCCTGCAGGATCTCCGCTCTACGCTCATCCCAATGATCGCCGTACCGGTGGCCTTGATAGGTACCTTCTTCTTCCTGTGGATCTTTGGCTTCTCCATCAACTTGCTGACGCTGTCGGCGTTGCTGTTGGCTATCGCCATCGTGGTCGATGATGCCATCGTGGTCGTCGAGGCCGTGCACGCCAAGCTTGACCAAGGTTACGACAACTCGCTTACGGCTGCTATCGACGCCATGAACGAGATCTCCAGCGCCATCATCTCCATCACGCTCGTCATGGCTGCCGTGTTCATCCCTGTGTCGTTTATGGGTGGCACAAGCGGTACCTTCTACCGCGAGTTCGGTGTGACCATGGCTGTGAGTATCGTCATCTCGGCTGTCAACGCCCTGACGCTCTCTCCTGCCCTTTGCGCTATGTTCCTGAAACCTCACAAAGCCGAGGAGAACGAAAGCAACAAGAGCTTCGTGGCACGCTTCCATGCCGGATTCAACCGCGTGTTTGAGAAGACCACTAATAAATATAAGAAAGGTGTGGAGCGCGTGATCAATCACCGCATCATCACCGCTGGCATTGTCGTCGTAGGTATCGCCGCCCTGGCCATTCTGATGAATACCACCAAGACGGGTCTTGTGCCTGACGAGGATACGGGTACCATCTTCGTGACTATCTCGGCCAATCCTGGTACCTCACAGGAGCGCACCAAGGAGATTGTGAAAGAAGTCGACAAGATGCTGGCCAACAACCCGGCCATCCTCCACCGCAACGCTATCATTGGTTATAACTTCATTGCAGGTCAGGGATCTGACCAGGCTACGTTCATCATCAAGCTGAAGTCCTTTGAGGACCGTGCCGGCGGCATCACTGACCGCATCAAGCGCGCCATCCACGACAAGGACCCGATGGCTCTCGTCGTCAATCCTTACGAGCAGAACTCGGTGCTTGGCATGATCTATAAGCAGACTGCCAGCATCAAGGACGCACAGATCCTGGCCTTCGGTCCTCCTATGATTCCTGGTTTCTCCGTGCAGAACGGTGTGACCATGACCATGCAGGACAAGACGGGCGGCGACCTGAACAAGTTCTACAATGTCACGAAGAGCTTCCTGGCCGAACTGAACAAGCGTCCGGAGATCCAGCAGGCTATGACATCCTACAACCCTAACTATCCACAGTATATGGTCGACGTGGATGTTGCCAAGACCAAGCAGGCCGGCATCTCGCCTAAGGTGGTGCTCTCCGTGCTTCAGGGTTATTATGGTGGTTTGTATGCATCCAACTTCAATGCCTTCGGCAAACTCTTCCGTGTGATGGTGGAGGGCGACGTGGCAAGCCGTATGTCACCCGACGGTCTTTCCCGCATCTATGTGCGCACAGCTACAGGCGACATGGCTCCGGTGAGTGAGTTTGTCAGACTGAAAAAGGTCTACGGCCCGTCCAACATCAACCGTTTCAACCTCTTCACCGCCATCAATGTCAGTGTCAACGCCAACGACGGCTACTCGTCCGGACAGGTGATGAAGGCCATCGAGGAAGTGGCTAAGGACAACCTGCCGACTGGTTATGGCTATGAATACTCCGGTCTGAGCCGCTCCGAGGCTGAGTCGAGCAACTCCACCGCGCTGATCTTCATACTCTGTCTGGTATTCGTCTACCTGATTCTGAGTGCACAGTACGAGAGCTACATCCTGCCGCTGTCAGTGTTGCTGTCCGTGCCGTTCGGTTTGGCCGGTGCCTTTGCCTTCACCAACTTGTTTGGACACAACAACGACATCTACATGCAGATCTCACTCATCATGTTGATCGGTCTGTTGTCAAAGAACGCCATCTTGATCGTGCAGTTTGCTTTGGAGCGTCGTGAGACTGGTATGGCCATCAATTATTCAGCCATCCTGGGTGCCGCCGCCCGTCTGCGTCCTATCCTGATGACCTCATTGGCAATGGTCATCGGTCTGTTGCCTCTGATGTTCGCCTCTGGTGTAGGCAAGAACGGAAACCAGACGTTAGGTGCCGCCGCCGTTGGTGGTATGCTCATCGGTACGCTCATCCAGATCTTTGTCGTGCCTGCTCTGTTCTGCATCTTCCAGTGGCTGCAGGAGAAGATCAAGCCGATGAAGTTCGAAGATGAGGAGAACGAGGAAGTTAAGGCTGAGCTTGAGCAGTACGCTCACGCTGACAAGCAAGTGCCTTACACTGACGCGTATACAAAGTAACAAAACGTAGAGTTTCGAAAATATGAAGATATATCATTTCATACTTACAGGTCTTGCAGCCGTCGCCATGACGGGCTGCAAGAGCCTTTACGGAAAATATGAGCGACCACAGGTCAACACTGCCGGGCTGGTACGCGACGCGGTGAGCAACACCGACACGCTTGCCGTGACCGACACGACCAGCTTCGCCAACATTCCCTGGAGGTCGGTATTCACTGACCCGCAGTTGCAGTCGCTCATCAGCACGTGTCTGACCAACAATCCCGACCTGCTCAACGCGGCGCTCAACGTGGATATGGCGGAGGCTCAGCTCAAGGCTGCCAAGCTCGCGTTCCTGCCGGGCATCTCGTTCACGCCGCAGGGAACCATCACTTCTTGGGATTACAGCAAGGCGACCAAGACCTATCAGCTGCCAATCAGCGCCAGTTGGGATGCCAATCTCTTTGGCAACCTCACTGCCGCCAAGCGTGCCGCCCAGGTCTCGATGCTTCAGACCAAGGACTATCAGGTCGCTGTGCAGACCAAGCTCATCGCCAATGTGGCCAACATGTACTACACCCTGCTGATGCTCGACAAGCAACTGCAAATCGTCACCGACATGGAGAAACTCACCAAGGACACGTGGGAGATCATGAAGATACAGCATCAGTCGGTCGCCGGTGTGCGCTCTACCGCCGTGCAAAGTGCTGAGGCCAACTATCTGAGCGTGCAGACGCAAAAGGAAGATCTCAAAAGACAGATCCGTGAAACGGAGAACAGTCTCTCGCTGCTGCTCGGTCAGCAGGCTCATGCGATCCCACGCGGAGACCTCGACAATCAGAATCTTCCCACCAATTTCTCCACGGGTGTGGGCATTCAGTTGCTCAGCAACCGTGCCGATGTTCACGCCAACGAGATGGCACTTGCCAACTGCTTCTATAACATAGAGGCTGCCCGCGCCCGCTTCTATCCGTCACTGACGATCAGCGCTACCGGTGCTTTCACCAACAGCGGCGGCATGGGCATCACCAATCCCGGCAAGATGCTGTGGAATGCCGTAGCTTCACTCGTGCAGCCCATCTTCGCAAAAGGCCAGCTCACAGCCGGACTTCGCGTCGCTGAGGATCAGTACAAGCAGGCTTACAACACCTGGCAGAACAGCGTGCTCTCCGCTGGCAGTGAGGTCAGCAATGCCCTCGTGCTCTACAATGCCTCTGACGCAAAGAGCAAACTGGAAGAGAAACGCATCGATGTGCTCAAGCGCAACGTGGAAGACACAAAGAATTTGATGGCCAGCGCCGGATCCACCTATCTTGAAGTCATCACCGCAGAGAGCAACCTGCTCAATTCACAGCTCAACAAGGTACAAGACGACTTCAGCAAGATGCAGGCTGTCGTCAACCTCTACTATGCTTTGGGCGGGGGAGCAAAGTAAGTTAGGAATTAGAAATTAGGAATTAGGAGTTATTCAATTACGAGTTACGCTAATTACGAATTTGAAATTACGAATTACGAGTTCTCGAATTACGAATTTGGAATTTGGAATGACGTATTACGAGTGATGCGAATCGTGAACTCCATGTTTCTTTGAAGGTTTATCCCTGTAACTACTCCCCTCCCCTCGGGGGAGGGGAATGGGGGAGAGGCCTCCCTAAATATATTGAATTATGAACAACATCAGTGACAAAGCCGTAGTATCGCCGAAGGCGAAGCTCGGTGACAATATCAAGATATTCCCCTTTGTGTATATCGAGGACTACGTGGAGATCGGTGACAACTGTGTCATCTTCCCCTTTGTGAGTATCCTCAACGGCACAAGACTGGGCAAGGACAACAAAGTGCACCAGGGCTCTGTCCTCGGTGCCCTGCCCCAGGACTTTGCCTTCAAGGGAGAGCGCAGCGAGGTGGTTGTAGGTGACAACAATGTGATCCGTGAGAACGTGATCATCAACCGCGGCACGCACGAAGGCTGCAAGACGGTCATCGGCAACAACAACATGCTCATGGAGGGCGTGCACGTCAGCCACGACACGAAGATAGGCGACTTCAATGTCTTTGGCTATGGTACGAAGATTGCCGGCGACTGCCAGATCGGTGATGGTGTCATCTTCTCCTCATCGGTCATTGAGAATGCCGGCACACGTGTGGGCAACTTAGCTATGTTGCAGGCTGGTACCCGTTTCTCCAAGGATGTACCTCCCTACGTCATCGCAGGCGGCAACCCAATTGAATATGCCGGTCCCAACAACACGATGATGGAGGCTTGGAAAATCGACGAGCGCATCCGCAAACACGTGGCCAACGCCTACCGTCTTGTCTTCAATGGCAAGGTGAGCGTCTTTGATGCTGCTTTGCAGATACGTGATCAGGTTCCCGACGGAGAGCAGGTTCGCAACATCATCGAATTCCTGAACTCCACAAAGGTGGGCATTATATCGAAATAAAAAAGAAAGGTAAAATCGCCTTGTTGTTTTTATTAAAGACTGACAGCGCAGGCTTCTTGCTGTTTTCTGTCATCTCTCTATATATAAATAAGGTGTGGCCAATAACGCAAAGCCCCGGATGAAAACATCATCCGGGGCTTTATCATTGTATGACAGTTGACCATGCCGGCAGGCTGGTCATCCGCTAAGAAAAAACTGCTGTTAGAAGAGCTTGTTGGGGTATACACCCTCGTCAACAAGCTGCTGGATGCGGGCTACAGTACCCGGGCGGTCAGCGGAATAGGTGACACCGAACCACTTGCTCGTCGTGTCGAGCACCTCGCAGGTAGCCTTACCCTCATTGATCAACTTGTTCACCACCCAAGGAATCAGGTACTCTGCCTTAGGATTGGCCTTGGTCTCAGGTGCATCGAGGAACTCTTTGAAGAACTTGTCGCTGTACTCGAAGTATTCCGGAGTGAAGCCCCACACGTTCATACTGACTGGTGTGGTGTCAGCAATCTCCACCCACTTGCCGTTCTCGTCCTTATAAGCCACATTGCCGTCGGCCTGACGCTCGATCTCAGTACGCTCCACGCAACCGGTGAGCAGGTTCTCGGCATTCTTCGAGCACACGCCACGTGACACAGAGCCATTGTCGCTCAGCGTGTTGCCTACACGGAAGCCCACCATGGCGTACTTGCCTTTGCTGTTCTCAGGGAGTTCAGAGAGGAACTTGCCAATGACCTTGAAGCAGTCGCGGTTATAGAAGTCATCGCAGTTGATCACACAGAAAGGCTCGTGGATCACCTCTTTGGCCATCATCACAGCATGGTTGGTACCCCAAGGTTTTGTGCGGCCCTCAGGAACAGAGTAGCCCTCGGGAATCTTGTCGAGGCTCTGGAACACAAGCTCACAGGGGATATGACCCTCATATTTGGAAAGGATCTTCTCGCGGAAGTCCTGCTCAAAATCCTTACGGATCACCCAGACAATCTTGCCGAAACCAGCCTGAATGGCATCATAGATGCTGTAGTCCATGATCGTCTCGCCGTTTGGGCCCAGACCGTCTAATTGCTTCAAACCACCGTAGCGGCTGCCCATACCGGCAGCAAGCAGTAATAATGTAGGTTTCATACTGTGTATTTTTAAATTAGTTAGAATATGTGCTATCTTAAGCAATGCAAAGTTACAGCAAATAAGCGAAAGGACAAAAAGAATCGCATCTTTTTAATATCAGAAGGTATCAACAAGCTCGAAATATTTGTGTCGTTCATTTAACATCATATTTACTCACGGCAGAGACAAGCAATAAACTCTAAATAGTCAAGTATCATACTAAGAGATTCCTACTAAGCAAACATCATTTATAATAGATGACACATTGAGATCATTAATATTTCTGAGAACATTATCATAGATATTGCTTTGTTATTCCATTAAATATCACTACCTTTGCAAAGCTAAAAATTCTATTTATCATCAATGTGCTCCCATAACTGTTTCATCAGTAATATCACGCACCGGCAAGCTTATCTCTAAGAATATATTCATAACAACATGACATTACGACATTACTTTCTCATGGCTGCACTTCTTCTGTGTGGCTTGTCTTCCACCCACGCCATCAACCGCACTGAGCTCATAAAGTACGCGCAGACGCTGAAAGGCAAAAAAGGTGCTGAACTCAAGAAAGCAATGAACCCTCTTCTTGCTCCCAAAACGGTACTCCCCTATGGTAGCAAAGACAAAGGCACTTGGTGGGGATTCTGGTACACCGACCGGAATCCCGAGACCAACGAATGCTACAACCGATATAGTTCCAACAAATTCTATTTCAATGGTCATACTGGAATGGCCATCAGCGGCATGAACATCGAGCACTCTTTCCCAAAGAGTTGGTGGGGAGGAAGCGAAAACAATGCTTATCAAGACCTATACAACCTCTATCCCTCCGATTCCAAAGCCAACTCATCCAAAAGCAACTATGCAATGGGCGTGGTGACTAACATCACTTCTGAAGACAAAGGTTACGACAAAGTAGGATCTGGCACGATCGACGGGCAGGCCGGTGTGCCGTGCTGGGAACCCGGCGACACCTACAAAGGTGACTTTGCACGCAGCTACATGTACATGGCAATAGCATACAGCAATTTGAAATATGTGAAAACAGGAAAGCAGACCATGGCCAACAACGATTATCCCGGTATGAAGTCGTGGGCAACCACGCTCTACATCCAGTGGAGCAAGGCTGACAAGGTCAACGACTTAGAGCGTGCACGCAACAATGCCGTGGCCAACATCGAGGGCAACCGCAACCTGCTCATCGACTTTCCGCACTTGGCAGAATATGTCTGGGGAGACAGCACCGACATAGCTTTCAACCCAGAGACTTCCATCACTACAGCCGACGACGACAACCGCTATCTCAAAGAGCCTTCACAGCCGGTGACGCCACCAAGCGAGGACAAGTATACTTTCGAGCTGGCCGACAAGATTGAATCAGGCAAGAGCTATCTGATCGTGGCACAAAGCGAAAGCAAATATATTGCCGCCAAGCCTATCAACAGTAAGTATGGCTTTCTGTATACAACAGACGTGACCGTCAACGATCAGAAGCAGATCACGGTAAGCAGCAAAGCCAACGCTTTCATCATCACACAGCAAAGCGACGACAAGTACTATATTGTGGACAGCAACAACCAATATTACTATAACGATAATCGCTACCAGAACTTCAACGTCACAAGTTCTCCCTCTGCAACAACGCTGTGGACTCTCACGCCGAACAGCGACGGCACATGGAAGATAGTCTCTGCCACCAACCACAGGATACAGTATTCGAGCAATTACCACTCGTTTGGCTGCTATTCCAGCGAGCAAGGCACGATGCCATTGCTCTTCGTCGAGACTGAGACACCGACAGCGATCCAATCAGCAACGCTTCATCAACGTCAGTCCAGCAACATCCGCTATAACCTCGGAGGACAGCGTGTCGACGAGCACTACAAAGGCATTGTCGTCGTCAACGGCAAAAAGATAATCGTGAAATAAGAGTCCTTTGACGAGAACATCAACTGGTGTTTAAAACGTCAACTGGTAATAGCTCTGTTGCAAGTCCCCGAAGGGGACACATTATGAAAGACCCCATGCCTCTTCATTCTTATGAAACAATGGCCTCACAAGAACGGAGAGTCATGGGGGTTCTTAGTAGGAGGTGACGCGTCCCGCGTCACGAGCTCCTATAATTCTCATAAAGGTAATAGCGACGCGTCCCGCGTCACGAGATCCTATCATTCGCGTTAAGGCAATTACGACGCGAGACGCGTCGCCTCCTAAAATTACTTCTCCTTTTTACCGTTCAAAGGTGCAGTGCCTCCATGAAGCGGCGGATCACCTGCGGGTTGCCGGTATGCTTGCCATTGTCCTCACTGATCTTGCAGGTATCATTATAGAAAGGCCACGACTCAGTGATCTTAGCTGCTACGAGTTTTATCACGATGTTCATCGGGCGGATGCCGTCGAAGTCATTGGTGAAATGTGTGCCGATGCCAAACGACGGCTGCACATATTTCTCTGCTTCTTGCTGCAACGCAATGGCACGGTCGGTGTCCAGAGCGTTGGAAAAAATAACCTGCTTCGACTTGGAGTCAATGCCCAAACTCCGGTATTTGGCACAAATCTTTTGCAGTTGCTCCATGTTGTCACCGGAGTCAACCCGCAGACCTTTAAAGAGATTGGCAAAGTCTTCAGAGAAGTTCAGAGAGAAGATGCTCCACCCAAAGGTATCATAGAGAAATGTGCCGAGCGCTCCGTTGAAAGTGTGGCGCCAGGCGTTCATGGCAATGTGGTTGGCCATCTGCGGCCCATACATGCCTCCTATGGCTGCTATGAACTCATGCGCCATCGTGCCGACAGGCGTCAAATCGTACTTCATGGCGAGATAGACGTTGCTCGTACCGACGAACCGGCCTTTCCAGTCGCGTGCCTCCTGACAGTCTTTCATGGCTCTGACCACAGTGTCCTCAGCCTGGAACGACGCACGGCGGCGTGTACCAAAGTCGGAATAGGTACATCCGGCTTCGAGCAGCCGCTCCGCCTTGTGGTAGCTTTTCTGATAATAAGCGTCATAGTCAAACCGCCCTTCTTGACCGCACACGATATAGTAGAGTTCAGAAACGATGGCGAGCACCTTCACCTCCAACAATATCGTCTCTGCCCAAACACCCTCAAACTCTATGTGTAAGTGTCCGTCCTCGTCCTGCCAGGCGTGAACCCACTTCCGGCTGAAGCGGAAGCCACGCAGATAGATAAAGAACCAGTCGGGCAGATAATAGCATCGGCGGCGCATGAAAGCTATCTCCTCATCAGTGATGGTGAGCTTTTCGAGATAGCCCACCTGCTCCATGACAAGGTCGGCGAATCCCTTGGGATAGACGGTATTGTCACGGTCATTGAATTCATACTTCACCCATGCACGTGGATAGTTGTCGATCACGGCACAGCACATCGTGAACTTGTACAGGTCGTCGTCGGTAAAATGGTTGATAATCTGCCGCATCATATAATTACAGTAATGTATAAAGCATTAAATAATGGCTGACTTAAACAGTCGGGGCCTAACCTCTATACAACGACTTTTTTGCCCGATTATTGTCTACCGGCGTAGTCATTATTTCAAAGACACTACAAAGGCGGGAACCACTACTCTTTGAGTAACTCATCATTCTTGTCGAAAACGGGCAAGAATACAATTGTATATTTGCTCTTGTTATTAAACCGTAGTGAGTTACCTATTCATACGTCCTTTACTCAATATATATACAAAAAAAAGGTGCCCTTGCCTCACGGCAAAAGCACCAAGCAAACTTAAACAACCAATAAAAGAAATAGATTGTCCTTGCTTATCGGATGAACAGAAGCTCGCGATACTTCGGCAGTGTCCAAAGCTCGTCGGCAACTACCAACTCCAACTTGTCGATCTGATAACGGATCGGCTGAAACTTCGACTCCACAGTGTCATGGTAGGCGACAGCCTTCTCGCGGGCATCTTCTATCTTATTAGCGACCTTACGTGCATTGACAAGGTCTTCTACACCCTTCTCAATGATGGAGGTACGCTCAGCAATTTCCTTAATGATCTTCAGGTTGCGCTCACTGAGTTTCTTGCCTTCCTCAGCGCCGAAGATAGCCATCATGTTCTCCACATTCTTGGCCAACTGGCTCTGATAGTGCGTGGCAACCGGAATGATGTGGTTCATGCTCAGGTCACCGAGCACACGACCCTCGATCTGCAGCTTCTTGGTGTAGGTCTCCCATTTCACCTCGTTGCGTGCTTTGAGCTCATTTTCCTTCATCACACCCATCGACTCAAACATCTTGATGCTGGACTCGTCGAGGTAGCGGTCGAAGATCACCGGGCAGCTCTTCTCTGTGTCCAGTCCGCGCTTCTCAGCCTCAGCAACCCACTCGTCGCTATATCCGTTGCCGTCGAAGTGGATAGGAGCACATGTCTTGATGTCAGCGCGCAGCACGTCGATGATGGCAGAGAACTTGTCCTCGCCCTTGGCAATGATAGCGTCGACACGCTTCTTGAAGTCGGTCAGTGCCTCTGCAACGGCTGTGTTCAGCACAATCATGGCGCTGGCGCAGTTAGCCTCAGAACCTACAGCACGGAACTCAAAGCGGTTGCCGGTGAAAGCAAATGGAGAGGTACGGTTGCGGTCAGTATTGTCGCGCAAGATATCAGGAATCTCAGGGATGTCAATCGTCACGCCCTCTTTGCCCTTGATATTGAACAGATCCTTCTTGTCGGCCTTTACGATATGGTCAAGAATGTCGGATACCTGCTTGCCCAGGAAAGAAGAGATGATTGCTGGAGGTGCTTCGTTGGCACCCAGACGGTGAGCGTTGGTAGCACTCATGATAGAAGCCTTCAGCAGACCATTGTGCTTGTATACACCCATCAGCGTCTCGACGATGAACACCATGAAGCGCAGGTTGTCCTCAGGTGTCTTGCCTGGACCGTGGAGCAGAATGCCCGTATCAGTAGAAAGACTCCAGTTGTTGTGCTTACCGGAACCGTTGATACCGTCGAACGGCTTTTCGTGAAGCAGTACCTGGAAGCCGTGCTTGCGGGCTACTTTCTTCATCAAGCTCATCAGCAACATGTTGTGGTCAACAGCCAAGTTGGTCTCTTCGAAGATAGGAGCGCACTCAAACTGGTTAGGAGCCACCTCGTTGTGGCGTGTCTTGCAAGGAATGCCCAGCTCAAGAGCCTGGATCTCAAGATCCTTCATGAAAGCCTGCACACGCTCAGGAATCGTTCCGAAGTAGTGGTCGTCCATCTGCTGGTCCTTGGCAGAGCTGTGGCCCATCAGCGTGCGGCCGGTCAGCACGAGGTCAGGACGTGCGGCATAGAGGTCCTCGTCGACGAGGAAGTACTCCTGCTCCCATCCCAGGTTGCTGATACACTTCTTCACGTCGGGATAGAAATAATGACAGACATCGGTAGCGGCAACGTTCACAGCATGGAGAGCGCGCAGCAGAGGTGCCTTGTAGTCAAGGGCCTCACCGGTGTACGAAATGAAGATCGTCGGGATACACAGTGTGTCGTCGATGATAAACACAGGTGATGTAGGATCCCAAGCAGAGTAACCACGTGCCTCGAAAGTAGAGCGGATACCACCAGAGGGGAAGCTGGATGCGTCAGGCTCCTGCTGCACAAGCAGCTTGCCGGAGAATTCCTCAATCATTCCGCCTTTGCCGTCATGCTCGATAAAAGCATCATGCTTCTCAGCGGTACCCTCTGTCAGAGGCTGGAACCAGTGAGTATAGTGTGTGACACCATTCTCGTCAGCCCACTGCTTCATGCCTGCTGCTACTGCGTCGGCAATGCTGCGGTCGAGCTGTGCACCGTTGTCGATGACATCGATGAGCTTGTCATACACTTTAGACGGAAGATATTTGTACATCTTCTGACGGTTGAACACTTTCTTGCCGAAGAATTCTGAAGGACGCTCTACCGGTGAGATGACCTCAACGGGTTTTCTGCGAGATGCCTCAGCGACGGCATCAAATCGTAAACTAGTCATATTTCTTAATGTTGATGTTAAAGTTCTTGTATGGAAGTGGTGCCTCACCGAGGAGGACACCACATTGATTTTTTTGTTTGTCTATGCAGGTTGTACCTGCTGATAGTTGCGAGTTACGGGTGCAGTGTGAAGCCGCAAACGAAGTAAGCCTTCTGTGTGCTGGGGTTGGCATACACACCGGCGAAGACTGGAACAGAGAAGGAGTTGGTGATCTCGATGTCTTTACAAGCCTTCAATCCCAGGTTGGTGACAGCGAAACCGTTGGCCTTGGCGTAGAACGACGTACGATAAGGTACGGCACCTACTGTGGCGGTCCAATCGAGAGAAGCCAGTTTGAAAGGTGCGGCCAACTCTACATAGGATGAATAGGCTCTGTCACCGTCTTTGTTCACTCCGTCGTTTCCGGCGAAGTTGGTGTACCAGTTAATTGCCAGCGGCCCAAAGTCGTAACCGATATTTCCCTCAAACACATGGCTCGTCTCGTGAGCCTTGTAAGCGAAGTACTTGTCGTTGGGCGAGTTGAACCAGTAGTCAGTCACGCCAATGTGGAAACCTCCTACCGTGTAAGCAGCTGTGAGGTCAAGCTCCTTGGTATCGTCTTTGTCAGACAGTCCAACGTTGCCCCATGCAGATAGAGAAAAACCTTTGTACGCTACGCCCAGTGTTGGCTGGATGCTCACGTCTCCTAAGTCTTGCCCACGCCAGATGTACTGGTTGACAACATCGGTACTTATCGTACCTTCTACTTTGTCCTGAGCACTTGCTGTGAGTGCTGTCATGGCAATGGCAGCCAGACACATCATTCTTCTTACCTTTTTCATAACGACTTATTTTTAATTGTTCATATTTTGGCAGCGCCGTCCCGAAGAACCCAACTGCCGTTTTCTCTCACTTGCGTTTCTCTCAGTTTTCTCTTTAAGACCGATGCCTTTCGACATGTATGTCTCTTTCTGCATCTTCACCTTGTTGCTGCTTCTCGCGGCTACGGCTGCATTTCGGATATATCTTACTTCTTCAGTGACCACTCAGCGATGCGCCGCATAGCCTCACGTACATCTTCGCGGTTGCCAAAGGAAGTCAGTCGGAAATAGTCTTCACCACTTGGACCGAAGCCCACACCCGGTGTACAGACAACGCCGCATCCGTAGAGGAGTTGCTCGAAGAACTTCCAGCTGTCCATGCCGTCGGGTGTCTTGACCCACAGATAAGGAGCGTTGACACCGCCATAGACCTTATAGCTGAGTTTGCTAAGCGTCTCGCGCATGATCTTTGCGTTTTCCATATAGTAGTCTATGGTCTCCTGGATCTGCTTCTTGCCCTCTGGCGTGTAGATGGCCTCGGCGGCGCGCTGGCTGATATAGCTTGTTCCGTTGAACTTCGTGCTCTGTCGGCGATCCCACAACTGGTTGAGATTGACGCGCTGCTTGCCGTCGACGGTCACTGCTGTCAACTCTTTCGGGATGATCGTGTAGCCACAACGCACACCGGTGAAACCGGCTGTCTTACTATAGCTGTGGAACTCTATCGCGCATTTGCGTGCTCCCTTGATCTCATAGATAGAGTGTGGAATCTCAGGATCTGTGATGTAGGCTTCGTAAGCGGCATCGTAGAAGAGGATGGAATCATTGCGCAGTGCAAAGTTCACCCATTTGCGGAGCTCCTCTTTCGGAAGCACTGTACCTGTCGGGTTGTTGGGATAGCACAAGTAGATCATGTCTACATGGCGGTCAGGAATCTGTGGCACGAAGTTGTTTTCTGCCGTGCATGGGAAATAGGTGACATCCGTCCATTTGCCATTCTCGAAGACTCCTGCACGACCAATCATCGCGTTGGAGTCGACATATACGGGATAGATAGGATCCGTCACGCCGATATTGTTGTCCCAGCGCAGGATTTCCTGAATGTTTCCGGTGTCGCTTTTGGCACCATCGTTGACGAAGATCTCATTGAGATCAATGTGGATTCCTCTTGGCAGAAAATCGTTCTTTTGAATCGCTTCACGCAGGAAGTCATAACCTCTCTCGGGTCCATAGCCATGAAAAGTAGCTTTGTTGGCCATCTCCTCCACCGCTTTGTGCATGGCCTCGATGACTACGGGAGCCAAAGGACGCGTCACATCGCCGATACCCAGGCTGATCACCTTGACTTTAGGATGTGACACCTTGAAAGCGTTGACCCTTTTAGCTATGTCGGCAAACAAGTAGTTGCCGGGTAGCTTTAGGAAATGTTCGTTTACTAATGCCATATACTTAAATTCCTTTTATGTTGTGTGTTAAGTTTGTCTCTATCGCTTTCTATGCCTCTTTTAGGAGTTTTCTACGTTTCTCTCGTTGTCCGGCTATTCCTGTTCCGGCAAATCTATCTCTCCCTCAAAGGCGAAGGCGGCCGGCCCGGTCATATATACATGGTTGTCGCTCGGATTCCATGTGATGTCGAGATCGCCGCCGTCCATGGCGATGACAGAGTGTCTGCCGCTGACACCGAGCTTCGCGGCGGCTACGGCTGTGGCACAAGCTCCTGTGCCGCAAGCCATGGTGATGCCGCTGCCCCGCTCCCAGACACGGGTGCGAAGCCTGCCTGGACCCACCAACTGTGCAAACTCTATGTTGCATCGCTGTGGGAAGGCCTTCTCTCTCTCCAATATCTTTCCTAACGTTGTGATGTCCATGTTCTCTACATCGTCCACAAAGATGACGTAATGAGGATTGCCCATGCTCACGAAGAGGCTCTTGGGATCTCCTGCTTCCGTGCGGAGAACGTGGTCTGTCAGGGCCTTGATGCTGTTCAGCTCCTCAGGCATTTCTCCTGTGTATTGCTCTTTGACATCAAAGGCTGGCGCTAACATATCCACTGTGACGCTCTCCACTTTTCCTGCTTTCAGGTGCAGGCTAAGAATCTTCACGCCGGAGAGTGTCTCCAATCTGATCGTAGTCTTGTCGGTGATACCTTTCTCATATAGATACTTGGCGATGCACCGGCTTGCATTGCCGCACATCATTGCTTCAGAACCGTCGGCATTGAAGATGCGCATCGAGAAGTCAGCGTTCTTCTCATCCTTTGGTTTGCCAATGAGCACCAGACCGTCGCTGCCTATGCCCGTATGCGGCTTGCTCCATGCGATGGATGCTGCGCTCGGGTCGGGGATATTATATAATAAGGTGTTGACGTAAATATAGTCATTACCAGCCCCGTGCATCTTGGTGAAGTGAATGGTCTTTGACATAATGAAGCAATTTATTTCTTATTGATTGACTTTATGTTTTGAATACGCTGCAAAGTTAATACAAAAAGATAGAACCACAAAGAGATGCACGACATTTTTTAGAAACTTTTTCTATGAAAGTGTTAGATTGTAATGTCTGAAGGCGAAAATCATTACAGTTTATCAACGAAACCGGCATTTCAGAAGACGTTTTGCAAGCAATTAAAAAATAACGCTAACAAAAAGAGCATTGTTTGTTGTCTGTATAAACAAATTGTATTAACTTTGCAGTCGAAAGATTACATTACGTAAGCAACCATTAGTTTAACCATAAAGAAAGGTAAGTTATGAAGAAGATTGAAGCGATCATCCGTAAGACAAAATTTGAGGATGTAAAGGAAGCATTGCTTGCCGCCGACATCGAATGGTTTTCCTATTACGATGTCCGTGGTGAAGGCAAGATGCGCCAGGCCCGAATCTATCGTGGCGTGATGTACGATACGAGC
>Ga0310695_10000444_pt1 | contig 108082 bp, 101 predicted proteins | sample RumenRJG_04DNA_FD_203882 | JGI IMG/M metagenome (GOLD analysis project Ga0310695, IMG submission 203882) | Bovine rumen microbial communities from Lethbridge, Alberta, Canada - RJG_04 (v2) (version 2) | ecosystem: Host-associated > Mammals > Digestive system > Stomach > Rumen | place: Canada...
GGCTGGAGCCAAGCGCTATTTCTATCGCGGCGTTCATCTTGTTCTTGTACGCCATTATGATGGCCGATGAATGCTCCGCGGCGTTGCCGATTATAGGCACCAGAATGATTCCGACGAAGGTCTTGCTTAGGCCGGCGCTCTCCGCCATAGGCTCTACCGTTCCGACGAATATCTCTGAGATCACGGCTATGGCCACGGTGGAGGCCAGCAGCATTATTATCGCGCGCGGCAGGCTTGCATTCGGCGCCTCTTCCTCTTCAGTCACTACCTCTTCATAAAGCGCGCGGTGCGTGAAGAATGAGAAAACAAACTGCATCATGTAAACGATCAGCATGAGCACGGCGACTATGACGCTGAGCCCTTCATACTGCGCGGTGAGGCTCTCCTCCGGCAGCGCGTGCGTGAATATGGCCGGTATGCCCAGACCCAGCACCGAAAACAGCAGCATGCTCGAGGTGATGTTGATGGAATTCCTGTTGAAGGTCTGCGTCTTGTATTTCAGTCCGCCCACCAGCATCGACATTCCCAGCACCAGAAGGATGTTGCCTATTACTGAGCCCGCGAGCGACGCTTTTACCACCTCGAAAAGCCCCTCCTTCATGGCGATGAACGCTATGATGAGCTCAGTTGCGTTTCCGAAGGTGGCATTGAGGAGCCCGCCTATCTTCTGCCCGCAGAAGCAGGCTATTTCTTCAGTACTTTTGCCCATCACTCCGGCCAGAGGTATTATGGCCAGGGCGCTGAAAACAAAGAGCATGGGATCCGAAAATCCCGCTATTTTTCCGTATATCGTAACAGGTATGAATACCAGCAGTATGTAAAGGAATTTCAATTTTTCTCCTCCGTCTTTTCAGTATCGCTTTTCCCCGTCAGCACTATGGCTGCTATTACCATGACTATTCCGGCAATCTTCATGAGGTTCGACTCCTCATGAAAGATCAGTATGCCCACCAGGGAGCCGACTATAGGCTCAGTGGCTCCGTATATGGCCGCCTTTCCGCTCTCTATCAGCCCGAGCCCCACCGAGAAGAAGTACTGTGCAAGCACGGCTGTCACCAGACACATCAGAAATGCGACAGGCAGTATCATCGGATTCGCCCTGCACAGTGCGGCAAGACTGCCCGGCTTGCTGAAAGGTATCAGGAACAGAAAGCTGAACAGCAGCATATACATCGTGACGGTCAGCGGGTCATTTTTCTTCACGGCCGCGCTGGTCAGTATGTTGTTGAGCGCGTATGCCAGTCCGGTCAGCACTCCGGTAAGGATAGCGGCCGGAGGAGGCATATAGCCCTCTCCCAACACCCCTGTCACGAATACGCATCCGACTACCGTCAGCACCAGCGCGACGGCCTTGTTGCGGGTGATCTTCTCACCGAAGAAGAGCCTCGCGAGTATGATGACGAATACCGGCGAGGTGTAAAGCAGCACCACCGCGATGGACGCCCGGCTGTGGATTATCGTGTAGAAATACAGAAAGTTGAACAGCACGCCGTTGATGAAGCCCACCAGTACGATGAGGCCGAGGTCTTTCGGCGGCATCCTGAATTTTGAGCGGTCACGCGCAAGTATGATCAGCGCAAATACCAGCACAGCGAAAAACTGACGCAGAAACGATATCTGCATCTCGCCCAGTCCGGCCGCGGAAAGGTAATTGATGAATATGCTTATCACGCCCCAGCAGGTGCCGGCAAGGATGATCAGCAGCGCGCCCTTCCTGTTGTCGCTCATTCCCCCGCCCCGCTATTCCTCAGCACTTGTGCCGAGCAGGCCGAGCTCTTCCGCATGCTCCTGCATGCCCCTTATGCATATCTCAGCGACATCGCGGAGCTCCATTCCGAGGCGCTCGCATCCGTCTTTTATGACCTCGCGGTCGCATTTGGCCGCGAATCTCTTATCCTTGAATCTCTTCATGAAGCCCTTAGGCTGCATGCCGATGATGCCCTCTCCCCTGAGTATGGCGTAAGCCTGGATTATGCCTGTGAGCTCGTCTACGGTATAAAGCGACTTCTCCATGTTTGTGAGCGGCTCCACATCGTTGACCAGACCGTAGCCGTGCGCCAGTATCGCGCGCACGTCCTCAGGGTCTACGCCGGCGTCGAGCAGCGGCTGCTCCGTGTGGAGCAGATGCTCTTCAGGATACTGCTCATAGTCGTAATCATGCAGATATCCGACTGCCATCCAGTGCTCCTTGTCTTCACCGAAGTGCTCAGCCATGGCGCCCATGGCCGCCATAACGTTCAGCGCATGCAGTCTGAGGTGATCTTCCTTCACCACAGCGTCATTGAGTTCTTTTGCTCTTTCCAACGTAAGCATTATCTCCGTCCCCCTTTAAAATACATATCTTCCGAACTGGTCAAACTCGAGGTCTTCCTTGTTCCGGCTCGGTCCGTAGTACGAATGCAGCACGGCCGCGATCACATCAGCCAGGTACCACATGCCGAAGCCGCCGAAGGTAAAGAACTTCAGAAGGCCAAGTCCTATCTGTCCGCGCGCAAAGCGGTCCACGCCGTAAATTCCCAGCACAAACGAGAATATCCAGGTGAAGATGTGCTTGTTGATGCGCCTGTAGGCCCTGCTGTTGGTATATCCGCGGTCGTAGCCGTATCCACGGTCATAACCGTAGCCGCCATATCCCTGTCCGTAATCCGGCCCGTAGGTATACTCCTCCGTGACCTCTTCGGTAACGGTCTCTTCGTAAGGCTCCGGTTCAGGCTCTGGAGCCGGCTCTGTCTCGACCTCAAACTCGATATTGTTATCGATATCGACGTCGTACTTGATCTCTTCTTCCGGCACCTTCGCTTCCGCAGTTCCGCCGTCTTCCGACAGCTCGTCTGTTATTTCGTCGGTATATCCGTCTATATATTCCAATGTCTTTGTTTGTTCATCAGTTGCCATTCGATCTTCCTCTTCTGTTACACAAACCCATTGTCCCATAAGCCCTTCTGCCATTACAGAAGGTATTTCTCAGCTATCCCGGCTGCGGCTCTGCAGGCACCTATGCACGGCCTGCTGCGGTAGTACTCCTCAGTGCGCACTGAAGGCTCTGCCGCATCTTCCCCTTCTTTCAGGCCCAGCAGCTCCCTGCATATGAGGGTGCCCTCAAGCTCTTTGAACTCAGCGCACATCTTCTGAATGAGTGCATACAGCTGCTTCTTGCTCTCATAGTCAGACGGGTCATCATACCCCTTCAGATATCCGGCTGCGAGCGTCATGCCGCTGACAGCGCCGCATACTTCCCTCAGCTTGCCGAATCCGGCTCCGAAGGGACTCGCTATCCTTGCCGCCTCTTCAACAGACATATGAAGCTCATCTGCAAATGCGGCAAATACAGACTGACTGCAGTTATATCCCTTCCGGAACAGTTCTTCTGCCTTATCCGCCCTGTTCATTACAATGCCTTCTCTGTCACTTTCTTGATAATGAAATACGAAAAAGTCATGTCAAAAGCAAAGAGCGCAAGATAGAGCGCGCTGCAGAACTTTGCATGCTTTTTATAATTCCAGTCTGCGAAATAATCTGCGTTAAACTTCTTCATGGTTTGCTCCTCCGTTTATTCTATTCAAGCCCCGGGAATCCCAGCTGCCTCAGCGCCTCAAAAAGCACTATGTTCGCGGCATTTGAGAGATTGAACGATCTGAGGCGCGTGTTGCTGCTCATCGGTATGCGTATCGCCCATTCCCTGTTTGCCTCTATGAATTCCCGCGGCAGACCTGCTGTTTCGCGGCCGAAGAGGATCATGTCCTCATCCCTGAAATCCGCTTCAGTGTAAAGCTTATCACCCTTTGTCGTCGAAAGCCACATTCTTCTTCCCTCATACTTTTTGAGGAATTCTTCGAAGCTTTCATGCACCTCGAGCGAAACGTATGGCCAGTAGTCGAGGCCGGCACGCCTCAGGCTCTTCTCGTCAAGGCTGAAGCCGAGAGGCTTCACCAGATGAAGAACGCTGTCGGTAGCGGCCGCCGTTCTGGCGATATTGCCCGTATTGGGCGGTATTTCCGGTTCTACCAGTACTATGTGTAATGCCATTGTGTAATTTAGCTTTCTATTTATATTTTACTCCCGGGGAATACTATCTGAAATACTTCCCCGCCTCATCCTTATAAACGAAATCCGTGGTGCCTCCGCAGGTCCTGCATTTGAACGACCTGTATCCAAAACCATCGCCAAAACCGCCGAAGCCGGTCTGCAGATCAGCAGAGCCGCAGAAGGAGCATATGCGTTCAGCCTTACCGCCACGGTCGTCCACATAACCGTGCTTTCCGTAATTCGGCAGGTCTCTGAGGTTCTGCAGGCCGGAGCCGCTGTGCGTAAGATCGACTCTCCTCGAATCCTCTTCAGTCATTACCCATTTTCCGTCAGCCATTTACAGATCTCCTTTGCACCGCCATGTTTTTACTATGCATAAGTAATGTTGATACCATTTTAAATAGTATCCGCATTTTATATCACATTGTTGATACCTAATCTATTTATTGCCTTTTTCTTGTATCAACAGCCTGCCGCACAGACTGACAGTATCCTTTACTGCAAGCTCTTTCTGAATCGCACAGACCATGTAAGGAGCTGCAAGGCCGCTTAATACAAGAAAAAGACTATTCAATTCAACAGTCCGGCTAAAAAGTATCCGAAAACATGAATTGTTATGCAAACAGCGAGTAACACTAAAAGGCTGTTGATACTAAAACCAGCTTTTCAACACTTTTGTACCATCTTGTTGATATAAAAAAATAGCAATCGATGTTTTCGTATCAACATGATCATCTCGGCAGGTAGAGCCTGCTGAGAATGAATTCCTTTCCTCTGTCGGGCATCACTCTGAGAAGCATCATGAGGGCCTTGTACTCTAATCCTACCGGCACTCTTGCAGGAGGATCTTTCCTTGCCGCCAGAGCAAGCGCCACCTTCGCAACGCTGTCAGGCGACCTGCCCTTCTGCTCATCCGAAGCCATCTTCGCGACGCTCTTCTCCAGAACGCTGCCGTAGCCGCCGCCCTGCTGCGTCTCTCTTGCCGCCGTAAATCCCGTCTTTGTATCGCCCGGCTCGATTATGCAGGCTCTGACTCCGTATGGTTTCATCTCCATGCGGACGGCATCCGTAAACGCCTCGAGCGCGTACTTGCTCGCGGAATACTGGCTCTGCATCGGGATCGATACCCTGCCGGCGATCGATCCTATTATTATAAGAAGGCCTTTGCCCTGTCCGCGCATCCTTGACAGGCATGGCTGCGCAGCGTTAAGCGTACCGAAATAATTGACCTCCATCTGCTTTCTGGTCAGTTCTGACGGAGCGGTCTCTGCCGGACCGGCGACTCCCATTCCCGCGCAAAGTATCGCAATGTCCACAGCAGCAAGTTTCTCAACGAATTCTCTTACCGCTGCCTCATCGGTGACATCGAGCTTTCTGAGAGTCAGACTTCCGCCTCCTTCAAAGCGCTCGGTCTTCTCTTCCGTATTTCTCGAAACGCCTGTGACATCGCAGCCGCTGCGGGCGAACATGAGCGCGCACGCCCTTCCGATGCCCGAAGAAGCTCCGGTAACAAATACATTTTTCCCGTACAGATTCTTTTTCATTGCCATCTTAAAGATATTGATATCATTTTGTTTCTTTATTCGGAGTATAACATACGTTTTTTCTTCATAACAGCGGTCTTTATAGTGTGCTTTCAGGGTAACAATTAATTATAATTATTGGTATAAGTAACTTCACTGATGTACAACCCGCCATCACGGAGGTGAACGATCCATGGAATTCAACAGCGAGAAATATATCATGACCTTTGACAAGTCCGAGGTCAGCAAATGCTTGCTCTGCCTCGATCCGCCATGCACAAAGGCATGCCCTCAGCATGCTGATGTAGGCGGGATCCTCAAATCCCTGTACTTCAGAAATTATATCGGAGCCGCCAGAAAGCTCGCCTGTGACTGCACTTACTGCAACGCGCCGTGTGAAAAGGCCTGTCTGCACAATGACCCGAAGCTGCCGGTCGATATACAGGAGATCTTCATGCAGGTAAAGCGTGACACTCCCGTTCTTCCTGTCAGCATGATCGACGAGGTGGATCTGTCCACGGACATCTGCGGAATAAAGCTTGAGAACCCGTTTCTGCTGTCATCATCGGTAGTCGCAAGCTCATACGACATGTGCAGGCGCGCATTTGAATCAGGATGGGCAGGCGCCTCGTTCAAGACGATATGCAGCTTTCCGCAGCACGAGACCTCGCCAAGATTCTCGGCCATAAGGCACCACTCCAATGCCTTCTGCGGATTCAAGAACATAGAGCAGCTCTCCGACCACAGCGTCGAAGAGAACATGATCATCTTTGAGAAGCTGAAGAAGGAATTCCCTACGAAGGTGATCGTTGCCTCCATAATGGGGCAGAATGAGCAAGAATGGACCGACCTTGCTGCCAAATGCGAAAAGGCCGGAGCATCAGTAATCGAATGCAACTTCTCATGCCCTAACATGGAAGACGATGATCTCGGCGTAACGATAGGCCAGTCACCTGAACTGGTGGAAAGGTTCACTAGAGCTACCAAGAGAGGCACCTCTCTCCCTGTTCTCGCAAAGCTTACGCCGAACATAACCGACATGGTCCCGATAGCACTTGCTGCAAAGCGCGGGGGCGCCGACGGCATATCGGCAATCAACACCATCAATTCCATCACCGGGGTCGACATCGATGCTCTCGTGGCTGAGCCGGCAGTACACGGCAAGTCCATCATAGGCGGCTACTCCGGAAACGCCATAAAGCCTATAGCATTGAGATTCATCTCAGACCTTTCGAGATGCGAAGATCTTCAGGGACTGCATATAAGCGGCATGGGAGGAATAGAGACCTGGCGCGACGCCCTCGAGTTCATTCTTCTCGGCTCGGGCAGCCTGCAGGTGACCACCGCCGTGATGCAGTACGGATACCGCATCATCGATGACATGATCGACGGTCTTCAGGAATACATGAAAGCAAAGGGTATCTCATCGGTGAAAGATCTCATCGGAGGCGCGGCTGGTACCGTAGTCGATCACCACAGCATCGAAAGAGACACCATACTGTACCCGGTGTTCTACTATGTGCTCTGCAACGGCTGCGGAAGATGCTATATCTCGTGCATGGACGGCGGACACCAGGCTATCAAGTTCGACTGCGAAACACGCAAGCCTATCCTCATAGGCAATAAATGCGTCGGCTGCCATCTGTGCAGACTGGTCTGCTCGGCAAAGGCCATCAAGACTGCCAGAAGAGCAATAAAGAAATAGGAACTGAGGATCATGAGATTAAAAAAGGCTGCGTATTTCTATAATACGTCAGCCTTTTTGTCAGCTTTCAGACATCGATCGTCTCCGTATCAATTGAGATGTGTGACCGTACCGTCTCCGTCCACAGGGATCTCATCACCGAGGAATGTCGGTTTAGCTTTGATCAGGCCCTTGAAGAGATCCTTGTTGCGGGCGAGCACCTCCCGCGCTTCTCTGTAAAATCTTCCTGCGTACTTCTCCTGGTTTGATGCCACGCCCCGGGCCTCGATGCCGAGTGCCTCACAGGCTTTGAGCGCCCTGAACAGGTGGTATTTCTGAGTGACCACAATAAGCCGATCGGCCATGAACACGGCATGCGAGCGGTAGACTGATTCATACGTAGAAAAGCCGGCGTAGTCAAGGAATATGTCCTTAGGCGGAACGCCCTGAGCGAGGGTGTACTGCAGCATGCAGTCAGGCTCGCTGTATTCCGCTACGCTGTTGTCGCCGCTGAGAAGAAGCTTCGGCGCGACGCCCTCATTATACAGAGCTATGGCTGTATCCAGCCTGTCCTTCAGCATCGGCGAAGGCTCGTTATCCATCCATACGGCGCAGCCCAGCACAAGAATGCACTGCGGTTCGATGCTCCTGCATTCCTCTGCCTCCGCGCTGCCTATCCCGCTGCCGTCATCGACCCCGGCAATATCGCCTGAGACCGACATCGCAACATAGGCACTGATGCCAAGAGCCAGCAGCGCCGCTGCTATTATCAATAAAAACAGATTTCTGATTACTTTCATTTATTATATGTGTTATATGAGGCCCTTCTTTGCCGCAAGTGCACGCGGCACATATGCCTTTATATGTATGCCGTCCTCTTCATACTCTTCGGAGAGGAGCTGGCCCGATCTTCTTATCTCCGCTACTGCCGCGGTGTTTTTATATGGGATGACCGTATCCACGAGCACCCGGCTCTCCCTCAGGAGTCTGGCGAGCTCGCCGTAGAACTCATCGAATCCTTCTCCGGTCTTCGCCGAGATCTTCACAGATGCATCAGCGCCGAAATCCCTGAAAAGCGCGTCCTTATCCACCAGATCCGCCTTGTTCCACACGGTGATGACCGGCTTGTCGCAGATGCCGAGTTCTGTCAGCGTGTCATATACAACCCTTCTGTGCAGCTCGGCCTGAGGGTCCGACGCGTCTATCACATGGACTATGATATCCGCGTAGCCTGCTTCTTCCAGTGTGCTGCGGAACGCGTCCACTAGATTATGCGGAAGCTTGTTGATAAAGCCTACAGTGTCTGTGAACAGCAGCTTCTGGCCGTCGGGGAGCATAGCCGCCCTCGTCGTTGGATCGAGTGTCGCGAAAAGCTTGTCCTCTGACAGCACGTCCGAGCCCGTCAGCCTGTTCAGCAGGGTCGACTTGCCCGCATTGGTGTAGCCGACTATTGCTGCTGCCGGCACGGAATTTGACGAGCGTTTCTTTCTGGCGGTGTCTCTGGCCCTCTTCATGGCCTCCAGATCATCTGACAGTATGCTTATGCGCTTCTGTATCACCCGCCTGTCAGTCTCGAGCTTTGTTTCACCCGGGCCCCTGGTGCCTATGCCCGCGCCCAGCCTCGAAAGAGCCTCGCCCATGCCGCGAAGCCTCGCATATCTGTATTTCTGCTGAGCTATCTCCACCTGCAGCTTACCCTCTCTTGTGCGGGCGTGTGCAGCGAAGATATCCAGTATGAGAGTGGTGCGGTCGATCACCTTCGCGCCTGTCAGCTCGGATAGGTTGCGCATTTGCGAGGCAGTCAGCTCATCATCGCATATGATGCCGTCAGCTTCATGTATCTCTATCGATTCGCGAAGCTCTGCCGCCTTGCCCTTGCCGATATATGTCGACTTATCGGGGTGCACGAGATTCTGCACCACCTGCATCACTGTCTCTCCTCCCGCGGTATCCAGAAGATCCGCGAGCTCGTCAAGAGAGTCCCAAGCAGCCTCTTCATCTCCCGAGGCCACCGCGACAAGTATGTATTTTTCTTTATTCTCCGTGTTTTCGATGAAAAGATTATTCATTAAACATATATCAGCAGTTGCCCGTGTAAACGTATTTAAGCTTTTCGCGGGCTGTATCCGCAAGCCTGTAAATGAGCCGCACATCTGTAGCGTCCCTGTCCGTCATATTGAATCTCGGGAAGAACCTCGAGATGTGAAGCGGTATGTTTCTTCCGCAGGTATTTCCATCCGCGTCCTTCAGGCCGGCGATCCATTCTGTCATGCTGCGGATCTCATCCTCGCTGTCGTTCTCACCCGGAACGATGAGCGTGGTGAGCTCCACATGGCAGCACCTGACGGCTTCTTCTATAAAGGCCATCGTCATAGCGCGGTCGCCGCCAAGGACGTCCATATAATAATGGTCAGTGAAGCCCTTCAGGTCTATGTTCATCGCGTCAATGTAAGGCGCGATCTCTTTCAGTACACTCAGGTCAGCAGTTCCGTTGGTGACCAGCACGTTCACCATGCCCTGCCCGTGCACCAGCTTTGCCGTGTCGCGTATGTACTCATATCCTATGAGCGGCTCGTTGTAGGTGAACGCCAGGCCAATGTTTCCCCTGTCCCTGCATGACAGCGCCATGCCGGCGAGATCTTCAGGCGGCACGTATCCGGCCGTCTCAGCGTATCCGAATGCCTCATCTGACCACGATATCCCGTAATTCTGGCAGAACGGGCATCTGAGGTTGCAGCCGTAGCTGCCCGCCGAGAGTATCAGCGATCCCGGGCGGAACCTCGCGAGAGGTTTCTTCTCGATCGGATCGAGCGCAAGCGAAGTGACCCTGCCGTAATTGGCGGCAGTCACTTTTCCGTCAGCGCAGGTCCTCGCTCCGCAGAAGCCGAGTCTGCCTTCCGGTATATCGCAATGTCTGAAGCACACACTGCAGACAGCCATATTCGCCTTTCCTCCGTCCCGGACCGCATGGCCCGTCACTCTCAGTAATGTCTGATGACTTCAAACCTCTGAAGTCTGTATTTTTCTGATCTTCGGATGCCGCCCTTCTTCATGGCGATATCCACCTGCTGCTCAGGCGTATCCACTCCGTCCAGATCTGGAAGCAGCAGCCCCCTTCTGTTGCCGCAGCTTACGATGACCCCGTATCTCTTTACATCGAGCTGATCCATCGAAGTGATGCTCTCCGGCTCGCCGAGAACATCCACGCTTATGTCGAGCCACGGCAGTTCCGCAGGTTTTATAGGCGGGAATCTCGGATCTCTCGAAGAAGCGCTTGCAGCGTTGCCGATGATCTCCTCTGCCACGCTTCTGCGCGTCGGAGCTATGGTCCCTATGCAGCCCCTGAGTTCTCCGTGCTTATGTATCGACACGAATGTGCCCGCCCGTTTACTCAGCATATCATCGGGCAGGCCCTCCGGCACTTCGATCTCACGGCGGCTCAGCACGTATGCCTCCACCGCCTCGCGGGCAAGCCTTACATACTCGTCTGACTCAGCGCGCTTAGCGCTTAGCTCCTTCTCGACAGCATCAAGCCTGCGCTGCAGAAAGTGCCTGCTCTCATCCGCGCCTTCCGGATAGAAGGTGCAAATGCCGTATCCGACTCCCGTTACATCCTGATGGCAAAGCCTTTCTGCCTTAACAGCCGTGCCGTCGAACGCTCCGGCCATTATGACGAACGATCTGTGCCCGCATTCAGCAGCCTTGTCGCAGAAAGCGCTGTCAAAGTCAAAGAGCTCGCCGAAAGCGCCCCGGCCCATCACATCCATGATGCGCTCATCGTACTCCGGTCCCTCCGGCACATAGCCGTAAGGTCCGTAGTCCTGCAGTTTGTGGGAAAGGTCGCCGCTTGCCACCATTACGACTCTGCGCCCGGTGTTCTCCGCTGCCTTTCGTATCAGCATTCCCAGCTTATAGTGGTCGATAAGCGGCAGGCCGGACAGTCCTATGCGCACTATCTTTCCGCCTTTGTATCTGCCGCGAATGAACCACAGCGGCACCATGGTGCCGTGATCGAGCTCACTGCCCCGTTCGCCCATCACGCCCGCGGGGAAATCCTCCGAATCGGCCAGTCTGCATATCTCACAGACAAGCGCAGTATCGTATTCCTCGCTGAATCTGACCTGCGGCGCCCTGAATCCGGCAAAGCTGCCCGACGCTCCCATGCCGGGTGAGATGTGAAAATAGTCCGAGTACATTACCGAATGCGGACTTGTTATCACTATTGTATCCGGCGCGAGGGCGGCTATCTCATCCGCGGCCCGCCTGTAGGCCGCGGCGGTATCCTCTACCTGTGCCTCACTGCCTCTGCCTATATCAGGCACTATCATAGGCGGGTGCGGCACCATGAATCCTGCGATTATACCCATTTCTGCTCCTGATCTCATTATCGAAAGGACTCCATGGCCCGGCCATGGAGTCCGTAAGTTCTATTTATTCTCGCGATACAGCGTGTCGCAGTAAACGCAGCGGTAATTTCTCGATTCCTTGTCTACAAGTCTGAACCTCTGAGGAATGCCTCTCTCCACAGATGTGATGCATCTTGGATTGCGGCATTCGATCACGTTTCTGAGCTCTGCCGGAGGATTCGGCTTGAACTTCTTTACCAGCTCACGGTCCTTTACTATGTTGACCGTGATGTCCGGGCTGATATAGCCGATGAGGTCATAGTCGATAGGAATATCCGCGTCTATCTTGATGATATCCTTTGCTCCGTACTTTGCGCTCGATGCCCTCTGGATGATGGCCACCGTGCAGTCCGCCTTGTCGAGGCCGAGGAGGTGATACAGCTCGAAGCCCTTGCCGGCCTTGATGTGGTCGAGTACATATCCCGTGTTGATTCCGTCTATGTTCATGTTGTCCTCCTCTCTACTTAATACCCAGCAGATACAGTATGAGCGCCATACGGATGTACTTGCCCATCAGCGCCTGATAGAAATAGCATGCTCTCGGATCGTCATCCACATCCACGTCTATCTCGTTTACGCGCGGCAGCGGATGGAGTATTATCATGTCTTCCTTCGCAGGCTTCAGCATTGATCTTGTAAGGATGAAGCTGTCCTTGAGTTTTTCGTACTCTTCCCAGCTCGGGAACCTCTCCTGCTGTATCCTCGTCATGTACAGTATGTCGAGTTCAGGGATCGCGTCTTCGAGGCTTTCCACTTCATGCCATTCAACACCGGCTTCGTCGAGCTTTTCCCTGATGTATCCAGGAAGCTTCAGCTCTTCAGGAGCGATCAGGTAATACCTGACTCCCTCATATCTCAGCAGCGCCTCGATAAGCGAGTGCACTGTTCTGCCGTACTTGAGGTCTCCGCAGAGGCCTACCGTGAAGTTGCCGATCTCACCCTTTTTGCGGTGGATAGTCATGAGGTCGGTAAGGGTCTGTGTAGGATGGAAGTGCCCGCCGTCTCCGGCATTGATGATAGGAACGGTAGATCTCGTTGCTCCTACAACCGGAGCTCCTTCCTTAGGGTGTCTCATCGCGATGATATCCGCATAGCAGCCTGCCATGACTATGGTGTCTGCCACGGTCTCTCCTTTTGCGGAGGAACTCGACTGTGCCTGATCGAAGCCCAGCACGTTGCCGCCCAGCTCCATCATCGCGGCTGTGAATGACAGCCTTGTTCTGGTGCTTGGTTCAAAGAACAGCGTAGCTAGCTTCTTGTGCGCGCAGCTGTCCCAGTAAGCTTCGGGATGCTCGATTATGTCATCCGCGGTCTCCATCAGGTGATCGATGTCTTCCACGCTCAGATCAGTGATGTTGATAAGATGCTTGATTTCTGCCATGTGGATCCCCTTTCTATTTATGAATATCTTTTCCAGTCCAGTCCGAGGCCGTTGGCCACGATAGTGATGAAATCCTGAACATTCGTTACGATCGTTGTAGCCGCAAGACTTCCTCTGTCGAGCAGCTTGTTTACGACGAATTCATCCGCGTCGACCGTGTACAGGAACACCGGCCTGACCGTGCCGTCCTCAAGCACTCTGAACGACGGAGTCATGTTGCCCGTCGCGATCGTATGCAGCATTGTCGCCAGGCAGATGACAGTAGTCGCCTTTCTGACAGTCTGTCTCATTACGTTCTGGCCCTCATACACATCCGCTATAACTTCAGGTATCGGCCCGTCGTCGCGGATGGAGCCTGTCAGCACTACAGGCACGTCGTTCTTTACACAGCTGTATATGATGCCGTTGTCGATGCCGTAGTCCTCGATGAACTGAGGAATGGAGCCGCTCCTGCGCACCTTGTTGTCTACATCAAGGTGATTGTAGTGGCCGTTCGGATGAGACTTCTGCGTGTAGATGTCCTGGCCGAGGGCCGTGTTGAGCAGAGCCCCCTCGAGGTCGTGCGTGGCAAGCGCGTTGCCGGCCAGCAGTGCGTCCACATAGCCGTTCTCTACCAGTGACTGCATGCATGCTCTCGCGTCATGGTCGAAGGCAAAAGCCGGACCCATTACCCAGACGATGTTTCCGTGTTCCTTTTCATAGTTCAGCAGCTCGAAAAGCCTGTCGTAGTCACGGGCATACGAAGTCTCTCTGCTCCTGCCCTGACGGAAAACGAACTGATCGTCTATCGCTGACTCTTCGTCCTCAAAGCCTTTGGTATGTACGTATATTCCCTCGTGTCCGTCCTCACTTCTTCCGAGAGCCACCATATCGCCTTTGCGGATGTTGCGGTTCTCGACCACATCGAGTCTGCCGTCAGGTCTCAGCACTACGCTGGAGTCCATCCTGCTCTCTTCGGCAAGTCTCCACTCACCGCTTACCTTGAAGTACTCAGGAAACATCGAAGTACTGTGGAAGTACTCAGGCGCTACGCCGTCTCTGTCAGCAGCTTCGAATCTGCAGTCAGGAGCGTCAGCGAGCTTTGTTTCCGTGAAGTCAGGTGCCTTATATTCGGGAATTCTGAAATTCATTATGCCTCCGTCTGTTCTGTTTTATCTTATTTACGCAAGGGTCGCTACAACAACGGCCTTGATGGTATGCAGTCTGTTCTCCGCCTCGTCGAAAACGACTGAGTTCTTGCCCGAGAATACCTCTTCGGTGACTTCCCTGATATCATAGCCGAGCTTCATCTGCTCTGCGGCCATGGTCGTTTCAAAGGTGTGGAACGAAGGCAGGCAGTGCATAAAGAGACATTTTGGATTCTCTGTCTTTGCCATGAGATCCTCTGTTACCTTGTATGGGGTCAGCATCCTGACTCTTTCAGGGATCTGATCCTCCTCGCCCATCGAAGCCCAGATATCCGTGTAGACCACATCAGCGCCCTTGAGATCGGCCTCATCGCTTGATACGGTGATCGATGCTCCGGTCTCGGCGGCAACGGCGTTCGCACGCGCGAGTATGTCCTGATCCACAGCGTCACAGAGCTCCTGCGGTCCGTATGCCACGAAGTCCATGCCCATCTTGGCGCAGCCGTACATCCATGCGTATGACATGTTGTTGCGGACGTCACCTACGAATACTACCTTTACCTCGCTGAGAGGCTTCGCAACATGCTCCTCGATCGTAAGGAGGTCTGCGAGTATCTGTGTCGGATGGTCTACGTCTGTAAGGCCGTTCCATACCGGAACTCCCGACTCAGCGGCAAGCTCCTCTACAACAGCCTGCTCATATCCCCTGTACTCGATTCCGTCGAAAATGCGTCCGAGCACCTTTGCTGTATCCGCGATGCTCTCCTTCTTTCCCATCTGCGAGCTCTTGCTGTCAAGGAATGTCACGCCGGCGCCTTCGTCCATTGCGGCTACCTCGAACGAGCATCTTGTCCTCGTCGATGTCTTCTCGAAGAGCAGTACTATATTTTTACCCTCGAGCGAATTGCCCTTGATTCCCAGTCTCTTTTTTGCCTTCAGATCGTGCGCGAGATCGAGAAGATACCTGATCTCCGCAGGTGTGAAGTCCATCAGTGTCAGAAAGCTTCTCCCTTTTAAATTAACTGCCATTAAATACCCTCCTGTATGTTATTTCTGCCGTCAGCGGAGACACGTGCTCCGGACTGCAGTTCTCTTTCATGCTCTTCTTCGGCCTGTCTCAGCCTTTCGGACAGACCCGTGAGCGCGTCAAACGGCGCGAATTGTTTCGCCCTCTGCGCGCGCGGCATTCTGGGTCTTGCCGATGCCGGCCGTTCCCAGAACCCGTTATCGTTCATTATACATTTTTTATTGTTCTCTTTCACTAACTTCACACACTTCTCACTATTCTTTATGTCCGCCGATCTGATGATTTCTCTCCCTTGTAGTCGCGGCCTCCTCAAGATCCATTCCCCTGAACATCGCATCTTTACCGTATTTTTTCCTTATGGAATTGACAGCCTCCTGCAGCGCGGCGTCACGCTTGAGCCGGGTGCTTGTCTCAGTTACCGGATCGGACATGCCTTCACGGCGCATCTGACCCATGGTCTTTCCTTCCTCCTGAGCCTCCGCGTCGGCAAGATCGAAGAGGGTCATCTGCTTATTTTCGGATTCTTTCGGCTTTATGTCATTGAAGTTCACGAACATCCTTCTGACCGAATACTCATGGTTGGTTATATTGTCGTAAAGATCGGCGACCGCCGGCATTATGACCGAAGCCGCATCTGTCATGTATCCGAACGACACCGAACCGTGCGACATCGGTACATGCAGGGCGTTGCTGTAGCCGACAGCGATAGACACATTCGGAGTCACCCTGCCCTTCTCTGTCATCTCATGGCATAGCTGCTCGGTCATCTCCTTTATGATGAGCCGCCCTTCTTCGTTTGTATAATCGCGCATCAGCACCTGCCCGTGCGATAGCGAATTGCTCTTCGTCTTATATCCCTTGATGTCCGACATCTCTGTCGTCTCGATCCCGTAGGCGTGGTCGATCATCAGCTCGGCGTTTATGCCGAACATCCTGTAGAGCAGATCCTCATCGCGGGCGGCCAGCTCAGCTATCCCGCCCATGGTGGTGATTCCTATGCGCTCAAACTTCTTTGCCGTCTGGCGCCCTATCATCCAGAAGTCCGTCAGGGGCCTGTGATCCCAGAGCTGCAGCTTATACGCGTCCTCATCGAGCACGCCGATGAAGTCCTCCGCGTGCTTGGCTATTATATCCATGGCTATCTTGGCAAGATACAGATTAGGTCCTACTCCCGCAGTTGCCCTTACGCCTATCCTTTCATAGACCTCTCTCATCAGGAACTCCGCCATCTGCTTCGGATCCATGTCATAGCGCTTAAGATAGGCTGTCACATCGAAAAAGACCTCATCTATCGAATAAACGTGCATATCCTCCGACGCGATATAGTCGAGGTATATCTTGTATATCTCAGCGGCGTATTCCATGTAGAGGTGCATCCTCGGAGGAGCCATTATGTATTCAAAGCTCTTCGGTATCTCAAACACCCTGGCCCTGCCGCTTACTCCTCTCGCCTTGAGAGACGGAGAGACAGCAAGGCATATCGTTCTGTCGCCGCGGGTAGGATCTGCCACGACAAGATCGGTCGTCAACGGATCGAGGCCGCGCTCTACGCATTCGACGGAGGCGTAGAAGGACTTCAGATCGATGCAGATGTACGACCGCTCCCACTTGCCGTATTCGATTTTATGTTCAGCTGTATTTCTCATTATTTCTTATATCATCGGCTTATATATATCTGTCAGGCACGCTCTCGCTAACATTCGAACGCAGCGGTACTAAGCTCTGTCTGCGCCTGCGGCTTGCCAGTCGCTAAGTGCCGGCGTTCTCGAGTTACCTGCCAGACATATATAAGCCGATGTCGCATAAAAGTGTAGGTCTTTAGCAACCAATAAATGCGCAAGCGGCCGAAAAAATATAGTCCGGCCCTCACTTGAGCGGAATGCCGCATTCGCGCGTCATTATCTCACAAAAACAGAGTATCTGCCTTTGGCTCTAACACAAGCTAACGCAAAACGATGAGCGCCTTGGAACGGGCAAGGGCTATGTTTTTCGGCATCAGCTTGCGCCCTTTATCCGTATTGCCGGCGGTATTCGACCGGTGTCATCCCTTCGGCTTCCGTAAAGTTCTTGGTGAAATAGCTCTGCGAGCAGAACGCGAGCCTGTCTGCTATGTTCGCCACTGTCATATCCGAGTCTCTCAGCATGCGCTTGGCTTCGAGAAGGCGTTCCTTCAGTATGAACTCGCTGATAGTGATTCCAAGCTCCTCCTTGAAGACTGCTGACGCGTATGTGCGGCTGATACCCACATGCTCCGCGATGTCGGCGAGCTCTATCTTTTCGGTAAGATGCTCCTCTATATATGTCATCATTCGGGCAAGCCTCGGCGAACGTCTCTTCTCCCTGAGCACGTACTTCATCTTGACTGCGTAATTGTGCGCCATTCCGTGGACAAGGTCGTAGAGATCGGGAAGCGATACCGCATTGTCGAACTCCTTTATAAATTCATCGCGGATGTCGTATGCCACCATGTCGAGCAGGCCTGACTGTATCGCTATAAGGCACATCTCGCCGGCCGCGTTGACCGCCTCATAGTACATTTTGTTCATAGCCTCGCTGTATGAGCCGCATCTGTTGTAAAGCGCGGTCGGATACTGGTAATTCTCCTGCGAGAGCTCAGCTATCCTGTTTTCATCACCTGCAGCGATAGCTTCAAAGTATGGTTTTTTGCGCGCAAACGGAAGATATATCTGATTTCTCCTGGTGCGGCTCAGTATTAAATTCGCGGTCTTCTTTTCAGCCATAAGTGATCCTTCTATGTTTTCCGGCATCAGCTTGCGCCCTGCCATTTTGGGCAAAACTGTAATTTTGTTATAGTATTCGTAACAATATTATAACATCAGGCTCTTGTATTCAATAAAATGTATATAACAATAATGTTGGATCGCAGGCTGTCAGTTCAACTCGAAAGAGTATGTTTGCTCTCAACATTATAAAAAGACTCTCCGGTCTACGGGGAGAGTCTTTCTAAAGAATCGATATGAGATAGTGCTTTGAAGAAACGGCTATGCGCAGGTTGATGGGGTTCAACATGTTCAGAGTCGTTTTTTCATTGACCTATTTTACATAGACTTCGTTACCTAATTTACAGCATATCCATCCGCCGGATATCTTTATCCAGGATCCGCTTACCTTGAGACATTCCACCTTTGTGCCAGGCTTGAGCACAGCATACTTATTTCCGCTCACTGTCTTGCTTTGCATGGATTTGCTGAGATTCTTTCTGAGCACTCTGGCATAATTTGTGCCGGCGCCCTTTCTGATATTCAAATAATCCTGAATGACATATGTCTTTCCGGCTTTATATTTTATCGTGCTTGCAGAAGATGTTGAACTATATTTCGAAAGTACTGAGGAAGCCTTTGTCAGATAATTCGCGCAACTGATTACATCCGTCGCTTTGCCTTCTGACTTCTTGGTTATTTTAAGAGGCACCAGCGCATATCCCCCATATTTGCCTATGCCTTTGATATATGCATATCCATTTCCAACAGCATTGTTTCTGATTCCGCCAACAGTATAGTCGACGCCCTCTTTCAGAAGCGTATTCCCATTATAGAGCCTAAATTTAGGCGCTTTCGCATCACTTACGCTCAGCTTAGTCTTCCCGCATATTTTTGTCACGACCGGGCTCTTTGCTGTTTTCTTGTTGAGATACCAGAAATTAGCATCGATATTCCCCTGCAATCCCGTGAACGAAAGCATGCCATTGATCCTCGCACTGCTGCTGTACTGCCATTTGGAGTAGTTCACCGCTGACTGATTGCGGTTGTAGTACTGTGCACACCAGAGATCGACATCTGATGCAAGCTGACTTGTTGTGAGATACGAGCCGAAAAATGTGGTATTCGCATATATACCCGGCTGATAACCCGCTGCCTTGACAGTGTTACAGAATGCTACAGCAGCATTGGTAGCATCAGTTCTTTTGAGGCCACGCATTCTGCCAAGTACTCCTCCCGCAAACTCATAATCCATGTATACCGGCAAGTTAAGGTCCTTCGGTCCGATGCCAAGTGCCTTCAGTCTGTTAACAGCAAATTTGGCTTCCTTAGCACCTTCGGTCGCGTTTTTTGCTTGTGAGAATACGTAGACACCTGTCATTACTCCATTTGCCTTTGCCTTGGAGTATTGAGCGCTGAACTTTTCGTCGATATACATCGAAAGATTTTTTTTGCTGTACGAGGAATAGGAGACTCTCATAATTGCAAAGTCGACGCCTTTTTTCTTTGCATCGCCAAAGCGGCAGTTTTTTGACTGCCAGTCAGAGATATCCACTCCGTTTACGATAAGGTTGTCAGCATATTTGGCTTTGTGATAATACGTCGAATAACCTGTCTTCTGGAAAGGACTCGCATATTTGAACTCCGATGCGGCATTTGCCGGCTCTATTGCCAGCAGTCCGGCAACAAGGCACAGCGTAATCGCTGTCACCAGTACCGAACTCATGATCCGCTTTGCTCTTGCTCTGAGATTCTTCATATCTTTCCCCCTTGTGATCAGAATGTAGCTACTTCCGGATCGCAGGCCTTACATCTCTCAAGCTTTCTGATGTAAAGCACAGGACCTTTCTCCTTGTAGGCTTCCGTATACTCGCAGCGTACCTTGGCTGTTATCTCTACCCAGTCTCCCACGCTCAGCTTCTCGGCGCCGGAATAATACGCCAGCAGTCCCGCGAACTGTATGTCTGCCTCACAGCATGTCATCACGTGTCTTCCGAAAGCGAACTGCCCCTGCGGGAGCTCGTCTGAAAGCGCAACTCTTCCCTTTATGATGAAGGTCTTGCCGTCATAATCGTCCTCGTTCTCGTTGATATCCCTGTACCACTCCGCGTACCACTCGTCTTCGATTTTTATCTTTGGCGCGTTCATATCATAAGGGAGCGGATCGATGATATCATCAGGCTCTATGTCGTTCGGGCCGTATTCGTAGACTATCATGGATCTGCGGTTCGCTATGCGCACCTCCTTGTGGTAAGGCATCTTATCAAAGCCTTTCACGCAGCGGTTGAACACCACCATGTCAGCAGTCTGCATCTTGTTGAAACAGAGCTGGCGCATGTTCTTGTTGTACATCATGAATGTGGTAGTGTCGAAAAGCGCCATCTCCTGGGCGATCAGCCATCCGCGCGGCATCGCGGCGAAGAGCTTCTGGTTCTCCCACATGCCGTTCATCTCTACGACAACGCGGTCGAATCCGCCCTGCCTGTTGATGCGGCCGAGATTTACGTCATTGAGTTCGGCTTCGGACTTTATGCGCTCCACTCTGACTCCCGGGCCAACGAATTTCTCCGGCTCGTACTGAGTTTCTCCGTTTTCACAGATAAGAAGCAGGGTGCGGCCGTCATCTCCGAACTCATGATTCTCAAGTGTCTCTTTTATGAATGTTGTTTTGCCGGATCCGAGGAATCCGGTAAAAAGATATACAGGTATTTCTTTCATTTCTTTATTTGCGGCGGCTCCACTGCATTACGCAAGTCTGAAGAGCGCGCTCAGTTTTTCCTTATCGATTCTTGTCCCGATGACAGCTACCATTCCGGTCGCTTCTGCCTCAGTCTCTCTTACCTCGCCTTCGCCAGGCACGTAATCGAACTCGAGCCAGCCGCCGTCAGCGTTTTCTACGATGCCTTTAGCTCTGAGCACCTCTCCGCACTCATCAAGGCTGTCGATGATCTCCTCCAGTTCGGCCTTCGTATACTTGTTGCTGGTCTGAGCTCCGACTTCATCAAAGACCTCATCCGCGTCATGCCCGTGATGGTGATGATGGTGGTGGTGATGTCCGCATCCGCACTCGTCATCATCACACTCATCGTGATCGTCATCATCGTCGTGGTGGTGATGATGGTGGTGCTCGTGCTCGTCGTCATCATCGTGGTGATGATGGTGGTGCTCGTGCTCGCCGTCATCATCGTCATCGTCGTCGTGGTGGTGATGATGGTGGTGGTGATGCCCGTGCTCGTCATCGTCGTCATCATCGTGGTGATGATGGTGCTCATGCTCATGTGCCTCGAGCTCCTCATATGCCTCGGCTCTCAGCTTGTCGAGCTCAGCATTGAGAGTCTTGTCGGACTCCATTACCTCGAGCATCTTCGCTCCGCTGAGCTGATCCCAGTCTGTGGTGACTACCTGAGCGGTCTGGTTAAGCGTTCTGATATCCTTAACGACTTCGTCGAGCTCTGCAGAGGACATTCCCTGCTGATGTGACAGGAAGATGGAGCTTGCGTGCTCTACCTGATTGGCGAAGAACTCCCCGAAGTTCTCCATGTACATTTTGTATCTCTTGGCATCAACTACTGTAGTGAAACCGTTGAGCTCGATCCTGTCATTCTTGAGATCCTGTACGGCGATGATAACGTCTGAGAGTTTGCCTACTCCGGAAGGCTCGATAAGGATCCTTTCAGGATCGTACTGCTCGATAACTTCATTCAGAGCTTTTCCAAAATCTCCCACGAGCGTGCAGCAGATGCAGCCCGCTACCATCTCGTTGATCTTGACTCCCGACTCCCTGAGGAAACCTGTGTCTACTCCGATCTCGCCGAATTCGTTCTCGATGAGAACTATGTTTTTAGTGTCATACCCCTCGGAGATCAGCTTTTTGATAAGTGTAGTTTTGCCTGCTCCGAGAAAACCTGAGAAAATATCTACTTTTGCCATTTTTTCTGCCTTTCTTTTATGACATTTTTTGCCATTTTTACGTGTAGGATTATATCATCCGCTTTATCCGCAAACGCCTTTCTTTACAATATTTTAAGGCGTCCGCGGGCTTGAACGCCTCATCAGCCTGATGCTATAATATCGGTATGAAAAGGAACGGGATAGAGATAAATATGGATGAAAGAAAAGGTGAGATACTGGTAGCCATAGCGCTTGCGCTGAGGTCCAGTTCTCTTTTGTTTGGAAAGATCGCCATGCGCACCATGGGTCCCTTCCTGACCATCGGCTGCCGCTTCACTATCGCCTTCGTTATCATCGCGATACTCTTCCGCAAGCACCTGACCAAGGTGGATGCGAAGACGATGTTCCACTGCGCTCTCATAGGCGCCACCTTCTTTTTAGCCATGCTCACCGAGATGATGGGACTTAAGACCACGCCTTCGTCCGTTACCGCTTTTCTTGAAGGAATGGTGGTAGTGCTGGTGCCTGCCCTTGCCTGCCTTATCCACAGAAGATTTCCTGACAGGATCACAGTATTTTCATCGCTGATCTGCGTGATCGGCGTCGGTTTCCTGACCCTCAAGGGCGACAGGCTCGGATTCACGAGCGGAGAGCTTCTGGTGCTTTTCGGCACCTTCTGGTACTCTCTCTCAGTGATAGTTACCGATACTGCCGCGAAGAACGACGACCTCATGGTTGTCTCGGTATATCAGCTCCTCTTCATCGCCATTTTCGGCTTCATTGGAGCCTTTATATTTGAAGACATCCGCATGCCTCAAAGCGGAAGCGAATGGGGCGCCATACTTGCGCTCGCCATTATCTGCAGCTGCGTGGGATTCACCATACAGCCTTTCGGCCAGAAGTACATAACTCCTGAGCGCGCCGGAGTGCTCGCGGTATTCAATCCTCTCACCGCAGCGATACTCGGCATCATCTTCCTCGATGAAAAAATGACCCCTTCAATGCTGCTGGGATCATTTCTCATTCTTATCTCGATAGTCGGTCCGGCATGGCTTGAAGACCGCGCCGCGCGCAAACGTCAGACTAAAAACTGATCTTTTATTGCCTCGTATTCCGAAAGCCTGTCCGGGCTGAGCACGCCCTGATCCGTAACCACGCCTGTAACAAGCTCCGGCGGAGTGATATCGAAGGCAGGGTAGTAGCCCTTCACCTCGCGGTTCGCAGTCGGAGTCCCCATTGCCTGAAGAACAAAATCAGGGTCTCTCATCTCTATCTTTACCGTGTCTACAGTCGGATGTCCCTGATCAGGAGTTCCGCTGACATAATACGGTATGCCGTGATATTTCGCGGCTATAGCTATCTGATATGTGCCTACTTTATTGATAACATGACCGTCACAGCAGATGACATCAGCCGCCGAGGTGAACAGATCGATGCCTTCATTTTTCATCACGAATGCAGGCATGTTGTCTGTGATCACCGTCACATCGAATCCCATGTCGTGGCCTACGCTGGCCGTTAGCCTTGATCCCTGGAAGTACGGGCGCGTCTCAGGACAGAAAAGACGGATGTCCTTGCCCTGAAGCCTCGCCTCCTTGAGCATCTGCCCTACGATCGTCTCGGCAAAGCACTGAGTCATGACAGCTCCGTGCTCAGGAAAGAGTCCTGCAAGATATCTGCCGACCTTGCCTATGCCGGCATATCTTTCATCGTTCATGTCGATGGAGCACTGCTTTATGGCTTCGGAGACATCGGACTTGCCTTCCGCAAGAGCCTCCTTCGCGGCGTCGATGCATCTTGCCGTGATGCGTTCCATACGCCATGTGGTAGTCGGTCTCGCATGAGATATGGTGTATGCCGCATCCTCAAGATAAGCGATCTGCTCAGCCTCGCTCCTGCCCCTGCATTCATATGCCGCCAGCGCCATTCCCATGGCCGCCGCCGTATACGGACCGGCGCTCTGTGTCACCATGTCCCTAATGGCCTCAGCTACTTCCTGGTGGGTCCTGCACTCAACTTTTATCACCTCAATAGGATAGATGCGGCGGTCGAGTATCCTTACCACGCCGTCCTCATACCAGGCGATATTCTCGTACTGAAGCATCCACGCCAGTCCCTTGTCCTGTCTTTCCATCGCTGACCTGCTTTCTGCTTCGTCTATGCCTCTTGAGCGGCTTCCTGCTCAGCTTTGCGCTTCTCTTCCTCTTCCTCCTCTAATACACGATAGGCTACTTTGCCTACAAGTGTCTTAGGGAGCTCGTCGCGGAATTCTATATCATACGGCATCGCGTATTTCGCGATGTGCTTTTTAGCGTATGCCATGAGCTCTGCCTTCAGGGCCTCTCTGCCCTCCTCTGTTGCAGGAACGCCTTCAGCCGGTTTCACAAACAGCTTCACCTTCTGCATCTTATAGCTGTCAGGAACTCCGATGCAGCAGCTCATCTGCACTTTGTCGTGCGCGTCGAAGATGTTCTCGATCTGAGCCGGATAGATGTTGTAGCCGGAGGAGATTATCATTCTCTTTGCTCTTCCGCGGAAGTATATGAATCCTTCGCTGTCCATGCAGCCGAGGTCTCCGGTGTACACCCATGTAAGTCCGTCTTCGTGTTTGCGCAGCGTATCCGCAGTCTCATCAGGCATGTCCATGTAACCCTGCATCACAGTTGGGCCTGCAAGGAGGATCTCGCCTTCTTCGCCGTATGGGACTTCCTTGTCTGTGCCCGGCTCTACGATCTTGTAGTAAGTATCCGGGAACGGTATGCCTATGCTGCCTTCCTTGTGCATCTGAGGCGGAGTAAGACACGAAGCGGTGACGCACTCCGTTGTTCCGTAGCCCTCACGCACCTGCACCTTGGCATTGTGGTCGAAGAGGAACTTATCCAGCTTCTTCTTGAGCTCTACTGAAAGCGAATCTCCTCCCGAGAAAACGCCCTTGAGGCACGAGAGATCGGCGCCCTTCATTGAAGGAATTCTCAGCAGCGCTTCGTAAAGGGTCGGCACTCCCGCAATGAAATTGCATTTATACTTTGTAATCAGCTTTGCATAGCTTTTAGGTGTGAACCTCGGCACGAGTATGCATCTGCCGCCCTGCGAGAGCATGGTGTGCAGGCATACGCCCAGTCCGAATCCGTGGAACAGAGGCATGGCCGCCAGCATCTTGTCGGCCGGGCGGAACATCGGGTTCGCCGATACCACCTGCTCGGAAAGCGCGTTGAAGTTGAGGTTGGTGAGCACTATTCCCTTTGTAGTGCCTGTTGTGCCGCCCGAGTAAAGGATCGCGGCTGGGTCTTCAGGCTTTCTTCCCACTCTGTATTCATATCCGCAGTGTCTGCCGAGTCCCATGAAGTCAGGCCACTGGAACACAGGCGCGTCTGCCGGGATCTTCGCTATCTTGCGGCCCTCGGTGAGCATGTATCCGACCTTGATAGGCCTTGTGAGCTCATCCCTGATGCGCGCGATGATGACGTTCTGTATCTTCGTGTTTTTACGTATCGCTTCGATCTTGTGATAGAACTGGTCGAGTGTGACGACCATGACCGAATTCGACATGTTCAGATAGTTCTCTATCTCCTTCTCCGCGCTCAGCGGGTGCACCATGTTGGCGACAGCTCCCACCAGATTGACTGCGTAAAGCATATATATGGCCTGAGGGCAGTTAGGCATTGCGATGGTGACTCTGTCATTCTCGCGTATGCCGAGTATCCTCAGCGACTTGGCGCAGAGATTGATCTGGTCGACCATGTATTTGTATGTTACGTGCTTGCCCATGAAATCAAGTGCGATATTCATAGGATACTTCTTCGCGACAGCTTCGACCTTTTCATATATGGTTCCGTTCGTGTATTCGAGAGTTTTCGGGAGATTGCCGATGCTCGCGAACCACGGTGTCTTCACTGTCTCAGGTATCGGAAACTCGATATTTCCGTTCTCGTTGATAATACTCTTATATTCCATTCTTCTTATTTGATTCCTTCGTTAATTTCAGCCGGGCCTTCCCGGCCCACTCTGTGTGATATTCCAACTTCAGTATTCTAACACTCTTAAGCCGTTTATGCGAGTGCAGTATTCGTATTTGGGAGACATCACAAACTCTTCTGTGATTTTTTTGTGTATTGTTAACTGATGTAATTGCGCGCATGCTCTTGAAAGATGTAAAATTGCTTGTTGTAATATAAACAGTATCATGGAGAAATGCGTCCAATGCTCGAACTCAAAGGCATAACAAAAGAATATAAGACAGGTGCGGAGACCGTGCACGCCCTGAGGGGGATAGATCTCGCGTTCAGAGAAAGCGAATTCGTCTCTATACTCGGACCGTCAGGCTGCGGCAAGACCACCATGCTGAACATCCTCGGAGGTCTCGATCAGTATACCTCCGGCGATCTTCTCATAAACGGGATAAGCACCAAGGAATACAAGGATGCTGACTGGGACGCGTACAGAAACGACACTATCGGCTTTGTATTCCAGAGCTATAACCTCATTTCGCACCAGACCGTACTGTCGAACGTTGAGCTAGCACTCACGCTTTCGGGTGTGTCCGCCGCGGAGAGAAAAAGCCGCGCAGTCAGGGCTCTCGAACAGGTGGGACTGGGTGATCAGATCAACAAGCATCCGGCCGAGATGAGCGGCGGGCAGGTGCAGCGTGTGGCAATAGCCCGTGCCCTGATAAACGATCCGGATATCATTCTGGCCGACGAGCCGACCGGTGCTCTCGATACCGAGACGAGCACGCAGGTAATGGCAATCCTCAAGGAGATATCCAGGCGCAAGCTGGTCATCATGGTCACTCACAACCCTGAGCTTGCAGAGGCATACTCGACAAGGATAGTGCGCCTGTCCGATGGTCGAGTGATAAGCGACAGCGATCCATTCGATCCGGGTATCCATGAAATCACTGAAGGCATATCCATTGAACCCGATTCCCGCAATGAAGCTGTCGGCAAATTTGCCGGGAGAGCTGCCGGACGCCGCAACAGATCGATGTCGATGGCGACCGCCCTGCATCTTTCTCTCAACAACCTCATGACCAAAAAGGCCCGCACCCTGCTTACGGCTTTCGCGGGCAGCATAGGAATAATCGGCATAGCTCTCATTCTTTCCGTTTCGAACGGATTCCAGACATATATCGACAAGCTCGAGGAAGACACTCTGTCGTCATATCCGCTTACCATAATGTCAGAGACCGCCGACATGACCTCGATGATCACGGCCTTCATGGCCAATGTCAGCGACACCGAGGGAGAGGAATCCGGCAACAGACTGCATGAGCAGCAGATCATGACCGACCTGCTCGCTAGCGTAGGATCCAACGACCTCGCGGCATTCAAGAAGCATATCGACTCCAATCTCGATACTATCGGGGACTGGTTCAACTCATACCAGTATTCATACGGACTTTCGGTCAACATATACTCTACCAACATGGAGTATGGTCCGCTGAGAGTAAGCCCCGGCTCCATAATGCAGTCATACATGAGCGGCCTGCAGCAGAGCAGCTTCTCTATGATGAACACCGATGTCTTCTTCCAGATGATGGACAACGAGGAGCTTCTGAAATCACAGTACAAGGTGCTCGCGGGCAAGTGGCCTGAAAAGTACGACGAGCTGCTGCTGGTGCTCGACAGCGAAGACCAGCTGAACGACTACATCGTATATACTCTCGGACTCCGCAATCCGCAGGAGCTCAAGGACATGATCAATGATGTCATGGACGGCAAGAAGGTGGAGAACACCAACAAGCGTCTCGAGTGGACGTACGACGACTTCCTCGGCATGGAATTCGCCCTGGTGCACGCCTGCGACACATACAAGCGCAACTCCTCCTACGACGTCTGGGAAGACATGAGCGACGATGAGGACTACATGGAAGACCTCATCAAAAAGTCGGAGAAGCTCCACATTACCGGCATCGTCTGCGCGAAGGAAGCCTCAGGCGCCAACGCCATGGATTCGGGCGTAGGCTATCTGCCGACGCTCACAGAGCACATGATCAAGTACGCTGCCGATTCGGATATAGTTAAGATACAGCTGGCTGCCAAAAAGACCGATGTCTTCAGCGGCAAGACCTTCGAGGATATCCGCAACAACAACAGCGAAGGCCTCGGCTTTGATGACATGATCAGCATAGACGAGAACAAGCTGAAAAAGGCGCTCGGAGGCGACATCGATCCAAACGCGATACAGAAAGAAATAGAAAACATCGCCAAGCAGGAGATAAAGGACCTCGCCGGCAATGATTCAGCCGAGAAGATCGAGGAGGATGTGACTGCGGCTCTGAAAAAAGGCTGCAGCGATATCATCGATGATCTCAAAAGTCAGGCTGATGATTCAGAGATCTTTAACGCAGACAAAGACTCAGTACAGAAGGCTCTCAGCAAGAACCTCAACACGGGCAAGCATGCACAGATCGTTAATCCGCTGCTTAACGGTTTCGCCGAGCTGATCCCAGGCATGCAGGCAGGCGTAAAGACAGCAGTGATCACCGAGGCCGTCAAGGGCGGTGCCAAGGCGGCAGGCCTTCAGGTAACGGATGAACAGGCCTCCAGGATCGCGGCTGCCCTCGCAAAGGATGGCTCGATCGACGCTGAGGCACTGACAGAAATAATGCCTGACCTCCCGGCCGCGATGGCTCCTATGATGGCCAGTGTACTGAGCGGCATCCCGTCGCAGATACCTGCATCGGCCTACAATGAAGCGCTCTTCACAGCGCTCGCTCAGACCGTTGATCCTTATACAACAAACAAGGACGTACAGAGCGGCATCAAGCAGTACGGTGAAGGCATCGAAATGATGCAGAACGCACAGATAGTAGGGCCTGCGCTCGGAAAGGCAGCTGCGGCGGTCGGCAAGCAGTTCAATGTAGACCCTTCGGGCATCGCCGACGCGTTTACGATGAAGATGGACGAGGATGAGATCACCAGGCTCATAACCGCCTACGTTTCGGGCGGAGCAGAGACCAGCTACGACACCAATCTGGTGAAACTCGGCTACGCGGATATCAACAAGCCGTATTCGATATCCTTCTACCTTAAAGACTTCGAGTCCAAGGAGAACTTCCTGAAGTTCATCGATGACTATAACCAGGAGATGCAGGACAGCGGCAACGATGACATGGTGATAAGCTACACGGACGTGACCGGCGTAATGATCAAATCCGTAAAGAACATCACCAACGCTGTCAGCTATGTGCTGATAGCATTCGTCGCTATCTCGCTGATAGTATCCTCCATAATGATCGGAGTCATCACCTACATCTCCGTGCTGGAGCGTACCAAGGAGATCGGAATACTCCGCGCCATCGGAGCGTCAAAGAAGGATATCGCAAGGATATTCAATGCCGAGACCATCATAATCGGACTTTGCGCCGGTCTGATCGGCATAGGCGCGAGCCTGCTGCTGCTGATACCTATCAACCACATACTGATAAGACTCACCAAGATTTCTGCGCTCAAGGCTATACTGCCTGCAGTCGGCGGAGTGGCGCTCGTACTGATAAGCATAATCCTTACATTCATCGCGGGACTCATCCCATCCGGAATGGCGGCCCGCAAAGATCCGGTAGTAGCGCTGCGTACGGAGTAACTCCGCTGAAGATCCTGAAAACAGCATAAAAAATCCAGGCCGCAAAGCCTGGATTCTTGTTATATCAAATTCCCGTATTCGTCGAAGCCGCTTTGTATGGTGCCGGCCGCATGGCTGTCCGAGCTCAGTATGAGCACTCCGCCTTTGCTTTTTATGTAGGCGATCTGATCAGCGGCCGGGTATGGCGCTGTCCGGTATCCTCTTGAGATAGCTCCTGTGTTTATCTCGAATACCGGTCTGTCGCCGGCCTCAAGGACACCGAGTTTCTCGAGCCTGTTGCGGTAACCGTTCTTATATCTTTCGGCGCAGTCATCGAAGATGCGGTCTATCGCTCTCTTCCATGCGGCAATATACCTTTCATCCGCGGTGTCGTAAATGACCGAAGTGTCTGCTGCAGCAGCCAGATCCGAGCAGATCCCGTAAGGGCTCTTTTTTACAAGTCTGCCGTCATAGCCGAAGGCCCACTGCTCATTGAACTTTGTCAGAAGGTCAAAATGCCCTATTATATCGCAATCCGTTGCCGCGACTATGCCTCCGACTGTGTCGAAATACAGTTCCGCGGCATACAGCATTTTTTCACGGCGCTCCTCCGGAGTCGCGTCCACATACGCTTCTTCTGCTGCTATTCCCGGGCACTCATCCCTGAACGCGAAGCGGCAGAGATCTTCCGGATAGTCATCTACAGGGCACCAGTCGCTGAATTTGACCAGGGCTTCAAGCTCTGCGTCAGAAGCCGCGGTCTCATCAGCCGACGCTCCGCGGACAGCGCCGCCGGAATGCCTCGTCAGTATCTCATCGCGCTTCCTTCTGCCCTCTTCCGAGAAGACGTAATGCACGGAACCGATGTAATAATCGTAAGGGGCCGTGTCCACATCTGAATAGCGGTCGAATTCGGTGCCGAGCAGCAGCCTGATGCTCCCGGCGTATTTCTTCTTCAGCGTGTTTATTTCATCTATGTATTGCTGCGTAGCCGCACGGCTCATGCAGTAGCTCTGATCGTGCGGGGTAAAGGCGTGCCCCGATATGCCCGCGAAGGCAAGTCCGTTTTCGATCGCGGAGCGCGCCATGGCCTCCGCGGTGTCCTTGCCGTCGCAGTATGTTGTGTGCATGTGGAGATCGAAATTCTGCATCAGACCATCTTCTCCTGTTTGACCTTCTTGTCTATAACGTGGCGCGAAGCCAGCTCTCTGTGGATGTCTTCGAGAGTGATGCCCGCCTCATCCATCAGCACCATCACGTGATATGCGAGGTCTGCTATCTCGTATATGGTCTCGGCGTTGTCGCCGCTCTGCTCCGCTGACTTCGCCGCGACTATCACCTCAGTCGTCTCCTCGCCAACCTTCTTGAGTATCTTGTCGAGGCCCTTGTCGAACAGGTAGCTCGTATACGAGCCCTCCTTAGGTTCGGTGCGGCGCCCGTCTATAAGCTCCATAAGGCCTTCGTATGAGAATTCCTTGAGCGATCCGCTCTCCCATACCGGGTACTCAAAGCAGGACTCAGTGCCGAGGTGACAGGCAGGTCCGTCAGGCTCCACCATCACGACAAGCGCGTCCCTGTCACAGTCCGCAGTAATGCTCACGATGTGCTGGTAGTTACCGCTGGTCTCGCCCTTTAGCCACAGCTCCTGCCTTGAGCGGCTGTGGAAGCAGGTGAGCTCCTTCTCCATCGAGATGCGGAGACTTTCTTCGTTCATATACGCGAGAGTGAGCACTCTCTTTGTGACCGAATCCACTACTATGGCCGGGATCAGTCCCTTTTCGTCAAATTTCAGTTCGCTTATTTCTATCATCTGTATTTTACCTTTTATCTTCTTACAGGGATGCCTTCCTCTGCCATACGTGCCTTGAGGTCGCTGATAGAGACCTCGCCGAAGTGGAATATCGATGCCGCAAGCCCCGCGTCTATGTCCGGAACAGCGCGGAAAAGATCGATGAAATCGTCGATGCTGCCCGCTCCGCCGCTGGCGATGACAGGCACTGACACCGCTTTGCACACGGCGTCAAGCATCTCGATGTCGAAGCCCTTCTTCACTCCGTCGGTGTCGATCGAATTCACAACCACCTCGCCGGCACCCATGCCTACGCAGCGCTTTATCCATTCTATGGCTTCCATGCCGGTGTCATCCCTGCCGCCTCTGGCAAAGACTCTGAACTCGCCCCCCACGCGCTTTATGTCGCACGAGAGCACCACGCACTGATCGCCGTACAGCTTTGCCGCCTCGGTTATGATGCCCGGATTCCTGATCGCGCCGGAGTTGACACTCACCTTGTCGGCGCCGCATTTCAGGACTCTGTCGAAGTCTGCGATGCTGCTGATTCCTCCGCCTACGGTAAGCGGGATGAACACATTGGACGCGGTCTCAGTGAGTATCTCCGTGAAGAGCTTGCGCCCTTCAGCGCTGGCTGTTATATCGTAGAATACCAGCTCATCCGCGCCCGATTTTGTATAAAGCTTTGCCATGTCGACCGGAGAGGCTACGTCGCCAAGGTTTTCAAAGTTGACGCCCTTTACGACTCTGCCGTCCTTTACGTCGAGGCACGGGATTATTCTTTTTGTTATCATTTTGCAGCTCCTTTTTTTACTGCTTCAGCGAGGTCTATCGCCCCCGTGTAATATGCCTTTCCGATGATGGCCCCGTGTATGCCGAGCTCCGTAAGAGCTTCAACATCTTCGATGGAGGATACCCCTCCGGAGGCCACTATGTCTATGTTGAGAGACTCCGACAGCTGCCTGTACAGCCCGCGGTTGGTGCCCTTCATCGCCCCGTCCCTTGAGATGTCGGTGCAGATTATGGTGCGGACTCCGGAATCCTGCATCATGCGCGTGAATTCTTCGAGCCTGTACTGCGAGAGTTCCGTCCAGCCCTTCACTGCAACGAATCCATCTCTCACGTCTATGCCTACGGCTATCTTATACCCGTATTTTTCTACGCAGCGCGCCAGGAAATCCGGGTCCTTCACGGCAGCGGTGCCGAGTATCACCCTGTCTATGCCCGCGTCGAGGTATTTAGCCACGGTGCTGTCGTCTCGTATGCCTCCTCCGATCTCCACGAAAGCCTTGCTGCCATCAGCCTCAGCTGCCGCCGCGTCCGCGGCCTTCTTTATTGCGAGCACTGTATCGAGGTTTGGAGTGCTGCCGTCCCTGGCTCCTTCGAGATCGACTGTGTGTATGCGGCGCGCTCCTGCTTTTATGAAAGCTTCGGCTATCTCGGGTGGATTCTCGCTGTAGACCGTCATCTGAGCATAATCGCCCTTGAACAGCCTTACCGCCTTGCCTTCATACAGATCGATTGCTGGATATATTATCATTTCAAAGCTCCATGAACGCTTTCAGTATCTTCATGCCCACTTCACCGCTCTTCTCCGGGTGGAACTGGCAGCCGTATACATTTCCGTTCGACACAGCCGCTGTGAGATCAGCTCCGTACTCCGTGACAGCGATGACCGACTCATCGCATTCAGCCGCGTAGTATGAATGCACAAAGTACACGTAATCGTCTTCCTTTATATATTTGAACAGGGGTGACTCCTTCCTGAATTTCAGGAGATTCCAGCCGATGTGAGGGATCTTGTACCCCTCCGGGATTACGTCGGATATCGGCCTTACGCTGCCGCGTATGAGGCCGAGCCCCTCGTGCACCCCGTACTCGTAGCCGACATCGAACATCAGCTGCATGCCGAGGCATATGCCCATCACCGGCTTGCCGGCGGCCGCCTCTCTCTTCACAACATCAGCCATCCCGGACTCTCTCAGCTTGCGCGCGGCATCCTCAAAGGCTCCCACGCCCGGCAGAATGATCCGGTCGGCTTCAGCTATCACCTTCTCGTCTGATGTCACCACCGCCTCCGCTCCTATCTCCTTCAGGGAGCTCTTAAGCGAAAACAGGTTGCCTACTCCGTAATCAATGATCGCTACCATTTATCGTCCTCCTAAAGAAGCCCTTTGGTCGAAGGGACTTCGTCTGCATAGTCGCTGTCTATGGAGACCGCCTGCCTCAGCGCGCGGGCCGCAGCCTTGAAGGCTCCTTCCATGATGTGGTGCGAATTGCTGCCCGCCAGCTGTCTGAGGTGCAGAGTCACACGCGCGTTCCTCACAAAGCCGAGCCAGAATTCCTCCATCAGCTCGGTATCGAAGGTGCCTACCTTCTCTGTCGGTATGTCGAGGGCATAGCCGAGATAGTCTCTCCCGGAGATGTCCGCTGCACACAGTATGAGAGCCTCATCCATCGGGAGGATGCAGCTGCCGTAGCGGCAGATGCCCTTCTTGTCACCGACCGCCTCCGCGAACGCCTGCCCGAGGACTATGCCCACATCCTCTACGGTGTGATGATCGTCCACATAGACATCGCCCTTCGCCTTCACATAAAGGTCGAATCTGCCGTGCCTCGCAAACAGCGTGAGCATGTGATCGAGGAATCCGACACCTGTGTCTATCTCGCTGGTGCCCCTTCCGTCAAGATCGAGTGAAAGCCTTATATCCGTCTCCGCAGTCACTCTGCTTATATCCGAAGTCCTCATATGCCTGCCTCCTTAAATATGTCTCTCACCGCTGTGAGCAGAATGTCCATCTGCTCTCTGGAGCCGATAGTGATACGGTTGTAATCGTTTATCTCAGGTTTTGACCAGTGTCTGATTATCACTCCGCGTTCCCTGAGCCTGCTGAAGAGCACGTCGCCGGCTATCCCCGGATGCCTTACGAATATGAAGTTCGACTTGGAATCGGTCATTTCGAATCCGAGCGACTTCAGCTGCTCTACGGTGTACTCCCTGTTTTCCATCACCGCGCGGCAGTGCTCTCTGTTCACCTCGTCGTTCGCTAGAGAAGCAACTCCCGCGGCAATGGCCAGTCTGTCTATATTATACGGGTTTGTCGAGTAGCGGAGCGCGTTCAGATCGGAAATGATCTCCGGAGACGCGATCCCGTATCCAAGCCTCATTCCGGCCATAGACCTCGATTTCGAGAAGGTCTGCACCACCAACAGATTATCGTACTTTTTTGTGAGAGGCACAGCCGACTCAGTTCCGAAATCCACATAGGCCTCGTCTATCACCACCACATTGCCCGGGTTGTGCTGAAGTATGCCCTCTATCTGAGCGCGGCTCAGCGCTATTCCGGTAGGAGCGTTCGGATTCGCGATGAATACCGTGCCGCCCGCGTTGTAGTAATCCTCAGGGTCGATGCTGAAATCGTCCTTAAGAGGTATCTCCCTGAAGCTGATCCCCGTTATGTCCGCGAACACCGGGTAGAATCCGTATGAGAGCTTCGGGAAAACCGCCGGTGTCTTCGCGTCGCAATAAGCGAGAAAGGCGAAGTACAGGGTCTCATCGGAGCCGTTGTTGCAGATGATCATGTCCGGATCCACATCGAAGCGCCCGGCAAGGGCCTTCCTAAGCTCTGTTGCGTCCGGATCAGGATACAGCTGGAGTCTCTCAGCCTCCTTCTTCACCGCTTCGATCACCTCAGGCATCGGCGGAAACGGCGATTCGTTTGTATTCAGCTTTGTGAGCACATTCGTCTTCGGCTGTTCTCCCGGAGTGTATGGCTCAAGCGAAGCGTATTTATTGCTTAAAAATCTGCTCATCTCAGTCCTTCCCTTATGTTACTTTTCGGATCTTATCAGCACGCTCCTCGCATGCCCTGTCAGCCCTTCCTTGCGGGCAAAGGCCGCTATGTCTTCAGCCACCCCGGCCAGGGCGTCGTCCGTGTAATGTATGAACTGCATCGTCTTCACGAAGTCCTCCACGGACAGCGGGCTCGAGAATCTCGCGGTGCCGCTCGTAGGCAGCGTGTGGTTCGGGCCGGCGAAGTAATCGCCGAGCGCCTCAGGACAGCTTCGTCCGAGAAATACCGAGCCTGCGTTCCTTACCTTCCCGAAAAGTTCAAACGGATCATCCACGCAGAGCTCAAGGTGCTCAGGCGCTATCTCGTTAGCTATGTCTACAGCCTGCAGGATATCCGCCGCGATTATTATCTTTCCGTTGTTTTCTATCGAAGCGCGCGCTATCTCCTCGCGCTCGAGGCTGCGGAGCTGATTCTCGATGGACTCCGCAACAGCCTTTGCGAACTCCGCGGAATCTGTCACCAGCACCGCGCTCGCGTTTTTATCGTGCTCAGCCTGCGACAGCATATCGGCCGCCACCACGTCAGGGTCGCTCTTTCCATCAGAGACCACCAGTATCTCGCTCGGACCGGCTATCATGTCGATCGCCACCTTCCCGAACACCTGGCGCTTTGCCTCTGCCACGAATGCGTTGCCCGGCCCTACTATCTTGTCAACTGCCGGTATCGACTCGGTGCCGTATGCCAGAGCCGCCACCGCCTGCGCTCCGCCTGTCCTGAATATGCGGACGCTGCCTGCGCCCTTAACGGTCTCCTGCGCGATGACCGCCGCCGCGATGACAGCAGGCTCGATGCTGCCGTCGGCATTCGGAGGAGTCGTCATTATTATCTCTCTGCAGCCGGCCGTGAGTGCCGGTATTGAATCCATCAGTACTGTCGACGGATACGCAGCCGTGCCTCCCGGCACGTAGAGCCCCGCGCGCTCAAGAGGCATCACCTTCTGGCCTGTGATCTTTCCCGGACCGCTTTCCATGGTGAATCCTTCCCTGAGCTGCTTTGCGCAGAAGCCCGCGATATTCGCCGCGGCCTTTCTCAGCACGTCCGTCAGTCCCGGATCGGTCTCGTCCAGGCTGCGGACGGCCATGCTCTTTTCCTCACTGCTCAGCTCAAGCTCAAAGCCCTCGGGATCGACCCCGTCAAACTTCGCGGCATAGCGGATCACGGCTTCATCGCCGTTCTCCCTCACGTCCTTTATGATAGCGGCAACGATGTCCGTCACGTTTGCAGTCGGCTCGTTTCTCGCAAATATCTCTTCAGCCGATACTTCGGCAAAATCCAGAATCCTTATCATCTTTATCCCTGCTGCAGCCTCTCCAGCAGCCTGTTTATGGCTGCGCTCTTAAAGTTATAGCCTGACTTGTTTGTTATAAGGCGGGTGCTGATATCCATTATCTCTTCATACACCTCGAGATCGTTCGCCTTCAGTGTGTTGCCGGTCTCCACCAGATCGACTATCACATCTGACAGCCCCAGCAGAGGAGCTATCTCTATGGAGCCGTTCAGCTTTATTATATCTATGTCGCGCCCCTTTGAAGAATAGTAGTCCTGCGCGATGTTGACAAATTTTGTGGCGACTCTCAGGGGATGATCCGAATCATCCCTGAAGCCCTTCGGCGCGGCCACCACCATGCGGCAGAATCCCGTACCGAGGTCCCTGAGCTCATAGACATCAGGCTCGTACTCCAGCAGTATGTCTCTGCCGCACGCTCCTACGTCTGCCGCGCCGCGCTCAACATAGATAGGCACGTCGGACGGCTTTACCCAGAAGTACCTGACGCCGGCTTCCTTATTCTCAAAAACAAGCTTGCGGCCGTTGAATATGTCTTCACAGCCGTAGCCTGCCTCCTCAAACATCTTATATACTCTTTCTCCCAGCCTCCCCTTCGGAAGAGCTACATTTATAATATTTTCCAATCCTTTAACCTCTCATGCTCAGCGTATCCATGTATATCGCGAAGCCTATCGCGCGTGATTTCTTTTTCATCCTTCTCATCAGTTTGTCATATCTTCCGCCGATGAGCACGGACTCCGGAATGCCGTCTATATAACCCTCAAAGGCCATTCCGTTGTAATAGTTGGTGTCACCCACTATCGAAAAGTCAAGTACCAGCCTGCGGTCACCCCTGCTTCCGTCTTCCGGGTAAAGTCCTCTGAGCACGTCAGCCAGCTCGCTTACCTCGGCCTCGGCTTCTGTCCCCCTGCAGATCTCCTCTACTCTCGGCATCACCTCAGGCGGCGCCCCGTATACCTTCAGCAGCTCCGTGAGGGTGCGGCACTTCTCTGCCGGGATGTCATTCTCAGCGCAGATGCTCTCTATCTCATGGAGGTTCTTCACGCCCGCCAGTCTCAGGAGCTCGCTTCTTACATTGCCCGAATCCGTCATTCCGCCGACGATCAGCGTTAGTATGTCGATATCCGACACTTTCAGTACATAGTCATGATCTTCAGCAACCAGAGCGAGGCTCTGCTCCGCCAGGTCTATCACCTCGGCCGCCTCGGCATTGCCCGCGCCGCCTATGCACTCAAGGCCCATCTGCATGATTTCCCTGAAAGTGCCTGTCCTGCCCGATACCCTGTATACGTTCTCATCGTAGAACAGCCTGTTGAGGGTATCCGGCCTGTCCTCTATATTCTTTACGATGGACAGCGTGACATCGGGCTTCAGCGCCTTGAGCCTGCCGTTGGTATCCGTAAAGGTAATGACCCTGTCAGACAGCAGGAAATCCTTGTTTCTGCTGTAAAGATCGTAGTCCTCGAATTTTCTCATTCTGTATGAGCGGTATCCCGCCCTGCTGTACAGCGTTCTGAGGGCGAAAATCCTGCGCTCGGTGCGGGTCAGCACGTTTTCATCGTATTGCATTTTGCTTCTCCATGTCCTCTTTCTGATTTTGCTTCATCACTTTACCACGCTAAATCGCTAAAGTCAATCTGCGCCTTGTATTTCCTCGCGTCCATCAGTCTCCCGGATCCCCATGATCACAAAAAAGACAACAGGAGCGATGGCCCATTCCGTCGCTCCTGTCATATAGTCTTAGGTATTATATGGAAAATGTTATATGGAGGTTTCTTTCAGAGTACTCTCTGTTCACCCATATAATAGTCCCTGAATATGATGAACAGGTGACGCTTATGAGAATGATATTTGTAGAAACCTAGAAGAAAACACCTTTGATCCAGATCTCAAGTCCTATCCCTATCAGTATGAGCCCGCCGAGTATCGAGGCTCTCCCCGCCAGCGCTTCGCCCAGCCTGCGTCCTATCCTGAGGCCCGCCAGGCAGATGAGCATGGTAACGGCTCCGATGATCAGCGCTGATGCCAGCGCCTGAGCAGCGCTGTACGAGGATATCGTGAATCCTACTGACAGCGCGTCTATCGATGTAGCGACCCCCTGCATCATCAGCGCCCAGAAGCCCAGCTTCGCAGCATCGGACTGAGCCTCTTCATCTTCTGCCCCGCTTTTAGCCCCGCGGAGCTCTTCGATGCCGTCCTTCAGCAGACCTCCGCCTATTATCAGAAGCAGTATAAGCGCTATCCACGGAATGAGCGGACTGAACCACTCAAACTTCTCGGCCGCACGCGTAACGAGGAACCAGCCGATCAGCGGCATCGCAAACTGAAAGCAGGCGAAGGTGCCTGCGATCGAAAGGACGCGTCCTGTTTTCATCCCTGTATCGGCCAGACCGTTCGCAACCGACACGCTGAAAGCATCCATCGCAAGCCCGGCTCCGAGCAGCACGCTGGTAATTATCAGTTCTGTATCCAAATCTACCCCTTACAATTGATTGATCTCTTTTATAGCCTCAAGAAGCCTTTTGAACTCCCTCTTTTTAGGAAGTCTTACGCGGGCTGCTGTTGAGTCCAGCCCCTTGAAGTCATATCCGTCGATGACAAGCACTCCTCTTTTGAAGAACTCCTCCTTGAGGTTGATGTTCTTGTCGTCGTGATAAAGCAGAAGCAGCGAATTGGTGTCGAAGGTCTCTGCAATATGGAGCCTGCCCGAAGCACCCTCAGGGTTATGCCTGGTGCAGCCGAGTTCCCTGCGGATCTCCTTTTTCATTTCCGCGAAAGCCCTCTTGCTTCTGTTGATGAATTCCTGATGTCTGAGCGCCTCAGCCGCCACTTCGCGCGAGAGCTCGCCCACCATGTACGGATTTACCATCTTGTTCATGCAGTGTATGAGCTCCTTGCACGCGATGATGTAACCGACTCTCATGCCCGCAAGTCCGAATCCCTTGGAAAGCGTGCGCACTACCACAAGATTAGGATACTTGTCGCAGAGCTTCACCGCGGAGTTTCTCTTAGGCATGAAATCGCCGTATGCCTCATCGATTATGACGGTTATGTCGTTTTTCATCGCCTTCGAAACTATCTTCTCTATATCCCTGATGTCGATGACCTGCCCCGTAGGGTTGTTCGGATTGTCGATGTAGATGAAGTTGTAGAGTTTCTCCTTTTCAGAAGCGCTTACATACGTCTTGGCGATGTAGTGCATCGACATGAACTCATACGAGTCGAATTTATAGTTGTGCTCTCTTTTCAGCTGATACGGAGCGTATTCGATCCCCAGCATCTCGGCATGCATGTAGTAGTCGGTAAACTGAGGCGAGATCCCCAGCACCATCGCGTTATGCGTGTCAAAGATGTTGTTTATCACATACAGGGCGCTTATGCTGCCGTCGGTGATAAGGATGTTGTCACGCTCAACAAAACACTGGCTTTTCCAGTACTTTATTATGGCGTCATACAGCGCCTGGCTGTGCGGATAAGGCCCGAGCCTTGATGTGTCGAAGTTCTTTACGACTTCAGCGCACTCAGGAGGAAAGCCGTAAGGATTGCATCCCTCGCTGCAGTCGATCCCGCCTTCCGGAAGTTCTATCACATCGCTCGCGTAGCTGATCTTCTCATTCTCGAGAAGCTCTTTCTTGATCTTTAATCTGTCGTGCATTTTTCCATCCCTCTCTGATGACTGACGCGGCTGGGCGCCTTTTCTAGAAAAAGCCGTTGGTTTTAAGTATGAACAGAAATACCGGAATCGTGAAGCAGGATGTTATGGTGGTGACCACCACGAGCTCTCCCGCAAGCTTGCCGTTGCCTCCCATGGAATCGGCCATCGCGTACGAGGCCAGAGCCACAGGCGCTGCTGTCATCAGCGTGACAGCTATAAGAGGCACATCCCTGAGCCCCAGAAGCACGGCTCCCGTGATGCCTATCGCCGGGAATACCACCAGCTTTCCGATGGTGCAGACAAGTATGCGCCATCTGTCACTGCTGAAGCCCTGTATGTTCAGCGCCGCCCCGAGCAATATCATCGCTATGGGCGCGGTAGCGTCTGAAAGTGCCGTGACCGTATTTGTGACCGGAGCCGGCAGCGTTATCCCGAGCATCATCACTATGAAAGCGGCGATACCTCCGTCGATGATAGGGTTGGTAAGTATGCGCTTCAGCATCTGTATGGGATCGGCTTTTCCGCCTCTGAATGTCTCAAAGAGGATCACTGCGGATATATTGTAGAAAGGCACTACGAGCATCATGATTATCGCGACGGCGGTGATGTTGCCCTTTCCGAAGAGGTTGATCGCGATCGGAAATCCCATGAGAACGTAGTTGCTCCTGTAAAGAGCCTGTATCATGGCGCCTCTTTCGTAGTTGCTCTTCTCTATTTTGCAGACGAACAGCCACGAGGCGGCAAACTGCAGGGCGGTAAAGCATACCGCATAAAGACCCAGCCTGATGTCCGCGTGCTCGGCCAGATCCTTGCCGTACAGGTTATCGAACATTATGAACGGATACAGTGTAACGAAAACCATGTGCGTAAACTTTTTTACGTCTTCGTCTTTCAGGACTCCCGTCAGTTTGAGGATGATCCCTATCGTAAGATATATGGCCGACGGAATGACGGCATTTACGCAAATGATAAAGTTCTGCAGCATGTTATGATTCTATCACAGCAGAGGCAAAAAATAAGGGCAGATATGCCTATATCCGCCCTTATTTTTGTTTTATTTTCAATTATTTGAGCATTTTCTGCTGCTCGTGATACGGGATGTACTCATCGCCGCTGAAATAGTTCTTTATGAGCTTGACTACTGTTCCCGACAGCAGGAATACACCGATGAGGTTCGGGATCGCCATGAGTCCGTTGAAGGTCTCAGCGACATCCCAGATAACGCCGAGATCCATGGTTGCTCCGAGGATGGCTACCAGCGAGTAGAGCACCAGGAAAGGCTTCGCCGCCTTGCTTCCGAAAATGAATTCCGCGCAGCGTGTTCCGTAAAGTCCCCAGCCGAGGATGGTTGAGAACGCGAAGCAGCACATTGCCACTGCTGTAAAGATCGATACCCAGCTTCCGTATGTATTTGTGAAGCCCTCGATGGTGAGCTCAGCTCCCGCAGGCTGTCCGTACACGATCGAAGCGCGTCCGCAGAGGATGATGAGCGCTGTCATGGTGCAGATGACGATTGTGTCTACGAATACCTCGAAGATACCGAAGAATCCCTGCTTTACAGGATGATTGACGTCCGCGCTGGCGTGAGCCATGGATCCTGTTCCGAGTCCGGCCTCATTCGAGAAGATACCTCTTGCGATACCCTTCTGCACGCTGAGGAACATGCTTCCGACTACACCGCCTGTGACTCCCTTAGGGCTGAAAGCTCCCTCAAAGATCGAAGCAAATGCGCCAGGTACATATCTGAAGTTGATAACGATAACGCCGAGGCCGAGAAGAATGTAGAATACAGCCATGAACGGAACAAGCTTCTCTGTTACGGCTCCTATTCTCTGAACTCCGCCGATGAGGATGAAAGCGATAAGTACAGCGAGCACTATTCCAAGGATCAGGTTGAGCGCCTTTAATCCCGACTCGCCGATAAGGTTATATGATGTCAGAGCTGACTCGATCGAAGTCGTGATGGTGTTTACCTGTGTGGCGTTTCCTGTTCCGAATACAGCGAGGATACCGAATACTGAGAATATCGATCCAAGCCACTTCCAGTTTTTGCCGAGGCCGTTCTTGATGTAGTACATAGGGCCGCCGACATATGTTCCGGTATCGTCGATCTCTCTGAAGTGAACGGCAAGCGTTACTTCTGAAAACTTAGTGCACATTCCGAGGATGGCAGATATCCACATCCAGAATACTGCTCCCGGGCCGCCGATAGCTACTGCCCCCGCAACGCCTGCTATGTTACCGGTGCCTACCGTTGCCGCAAGGGCTGTGCAAAGCGCCTGGAACGGGGTGATGGCGCCTTCCGCGCTCGCATCTTTTGAAAAGATCTTTCCGAAGGTCTCCTTCATCGCGAGCCCGAATTTCCTTATCTGTATGAACCCGGTACGGATGCTCAGATACAGTCCGATACCAAGGATACAGACCATCGCGGGAACTCCCCACACAAAATTGTTGATTGCCGAATTGATGCTTACTAAAGTTTCCATTTGATCTCCTTACTACTATTACACCGATAAAAAGGTTTCCGGCAAACATAAAAAGAGAACGTGAATGTATCGCAATACATCATGTTCTCTGTCCCTTTACCGCGCCTTTACGTACGTCACGTCTGCCGAAGAGCGCGCCATGCATAAAAACAAAACCAGTGTGAAAAATATCACAAAGGGTATATTTCTTCAATCTTTGTTAAATTAATAACCTATATAGTGCACAGTCATACATATTGTTAACCAACTCGCCCTCACTTGGAATTCCTCGCGTATAATATATCCTTAAGTTCTTCTTTTTCTTCGTGCTCGAGCGAGTCCGCGCCGTACATCCCCGCGAGGTTCTCCATGTGATGCCTGAACTCATGCCTCACAACGCCCCTGAGCTTATCCTTCAGCTGATCCTCAGACATCCAGCCGCAGGTGCGCGCAAACGATCCGTAAAAGATAGTGATCCTGTTGCCCTGCCTCGATCTTGTGTATTCACCCATTATGACGAGGTCGCCATTCTCGGCATACGGAGACGGCCTGTACTCCTCGGACAGCTGCACGCCGTAGTGAAGCTCTCTGAAGAAATCATCAGGAAGCTCATCGCACACTTCATTCAGTAATTCGTAAAATCTGTCTATGTCTACCATCAGAGATTCTCCTGCTCTTCCCAGAAGAGCTCATCAAGAGTCTTGCCGAGCGCACGGCATATCGCTATGCACAGATTTATCGTGGGGTTGTAGTCGCCCTTTTCTATAGCGCTTATCGTCTGCCTCGAGACTCCGATCAGATCCGCAAGCTGCTGCTGCGACAGATCCCTGGCGACACGCGCTGATTTCATTCTGAGATTCTTCATAAAACGCTCCTGTATCTCCCTTTCTCCGTATCGCCGTATCACATATCGTCTTCTGCGGCGGCTTCCTCATCCGCTTTGCGCTGCTTCACGCTGAGTGAGATCAGGATGATCACGAAGGCCAGACAGAAGAGCAGTGACGCGCACGGGCCGAAAGCGAGCTTACCGCCCTCCATGACTCCGCTTCTGAGACCGTTGATCCCTGAAACCGCGTTGCACGCTATGACGACCCACATCACGGCCCGGTATGTCCTGGCATCCGTGCCTACACCGAAATACGAATCATTCTTTATGCAGTAGAGCGCATATACCATCACTCCTGCAAGTATCATTATGAATATCGCGAGGGTGCGGCTTACCGGCAGCGTCTCGAACGCACCGAAGCTCTCTGCGAAAAGATCGAGCGTCAGCATTATCAGGATCGTGAAGCATGCGTATTTGTAACCCCTGCCCCTGACGAGCTCCTGCCTCTCATCAAAAGTGCCTTTCATCGATTTCTTAATGAATTTCCATACTAACGCGACTATTATAAGCGCGGTCACTATTCCGAACGCAAGACCAGCTGCATAACTTGTACTCATTTTATTGCCTCCTTCCGGTTTATATTCTGTATATCTTCCGCTTTCTGTTTAGCGTTTTTCCGGTTTCAGGATATCCTTGCATGGTGATAATACATCACCAATAGCTATTTGTCAAATATATTTGACATAAAAGTAAAAATATTTTCCACTATGTCCTGCTTATTTGCACAATTACAAAAGCGGGCCGCATGGCCCGCTTCAGTTGTTATGTTGCCGGACGGCAGCTTATCCGCTGCCGTATGCAGATATCACCGGCTGCCGTATCAGTTATTGATGCCCGGTTTTTCAGGCGGTTCGCCGCTCGGAGGTGTGCCGCCGGGGCCGCCGCCGTTTCCGTCCGGTTTTTCAGGAGGCTCTCCATCAGGAGGTGTGCCTCCCGGGCCGCCGCTGCCTTCCGGAGCCCCGCTGCCGGATCCGCTCCCCGTGCTTATATCGAATGCCTCTCCTGTCGAGGCGGATCCGGATGTATATTCCTTGCCGTCCACATAAAGCTTGTGGCCGTTCAGATCGATTGCCGAGCCTTCACCCACGGTAAGCTCTGAGATATATGAATCGGCTGTAAGCGTCCATGTGCTTCCGTCTTCGATCTCAACATATACGTCTCCGCTCTGTCCGTCAGGGTTGACGGCGCCAGTAAAGGATGACTTGTCCTTCAGATAGAGATTGAGGGTCGATATGTCATCGATCAGCATGTCTCCGCTGATCACCTGGCCTGAAGCGTTCAGGTTCACCTTGCCTCCGTTGGAGCCTTCATTGCCCCATCCGGCTGCTTCGGCTCTGAGGAATACTCCTTTGGAATCTTCGTTTGTGATCTCAGTTCCGCTGAGGCTTATCTCAGTCGCGGTGTTGTTCACGAAGAATATGTCTCCGTTCTTGTTTGTAATGCTTCCTCCGCTGGCTGTGAAGGAAGATGTGCCCTCTGCGGCATCGCCCGACATGGACTGATATATCATCACGGCCTGATAGTATTCGGACTTGTCGCCGTTCTTGGTGTTGTTGTCGGCGATCAGTGTATCGTTATTGAGCGTGACCGAGTTTTTGCCCTCTACCACGATGCCCTGTGAGGCTGTCGACTCCATGTACGAGTCGCTGACGGTTATGTCCGCTGTCGAGTATACGACCGGCGAACCCGTTCCTGTTGTTTTATAATAGCCTTTTGTCACATTCACTGTGCCGCCGCCGCGGTCCGATCTTATAGCCGCGGATGAATTCCCCGATGTGTTGATCGTAAGGTTCTCAGCGTTCATCGTGCCGCCGCCTGTCGTCATGAGGCCGCCCGAGCAGTTGCCCTGAGTCTCGATCACCGAGTCTGCTATGTTCACTGTCGTGCCTTCGCCGTATGAGAATACCGCGTTGGCATGCGTGCCGTTGGTTTCTATGAGCGAATCCTTTATTGTAAGGGTCCCCTTTTCGGTCGCGAATACTGCGGAGTTTTCACCATAGAAATCCGCTTCATCCCCGTCTGCTTCGCCCGTCTTGGTTACCCCTATATTGGAGTACTCGGCCTCCTCGCCGCTAACCTCTATCGCGTGCCCGCCGTCAGTATCATCTGAGATGGACTCGCTGACTGTTATGTCTTCTTTTGTCAGGTATGCCGAAGCCCCTGCAGCTGCTTCTTCCGCAGCCTGCCCGCTGCATGCGCACAGTCCGGATACCATGATACCGGCCAGAGCATACGCTGCCATCTTTTTCATCCATTTGTATTTTTTCATGCCGCTCTCCTCTCTGTTTGCTTGACAGCTGTATGATAGCTGAGTTTCCTTAACCCAACTTAAAACAGAAAACCCTCTTGCCGGAGAAGATCCGGTAAAAGGGTCTGTGTTGCAAGCATTACCCCGGGCAGCTTTACTGCTGCAGGGTCATGAATTCGTTTACCTTGTTGTAGATCTCGGCTGCGCCTATCTCTGCCACACGGCCCGAAGCGTACTCTTCGTCGACCCAGTCCTTGACGTAAAGCACAACTGCGCTGTGTTTGTCGACCTGCTTGTCGCCCTTGAGGCCGTAGCTCGCGTTGAGCCAGTGAGCGATCCCGGCGGCTCCGGAGCTCTGGCTCACGTTGACCAGCGGCGGACGCTTGAGGAACTTTTCAGTGTCGAAAATGTTGTAGATCTCCTCGTTTTTCAGAAGACCATCGGCGTGTATGCCTGCTCTGGTGACATTGAAGTTTGCCCCGGCGAAAGGTGTCTGCGGAGGCAGCTGGTATCCGACGTTCTGCTCGTAATATCTTGCGAGATCGGTGATCACCGTCGTATCCATTCCGTCGAGAGTACCCTTCAGCTGCGCGTATTCGAATACCATCGCTTCGAGAGGGATATTGCCTGTTCTTTCGCCTATACCGAAGAGCGTGCAGTTTACTGCTCCGCATCCGTAGAGCCATGCCGTAGCCGCGTTGACGACAGCCTTATAGAAGTCGTTGTGGCCGTGCCACTCGAGCCATGCGCTCGGCACTTTAGCGTACTCGTGAAGTCCGTAGATGATGCCCGGCACCGATCTCGGAAGAGCAACGCCCGGATACGGGACTCCGAATCCCATCGTATCGCATACTCTGATCTTTGCGGTCATGCCCTCCTCTGCAGCCATGTCCTGGATGGCGCTTACGAAAGGAACAACGAAACCGTAGAAGTCGGCTCTCGTTACATCCTCGAGGTGGCAGCGCGGAGTGATTCCCGCCTCGAAGGCTTCATAGACGATCGACAGATAGTGATCGATAGCCTGCTTGCGCGACATGCCGAGCTTGTAGAAGATATGATAGTCGGAGCAGCTCGTGAGGATACCCGTCTCCTTGACGCCCATCTCCTTGACTATCTTGAAGTCCTCCTTTTTGGCTCTGATCCAGGTGGTGATCTGCGGGAACTCGAGTCCGAGATCCTGGCACGCCCTGATGGCCTCCTTGTCCCTGTCGGAGTATGTGAAGAACTCCGTCTGCCTGATTATTCCCTTAGGTCCGGAGAGCTTGGACATCATCTTGAAGATTTCGACGATCTGCTTGGTGGTGTACGGCTCTCTCGACTGCTGGCCGTCGCGGAATGTGGAGTCGGTTATATATACCTGGTCAGGCATTCCGAACGGGCTCGTTCTGAAGTTGAAGCCTACCTTAGGTATCTCTGTATATTCGAAGAATTCACGGTAAAGATTCGGATCAGGAATATCCTGCACCTCATAGTGATGGTTTTCCATCTCAAGAAGGTTGGTCTTTTCGTTGAGTCTGGTCCTTCTCTTTGCAGACTCTTCCATTTCGATCTCGTTTGTTGTTTTCATATTTGAAGCCTCCGGCCATTTATGCGGCAATGATATAATAGTCGCTCAAATTTGTATACATGTATTTTAGTGTGCATCCATTCTCCAGTCAACAGTTATTTAGTCTTTTCTTTTTGATTTTTCAGCATTTGCGGGACATTTTTCAATAAAAAAGCTGTCTTTTGCAAAGACAGCACTTCGATTGCATATTATCTGATTTTGTTGATGCATTTAAAAGAAAGGCTAAAAATCCTCCTTATTGTATACAATCAGAGGAACCACTCCGATTTTCTTCTGAGTACGCTCAGCTTGTTGAACACTTCCTGAGCCAGAGCGGCCGCTTTCGGAGAGACACGGCTAATCATGTGCACCGGCATCCTTCCGTTTACTTCCACAGGCACAGGCTTTATTCTGAATTCTGCTATCTCGCTGCCCGAGAGTCTCCTGATCTTTTCAGATGCAGCCTTGCCGAAATCATAAAGTGATTCAAGATCGATCACCGGGGCCGAGCCTCTTGAGCTGCCTCTGAGCGCCATGTAGCTGATCATGAATGCTCCCGCGCCAATTGCCTTAAAGCCGCAGTCTTCAGCCAGCCTCTTTAGCTCAAAGAGCGCATTGCCGTATTTGCGCCCGCCGTAAGAAACAGCGGCAAGAGTCATGGCGCCGTTGCCCGCAAAGCGTTTCATCGCCTCGGCTGCCGGCAGCGGAATTTTTCCAACATAAACAGGCATGCCGATAACAGCTACGGTCTCATCATCAAAGACGAGCCCGCCGTGCTCCTCGAGCATGTCATAGCACTCAACGCTGACGTCCAGAGGACTGTTGTCGTCCAGGATGGCGCCTACTTTCCGGGCAAGGGCCTCAGTCATGATCTCCGTGCCCCCGACCGGACTGTAATAGATACCAACAACTTTCCGAATCATAAATGTGCTCGTTTATGCCTCAGCATCATTACCTATAATAGATACAAAGTGATTGTAACACCATACGGAGTGTAATATTCGTTGAATATGTGAAATTTATTCCTCGACTACCCGGCAGACTGAGTCGATGATGCTCTCTACATCCGCCAGATCGTTTGCCCTTGTGAGTATCTCGAGCTCGTCTCCCGCTCTCAGTATGGTGTGTCCGTCCGGTATTATCTCTATGCCGTCGCGCACGACAGAGACTATAAGGGTTCCGAGAGGCAGCCCGAATTCCGCTACGCTGCGTCCGTCCATGTGCGAGCCGACATCCACGTCCGCGTCAATGACCGTCTTTCTGTCGCGAAGCGATGCCCTTCGCCCTGCTGCTCTTCTTCCGGCCGGCGACCTGCCCATGCTCCTCTCCAGAAGCTGCGTATAGATCGGCTTCGCTCCGAGAGACTCCGCCGTAAGATATGCGACCAGGGATGCGAGCACCAGCGGGAGAAGAGTGTTGAAGTCTCCGGTCATCTCCGTGATGAGCACCACTCCCGTGACCGGGGCTCTCACTATGGCTGCGAAATAGCCCGCCATCGATATGATGACGAAAGCCGTGATGTATTTCTGATCCATTCCCGCGAGCCCGAGCAGCCTGCAGAAGAGTCCGCCCGTAACAGCTCCGAGCACGAGCAAAGGCAGGAATATACCGCCCGGCGAGCCCGAGCCGAAGCTTGCTGTCGAGAAGACAAACTTTATCAGGAGAAGGACGATCAGTCCTCCGAGCGCGTATTCGCCGTGACTGACAGCGCTTACCAGCGAGCTTCCCGATCCCAGTGCCTCAGGATAAACGAAGAATAGGATGTAGGCGAGTGACAGAGCCGCGAGCATCCTTCCCGTTCTGTCGAAGCGCTCTTCTGTGGTCGACAGGTGGAATCCGTCCCTGATTATGCTGTGCCTGTTTCCCGGCAATCTTTTTACCAGGGAGGCAAAGGCTTTTCCGATGCGTCCGAAGAAGTCCTGCATGAATGCTATGGTTCTGTTGTAGAGGACTCCGAAGAGGCCGAGCGCAAGTCCGAGCAGGACTACTGCCCAGTAGTATCTGAGGGGCAGTCCGTGTTCGGCATCTATGGCGAACACGGGTGCGAGGCCGAGTATGTTGGCGGCAACAAAGTCGCCTGCAGCGCTCGCGGCCATGGTGGTAAGGAGCACCTCTGCCGAAAAGTTTCTGTGCAGCTCTTCAAGGCTGAATATGGCTCCTGCCAGCGGGGCTCCGAATGCGGCCGAGAGGCCTGCTCCCGCTCCGCATGTGATAAGAAGGCGCTCCTCGGTGAGCAGGCGATGGCCGGCCCTTGCCACGCCCTTGCCGACCATCGAACCGAGCTGGATGCTCGGCCCCTCCCGGCCAAGCGCAAGTCCGCCTCCTATCGCCAGGGCGCATCCCGCCATCTTGGCAGCGATCACCCTCCACCAGCACATATCCTTCTGCCCCCTGAGCTCAGCCTCCACCTGCGGGATGCCCGAGCCGGCGATATCCGGCTCCCGTCCGAGCAGCCAGGATACGATCAGCGCTATTACTATGAGTATAAGGGCGCACAGAAGCGCCTCCGGCGCCCCTCCGCCCTGCACGCGGTCAGCCAGCATGCCCCTGAGCCTGTCGGCCCCTGTAAGCATGAGCCTGAACACTGAAATGAGAGCACCTGTGATAAAACCTATCAGGGTGCCCTCGAGTATAAGCACATATCTGAACTTTTTTCGCCGGCGCAGGTTAGCGACCGCCGGCGATCCTCCGCTTGTTTCAGTTTCTTTCATTCTTCAAGGCCCGCGCTGCAGGCTTCGCTCTGAATTTAACGAACTGCCCGGGACTCATCTTGCCCCGGGCAGACTGTTTTCTATTTGCCGAACTCTTCAGCCCACTGATTGAAGTAGTCGATCTGCATGGCCTTCTTTACTTCGCTGAGGGTCTGCTCCGCCGTTCTTCTGGCCTCTTCAGTACCCGCAGTCAGAGCCGCTATCACCTCTTCAGGATGCGCCTCGAAGTACGCCCTTCTCTCCCTGATAGGAGCGAGGAAGTCGTTCAGTACCGCGAAGAGGAATTTCTTCACCTTCACGTCGCCGAGTCCGCCTCTTCTGTAGTGAGCCTTCAGCTCATCGAGGTCCTTGTACTCCGGCAGGAATTTCTCGAACGAATCAGGCTGCACAAATGCATCGAGGTATGTGAATACCGTGTTGCCCTCTACCTTGCCCGGGTCGCTCACCTTGAGGTGGCCCGGATCGGTGAACATCGACATGACCTTTTTGCGGAGAGTCTCCTCATCGTCAGAAAGGTAAATGGTGTTGCCGAGCGATTTGGACATCTTTGCCTGCCCATCCGTTCCCGGGAGTCTGAGGCACGCCTCGTTCGGAGGCAGATAGATCTCAGGCTCTACGAGCACGTCGCAATTGTATGTGCGGTTGAACGATCTTACGATCTCCCTGCACTGCTCGAGCATAGGCTCCTGGTCTTCGCCGACCGGAACGATAGTGGCCTTGAATGCCGTGATATCGCTGGCCTGGCTGATAGGATATGTAAAGAATCCGACCGGCACGCTCTCGCCCTCAAAGCCTCTCAGTTTGAGCTCCGCCTTTACGGTCGGGTTTCTCTGTACGCGGCTTACCGTGACGAGATTCATGTAGTATACCGTCAGCTCGTGGAGCTGCGGGATCTCGGACTGTATGAACATGTTTGTCTTTGCAGGATCGAGCCCCACCGAGAGGTAGTCAAGAGCTACCTGGAACACGCTTTCCCTGACCTTCTCCGGATTGTCGAAGTTGTCGGTCAGCGCCTGCGCGTCCGCGATCATAACGAATACCTTCTCATAACTCGGGTCATTCTGCAGCTCGAGCCTCTGTCTGAGAGAGCCTACATAATGTCCGATATGGAGTCTTCCTGTAGGGCGGTCGCCCGTAAGCATTATCTTCTTTTTAGCCATCTTTTTCCCCTTTTCTTTTTGTATCTCATGATCCGGAGGCCTGAGCCCACCGGGAGAGCATCTTCAGCTAGAGTATATTAGAGCCGCTGCGTCCGAATGTAATGCTTTCTTTTTCACTACGGCGTTGCCGCAGTGTCGAAAGCATTGATCTTCGGCGGCCAGCGCCTTCGATAACAGCGAGAGCGTGCCTGACGACTATATTGCAGGCGGCTCTCAACAAGCTCAGCGGCGCCATCGGTAGATCTGTTTTTCGGTCACGACCGCGTCTACCTTTCTGTCATGAGGCTCTGTCGGAATCTCATCCGCGAGCACCTCTTCAAAGCACATGGCCAGCGTGAAGCAGTCGCTTCTTATTTTGCTCAGGTATTTATCGTAATAGCCCGCGCCGTGGCCTATCCTGTTGCATTCTCTGTCGCAAGACAGGCACGGGAGTATTATAAGGTCCATATACTCAGGCGGCATCATCTCGGTATCCGCCGCAGGCTCAGGGATTCCGTACGCTCCCGGAACAAGATCGTCAAAGCTCTTTATGACCCTTGCCTCCATGGCGTCTATGGTGCCTGTTCTGCGTCCCTCTTCATCGAGGTCAGTGCAGAGCGGCAGGCAGACTCTCTTGCCCTCCCCGAGCAGCTTGCTGATAAGAGCCAGGGTAGCAGGCTCGCTGCCCACCGAGAAATAGGCGAGTATCGTTTTGCAGTCTCGCACCTCGGGCATCGTAAGCACATTCAAAGAGATCGCGGCGGAGGCACTGTTTCTGTACTCCTCTGAAGTCGCTTTGATCTTTTCGCGTATCTGCTTTCTTACCTGCTGTTTTTCAGTCATGCTTCTATAGGGTTCCCCTCCGCGTCGCGCGGTGTCATCTTATTTATTATAGTCCTTCTGATTCGTTTCGTATAGAGCATCGACATCGTAAATCCTGCGACTTCAGCTACAGGGAACGCCCACCATACCATATCCACTCCGCCGATCTTAGCGAAGATATATGCGCACGGTATGATTATGAACAGCTGTCTCACCAGCGAGATGTTCATGCTGTATACGCTCTTTCCCAGTGCCTGGAAGGCGGCGCCTCTCATGATGGCGTATCCCGCGAACGGGAAGTTGAGCGAAATGACATGAAGAGCTACCACTCCCATGGCTACCATTTCAGGCGGAGCGTTGAACAGCGCCATAAGCTGCTCAGGGAAGAGCCAGAATATGAGCATGCCCACAGACATCACTCCGATGCCGTATCTGGCGCCGATGCTCATAGTCTTCTCCAGTCTGTCCCTTCTGTCCGCGCCGTAGTTGTACGCGATGATAGGCACCGACGCGTTGTTCATGCCGAAGAGAGGCATGAATACGAAGCTCTGCAGCTTGAAGTACACTCCGAATGTCGTGACCGCCAGAGGCGAGAACATGGACAGTATCATGTTGAGGGTGAAATTCATCAGTGCTCCTACAGACTGCAGCACTATCGACGGTATGCCGATCCTGTAAATGTCCTTCATGGACTGCCAGTGCGGGCGCAGCTTGTGCAGCGAAAGCTCCACCTCCTTGTTGAACTTTCTGTTGAATGTGAAGCCCAGCACGCAGCCGAGTATCTGTCCGAATACTGTAGCCATGGCGGCACCCTTTGCGCCCATTGCCGGCAGACCGAATAATCCGAAAATGAGGATAGGGTCTACTATGGCATTGAATATCGTGCCCGAAAGCTGCATGTAGAATATGTAATTCGTCTTGCCCGTGCCCTGAAGCAGTCTCTCAAACATCGACTGTATCATAGGAGCGATAGAGAGCCACTGTGTGATCCTGAGATACACCTCTCCCTCGGACAGGATCATCGGATCGGTATCCGCTGTTGTGATCAGGCCCATGATAGGCCCTGCAAAGCATCCGATAATGAAGAATATCACGTAGTTGATGGCTGCCAGTATGAATCCGTTGTGAGCCACCTTGTCAGCGTTGTCGTACTGCTTGGCGCCCAGATATCTGGAAAGCAGCGCGCTCATGCCGACCGACGTACCTACGCCGAAGGCCACGTTGAGGTTCTGAAACGGGAAGCAGTACGAGACCGCCGTGAGTGAATCCGTGCTGTAATGGCCCAGATAGATCGAGTCTACTATATTATATAGGGCCATGACGAACATCGACACCGCGAGAGGTGCCGACATCTTAAGCAGAAGCGGATGGACAGGCTCTGTGCCAAGCCTGTCCGAGTCACGCTTCATGTTCATTTTGTTTTCTGTATTTCCGCTTTCTTTTCTTTCTTTATCTTCCATGTAATATCAGCTTTCTGTCAGCCGCGGAGTTCCTCTCCCTTTCTGCGGGCAGAGGCTCGCTGGACCGCCTTCACGGTCTCAACGATAGGTATGATGAGTATCGCAAGCCCCATCGCTATGGCGTATTCCTTGAAGCTTATCACAGTAAACTCAAAGATGGCCGCAAGCGCAGGCACCTCGATAACTACAGTCGTAAGAAGCATTGCCAGCGCCGCCGATCCCCAGAGCCAGAGATTCTGTCTGGAGAGCGTAAACAGCGACTGTCTGCGCGATCTCATGTTGAACGAGTGGAATATCTCGCACATCGACATCGTAAGGAATGCCATGGTGATGCCGTCGTTGCTCGGAACGATGTGCCACTGTCCGGTCTCAAGGAATTCACCTATGAAGTATGCCGCGAGCACCAGCATCGTGGTCACTGCTCCCTGATAAACGATATCCACGTCCATGCCTCCGGCGAAGACTCCCTCGCGGGCGCTTCTAGGCTTCTGCTTCATGGCATCTCCTTCGCCGTCTTCCATTCCGAGCGCGAGAGCCGGAAGCGAATCGGTGATGAGGTTGATCCACAGCAGGTGAGCCGGCTTGAGGATGGTGAAGTTGAGTATCGTCGCGATAAGTATGGACAGCACCTCGCTGATGTTGGTGGCGAGCAGGAACTGTATCGACTTTCTTATGTTCGCATATATGCGGCGTCCTTCCGCTACCGCCGAAACGATGGTGGCAAAATTGTCGTCAGCAAGTATCATGTCAGCGACGTTCTTTGTGACATCCGTACCGGTGATTCCCATGCCGACTCCGATGTCAGCGGATTTGATCGCCGGAGCGTCGTTGACGCCGTCACCTGTCATCGCGGTGACCATCCTCTTGGCGCGCCACGCCTTGACGATCCTCACCTTATGCTCAGGCTGCACCCTTGCGTATACCGAGTAGGTTCCTACCTTATTGAGGAGTTCCTCGTCGCTCATCTCGTCGAGAGCCGCGCCGAGAATGGCGTCGTCCGCACTCTCTATGATGCCGAGGTCCTTACCTATGGCTACAGCCGTATCGAGCTGGTCGCCGGTGATCATGATAGGTCTGATCCCTGCTGTGCGGCATTCCGCTACAGCATCCTTTACCTCAGGTCTGATCGGGTCGATCATTCCGAGAAGTCCGACAAAGATAAGCTCGTTCTCGAGAGCTTCATCCGAGAAGTCAGTCGGTCTCTTATGGTAAACGCGTGCAGCGAGCGAAAGCACTCTGAGGGCCTTGCCTGCCATCCTCGCGTTGTCTCTTCTGACATTCGCGGCGAGCTCATCAGTCAGCGGCTCTATTCCGTGGTCAGTAAGAATATGTGTACAGTGTCTGAGCACGACATCCGGCGCTCCCTTTGTGAACTGCACGTACTCGGACTTCGCGATTATCCTGTCGAGCTCTGTGTCGTGTCCGGCAGGCGAATCCATGTCGTTGTTCTTGTGTACGGTGGACATCATCTTGCGGCCCGAGTCGAACGGAGCCTCTCCCACGCGAGGGAACAGATCCACAAGCTGGGTCTTCGGCAGATTCTGCACCGAGGAGTACGCTACCAGCGCGGCTTCCGTAGGTTCGCCAACGACCTCTTCAGTGCCGTCCTTGTTCACCTTAAGCTCAGCGTCACAGCAGAGCGCCATGCCCGCTGCAAGGATGTCCCTGTCCTGACCGGCGTAGTCTACTACGGTCATCTTGTTCTGAGTAATAGTTCCGGTCTTGTCCGAGCAAATTATCTGCGCGCAGCCGAGAGTCTCTACAGCCGTAAGCCGCCTTATAACGGCGTTTCGCTGCGACATCTTGGTGACGCCGATCGAGAGCACTATCGTGACTACAGCCACAAGCCCCTCCGGTATGGCCGCTACCGCGAGCGATATCGCCAGCATGAATGTGTCTATCATTACATCTACGCTGAGTCTGCCGGCCTTGACGACTCCGAGCACAAAGATGAACGCGCAGATGAAAAGCACAAGCTTTGTGAGTATGCGTGAGAGCTGGGCCAGCTTGATCTGCAGCGGTGTCATCTCTTCCTCTGCCTGAGCGAGAGCGTCCGCGATCTTGCCCATCTCGGTGTCCATGCCCGTGCCTGTGATGACGGCCTTTCCCCTGCCGTACACCACGGTGCTTCCCATGTACACCATGTTGCGCCTGTCAGCGAGAGCAATGTCTTTTGCGTCAGCTCCAAGCTCGAGAGCCTCGCTCTGCTTTGTGACCGGCACCGACTCTCCTGTCAGCGCAGCCTCCTCCACCTTCATGGAGGCTGCCTCTATGATGCGTCCGTCAGCCGGGATGCTGTCACCCGCCTCGAGCAATACCACGTCGCCCTCGACGAGGCCGCTGCTCTCAATGCTGACGATCTGTCCGTCACGCAGCACCTTTGATCTGGCGGCAGTCATCTGCTTCAGAGCGGCGATGGCTTCTTCCGCCTTGTTCTCCTGCACTACTCCGAGTACGGAGTTGAGCACTACTACGAATAAAATAATGAAGACATCCGACGGATTCTCGTGCTGATACAGCGATGTGATCAGCGAGAGAGCTGCCGCAGCGAGCAGTATGATGATCATAGGGTCTTTCATCTGATCGAAAAACCTTGCTATACTGCTTCTCTTTTTCGCTTCTATGATCTTGTTTGGTCCGTTTGTTTCGAGCCTTGCAGCCGCCTCGGCGGATGACAGGCCCTTTTCTCCGGAGCCCGCCTCGGCAAGAACTGCCTCAACGGGTTCAAGGTAAGGTCTGTAACCTTCTTTCATGATAAATGATCCTCCTTTTCAGTCATTACGTCTGTAATATAGTGACCGGTGGGATCAGGTGCAGACATCGATCATCCGATGTCCCGGCCTCATCCCGCAGATAACTGATGAATTATATCATTATTGTGTTTTCATTTCCACAAAAACAAAGCCTCTCCGGAAGCAGAGAGACAGTGTCTTACACACAGGCGGCGAACGGGCACGGCTATGATCATCAACCGCCCTTGAAATGCGGGTCACAATGCGGCGTCACAGCGGTCCTTCAGACTCCTCCGATTATTTAAAGAACTTTAAGAAAACGTTGATTTTTCAAAGCATTGAAATATCAATATTTTCAATGGAAACTGCTTTGAATGATAATTTATTGTCAGTGTTTTTATTTGACATCACAATTTCAACACATTAGAATCTAATTGTATAGTTTGGATCGTGGGGTGGTATTTTTCAGCGATCCGAACAGGTACAGCCAATCTTCATAAGTTATTGGATTTTTCTAAGGAGGTTTTTTATGAGCGTTGGTGAATTTATAAGCTGGTTAGACGGCCTCGTCTGGGGTACCGTAATGATGGTTCTCATCATCGTTGTCGGTATTCTCCTGTCCGTCAGAACCAAGTTCCACCCGCAGAGAAGACTCGGATTATCTCTCAGATACGCCGTTACAAATGAGGAAGGCGCAGAGGGAGACGTATCCAGCTTCGGAGCTCTCACAACAGCCCTCGCTGCTACAGTAGGTACAGGAAACATCGTAGGTGTATCCACAGCTATCATGGGCGGCGGTCCTGGAGCTCTTTTCTGGATGGAGTTTGCTGCATTCTTCGGAATCGCAACAAAGTATGCAGAAGGTGTTCTTGCTGTTAAGTACAGACACGTAAAGGAAGACGGCTCGATCCTCGGCGGACCTTTCTACTACATTGAAAAGGGCATGGGCCCTAAGTGGAAATGGCTCGGCAAGATGTTCGCTCTCTTCGGCTCTCTCGCCGGAGCTCTCGGTATCGGAACATCCACACAGGTAAACGGTATCGTAAACGCTATCAACAAGGTAGCTGTTGAGGCAGGCGCAACAAAGGTAGCATTCACAGCATTCGGTGAGGACGCTACATGGGTCAAGGTAATCGCTGCGATCATCATCACAGCTGGTACTATCGCCGTAATCGTCGGTGGTATCCAGAGAATCGCTCAGGTAACCGAGAAGGTAGTACCTGCAATGATGGTACTCTACGTAGTATCCGCTCTGCTGGTATTCTTCTTCAACATCGGTCACCTCGGTGAAGCTCTTGTAAAGATCTTCTCCGGAGCATTCGGTGCTAACGCTGAGTACGCTGCACTCGCAGGCGGAGCAGGCGCTGCATTCAGACTTGCTATCCAGAAGGGTGTTGCGAGAGGTATCTTCTCGAACGAGGCCGGCCTTGGTTCCGCTCCTATCGCTGCTGCTGCTGCACAGACAAAGGAGTGCGTACGTCAGGGCATGGTATCCTCGACAGGTACATTCCTCGACACTATCGTTATCTGCACAATGACAGGTCTCTGCGTAGTCATGACAGGCGCGAACGAGCAGGGTCTCGAGGGCGTAGAAGTAACGATGTGGGCATTTGGTCACGGATTCCCATGGCCAACGATGGTAGGATACGTTATCCTCGCTACATGCCTTGCACTCTTCGCATTCTCGACTATCCTCGGCTGGGACTACTACGCTGAGAGATGCTTCGACTATCTGACAAACGGCAACAAGGGTGCTATCAAGGCTTACAGATGGCTCTACGTAGCTGCTGTAGCTATCGGACCTTTCCTGCCTCTCGGAGTTGTTTGGGACTTCGCTGACCTGATGAACGGACTCATGGCATTCCCTAACCTGGTTGCTCTGTTCGCTCTCTCCGGCGTTGTTGCAAAAGAGACATTCGACTTCTGGGAAAGAAGACAGTCCGGAGCTTACAAAGATGGTCTTCCGGAGAAGAAGGCAAAATAGTTTGACAGCTTAACGATCGGACGATCACAAAAACAAACCAATAACAAAACAGGCCCTGTGCGAAAGCACGGGGCCTGTTCTTTGAGTTTTACTTCTTTTTAGGATTTGCTCCTACGACAGGATCCGCTTTTACCTTGTTCCAGGTCTTTCTTACCTGATCGATCTGTCTCTTGTCTACGTTTCTCTTCTTCAGTTCTCTGACATACATCTCTTCAGTCATGCCGATCTGCTTGTAGTACTTTATCATCTCCTTTTCCTTGTACTGGATGAAGAAGTAAAGTCCTCCTACGATCGCTGCGCCGACGACTACAGCTGCCAGCAGGCCCCACCATCTGAACTTGAGTATAAGCAGAATGGAGATTATGAGCCAGACTACGCCGATGGCGATAACGCTGTTTCTGAGAGTCTTCTGGTCGAGTCCATTAGGTGCCTTGATACCCTGTGTATTGAGCTGCTGTCTGTAGACATTTTTCTGATATCCGCCTGACGGACGGTTGTAGTTCATGTTGCCCTGCATGCCGCCGCCTTTTGCTTTTCCGTATCTGTTTTTTGCCATTTTCTTGTCCCCTTCTATAGGTTTTTTCGTTTACCATGTGAGTTTACCACATCCGGCGCCCCATAGGTACACTTAAGCATCACTTTTGTTCCATTCCTTGCGAATTATTCATCATCACACGCAGCAGAGCGGCAGATATGAGCGTCATTCCTATGTAAATGACTGCCGCGGCAGCTGCCGGGACCGCGTTCATATTGCTTATGCCGCTGCCGGCAAGCGCAAAGAGCACAAGCTCCGGCATCAGCGCTGTAAGGCTTCCCGCGAGGTATGGAAACAGACGAACGCCCGAAGCTCCCATGTACATGCTGCCTATATCGTAATTGACCACCTTCAGCATCCTTATCAGCAGCGCGAACGCGAAGGGGTGATCATCCTTGATCCCGGTGAAGGCCGCAAACTTCGGATATTTAGCGGACAGCTCCGTTACGAGCTCAGATCCGCCCGCATGCCCTATCGCATAGCCCTCCAGCAGCATCACCAGCGCGCCGGCTATGTTCACCGCTATGGCAAACGGCAGGTCGAAGAGCATTCCCGAAACTGTGAACAGCAGTCCGGAGTAAAAGACGACCGACAGTGTCTTGAGCGCGAATCCTCCGAGCAGCATGAGCACAGCCAGCCATATATTCGAAGGCGTATACGAGATTATTGCATCTGCTGTGATCTTATCGCGCTCCACTATCGCCAGGATTATGATCGCAGCCCAGATGACCAGGGCCAGCTTCTGAATAAGCGACCTGTAATTCTTCTTCATCAGGCTCTCCCTTCATGTCTTTTGAGCACGTTCTCGATCTCTGAGTAATTGAGAGCCTTTCTCATCAGCCGTGCCAGCTCTTCAGTGGATTCCTGCCTTCCGTTCTCCTCCCACGCGGTGACGAGGGAAATGCAGGCACCCACGAATATCGCTATCATGTATCCCGGATTATTTCCGGTATCGAAGCCCAGCCTTTCAGTCTCGAGTGTAAGGTTGCTTCTCAGCGCCATGGTTATCAGATGCGTCTTGCCCGATTCTGCCACGTTGTTCAGTTCGCGGCTCCCGCCTATGATGCTCCCGATAAAGGCCGCAGTAAAGTCCTGCCAGTCGAGTTCCCTGTACATCCTGCCCATGTCGTGGAACTCCTCTTCGATTATATAAAGCAGCACGTCGTCGGTATTGTCGAAGAGCCTGTAGAAGGTAGACCTTCCCGTTCCGGACCTCTTCTGTATGTCAGTGATGCTTATTTCATCGAGAGGCTTCACCTTCAGAAGGTTCCTGTATGCCTCCCCTATTTTCTCCGCGGACTTGCGGCATCTGAGATCATTCTTGATATGATACATCTTTTGACTCCGTTGTTTCAGATAGATATGAAATAATTGTATCATATTTTCCGTTTGAGTATAATATTTGCGTCATAAAAAGGGTGACAGGACAGTCGTGCCTGACGGCACGGTTCAGGGAGAAAGCAATGAAAGATAAGCTGACCAGACTGGTATTTCTCATAATAAAATTTCTGATACGCGTATTCTACCCGAAGACTGAGTTTAAGGGCACGGAGAATATTCCCGACGGCCCTGTCATCATAGTGGGCAATCACGCAAAGACGAATGCCCCGATCGCATGTGAGCTTTACTTTCCGGGAAAGCATAAGACATGGACCGCGGGCGAGATGATGCATCTCAAAGAGATACAGCCGTACTCATACAGGGACTTCTGGGGCAGCAAGCCTGCATACATAAGATGGGCCTTTAGGATACTTTCGTATCTTATAGTGCTGCCTGCGTACTGTATTTTCAACAACGCGGACTGCATAGGCGTGTATCACGACTCCAGAGTCGTCCGCACCTTCAGATCGACTGTAAGGGAGCTGCACGAGGGAACGCGCGTAGTCATACTCCCCGAGCATGACGTTCCTCACAACAACATCGTCTGTGAGTTTCAGGAAAGATTCGTCGACACTGCGCGTCTGTATTACAAGAGATATAAGGAAGAAGTCAGCTTCGTTCCGATGTATACCGCGCCTGCGCTTAAGTCGGTGTATTTCGGCAAGCCTGTAAGATTCGACGCCTCCGCGCCGGCTGATGAAGAGCGGCACCGCATCTGCACGGAGATGATGGATGCGATAACCGCGATAGCCAGAGACCTTCCGGAACACAAGGTGGTTCCGTATCCGAACATACCGAAGAGCGAATACCCTTCAAACAAATCCGTAAACAAGGAGTTTGACTCAAATGGAATTTCTTACTCATGTACTTGGGCTTAGAAAGCCTGTACGGGACTACAGAAAATTTAAACTGTCTGCCATAAACGAACCGAAGTATGAGCATCTTAAGCTGCTGGGCGGCTGGCTCGTATACTTTGCGCTCTACTTTGTGACCGAAAATCTCATTCCGGTCTCAGCATGCCACGTCATACATTCGGCCGTAGATGACATGATACCCTTCAACGAGTACTTCCTTCTGTTCTACTGCTGGTGGTACGCGCTCATCGTAATCTCGCTCGGCTATTTTCTGCTGTACGACATACGGAAGTTCAAGGAGCTTCAGGTGTTCATCATGATAACGCAGGCCATCGCGATGCTCATATACATCGTGTATCCGAGTGTGCAGCTGCTGAGGCCTGCCGTAATGCCTCACGACAACTTCCTCTGCAGCCTTATGAGCTTCATCTATGCCTTCGATACTCCGACCGGCGTCTGCCCTTCGCTGCACGTGGCGTACTCGCTGGGCATCGGAACGGTATGGTGCAAGTACAAGGATGCCTCATGGTGGTGGAAGGCCTTCGTTGTGGCGTCTGTAATCATGATCAGCATTTCCGTCATGTTTGTAAAACAGCATTCATTCGTAGATGTTATAGCCGCGATACCGCTCGGCATCATAGCCTACGCGCTTGTGTACGGAAAGCACAGCATAGTGCAGTAGGAGACACGGAGACAGGGAGGCTCTCTGCCTCCTTTTTATTTGCAGAGATATCTTGATTTGCCGTATAATTACCTAACGGAGGGCATGCTCATGAAAATGACAGATATTCTTGAAAAAGACAAAGATAAGCTGCTGACTGAGCTTTCGGCGGCAGGCACGGCCGAAAAGGCAGTGCACGTACTCGAAAACGAGATAGACAAGCTGCTCCTCAAGCACAACGAGTATTGTGAGACAGACCGTGAAAGAGAGTCCGCCGCGTTCATGATGCAGGCGGTAAGGCTTTCGCTGCCTCTCACGGACTCGAACGGAAAGATCAAGGTGTGGGAGAGCGGGCAGAAGACCGAGGTAGATACCGGCGGCTCATTCAAGCTGTCCTTCCTGATACTTCTCTTAGCCGGACTGGCACTGTGCGTCTTCGGCTTCGGTCAGCTTATATTTGAAGCTTATATAGGAGCAGAGGAAACCGCCCGCGCTCAGGTGCTGCTGCACGGAGGTGCCTCTGTAGTCGGCCTCATAGCCCTCTACTTCTCGGGCTACATGTACAGCCGTCCTAAAAAGGTCACGGGTAAAAAGGAATATCAGGTGGATATCCGCATAGATGCCGACCGCGTCTACCGCAGCTTCCGCACAGCCATCCTGTCCGTTGACCAGAGCCTCGAGGAGATCTGCGCTGCAGAGCGCTGGAAAGCCCGCGAAAAAGCCGGCAGCATCGACGGCCGGACTGTCACGCAGTCCGAGCTCGACCTCTTCTCCGAGCTTCTTGCCGCGGCATACAGCGGCGATCCTGAATACGCTCTCGAGAAGATAGAGCAGATCAAGTACTTCCTGCACAGGCAGCAGATAGAGGTAGTTGATTATACGAAAGAGAACGAGAAATACTTTGACCTCATGCCGGGCAGCAAGGCGGCCACGATAAGGCCTGCCATGATCGCACAGGGCGGGCTCCTCAAGAAGGGACTCGCATCGACCGGCAAATAAGCTGAAGAAAGGCTGAACCATGGATCGTTTTTTCGGATTTGACCTCGGCGACGCGGAAAGCGCAGTCGCCAGACTTGATAAGGCAGACCAGGTAGTGCCTGAAATGCTCACCGTAGTTGGTGAGCAGAGTTTTATTACGGCATACGCCCAGCTATCATCGGGCGAGCTCCTCATAGGTGAAAAGGCGTGTTACGCCGACAACGTAATAAAGCGCAAGATCCGCTTCAAGAGCAGGTTCCTTTCAGACCGCTCGAGCGCTGCGGATGTAAAAAGCTTTGCCGCGGGAGTCCTCGGTGAGCTTTACGGCAGCGGCGACCTCGTCAAGAACGAGGACTGCTCCTTCTATATAGGATGCCCTGCCGGATGGAACAAGAATACAAGGGAACATTACCGCGAGATTTTCGAGAGCGCAGGATATCCTCCTGCAAAGATAATCTCCGAGTCGAGAGCGGCGATGGTAAGCGCCTGCCAGTCGAAGCACCTTCAGATAGGCGTAGACATTCTTTCCAAGCCTGTTCTTGTCGTAGACATAGGCTCATCGACGACTGACTTCGCCTACATCATGGGCGGCAAGGAAGTCGAGATGCAGACTGCCGGCGAGGTAGTGCTAGGCGGAGGCATCATGGATGAGATACTGCTGCTCGAGTCCATAGAAGCTGCGGGACTGTCGCGCAAGAAGATAAAGTCTGTCTTCGAAGCGAGCGACGCCTGGAAGAACTATGCTGAATTCGCGGCCCGCAGACTCAAGGAGAAATACTTCGCTGACGAGGATTACTGGACAGTGCATGAGTGCAAGGAGACCATAGTGCTGCACTACGACCGCCCGGTAAAGTTCACCCTAAGGATGAACGGCGCCATTGCGAAGCAGCTGGTTAACAGACGCACCCCTACCCTCAACAACCGCTCCTGGAGGGAAGTTTTCATAGCGTCGCTCCACGATGTGAAGGACAACATCTCTGGTCAGCAGCCTGAGCTCATATTCCTGACAGGCGGAGTCAGCAAGCTCGCGTCCATAAGAGACTGGTGCAGCGAAGTCTTCCCTGAATCAGTCATCATCTCGGCAACAGACCCTGAGTTCTCCGTAGCCAGAGGACTCGCGTACTGCGGCCGCATCGACGAAGACATCAAGGAGTTCCGCGAGGATCTCGATGCACTCATAAAGTCGTCCGCCATAGAGGATATAGTCGAAAAGCACATCCCTCTTCTCTACAGGGACGCTGTCGACTCTCTGGTAGACCCTATAATCGAGCAGGTGGCGATGCCTCTCTTCGACAGATGGAGAAACGGCGAGATAGCCAGGCTGTCAGACACTGACGGTATACTGCAGGTGGAGGTCGCCGACTTCCTCAAGAAAGATGAGACAAGAGAACTTCTGGCAGGGCCTATCACATCGTGGCTCAAGCCTGTAATAGAAGAGCTGGAGTCGCTCACGGTCCCTATCTGCATAAAGCACAGGGTGCCTTACACGGCTCTTAGTCTCCGCTCGTACCTCTCGGCTTCAGACATCGACATCAAGGTCGACGCCAAAAACATCTTCGCGGTCGAGGAGATGACCTTCCTCATCGACTCCATCGTTACGGCAATCGTGGCGATCCTTATCTCCGCGATAGACGTGATCCCGTTCATGGCTGGCCCTGAAGGCGTGCTCATCGGAGTCATCGCATCAGCCGTAATACTCATACTCGGCAAGGACAAGATGCAGGAGAAGCTCCTTACGGCAGATATCCCTAAGGGAGTGCGCAAACTGGTGCCTAAAAACACCTTCAAGATGCGCATGGACAGCATCAGCAAGGACGTCAAGGAATCCTTCTACGAAAGCCTCGAAAAGGAAAAGAGTGACGAGATCACCCAGCGCATGGTGGAAGACATCTCGGGCCAGATCGAGCATACTCTCGTAAAAATGGCCGAAGTCGTGGAAATACCGCTTGGATAGGGACTTTCAAAAGTTTTGCTAAGAAATTTCTTTGTTCTGATTCTATGTTTAGCAAATGCCGGGAGTCAGCAGCGAAATTGCTAAAAATCTGACCATTTTAAAACAAAAGACTTAACAATAGCACAGAAAACACGCGTTATTGTTAAGTCTGTTTTGTTTACGGAAGTAAAATTGCTAAATATATATAACTGAGCTCTCAAATATTTAGCAAATTTTTTAAAACTCCTTTTTCGCACCCCTATTCGAGGTAAGTATTCATGTATTTTTCCCAGATGTCGTCTGGTACGAGGCGTCCGCCGGTCGCCCAGCATACCTGCGTGGAGTTCGCCAGCTTCTCAGCGGTGAGTCCGTGCTTCTCAAGGTAGGCCTTTCCGGCATCGAGCTTCATTATATTGAGCGGGCCCTTGAAAGCGGCGCAGCTCGACGGCTCTATGAACAGATCCTCCGTCTCCTTCAGCATCCTCATGTAGTCGAAGAGAACTGCGTCACGCACCGTGAAGTCTCCGGAGAGCAGGTTGCGGCATATCCTTGTGACCAGTCCCGAAGGGCTGGCGCAGGCAAGCCCGTCAGCAGCCGACATTCCGCTGAGCCCGAAGTCGCTCACGTTCACCTCGTTGAATCTGTCGGAAGCCATTCCGAGAAGTACCGACGGGAAGAGCGTAGGCTCGCAGAAGAATACATGCACATCATCCCTGAAGAGCCGTTTGAACCCGTAGCATACACCGCCCGGAGCTCCTCCGACTCCGCACGGCACATATATGATCAGCGGATGATCGGCATCGACAGTGACTCCCTTTTCCTCAAGCTGCTTCTTCATTCTTCCGGCAGCTACGGCGTAGCCGAGGAAGAGCGGCAGCGAGTACTCGTCATCGACGAAGTAGCTCGAAGGGTCGAGGTCGGACAGCCTCCTTCCCTCGCTCACGGCCTTTGAATAATCCTCTTCATACTCTATAACGTCGACGCCCTTGCTGCGGAGCATGTCCTTCTTCCACTGCCTGGCGTCAGCCGACATGTGCACCTTTACCTTGAAGCCGAGGAAGGCGCTCATGATGCCGATCGACAGTCCAAGGTTTCCGGTGGAGCCCACCTGCACGGTGTGTTTTCCGAAGAATTCCTTCAAATCGTCATCGGCGAATCTCTCGTAATTATCATCCTCGCTTATGAGGCCGGCCTCCAGAGCGAGGTCTTCAGCGTGTTTCAGCACCTCATAAATGCCGCCCCTGGCCTTTACAGAACCGGCGATCGGCAGGTGGCTGTCGAGCTTCAGCATGAACCTTCCGGGTATCTCAGCGCCGTATGTCTTCTCAAGAGCCTTCTGCATCTCCGGTATATCGGCGAGCGGCGACTCTATAAGGCCGTCATCTTCGGCGGTCTCAGGGAAACACTTTTTAATGTACGGCGCAAATTTATGGAGCCGTCTCTCGGTGTCTTCTATGTCTTCGTCAGTCACTATCAGCTGGCAGAGCGCGTCTGTCATTTCAAACGGCAGCAGCTTATCGTTGATCCATAGGGTCTCGGTCTGTTCGGCAATGTCTCTGAACACCTGATCCCTTTCTATCATTTCTTTCGCGTATTCCTTGATGCTCATTCCGCACCCTCCTTCATGGCTGCCGGTCTAAAACGGATCGCTTACCAGGACTTTTCCGTCCTCCTGGATTATTATGTTCATTCCGTCCTTTACGTATTCGAGGAACTCATCGCCCAGTGAATCGACTACCGGCATCTTTGCCTCAGGCGCATCGAGCCACACATCTGCCAGAACAGCTCCGGCAGCAGCAAGTGAATCGATAGGATTCGAGAAAAGCATTGCTGCAGGCTGGCGTCCCATTGAGCAGGCGCAGTACAGCACGAGTCCACCGGTCGTTGAGCCTATCGTCTGAGGCAGGCAGAGAGCCTTGCCGGCCATCTGCTTTCCGTAAAGATCGGGATTGTTCTGGTCACCGCAGGTCGCCTTTTTGTCGCCGAACTGCAGCGCCTTCTGAAAAGAGGCGAGCGTGTTAAGACCGCCATGTGATACGAGCGCCTCCGCAGATACTCTGCCCGGCGCTACAACGCGTCCCTGGAATGTCTTCATTTCTGTCTGCCCCCCTTTCTGCTGCGCGTGATCTGCTCTACTATCTCATCATCCGTATAGAAGCGGGCCGATGTGTATGTTCTGAGCTTGTTGCTCGAAGTTATTACAGGCATCTTCTCGCTGAGCGGATTGTTCATGTACATGAGAGGGCAGATGTACGATGTGATGACTCCTGTCGCCTTCAGCCTTTCGGCGTATTCTGTCTGCGCGAATGCTTCAAGCACATCAGGAGCAGCGGTGAAGACTGTAGGCACCGATACCTTCGGTGCACCGCTCTTCGCGAGGCCTTCCTCCACCTTCTCCGTCCAGTCCTTGAGCTGCTGCAGGCTCATGTGCGGGCAGCCCATGAAGCACAGCTTAGGCTCAGCATCCTTGTTCTTCCAGATGACAGGGTATTCCCTGTACACTCTTTCGAGCTCTTCATCATCAACGACATAGACCTTCGCGTCTTTGTTGATGAGCTCTTCGCCGTATTTCACAGCCTCAGGCGTCAGCTTGTCGATGTGATACAGGCCTACCGCACCGTTCGACGCGGTTGCAGCTCCGAAGTCCTTGAGATAGGTGCAGGCTTCGTCATCGAGCTCCGTACCCAGCCACTTGTCAAGGCCCTTAACGTACGGAACGTCCTCCATCACATTCATGCCTATGGCGGATCCGAGCAGCTGGGCCTCAGGCTTCTTTGTTGTTTTCACCTCGACTATCCAGTCAGCCCTGCGCCCCTCATCCGTGAGGAGGCCAAATTTCGGAACATACCCGATGACCGAGCCCATGAGGTCGATGATACCCGAGTTGCGGTTGCATCTGGCTCCGAGCACCGAATTGGCGTATACGACAGCCGATGACTCCGACCAGCTGAGGATCTCACCAAATCCAGGCTTGTTGCCCACTTCATCCATGTAGCAGGTGCAGGTGAAAGCGTTGTCTGAGAGCAGTCCCAGATCCGCAAGCTGCTTCTCGTAATCCTTCTGCCTGCTGTACATGAACAGTTTGAACACTACATCCTGCGCAAAGCTGCTTGGAACGTTTTTGTCGAGCGGCTTAGGGTCTACAGTGAACTTCTGTCCCGACGGAGCCCCTGCTTCGAGGAGCTTGTCCATAAGCTCGTAGACCGGCCCGAGCGCTTTGAGTCCGAAAGAGGTCACCAGGTGATTGTATTTGCTGCTGATCGGCACCATCTCATCAGCGCCGAAGAGCTCACCGTATCTGACCAGCGACTCCATTACTTTCGCAAGAGTCTCTCCCTTTGAGCCTTCGAGTATCTCTCTCTGCTCATCGGTCAGTTTTACCTTATAGTCCAATTAGCTCATCCCCTTTCTTTATATATCCAATGCAATTATCTTCTGTAACTGATATGCCATACCGGCGGCAGCCGGTGCTCCGCTCTGTTTCTTCAGCTAATTTGCTTTTATGATCATCACGGTGAGGATCATCCAGAAGACCCATCCGAGCAGCAGTGATGCGGCGTGTTTCTTCTCCGTATGCACGGCTATATATTCGCGTATGAGAGCGCTCGGCCAGAAGTAGAAGGCCACCCGGCTTCCTATTCCCTTGCATTTGAGCCCCACCCTGCGGCAGTATCTCAGAGCCCTGTAAACATGGTAATTGCTGGTCACCAGCGCCGTATATTTTCGGCCCTCGAAGCTGTCGATGATATCCTTCGAATACTGAAGGTTTTCAAGAGTGGTGGTCGACCTGTCCTCGAGGATTATATCGCTCTCAGGTATCCCCTGCTCAAGCAGATAGCCCTTCATGGCTTCGGCCTCAGACAGATCCTCGTCAGAGCCCCTGCCTCCCGAAGGTATGAGCTTTGTCGCCGACGGATCGCTTGTTTCCGATAATTGATTATAACATGAGCTGAAGCTCCTGCAGAAAAAAAGACTGCCCTGAGGCAGTCTCATAGACGTGTTTTCTGTTTTCTCTGATCAGATATCTTCTTCAATAGCAAACTGTTTTTTGTATTCGCTGAAGTGATCCTTGAAGAAATCATCATGCCTGAAGCTCGGCTGCTTGTGATAAGCATGCATTCCTTCCACTTCAGAAACAGCTTCGAGTACGTCGACAGCTATATTGCTGCAGTGGTCGGCGATACGCTCATAATCCGTGATCATGTCATTGAAGACGAAGCCGTTCTCAAGAGTGCACTCCTGTCTGCTGATCCTCGCAACATGATTGGCTTTCATCGTGTCGCAGATGTCATCTATGACCTCCTCCAGAGGGTCTACCTGCAGAGCCTTGTTGTAGTTGTTGTTCGCGAAGGAGAATATGGTAAGATCGGTGATCTCACGGATGGCATCCTCCAGTACGCCCAGCTCCTTCTGCGCGTTTTCGGAAAAAACTATCTTCTTTTCATGTATCTCTTCTATCGATTCAGCTATGTTCCTTGCGTGGTCGGACATTCTCTCGAAGTCTGTCAGGACTCTGAGGTTTTTGCTGACTTCCGCGGATGTTGTTTCATCAAGATCGGACATCGTCAGCTTGAACAGGTAGTTGCCGAGTTTATCTTCGTAGCGGTCTATCACGCTTTCGAGGTCAAATACTCTCTTCAGGCCGTCCTTGCTGTATTCTCTTCTTGTATCGATCGCCCCCATCACGCTTTCGAGGGTCTTGGCCGCCATTGAATCTATTACTTCCTTGGTCTGGGCAAGAGCAAGTGTAGGGTGATCGAGGAATCTTGGCTCGAGCTTGTCCATATCCGCCTTCTCTTCAAGAGCATCCTGCCCCTCAGGGAAGATCTTTGTTACCAGCGCTTCGAGCAGTCCGATCGCCGGCGCCAGTACTATGACTACCGCAAGTCTGTAGAGCGTGTTGGTGAGCGCTACAGATACCATGCTCATCTCCATGGTCATGAAACTGAAGTGGACGATGGCATTGACTATATAGAAAATGCTTCCGACTATGATGGCGCCGAGCACATCAATTATCAGATATACAAACGCGGTCCGCTTTCCGTTTACGCTGGCGCCAAGAGCGCTGAGCATTACAGGAACTGAAGCGCCGATACCGATACCCATGAGGATCGGGAAGGCCATGTCGAATTCCACGGCTCCTGTAACAGCGAGAGCCTGGAGTATACCGACTGCGGCGCTGGCGCTCTGGATCACAGCGGTAACGAGCACACCTATCAGTACTCCGAGTATAGGATTTGTGAAGCTTGTCATCATGTCGATGAATTTAGGATCGGATCTCAAAGGAACGATCGCCCCGGACATCATGCTCATTCCGTACATGAGAACTGCGAAGCCCAGCATTATTCCGCCGACGTTCTTCTGTGAATTCTTCTTCGAGAACATCCAGAGCACGATACCTATAAGGGCTACCACGCCTGTCAGGACCTCAGTGCTGAACATCGAAGCGATGCCGCCTCCTGAGCCGATGCTGTTGAGCGCGAGCACCCAGCCCGTGATGGATGTGCCGAGGATCGCTCCGAGCACTACTCCGATCGCCTGCTTCACCTGCATCATGCCTGAGTTTACGAAGCCGACGACCATTACCGATGTGGCAGATGATGACTGGATGACTGCTGTAACTCCTGTACCCAGCAGGATACCTTTTATAGGATTTCCTGCAAGCTTATACAGCACCATTTCCATTTTGCTTCCTGCTACCTTCTTGAGCGAGTCTCCCATGACCGACATTCCGAAGAGGAACATCGCCACTCCGCCCAGAAGGGAGATTACATTGGTTGCATCCATTGATTTATTCCTTCCTGGTTTTTATAAAAAGAGACTTTTACCGAAAAAGACGGCAAAAGTCTCGCTACTTCGAACATATTCCGGGGCACTCTGTCCCGTACTGACGAAATATGTAACGCATCACTGCGCAAGCTACTCCCTGATAACCACAGTAACTATCACATAAAACACCTTGAAAAGTCAACACTTTATTGAGATACGAAGGCAATTCTTAGCGTGTTTTTGACGGCAGCATGCGCTCGCGGCTGTACCAGACGTTCCGCCCGTGTCAGCTGCTATGCTTCAAACTTTCCTGCAACCTTTTTGAGGAGTTCTCTTATCTCAAGATGCTGCGGGCAGACCGACTCGCACATACCGCATTCTATGCATTCCGACGCCTTTCCGCTACCCTCTCCGATGATGGCCTCGTAGGTGCTCCACGGATTGTGCTTTCCGAAAAGAACCTCGTTGTTATAGCACGAGAACATGTTAGGGATCTTTATCTCCATCGGGCAATGGTTCTCCTCAACGCAGTATCTGCACTGTGTGCAAGGAATAGCTCCGAGGGATCCGAACACAGCCGCGACCTTGTTGACAGCCTCGAGCTCCCTGTCGCTGAGCGGAGCGAAGTCTCCGTCGCAGCAGCTGAAGGTATTCAGGTTGTCCTCCATCTGCTCCAGGCTGCTCATGCCCGAAAGCACCATCTCGATGCCGTCGAATCCGGCCGCGAACCTGAGCGCGTAGCCGGCATTGCTGCAGTCCGATCCCGTCTCTGCCCTGAGTTCGTCAAATACCTTCTGAGCTTCGTCAGGCAGATTCACCAGATTGCCGCCCCTTACCGGCTCCATCACCAGAACCGGCTTGTTATGCTTGCGGCAGACCTCATATACCTTGCGGCTCTCTACGGAAACGCTCTCGTAATCGAGGTAATTGAACTGTATCTGAACTATCTCTATATCAGGATATTCGGTGAGCATGCGGTCGAGCACTTCAGCCTTGTCGTGGAATGAGAGTCCGACGTGGCGCACCTTGCCCTCAGCCTTCAGATCGAAAGCGGTCTCGTACGCGCGGCACTTCTTGAAGAACTCGAAGTTCTCCGCGTTCTGAGCATGCATCAGAAGGAAGTCGAAATACTCGACTCCGCATGTCTCGAGCTGCAGGTCGATCAGCGGCCTGATATCCTCTTCACACTTGAAGTACTCGTCAGTAAGCTTGTCTGTCAGGACGTACTCGCTGCGGTCGTGTCTCGAGGTGAGGCACTCCCTTACGGCGATCTCGCTCAGACCGTCATGATAGCCGTGGGCGGTATCAAAGTAGTTGAAGCCTCTCTCCAGGAACAGATCCACCATTTTGCAGACCTGCTCGTTGTCGATCTTATCGCCATTCATCGGCAGCCTCATCATGCCGAAAGCGAGATGCTTTTTGTTTTCACTGAATGCTCTGTTGTTCATCATTTACCCCTTTCTATTGTTTCGTCCGATATCTGTTTCGCGAGATCCCACACGCTCTTTGCGGCAGCGCTCATTTCGTTCGAGGACGATCTCAGCAGGCATATATCCCTGTACATCGAAGAGTCGGCGAAAGGTACCTTCCTGACATTGAAGCTGTCGAGTATCGGAAGGATAGGCATTATCGCCACTCCGGCTCCCGTTGAGACCGACGCCGCGATGGAGCTGTACTCGTCCGCTTCGATTATTGTATTCGGTTCAAATTCGAACCTCTTGAATTCCTTCTCAAGCTTATGATATGAAAGGGTCTCATGATTAAGCGAGATGAAGCGCTCTCCCTCTATATCCGCCAGCGTTACCGAATCCGCGTCCGCAAGGTGGTGCGTGGCAGGCACTATAAGGTAAAGCTCCTGACGGTAGACCGGTATGCAGTCGATCGACGCCATGTCGGGTCTTTCCGCGATGAGAAAATCGAGGCTCCCGTTGAGCAGCTGCTCTATAAGCTCTCCGGCCTTTCCCTGACGGAAGCGGAAAGCTGTCTGCTCATTTCCCTGATGCCTGTAGAATCTGTTGACGAAATCCGGTAGAGCCGAGAAGCTGACGCTGTAAAGGTAGCCCATGCTTATCCCTCCCGAGGACGGCACCTTCATCTCCCTCAGATGTTCGATTCCCTCGGAGATCTCAGTGAGAGCCCGCTTCGCGTACGGCAGGAATTCCTCGCCGTATTTTGTAAGGCTCACCCTTTTTCCGTCTTTCTCAAACAGAGGCACGCCAAGCTCCTGCTCGAGCTTGTTTATGGCGTAGCTCAGGCTTGGCTGCGATATATACAGAAGGCGCGACGCGCGTGTGTAGTGCAGCACCTCGGCCGTAACGCAAAAGTATCTAAGCTCCTGCAGTGTCATTTTGGTATTCTCCTTCGCAGACAAAAAGATCCGCGCTTATCTTCTGCCATCTTCCGAGCAGAAAGGCCAGTGCCAGCATGTCGGCACTTCCTCCCGGAGACAGGCCCCGGCTTATCAGTTCCCTGTCGAGAGCATACAGTTCTCCCGGCCTCTCTTCGGGCGGCATCCCTGCTATGCGGGCAGCCTCTTCCTTTACAAATCCAAGCCCTTCCATTCCTCCGCGGTGGAGCAGGTTCGTATCATCGAGAGCGGCCATCGAGTCGCACAGCGCGAGGCTTGCGGGCTCACTGCAGCCGCTTTCTCTGTAATGCGACAGCCGCTCCAGGCAGTAAAGCGCGTCAGGGAATCCTGCCGCTGCTTCGCCGGTGGCACCTCTGACGCCGTATGCCTTATAGACCGCGCCTCCGTTTGTAACAGGACCGGCAAGTACCTTGCTGAGCCTTTCCTCCGCGTCTTCACGCGCCAGCTGCGCTGCGTGCTCTGTACACGACCCGCCTTCGATGAGGCATCGCCCCATTCCGGCAAGCAGAAGGCCCATCGAATATATGAGTCCTTTATGGGTATTGACGCCGCCTGTGGCGGCAAACATTTCGCGCTCCGCTTTTATGCCGCGCTCACGCAGAGGCCCCATGCCGCAGCCCGCCATGCCGAGCAGCGCAGCGTCCTTAAAGTACGGATAAAGAGCGTCAGCGCTTTTCTCAAACAGCGGCACATCCATGTCGGCATGCGCCCCGTTGTTATTCATATCCACGAGACCTGGTTTCGGCGTTGTATACAGCTCATCGAGAAGCGAATCGCGTGCGGCCCCTGCCAGTTTTTCAGCGCAGAATACCCTGAGCAGATCATCAGTCGCCTTCTTTATTTCCGCGAGACCGTGCCTTCTGCTTCTCGCGCATTCGGCCGCGTAAGAGTCGCAGATGAGGCAGCGCCTTCCCACGGCTCTCGACAGCTTGCTGCCTCCAGGCAGCATCACATCGAAATCGAAGAGTCTGGCTGCAGGGAATGCGTCCTCAGCCTCCTCCAGCAGCGCCTTGACGCGCCTGCCCTCTTCATCGAGGAGCCAGAACGCCTCGCATCCGGTCACCTCATCTATGAGCATTTCTTCCCTGATGCGGAAGCCCTGCGACCTCAGCATTTCCACGCCTGTGTCAAAGAGCATACGTATCATTGGAGTGCGTTTTGTTTCGCCCGCTATGTTCATGGTAAGGCAGACGAGGCAGCTGTCCGCTCCCGCGCCTTCCAGCATCCTCCTCTGTATGCCGGCCCGCCTTTCGCGTGCCGCGAGCATCTTTTCAAGATCTGCGCTGTATGATTTCATAGCTGCTTTCAGGCACCATCTCTCTGACCGCTTCAAGGCTGCCTGCCTCGATGAGGCTTCTCACCCTGCCTGCGCTTATGCCCGACAGGCGCGGTATCTCTTCAAAGCTTATCCCGTTCGCCGGGAGCAGCTCCTTCATCCTTTCGTTATACGCGCGGGTCACAGGTGAAAACGGCTCCTCCCCGGCAAAGCGCCTGCTGATATTCAGGGCCGGAGCTATCCGTTTGCAGAAAAGCTCTATGTCGAGATCGGACTTTACCAGATCCGCCCGGGATTCATCGCGTATGAAGTACGCCGGGAATGTGGCCCGTGATACCAGGTAAAGATCGCTTTCAAAAACATGGCAGCCGGCTATGTCAGCCGTCCCCCTTCGTATCATCTCAAGGCGTTCCTCAGGGCTGAACATCGAGCCCTTCTCCGAGACCGCGAAAACATAAAGCGCATCACAGCGCGAAGCGGCGTACTCTATAAGATGCCTGTGCCCGAGCGTGAACGGATCGCAGTTGCACACAACGGCTCCGCACACACCGTCATACTTAGGTATGGACTCCAGGAATCTTTCAAGTCCGTCCCTTCTGTTCTCGAGCAGCACGGCATCCTTTATCTCTATGAGCGTATGGAAGCCCATCGATCTGAACATCGACAGGTTCTCGGGCTTGGTACACAGGAAAAGCCTGTGCACGCCCCGCGCGGCCGCCTCGCTTATAAGCGCAGAAAGGACTGAAGCCATAAGCCCCAGTCCTTCAAATTCCGGATCAACAGCCAGCTGCTTTATCGTATGTCCCGCAAGAGCGCCGCAGGCTGCCATGCGGCTGCCGCCCTCCGTCATGAGCGCGACAACATCCGCATCGCCCTCATCGCGAAGGCCGCAAAGCTCCAGCAGCTTCTTATATTCTTTATTCTGCCTCTCCGGCAGCGGCGTCTGACATATCGAAATATCCATGTGCACTTGCTGACTTCCGTACCGCGGCCCAGTTACTTAAGCTTTGCTTCCAGACGCTCGCGGATAGCCGCGATGAAGTCCTTTGTAAGGACTGCCTTTGCCTCCATGCCGTCGACAAGGCCTACAAGATCCTTTGTCATGATGCCGTCGTTGAGCGTTTCGATGCACGCTTCCTCGAGCTTGTCGCCGAAGGCCTGAAGATCTTCAAGTCCGTCCATCTCGCCGCGCTTTCTGAGAGCGCCGCTCCATGCGAAGATAGTAGCCATAGGGTTGGTCGATGTCTCTTCGCCGTTGAGATATTTATAGTAGTGACGCGTTACCGTGCCGTGAGCGGCCTCATACTCGAATTTGCCGTCCGGGCTGCACAGCACTGATGTCATCATTGCGAGCGAGCCGAAAGCTGTGGATACCATGTCGCTCATCACATCGCCGTCGTAGTTCTTGAGAGCCCAGATGAAGCCTCCTTCGCTGCGGATGACGCGCGCGATGGCGTCGTCTATCAGAGTATAGAAGTATGTGAGTCCGAGCTCTTCGAACTGCTCCTTATAGCACTCGTCGTAGAGCTTCTGGAACACATTGCGGAAGTGCATGTCGTACTTCTTGGAGATGGTGTCCTTGGCGGAGAACCAGAGATCCTGTTTCGTTTCTATCGCGTATTTGAAGCACGAGTGAGCAAACGACTCGATGGAGGAGTCCTTGTTGTAGATGCTCTGCAGAATGCCCGGGCATTCGAAATCGTAAACGGTCTCGCGGTACTCCGTGCCGTTCTCGCCTGTAAATACCAGCTCGGCCTTTCCCTTCTCAGGCACGCGGTACTCAGTGCCCCTGTAGAGGTCGCCGTACGCGTGACGGGCTACGGTTATAGGCTTCTTCCAGTTGCGCACCACTGGCTTGATGCCGTCGATGGTGATAGGTGCGCGGAATACAGTTCCGTCGAGGATCGCCCTGATGGTGCCGTTAGGGCTCTTCCACATCTCGTGCAGATTGTATTCAGTCATGCGCTGGGCATTCGGTGTGATGGTGGCGCACTTTACGCCTACACCGTATTTCTTTATAGCTTCTCCGGCGTCTTTTGTGATCTGGTCGCCGGTCTCGTCACGGACAGGAAGTCCGAGGTCGTAGTACTCCGTTTTGAGATCTACGAAAGGCAGGATGAGCTCATCCTTGATCATCTGCCAGAGTATCCTTGTCATTTCGTCGCCATCCATCTCAACGAGCGGCGTAGTCATTCTGATCTTTTCCATCAATATCTCCTTTATATCTCTTTGATCTGTCTTACGACATCCATGATAGTCCCGTCACGGGCTTCGATGATGCCCACTATCCTGTCTTCGAATTCCACTTTGTCCGGTGCGCCGACTATCGAGTACGCGATGTCGCGGAGCTCCTCTATGGTCTTCAGCGGCACGCAGTCTGCCTCCTTCAGGGCCTGCAGTATGTCTGGCCTTGCAGGGTTTACAGCTACTCCGTAGTCAGTTACCACTACGTCGATGCTCTCGCCCGGAGTGGTGACTGTTGTGACCTCGGTGCAGATCGCCGGGATCCTTCCCTGGAGCAGCGGGCAAATGACGATAGCGCACTTGGCGCCCTGCGCAGTGTCCGGATGCCCGCCCTGAGCTCCGGTGATCATGCCGTCCGATCCGACTACTACATTGCAGTTGAAGTTCACGTCCACCTCGAGTGACGCGAGAACCACGTAGTCGAGTTTGTTTACGACGGCGCCCTTGTTGAGAGGATTCGCGTAAACAGCCGCCGGTATCCTGTGGTGATTTACATTCTTGAGGCTGCGCACCGCGTCGAGGTCGAAGTCCTGTACGTCGAGCATAACGTCAGCCATTCCGTCTTCGAGGAGCTTGCACATTGCCTTGGTGAGGCCTCCCACACCGAAGCCCATGCGTATGTTGCGCTCTCTCATGATGTCAGCGAGGTACTGAGTAGAAGCGATCGACGCTCCTCCGACACCCGTCTGGTAAGAGAAGCCGTCCTTGAACCACGGAGTGTTCACCACTACATCGGTGCAGTACTGCGCCATGAGCAGCTTTCTCTGATCGGTCGTCGGCTTTGCCGCGCCGGTCGCGATCTTTGACGGTATGCCTATCTCGTCAACTACGCACACGTAGTCGACCTTTGTCTGTGAGATATGCGCCGGGAAGTTCGGGTAAGGTACGAGGCAGTCAGTGATCGCCACGCAGTGGTCAGCGTGGTTTCCGTCGACTATCGCGTAGCTGAGCACGCCGCAGTCTGCCTTTCCGCCTATGCCTCTGAGGTTTCCGTAATCGTCAGCTGTCGGCGCTCCGATGAAGGCGATGTCGATGTGGCTCTCACCGGTAGCTATCGATCTTACGCGCCCTCCGTGCGAACGCATTATGGCCAGGCCTTTCAGCTTGCCCGTGGAGATTGCCTCCCCGATGCCCCCTCTTACTCCCGAAGATTCGATGTTGGTGATGGTGCCGTCTTCTATCATCGGCACGAGTGCGCTGTGCGCCTTGCCGAGCGAGGACGCGCATATCCTTATGTCCTTGAGACCCATCTCGTGGATCTCTTTCATTACCATGTTCACTATCAGGTCACCTTCGCGGAAGTGATGGTGGAACGAGACAGTCATGCCGTCGTGCGCCTCGCACTTCTCGAGCGCTTCCCTGATATTCGCAACAAGTTTGGATTTCTGATTGTTCATTACCGGACGAATGGTCGGTCCGTGAAGCTCGACCGGCTTGTCGTCGCGGTAGAAATTGCCCTGAAACGGCTCCTTCCCGGTAAGCTCGAGTATTTCGTCCGGGATTTCTCTTCCTACTGCGTTTATCATCCTACAGATCCCCCTTATATACGCCTGATGCCTTGGCCAGAGCTATCGTTCTCTTTGCTCCGTCGTAGAACGCGATGTCTATCATTTTGCCGTCTACGGTGAATACGCCTATGCCCTGGGCCTTCTTGGTGTCGATCTCCCTTATGACCTTTTCGGCGAAAATGACGTCTTTCTCCTTCGGCGTGTATATCTCATGCACAACAGGTATCTGCCGCGGATTTACTATGGACTTGCCGTCGAAACCCATGGCGTGGATGATCTCTGTTTCCCTTCTGAAGCCTTCCATGTCGTCGAGATTGGTCCATACGGTGTCGAAGCACTGCACCTTTGCCGCCCTGGCGGCTATCACCATGTGCTGCCTGGCTCCCATGAACTCAACTCCCGTTCCCGAGATAGGCACCTGCAGATCCTTCGAGAAATCTCCTCCCGAAAGGGCTATGCCGAAAAGCCTCTCCGATGAATCACAGATGCTCATCGCGTTTATGACGCCTCTTGCGGATTCGATGGCCGCCATTATGAGCACGCTGCCCTCAGGCCTTCCGAATTCCCTTTCGGCCTCGGCGATGGCATACTCTACAGTGCGCACATCATCGGCCTTCTCTGTCTTCGGGATGCGGATGGAGTCGCAGCCTCCCGCGACCGCGCATCTGACGTCCTCACGCCAGAGGTTCGTATCGAGTCCGTTTATGCGCACCACTCTCTCAACGCCCCTGTAGTCTATCTCCTGAAGCGCGTGGTAGAGAGAGTATCTCGCCGCGTCCTTCTCTCTCTCAGCTACGGCGTCTTCAAGGTCGAGCATGATCGAATCCGGTTTGTAAACATACGGATCCTTGATGAGGCTCGGTTTCTGACAGTTCAGAAACATCATGGTGCGGCGCAGGCGGTATTTATCAGGATTGTTCATCGTATCATACCTCCCCAGTTGACTCTTCCCTCATGTCCGGCGGCGCGCATCACCGCGCATTCCACCCTTGCCTTGATGGTGCAGTCGAGGGCTCCTTTATCGACGATGCTGACTCTGGCTTTTTTTACATCGAGCCTCTTCAGCGTCTCATTGGCCACCTTTCTTATCTGGCGTCCGTACTGCCTGATCACAGTGCTCTCAAGCTCGAGTTCCAGTCCTTTTTCGGCCGGCTCTATAGTGACCATGCAGTCGCTGCTCTCAAGAGTTCCCGCGACAGCGGTTTTTTTGATCTCCATGCTTCTCCTCCCGCTTAGTCTCTATCTGTTCTGCGCAGCGTAGTAATTCATGAGGCATCCTTCGAGGATTATCTCTTTTTCATCATCGGTGAGCCCCTTCACGTAGAGAGTCAGGTCGCTGACCGATCCGTCCCTGCGGACAGCTTTTGCAGGGATCTCTTCCTGTCCGCTTTCCACAGCGGCGCGGATGCCCGGAACAAATACGAAGTCGCCGTCCTCATAAGGGAATTCGTCTCCCTCAGCGAGCGTGAACGGCAGTATGCCCCAGTTGATGCAGTTGCTGCGGTAGCGCTTTGTGGCGTATTCGTAGCAGATGTTGGCGAATCCGCCGAGCACCTTCTGGCACGAAGCAGCCTGCTCACGCGCAGAACCGTCGCCCGGCTTGTTGGCGAATACGCAGGATCCGAACTGAGTGTTCTTCAGCAGCTCATCGGCATTGCCCACAGCGCTGAGGACGCTGACCAGCTTTTCAGGCTTTTCTCCTGCGCGGCGGGCTGCCTCATCAGCGGCCACGGCCTTTGATCTGCCGACGTACTCAGGAACGCGGCGCGAAAGCGCGAATTCCGAGAGCCTCAGCGGATTGCTCCTGTAGGAGCTTGTCTCACCTGAAGGGATAAGCTCGTCGGTCGTTGTGACCGGATCCCTTATAACAGCCGCAAGCTCGAGCAGCAGGTTGTCAGCGAGCTCGTACATCTTCGGCCAGTCGGTGATGTTAGGTCCGAGTATGAGCTCTGTGTCCGGCTCGGCCTTGCCGAATCCGTAGTAGCAGCGTTTTTTGTACACTTCGTTATCGAAGGTGTAAGGGACATGCTCTGTCTCATAATCTATGTCAGTAGCCGCGGTTATGTATCCGCCATTGAGAGCGGTAGCAGCGATCGATCTCGAATCCATGAGAGCGACGGCGCTGATCTGCCCCTCGCCCGGCTTGGAGCCTTCGCGGTTAGGGAAGTTCCTCGTAGTGTGGCGCAGCGAGAGTCCGTTGTTGGCCGGCACATCTCCGGCTCCGAAGCACGGCCCGCAGAACGACGGCTTTATGACAGCTCCCGCCTCGAGCAGGGCTTCTGTCTTGCCGGCGCGGGTCAGGGCCAGGCTGGTCGGGACGCTCGTAGGATATACCGACAGTGAGAAGTATCCGTTTCCGGTGCTTCCGCCTTTAAGGATGTCGGCAGCCTCGACTATATTGTCGAAAATGCCGCCCGAGCATCCGGCGATGATGCCCTGATTTGCGAGCACGCCCTTATCGCTTACCTTCGACCTGAGATCGAGGTGAGCCTTAGGGAACTTCTTTGCCGCTTCAGCCTCAACGCCTGCAAGTATCTCATCAGCGTTTTCTATGAACTCGTGTATCGTGTACGCGTTTGAAGGGTGGAAAGGAAGCGCAATCATGGATTCCATCTTATCGAGTTCGATGGTTATGACCGCGTCGTAGTAAGCGCCTTCCTGCGGCTCCAGCTTTCTGTAGCACTCAGGGCGCTTGTGGATCTCATAGTATTTCTTTATCTCATCATCAGTAGCCCAGATAGACGAGAGGCATGTGGTCTCTGTCGTCATTACGTCTATGCCGCTTCTGAAATCGTAAGGCAGGTATTCGAGTCCCGGTCCGGCAAACTCGAGCACCTTGTTCTTCACCAGGCCCTGCCCGAAGGTCTCCTTTACGAGAGCGATGGCCACGTCGTGAGGGCCGATTCCCTTCTTAGGCTTGCCTGTCACATAGCAGAGGACCACCTCCGGAGGCGTGATGTCCCATGTATTCTTCAGGAGCTGCTTTACGAGCTCCGGTCCGCCCTCGCCTACTCCCATGGTGCCGAGAGCGCCGTAGCGCGTGTGGCTGTCCGATCCGAGTATCATGTTGCCACAGGCAGCCAGCTCCTCTCTCGCGTATGAGTGGATCACGCTCTGGTTCGCAGGCACATAGATGCCGCCGTACTTTTTAGCGGCCGAAAGGCCGAATACGTGGTCGTCCTCATTGATGGTGCCTCCGACAGCGCAAAGGCTGTTGTGGCAGTTCGTCATGGCATAAGGGATAGGGAACTCTTTGAGACCGCTTGCCCTGGCAGTCTGTATGATGCCGACGTATGTGATATCGTGCGACACCAGCGCGTCGAAGCTTATATGAAATATTCCGTCATCGCTCTCCGCGCGGTGCGCGTTCAGTATCTGATACGCGATAGTGCCGTTTCTTCCGGCTCCTTTATCGGCATCCTCTGCCGCCTTCTGCGGAGCGCCGCCGCGCCATTCAGTACCCTGCTGATAATATTTGATCATTGATTCCTTCCTTTCCCTGAAACAATACTGTTTTCAATGGTTTTCAAATGCGGGATCCTTCATCTCCTGATTCTGATTATAGGATCGCGGCAATATCAATTCCAATACAATTTAACCAAAAAATGATAGAGGCTGTCTATCATTTTCGCATTCTGTTTGCTCAGAAAATAATCCTTTTTTTCAGCTGCAAACAGGCTCCTTTTTTATTGACATCGTATACTAAACCGTTATACTGATTGTATACAATGATTACAATCGTATGGAAAACCCGAGGTGAATGATGGATATTATCAACGGAGAAAAATCGAGCCAGCCTCTTTCGGCCGGACTGTACTCAGAGATACAGAAGGATATTCTTTCAGGCGTGATCCCTGACGGAAGCAAGCTTACCGAGCAGGTAGTCTGCAAGAGATACAACGTGAGCCGCACACCTGTAAGAGAAGCCTTCAGGCAGCTCGAAGCTGACGGGCTTATTGAAAACATACCTAACCGCGGAGCCTTCGTCACAGGTCTCTCCAAACGCGATATATCGGATCTGTTCGATCTGAGGATACTCTTTGAGGTGCAGGCCGTAGAATGGGCCATAAAGCGCATGAGCAGCGAAGAACTCGATAGTCTGGCTGAGAGCCTGGAATTCATGGAGTTCTACACATTAAGGAAAGATGTTGATAAAGTGCTGTCCTTTAATACCCAGTTCCATAACATAATCTACGCGGGCACAAGAAACCGCATGATACAGAAGACTCTGTCGATCTACCATACATATCTGAAATACTCCGCTCCGCATAAGACATATACGGAAGAAAGCCTCAAGTCAATACTCGAAGAGCACAAGGCTATCTACGAAGCCTTTGAGACAAGGAATCCTGCCGCGGGCCGCAAGGCGATGGAATACCATATGGAGCAGTCCAAGCTCCGCCGCATGGCTCAGTATTTCTGAATCATCAGACAGTCTCAGGAATGCAGTGCATGTGAGTCTGTCCCAGCACGCAGAAGCCCTCTGCGTGCGCGCATAAATTACGCAGACCGAAATCTGCCGATCGCAGCTTCAGATACATCTGAAGCTGTTTTGTTTCGGGCTCTCCCGGCGGGTACTGGCTGGTATGGCAGCCAAAAAGCGCCTCGTTCTGCAGGGCAAACATTTCTTTTGAAACTTTTACATACCGGTTGGTCCTTGCCGTCATGTAGAACGCTATCCCTTTCACATCCGCCTGCTGAGATCCCATGCCTTCCGCTATTCCCGGATACGGAGACATATAAGCGACATGCGCTGCGGCCCGGCCCGCGTTCAGATGGTCTATATGACATTCGCGCCCGGTATACGGATCAGGAGCGAATATAAGCTCCGGTCCGAATTCACCCACAGCTGAGGCGATACCCCTTTTCATGTCCTCATAGTCGTAAAAACCGCCGTCGCACAGATCGAGAAAGCGCACATCCTTCACGCCGAGGCGTTCGGCCGATGCCAGCGTCTCCTGCTTTCTGAGCGCGGCAAGCTCGTCCCCTTTTATGCCGCCGGAATGGCCGTCACCGTATCTTCCGTCGGTAAGTATAAGGAAGCAGATGCTCTTCCCCGATGCCGCAAGCTTAGCGGCTGTTGCGCCGCAGCCTATCTCAATATCATCCGGATGCGGACCTATGAACATATAACTTGAAAATGACTCTACCGCAGGCGCGGGCGCCGCGATCTTCAACGCCAGTTTTGTCAGACCCATATACTGCTCCTCTGATCGATCTCTAACATATTTCTCTTTCCGCAATTATTATATCCCGAACATAGCTATTTTCGTGTTTTTTGTTGTGAAATATAGTATTATCAAAGGAAATCTGTTGATATTTCCAAATTTTACAGGTATTGAAAGGGCAAAGAGACAAAGATGAATCTTGTATTTATATCACCTAACTTTCCGGACAACTTCCGGAACTTCTGCGACAGACTGCACCGGAACGGGGTCAACGTTCTCGGCATCGGGGATGCTCCCTATGATTCCCTGCATGACGATCTTAAGAACTCGCTGACCGAGTACTATAAAGTGGACAACATGGAGGACTACGGCCAGGTATACCGCGCCGTGGCATATTTCGCTTTCAGACACGGCCGCATCGACTGGATAGAGTCCAACAATGAGCACTGGCTTGAGCTCGACGCTGAGCTGCGCCGGGATTTCAATGTAGGCACGGGCGTACATCCTGATGAGCTTGCCCTCTGGAAGAGCAAGGCAGCAATGAAGCCTGTCTACAAGGCCGCAGGCATACCTTCAGCCCGCCAGCACCGCGTGTCCGACGTCGAAGCCGCGAAAGCCTTCATCGAAGAGATAGGCGGTTATCCGGTATTCGCGAAGCCGACCGTGGGAGTCGGAGCCAGCGAGACTTTCAAAATAGACAATGAGGACGATCTCCTCGCCTTCTTTGAAGCCGTGCAGGGCATGGACTATGTGATGGAGGAGTTCATCGTTGGAGATATCTACACTTATGACGCGATATGCGACAAGAACGGGGACCCTCTTTTCGAGTCCTCACTCAGATGCGTAAACATTGCCGACAGCGTCAATAACGGCACGGAGTGCGTCATCTTCGTGATGCCTGACATGCCGGCTCAGCTCCGCGATTACGGACGCAGGGCGCTCAAGGCATTCAATGTAAAGAGCCGTTTTGTGCATTTTGAGTTCTTCAGACTGACTGAGGCCCGCAAGGGACTCGCTGAAGCCGGGGAATTCGCCGGGCTCGAGGTAAACATGAGGCCTGCAGGCGGATTCATCCCTGATATGATGAACTTCTCGCATTCAACGGATGTATATCAGATATGGGCCGACATGATAAGCTTCGGTCAGAAAAGAAAAGCTCAGGACGGCGCTGACCGCTGGTGCACCTACGTCGGCACCAAGGATACATTCAGCCACGTTCACTCTCATGAAGAGATAATGGAGCGCTACGGCGACAGAATGACGATGTGCCGCCGCGTGCCTGATGTCTTCTCCGAAGCCATGGGCAATCAGCTGTACATGGCTCTTCTCGATACAGAAGACGAGGTTCGGGAGTACGTCAGATTCATCCTGGATGAGCAGGCAGAGTCTGTTATCCCGGGATTATACAGATAGTCAAAAAAGCATGACCCGCGCGGATGCGCGGGTCATGTTTATTATAAAATCATTTGTCTGCAAAACCGGCCCTATTCCTTTGCTGCCGCCTTAAGAGCCGCAAGGACATCTTCGATGTTGTCCATTGCCATTACCTTATCCGCAAGAGCATCGGCCTCGGCCTTAGTCCACTTGGAGATGATGCAGCGGGCAGTGAGAACGAGCACAGGGTTAACGCTGTACTCATCGAGTCCGAACGACATGAGCAGCGGGATCATCAGAGGATCTGCCGCGGCCTCGCCGCACATTCCGACAGGTATGCCTGCTTCCTTTCCGGCCCTGATGATCTGTCTGATGGAGCGTAGCACGGCCGGCTGGAACGCTGAGTAGAGGTATGCTACCTTAGCGTTTCCCCTGTCTACAGCCATGGTGTATCCTGTAAGGTCGTTTGTGCCGATCGAGAAGAAGTCTGCCTCCTTTGCGAGAAGATCAGCGATCACGGATGCCGCCGCTGTCTCTACCATGCATCCGACCTCTATGCTTTCGTCAAACGCGATGCCCTCAGCTCTGAGCTCGTCCTTGATCTCCGCAACGAGCTTCTTTACGCGTCTTACCTCGTCTACTGTTGTGACGAGAGGCACCATGATCTTGGCCTTTCCGAAAGCGCTTGCCCTTGTTATGGCGCGGAGCTGCACCCTGTACATATCCTCATGAGCGAGGCAGTATCTGACAGCTCTGAATCCGAGGAACGGGTTCTCCTCTTTCTCAAAGTCCATGTACGGGATGTCCTTGTCGCCGCCGATATCGAGCGTACGGATGATGACAGTCCTTCCTTCCATCGTCTCAAGGGCTTCCTTATATGCTTCAAACTGCTCCTCTTCGGTAGGCAGATGCGTGTTGTCCATGAACAGGAATTCCGAGCGGAACAGGCCTACGCCCTCTCCGTCGCACTCCATGGCCTTCTTCGCATCCTTAGGCGTACCGATGTTGCAGTAGATCTCGAGTTTATCTCCATCGGCGGTAAGAGTCTCCTTGCCGATGAACTTCTTCAGTTCTTCCTTCTTCTTTATGAAGTTTTCACGCTTGATGATGTACTGCGAAAGCACATCTCCTTCCGGGTTGATGAATACGTCACCGGCTGTACCGTCTACGATAGCCGTATCCTTGTCTTCAACCAAATCAACGATTCCCGGCACTGAAAGTACTGCAGGGATCTCAAGAGCTCTTGCAAGGATGGCTGAGTGGGATGTAGGGCCTCCGATCTCAGTGATGATGCCGGCAACATTCTCCTTGACTATCTGGGATGTCATCGACGGTGTGAGGTCTTTGCATACGAGTACTGTTCCCGGAGCGACCTTGCCGATCTCTATGTCCCTGATGCCGAGCAGCTTCTTGAGGATGCTTACCTTTACATCAGCGATATCCGATGCTCTCTGGCGCATCATCTCATCATCCATTGTCGAGAAAATGCCGTAGAACATATCGCAGACACCGGTAAGAGCAGCCTCAGCGCACTGTCCGGCTTCTATCATGTTGAACATCTCTCCCGACATCGACGGATCCGAGATCATGACTGCGTGTCCGAGAAGTATTTCCGACTCCTTAGGACCGATGTTCTTTTTGACATCCTCTGCCATTGCGTATGTTTCTTCCACAAAATCGTCGATGGCTTTCTGAAAACGAGCCTTTTCAGCGGCAATATCAGAGACCATTTTTGTTTCGAAAGAAAGATCCTGCTCAACTATGCGGCAGATGCTGCCGATGCCGATTCCGCGTGATGCTGCAATTCCTTTATACATTTTCTGATCCTCCATTAATAAATTGCTCCCCTGCAAAAAAATGCAGGGGAGCAGAGAAGTATACTTTTATATCAGTCTCCCATTCCCGAATCGATGAAAGCCGAGAGAGCAGCGAGAGCTTCCTCTTCATCCGGACCGTCACAGACGAGCTCGATCTCCGAGCCCTTCTTGATGAGCGCGGTCATCAGAAGCATAACGCTCTTGCAGTTGAAGTCCTTACCATTGTACTTAACTGTAATGTTGCTCTGATATTTAGCTGCCATCTGAGAAAGAAGGCTTGCCGGACGCATGTGTAATCCCAGTTCATTATTGATCGTGAATTCCTTTGATACCATTTTGTTTCTCCTTGATTACTATAATCATCTGTTTACAACGGCTCCCCGCAGATCAATTTTACAACATCTGCAGGTGTATCGGCAAGATGTGCTGCTCCTGAACGGATCAGCTCCTGCCTTTCGCCGTACCCATAGAGAACACCAATAGATTGGATGCCTGCTTCGGCGGCGCCTGTCATGTCAAACATGCGGTCGCCCACCATAACAGCCTGTTCCTTCTGAAAATGATCTTTTCCGGTCGTTGCCAGAAAACTAAGTGCTTCCTTAAGCAGTGAGCCTTTATCGGTCTTCTTTTGTCCTCGAGCCGGCCCTATGACTGCCTGAAAATACTGGTTTATTCCTGTGTGGTTCAAAACTGTCTCAGCCATATCCCGGGGCTTGGCTGTCACAACAAGAAGTATTCTGCCTGCATTCCGAAGCGATTCGAGCATCTGCACCACGCCTTCGTAAAGTGAGACATTGTATATCCCTTCCTTTTCATAGGCTTCGGTAAAAAACGCACATGCCCGGTCCGCTTCTTCCGCACTCATATTGTAGAATTTCTGAAAAGACTCCCACAGTACCGGACCGATCATTCTTCTCATGTCCTTACGATCCCCCGGATCGACCCCTGACTTCTCCAACGCATAGGTTATCGAGTCGTAAAGCCCTTCTTCAGACTTTGTAAGGGTCCCGTCCAGGTCAAAAATGATGTACTGGTAAAGCGCCTCCATTCTTCTCTTCCTTTTACATTCCGGTCCTGATCAGTGGATCAGGCCGTCCTTATTAATACATTCCGACGCTGAACGCGAATGCGATAAGAACTGCCAGAGGGCCAGTGACCATACGCGAGAACAGAACTGCCGGTACGCCGTACTCGATAGTTTCTGGCTCAGCCTCTCCGAGGGAAAGACCAACCGGTACGAAGTCTCCGCCGACCTGACCGTCAATAGCGAACAGAGCAGGGAGTGCATATCTTGCAGGGATAGCTCCTACTGCGAACTGTGCTCCAAGCAGTGTACCTACGATCTGAGCGATTACAGCTCCAGGTCCGAGGATAGGTGAAAGGAACGGCAGTGAGCAGATGAAGCAGATTACCAGCATTCCCGGAAGTGATCCGGCAAGTGGAGCGATCGTGTTAGCGATAACGTTACCAAGTCCGCTTGCGCTGATGATACCAAGAATGGTTGATGTAAATGCCATGAACGGCAGGATGTTCTTGATGACCATGTCGATCGTGTCACGGCCGGCCTGGAAGAACTTGCTTACTACAGCGCCTACTCCCTTACCAAGGCGAACTACGAATCCCTGCTTCTTTCCTTCGTTTGCAGCAGCGATCTCAGCCTTAGCCTCGTCTTTTGTCTTAGGGCCCTTGTCTGCTGCAGCAGCTGCAGCTGCAGCTGCAGGAGCAGCAGCAACTTCAGGTGCATCGCCCAGTACTTCGATATCTTTTTCCTTTACGCCTGAAACGTAGATCTCAGGTGTGATGAACTGTGCAAGAGGGCCTGTTGCGCCTGAAGGCATCAGGTTTACTGTGAAGATACCCTTCTTAGGATATACTCCGCATCTTGCTGTTCCGCCGCAGTCTACTACTGCAACCATTACCTGGTCGTCAGGAAGAGTTGTCTTCCATCCGTCAACAGCTTCGCCGCCTGTGAGCTCTGCGATCTTTGCAGCTACAGGGTGGATTCCGCCGCCTGTTACGCTAAGAACTGTGTAGCAGTTTTCAGTTGGTGTAATTGTGAGAGGGCCGCCCCAGCCGCCATCTCCGGCATTGATCTTAATTGTCTTAAACATTTTCTTACCTCCTCCTCGCTACTTGTTCTTAATCATGTTTACGTAGATCCTCTCAGTGAGAAGGCCTCTGATAAGGATTACGATAAGACCTACTATGAAGTAACGAACAGCAAGTCCGCCAGTGCTGAGTCCAGCCTGCTGAAGTCCCTGTGCAATACCGAGCCAGACAAAGAGTTCGCCTGCGTTTGCGTGTGGGAACAGTCCTGTGATCGGGTGTACGAAGCTTACTGCTGCATCGTAGTAAGCTGGTTTGTACTTCTCGTCGCAGAAACGTCCGAATGTGTAGCACATCGGGTTTCCAAGGAAGAAGACTGCCATCAAAGGAAGCAACGTATACCTGAGGACGGCATACTTTGTAATCTTCTTAGCAAAGTTTTCAACTTTCTCAACACCTACCAGCTTGATTATGGAGTTGACCGCGGTCATAAGGCAGACGAGTGTAGGAATGATTCCTGTTACCCATCCCATGAAGGTCTCTCCGCCGGCACTGAACAGTGACATAAAGCCTTCTGCCAGTTTTGCAACAAATTCCATAAAGTTCCTCCATTCATTTGTTAACCATATCTTCACTGCAATCAGTGAAGATGCCACTTATATATATGACACACCGGTACAGGCATATGCCCCGGTCGCCGCACCGGTGACTCATATCAGAATCGTATTATCTGAGTCTTCTTCCTTTTTTGCCTCTTCTTGTTTCCATGTAAGCTTCCTGCTCTCTGGTCAGATCCCTGTCAGTCAGTCTGACTTCGAGAGCTTCAAGGGCGCGTATGTATCCCTGCCAGCGCTTCCATTCCTTTTTATCCAGGCCTTCCGTCTTTTCAAGAAGGTCGAATACGCTGCTGCCGACCAGCGGCTCTCCCATAAAGGTATCTACAGCATGGAAGCGTGACAGAACGCCTGATCCATCAAGAGCCTCCGCCCCGGTGATTATGCCGTCATTGTCACAGGCTATGATCGCAATGTGTCCGTCAAAGAATCTGCCCCGCTTCTGTCCCATGCCGACATTCCCCAGCTGGTGCACCCTGCGGACTGCTTTTCTGTAGTCCTGTATCTGCAGGTATCCTCCGATGGACTGCAGAATTATCAGGCCCAGTACTATAAGGAGAAAAATGGAAACGCCGCTAAGCTTCATTAATGACAACTCCTTCTCTATGCTATCTTAGTAGTTAGTATTCTATCCCCTGCTTGTCAATATATCAAGAACTTTGTTCTGAGCATCTGCCTAAATTAATGTATCTTTAGCAAAGTTTTGCACTTTTTGCTTCTATGATAAGATTGACACAAATTTATCTATACATTTGCTTCAATCGTTGGCTCTTATGCATTTGATTCTGACTTTTCCCCAAATTTAGGCGTTTTCCTTTCCTATATAGGATTTATTGTTTTACAAAATTTACGCATTTGTTCTTGACAAATGCTTAAATATGGAATATCATCAAGCTGTAAAATAGAACATCTGCAAACGCACTTATATAATTAGGAGGAGAAGATCCATGGTAAAAGCAGAACGTCCATTCCTGATCGTCAATCCAAAATCTTATCTCTATGGTCAGAAGAGCCTTGAGCTCGCTATGGCAGCCGACAAGACAGCTGCCGAGACAGGACTCCAGATCTATTTCACATGTCCTTACGCAGATATAAGGCTGATCAAAGAGAACACCAGCCACGTTATCGTCTGCGCTCAGTCCCTCGATCCTCTGACACCGGGACGCGGCATGGGTCATGTGCTTCCTGAGTCCCTCAAGGAAGCCGGCGCTGACGCTGTTTTCCTCAATCATGCTGAGAATCCTAAGACTGTAGCTGACCTGAACGCATGCATCAAGCGCGCCAAGGAGCTCGGGATGATCACAGTAGTATGCGCTGACAGCACAAAGGAAGCTGCCGCAGTCGCATGTCTGGATGCAGACATCGTTCTGGCTGAGCCTACAGATCTCATCGGAACAGGCAAGGTCGCAGATGACTCATACGTAACGGAAACTGTAGATGCACTCCACAAGGTAAATCCGGACGTGCTGGTCATGATCGCCTCCGGCGTTTCCACAGCTGATGACTGCTACAATGTAGTAAGACTCGGCGCTGACGGCACAGGCGCTACATCGGGCATCCTGAAAGCTCCATCTCCTGCAGTAAGAGTACAGGAAATGGCAGAAGCTATCGTCAAAGCTTATAAAGAAAGAGAAGGAAAGTAATAATGAAGATTTACAAAGAGCAGATCAACCTTAAGTCGCACGGCGGCACTCCTACTTTTATCAACATCACTCCTGAGGTAAAGCAGGCGATCGAAAACAGCGGCATCGAGAGCGGTATCGTTACCATCATCTCCCCGCACACTACATGCTCCGTATTCTTCGAGGAGTTTGTACACGACCTTACAGAGGACGGCACTGAATTCCTCCAGGTAGACCTCAACGCAGCTCTGAGCAAGATCATTCCGGATCAGACAGAGATCCCTCCTGCAGGCCAGTACATGTATCCAGGTCCTGAACACTATGCAGACGTTGCTTCGTGGCCTGATGCTGAAGCTTATCTGCCGGGCGGCGACAAGACAGCCCTTCTCAACTGCGATGCTCACATGAAGGCTACCCTTCTCGGCAACAGCGCAACTCTCGAGGTTGAAGGCGGAAAGCTCGCAGTCGGCACAACAGGCTATGTATATTTCGTAGACTTCGACAGAACAAGAGAACGCTCCAGAAGATGCAGAGTCGTCGTAATGGGTGAGTAATCAAGGACAAGGAGGAAATAGAAATGCTTGTAAATTCTAAGGTTTTATTCGAGAAGGCACAGAAAGGCCACTACGCGGTCCCATCCGCTAACGTTCTCGACATGGAGAGCATCAAGAACCACATCCAGCTGGCAGAGAAGCTCGGACTTCCTCTGATCGTAGGAATCGCTGAGAGCCACCTCGGAAACAACATCAGCCTCGAAGACGCAGCACTGGTAGGCAGAAAGTATGCCGCTGAGGCCAGCGTACCTGTAGTTATCCACCTCGACCACGGTGAAAGCTACGAGACATGCAAGAAGGCTATCGACCTCGGATTCACATCCGTCATGATCGACGCTTCCATGAAGAGCTTCGACGAGAACGTTGAGACAACACGCAAGGTAGTTGAGTACGCTCACGCCCGCGGAGTTACTGTTGAGGCTGAGATCGGCCACGTAGCCAGCAACTTCGACGAGAACGATACAGAGACTCTCTACACAACAGCTGCTGAGGCTTCCGAATTCGCTGAGAAGTCAGGCTGCGATTCGCTGGCTATCTCGATCGGCACAGCTCACGGTGTATATAAGGCAAAGGCTATCCCGGAGATCAGCTTTGAGTCCCTCGCTTCGATCCGTCAGGCAACCAATGTTCCTCTCGTTCTTCACGGCGGCTCCGGCTCCGGAGATGACAATCTCAGCCGCTGCGCAAAAGAGGGTATCTGCAAGGTCAACATCTACACAGACCTCTACCTCGCAGCCATGAAGTCGCTCGAAGAAGAAGACCACTCCAGCTACTTCAAAGTAAGAGACGCCCTTCAGAAGGGAATGAACGACTGCCTCGAGCATTATTACAAAGTATTCGGAACAAAAGCTGAGTAACTTTGATTCGGAGAGCAAAACAAAAGCAAAAAAAGGAGCAGCGGCGGAAGATTTCCGCCGCTGTTAATTTCATTTGTATATTGCCCGATATATGTGTCTGATCAGAAGAGATCACGCGCAGTGATCACTTCTGCTCTTTCCGCTCGATAAGATGCTTTGCCAGATCTGTATCAGTGATAAGGATGTTGACGTATCCGCCCCTTATCGCGCCGACCACCGCGTCGGCCTTTCTTACGCCTCCGGCTATGCCTATCTTGCTCGGGATCCTGCGTATGTGCTCGAGCCTCATGGCAGCAACGCGGTCGTTATAGAAGCCGAACTGATCCGTATTGCCGTCCCTGTCATAGAACTGCAGGCACATATCACCTACCGCTCCGCGCTCGACCAGTTCTTTTCTTTCAGCTTCTGTCAGGTATCCGGCTTTATGAAGCGTGTGCTCCGTTCCGTCCGGCACGCCTATGCCCACGACCACTGCGTTGAGTCTTTTGAACTCATCCAGTATGTAGTTGACAGCCTTCTCCTGCATAAAAAACTCAAGAACCTTCTCATCTGAGAAGACCGCAGGCGACAGAAACTGTGTGTATGTGCCGCCGAATTTGTCCGCGAATTTACGCGCCAGTTCGTTTCCCTGCACGTCTGTGCCCTCTACAGTGATGCGGCTGATGCTTCCCTCGAGAGCTACAAAAAGGAGATCCGCGTGTTTCTCGTAGGTTTTATTGGTGCTTACAACATTGTTGAGGGTGTTTCCCATCGCGACGCCTATCCTGTCCCCTTCCTTGAAGAAGCTGTGCAGATAGTCCGACGCGCTTCCGAACATGTATGAAGCCGCCTCCTGCCTTGTATCAAGAACGCTGTTCTCAACGATAAGAACATCCTTGAGTCCGTATCTTCTCTCAAGGGTCTTTTCCATGTCTCCATAGTCATAGAAGCGAGGATTGTGCAGCTCTATCGTGACTATGCCCATCTCACGGCCCTTCTGCAGCATGCGCAGCACGGAGGATCTGGAGACGCCCAGATAATCCCCTACTTCCTGCTGGTTCATATTGTCCTGATAATACAGGCTGCAGACCTTGTATATCAGTCTTTCATCATCCACTATCTTTTTCATGTCGATTCAATGTGTAACCATTATTTTTACAAAATAATAAATGCAAATGTGTGTATATTCGCATTATACACAATAAGTCCTCATTTTGCAAACCTTCTTTTTTTGCTCCGTTAACAAATTTAGCTATCAATAGCATAAAAGCATATGTGTATAATGATATGGTTAAATGCTATCATTTATTCATTTGTTCAGAACAAATTGCTTGAAGTTGCTCTTCCTTAGACATATAATTCCAATTGTAGAGGATGTGTATTTTCACGGATGACAAGGAGGTCCAGCATGAAATACGATGTAACAGTTACCGGACTTGGCCCTATGGCACTTGAATTCCTCGATCCTTCAATGGAGATGCCGTTCATTATTCTCTTTAATGAATCCGCACCTGCTGAGCTGGCTGAGCTGGCTGTACTGCACACAGAGGCCGAGCTTACCGAGGCACCTGCTGCAGGAGATACCATGAAGATCGGCGAAAAGACCTATAAGGTCACAGCTGTCGGCGATGAAGCTATCCAGACGCTCAAGGAGCTTGGACACTGCACAGTAGCGTTCAAGGGAGATTCTGAGCCTTACCGTCCAGGCTGCATAATGCTTGATGGTGATATCATCACGGCTGAAGACGTTGCAAACGGCGCTGTGATCCAGATCTTCTAAATCAATACACAGCTAAAAACAACACTTATATAGACACTATTACTGTAAAGCATAGTATCAAACAAGGAGGATATCGTTATGCTTAACATGAACTGGAAACTCGAGCAGAGAGAAAAAGAAGGCAACATCATCAAGGTCGGTATCGTCGGCGCAGGACAGATGGGCCGCGGAATGGTTACTCAGATGGTTCTCATGAAGGGAATGTCTCCGGCAATCGTTTCTGATATCAACGTTGATCTCGCAGTTCAGGCATTCAAGTATGCTGAGGTAGCTGACGAGGATATCGTTGTTGCAAACACTCTTGAAGAGGCAAACGCAGGAATCGCTGCTCACAAATATGTTGCATGCTCCAACGCTGACTTCATTGCACAGGTAGAAGGTGTTCACGCTGTAGTAGACTGCACAGGAGTTCCTGATGTTGGCGCAAAGGTTGCTACAGACGCTATGGAGCACGGCAAGCACGTAGTAATGCTCAACGTTGAGACTGACGTTGTTATCGGACCTTACCTCGACAAGTTCGCTAAGGATCACGGCGTTATCTACACAGGTTCCGCCGGAGACGAGCCGGGCGCTGTTATGGAGCTCTACTGCTTCGCTAAGGCCATGGGCCTCAACGTAGAAGTCATGGGCAAGGGCAAGAACAACAAGATCGACTATGACTGCAACCCTGACACAGTTCTCGAAGAGGCAACACGCCGCAAGATGAGCCCGAGAATGCTCTGCGCTTTCAAGGACGGCACAAAGACGATGGTAGAGATGACCGCTATGTGCAACTACACAGGTCTTGTTCCTGACGTTATCGGCGGACATGGTCCTAAGACAGCTCCTGGAACAGAAGGAGTCAAGGAGCTCAACGAGATCTTCAAGCTCAAGAAAGACGGCGGAATCCTCAACAAGCACGGCGTAGTTGAGTACGTAAACGGAATCGCTCCTGGCGTATTCGTAACAGTTTCGACAGACAACGCTGAGATCGCTTACCAGCTCCAGTATCACAGCATGGGTCCTGGACCACTCTGGACACTCTACAGACCGTATCACCTCTGCAACCTCGAGACTCCGCTCACAGTAGCCAAGGCCGTTATCGACGGAGAGAAGACATGCGTTGCCAAGGACGGACTCGTAGCAGAGTGCATCACAAGAGCTAAGATCGACCTCAAGGCCGGCCAGAAACTCGACGGAATCGGCGGATACACGACACTCGGTTCCATCTGCACAGAAGCAGAGGCTGATGAAAAGGGTTATGTACCGTTCGGTCTGATCAACAAGAACGCTGTCATGAAGGTTGACTGCAAGAAGGGCGACCTCATCACATACGACATGGTAGAGCTCGACAAGAACACTCTGATCTACAAGCTCAGAAAAGAGCAGGATGCTATGTACGGAAAGCACGTTCTGTAATCACTCATAAAAAACCACCTATAGATAAAAACTGCCGGATCTTTACAGATCCAGCAGTTTTTTCTTTTTGGCTTCAAATTCTTCTTTTGTTATTATGTCAAGGTCGAGCAGCTCCTTGAGTTTCTTCAGCTCTTCGTAAGGATCCATTCCCGCCTGCGGTCCTGACGTCTGCGCGCCTGCTGAAGGGACTGGAGCATCTGCTTCTCCTCTTTCCCGCAGCTTCTCAAATTCCCTCAGAGCCAGCTCAAGCTTGCTCTTTTTTGACCTCACGAACGGGATCGGAATATTCCTGCCTGCTGTCCTCATTGTGAGGATACCATACGGAGAGAACAGCTGCGCGCTGGTGATCTCGAGTGATTCGATCTCTGTATAGGGATAATGATGGCCGCGCGCAATAAGTTCGTCATCATCAAAGATTATAGGCTCAATATTGAGCTGTCCCTCTATTTCATGATACATGGTCTGCCCTCCTTTTAACCAGCCGCGGCCTCAGGAGTGGCTGGTGTGCCGCCTGTGTTACCGCCGGTGCCGCCGCCGGTATCTGTGTTGCCGCCGTCTGTCGGAGTCGTACCGCCGCCGTCTGTCGGAGTCGTGCCGCCGCCGTCTGTCGGAGTCGTGCCGCCGCCATCTGTCGGAGTCGTGCCGCCGCCGTCTGTCGGAGTCGTGCCGCCGCCGTCTGTCGGAGTCGTGCCGCCGCCGTCTGTCGGAGTCGTGCCGCCGGCACCTGTGCCCTTGGCAGGAGCTGTGCCGCCCGCATTGTCAACATTTGTTTTATTTTCATCGTTGTCCGAATCATTGTCGGATTTTTTATCTTTTTTCGAAGATCCTGTGTATTTGCCGGCGTTCTTTTCGGTGCCCCTGGTGTAATACTCACCTTTTACCTTGATAACATCTGAAGGCATCTCCCGGTATTCACCCTCTGTTATGCCGTCTACCTGCCTCATTATCCTGCTCCACAGTGCCGCTGCCTGTGCAGATGAGCCGAGCATCTCTACGTTGAGATCCGTTCCTATCCATAAAGCAGCCGAGTAGTCAGGCGTGAATCCGTCGAACCACACGTCGAAGGTGTCGTTTGTTGTTCCGGTCTTGCCGCCTACCTCAACGCCTGAAATGGCTGCATTCCCCGCTATGCCTCTTGAGACGACTGACTTCAGCAGGTCTGTCATTATCCAGGCAACTCCTTCGTCGAGAACTTTTGTCGATTTGCTTTCTCCTCTAAGCATCGTTTTGCCGTCCGAATCTGTCACATCCGTATAGCAAACCGCGGTATTAACGCTTCCGCCATTAGGGAAAGCCGCGTACGCAAGAGACATCTCAAGAGGAGTAACTCCGTATGTCATGGCGCCCAGCGCAAGGGCGGCAGGATTAACATCATTGGCAGCCGCGCTCGTATCTGTCTCAATCGTTGTGAGGCCGTACTTCTCCAGAAGGTCAACGGAATAGTCGAGTCCAACCTGCCAGAGTATCTTTACGGCACAGGTGTTGATGGATTGCTGAAGAGCCGTTCTGAGCGACTGCTTTCCCGAATATGACTTTGAGAAGTTCTGCGGCCATTCCTCACCATTTATGGTAAGCGGCTCGTCGATTACGACCGAGCTTGCCGTGATGTAATCACCCCAGTAATTGATTCCCTGTTTGTCGAAACCGTAATCAGTATAATCGAACGTCTTGTTTTTAGCAGCGTAATCAAAGCTCTTCTGAAGAGCAGCTCCATAGACCGCCAGAGGTTTTATCGACGATCCGGGCTGACGAGGGCTTATCGCTCTGTTGAACAGATTTGAACCTTCTGCATCGCGCCCGCCTACAAAGCCGCTTATATACCCTGTCCCGACTTCCGTCACTACCATGCTGGCCTGCACTTTGCTGCCATCTACTGCAGCCGGGAAATTATTATCATTCTGGAACTCATCATAGATAGCGTTCTGCACATCGCTTCTCAGTGTAGTGTGTATCTGCAGTCCGCCAGTATACACCATGCGCTGAGCTTCTTCTTCAGAGATCTTATACTTTTCCATAAGATCATTTGTGACTACGCCCGCCACATAATCCGTAAAGTATGTGTAAGCTGATTCATTCTTTTCAAAGCTCGGCGAAAGGATATCTATGACATCGACCTTTGCACCCTCGGCTTCATCGGAAGATATATAGTTCTGATCCGCCATGAGGTCCAGAACAAGATCGCGCCTTTCCTTCGACAGGTCATTCGCGTAAAAGCCTGTGCTTCCGCTTTCCTCTTCGGCGTCAGCATCGTCTGCGGCAGTTTCTTCGTCTGCCGCTGCCTCATCGACCTCGTTAAGGGAATAGTAAGTTATATTTCTGATCTCCTCATTCCCTTCCGGATCCTCCGTGATCAGGGCGTATGAATCAGGCGCCTGCGGCAGAGCTGCCAGAGCAGCGCACTCCGCAAGATCCAGATCGCTCACCTCTTTGGAAAAGTAGGTTCTGGCAGCAGATCCTACACCGTAATTGCCGTACCCCAGGTAGATGGTATTCAGATAGGCTTCAAGGATCTGATCTTTAGTCAGATTATTCTCGAGCCTCCATGCTATATACATCTCCGAAAGCTTTCTGCTTATGCTTCGCTGGCTCTTTATTTCAGCCAGATACACGTTTCGGGCAAGCTGCTGCGTGATAGTAGATGTGCCGCTGATGGACGATGATCTTCCGGTTAGTCTGGACAGGACCGCTCCGAACATCCTTCGGAAGTTGAATCCGTGATGTTTATAAAAGGTTTTGTCCTCAATTGCAATAAAGGCACTTTTGAGGTCATCAGGCATCTCGTCTATCGGTACTATCTTTCTGTCCTCAGAATAGTGGAGAGTATCGATCTCCGTGCCGTCTATATCGTACAGGATGGATGAACGCTCTATATTTGCATACAGGCTGTCCTCATTGATTTTTCCTACCTTTGCTGCAGTAATGACAACTGTTGCCAGAACGACCACAACACCAAGTACGATAAGTCCTCCGAGCACCTTCAGAAGCAGTTTCCCTTTAGGTGCTTTTGCGTATCTGTTCTTCTTTTTTTTGCTTCCTTTGTTTTCTCTCATTTAACTTCTCTTACTTCTACTTTCACTGTTGTTTGCAGCGGATCATTAACGGTTGTTCTAATACAGAGGCTCTGCCATGTTGAAATTCTCAGCATTTATCTTCTTGGCATTTTCTACCGCTTCAGGCAGCACCTTCAGCAGATAGTCGACCTCCTCTTCGGTATTATATATGCCGCAGTTATCAAGTTATTATACCATACCTCACAAATTCTGTTTATAATTGTCTGCCGCTATTATCCATAATTGACACAAAAAAAGAAGCGCACTGCCGGTAAAAGCAATGCGCCTCATTATATTTATCACGTTTTCAGAAACTAGTCCCAGAGAGGCTCGGCTTCCTTTTCCTCAGGATCCTTCTTGAGAACTATGTTGAGGATGATCGCTACGATAGCCGCAGGAACGATTCCCGAACCTCCGAAGATGTATCCTACGAAAGCAGGCATCTGGGCCAGTACATTCGCTGTCGAGCCGAGGCCGTAGCCAAGTCCGAGTGATACAGCAACGATAGTTACCTCGCGGTTGCCGATACCGTCCTTTGTTATCAGCTGTATGCCGCTGACTACGATGGAAGCGAACATCATTACAGCAGCTCCGCCGAGTACCGACTGAGGCATCAGCTGTACGATCGCCGCCAGCTTAGGGCAGAATCCGCAGAGTACCAGAAAGATGGCTCCCATGGTGATGGCGAAAAGGTTTACGATCTTTGTCATTCCCACCAGTCCTACGTTCTGGCTGAACGATGTGTTAGGCAGAACGCCGAAGAGTGTAGCGAATGTTGATCCGATACCATCGCACGCTACTCCGCCGGAAAGCTCCTTATCCGTAGCTTCGCGCCCGAGGCCTCCTTCTGTGATACCTGAAAGGTCACCGATGGTCTCTACAGCCGTTACCACGAACATGATCATGATAGGGATGATCGCGCGGGCGTCGAATACGAACTTCACAGGCATTATCTTAGGCAGGGATATCCATGCGGCAGCCGCCACCTTATCCCACTGCAGCACCCATGAATGGATGTATGTCTAACCCTCCACAACATAGGTCGTGTCGAGGAAGAGAGCGAGGACAGCGCAGAGGATGTAGCCGAAGATTATTCCGAACAGGATCGACGCTGCGGACCAGATGCCCTTTGTGAAATGCTTCAATATGATAATGAATATCAGCACGGCCAGACCGATCATCAGGTTGGTAGGCGAACCGAAGTCGTTGTTGTTATTGCCTCCGCCGAATGAGTTGATGCCTACGCTGATAAGCGACAGACCGATGGCAGTAACTACTGTACCCGTTACTACGCTCGGGAAGAACTTACGAAGCGGCTTGAGCATGAATCCGAGTATCATCTCGAATATGCCTCCGATGAAGCAGGCTCCCAGGATGGCTCCATACGCGACAACGCCGCCTCCCATGGATCCGGCAACTCCGCTCATTACTCCGATAAATCCGGAGCTGGTTCCCATTACGCACGGCAGCCTCGCTCCGATAGGTCCGATAGTCCACAGCTGAACGAGTGTGACCAGACCCGCGACGAGCATAGCGTTCTGGATGACCGGAACCATCAGTCCCTCATCTCCCAGTGAGCATGCTCCTCCGATCACCAGGATCGGTGTCAGGTTTCCGACAAACATGGCCAGAACGTGCTGCATGCCGAGTATGATAGCTTTACCTGTAGGAATGCGGCCTTCAAGCTCGTACTCAGATGTCATTACGCTGAGACCTTTTTTTACTTTTTTTTCGTCCGCAGACATTAAGAATACCCCCTTTCTCCCATATAACACTTTTGATATGCACCTATTATGTCATAAAACAGACCAAGCGCAAAGAAATTTAGCAGGAGACTGGCTTTCCTTTGCAAAATAATCGATAGATGGAGGGGCGGTTCTATGTCTCATTCACAAAAAATGAGGGAGAGGGGGTGGCCCCCCTCTCGTTGGCTATCAGGCGATCTTTCTGACCGCCGCGGCTGTGGCATTTACTCTGACTGCCCTGTAGTCATCCGCGATGAGCTCGTCCGTGCTCTTGCCCTCGCCCATGAGTCCGAGAACTTCGCCGGTCTCTGTGTCGATGTAGCAAGTAACGGTGTTCCACTCTGTTTCGAAGAGGATCTCAGCGAGTCCGTTTTCGGCTGAAACGATGTTTACTGCGTACTTCTCATCTGCTCTGATGCCTGCCTCGGCAGCTGCGTTTGCGATAACGATGTTGTTTACTGTATTGATGTTTCTCATTTTTGTTTCCTCCTTGTTCTGCCCCTTTGGGGCCTAATTTTTATTGACTCCGGCAGCGTCTGTCTGCTGCCGCTTTGCTTTCCTTAGCTGATATCTGAAGTATAGGCGGCAAAATTAAGAGAATTATTAGAAAATCTGGAAATCTCAAAAAAAATAAAAAGAAGATAACACTAATTGAATTCTTATAATTATCTGATAACATTTTTTAGAAGAGGCGGGAGATGCAGAAGATTCCCCTGTCTCCGAAAATGAAGGGTAAAGAAATGAGAGTACTTGTAGTTGAAGATGAAAAAAGCATGAACCGCCTCATCAGCGAGGCGATGGAAGATGAGAAGTACAGTGTCGACAGTGTGTTTGACGGAGAGGAAGCTCTGGAGTACACGGCTGCGGCCGATTACGACGTGATCATACTCGATGTCAATCTGCCTAAGATAGACGGTTTCACGGTAGTCGAGAGGCTTCGCGGCAGAGGATGCGCCACCCCGGTTCTGTTCCTTACCGCGCGCGACAGCGTAATGGACAAGGTGACCGGCCTGAACGCCGGCGGGGACTATTATCTGACCAAGCCGTTCAGCTTCGACGAGCTGAGAGCTGTCATCAAGGTGATGGCACGGAAGTACACCGGCAACAAAACAAATGAGTATACTGTCGGCGACCTCGTGGTCGATACGGCGTCGAAAAGCGTCACGCGCGGAGGCGATCCGATAGACCTCACATCAAAGGAGTTCGCTCTCCTCGAATACATGATAAGAAACAAGGGCGTTGTGCTCTCTCGCGAGATGATTGAGAACAATCTCTGGAACTTCGATTATGAGGGCGGCACCAATGTTGTCGATGTATATATAGGATATCTGAGGCGCAAGCTCGACAAGGGCCGCAGCAGCAAGCTGATACATACGGTCTGGGGCACGGGATGGGTGCTCAGGGAGGAGTAGGACATGTCTGCAAAGATACGACTTGCCCTTTGGGTCACATTCATGGTGTTTCTGGTCTCGATAATGGTGCTGGTGTTCGTTCTTGTCATGAACAGGCACAGCCTGCCCGAGGATCCCGCGGCTTACTTAGTAAGCGTTGTGATGGACAACGCTGAAGACGTTGAGTTCGACAGGGGCACGTTCGAGTGGGATGATCTTACCCTGTACAAGCGCGGTGTGTTCTGCTCGTTCTACAACACGAACGGAGAGCTGCTGCTCTCGGCCGACAAGGAGGACATGGACTTTTCGTCCGTCCCGTTCAAGGAAAATCAGATAAGGACAGAGAGCTCCGACGGAAAGGAATTCTACATATATGATAAGTATGTGGACATGGAGGTGTCGGGTCTGTGGATCAGGGGCGCCGTCCTTACCGACAGCCACATAGGCATCAACGACACCATAACCCGCATCACTCTCATGCTGCTCCCTGTCATTCTGATAGTGACGTTCCTGGGGGCCCTGTGGATATCCTCAAGGACGTTCAAGCCGATAGAGCAAATCGTAAGCACGGCGAATTCGATCAACGACGCCGACGATCTTACGGACAGGATAGATCTTAAGCATGGTCCTAAAGAGATGAGGCAGCTTGCCGGGGCATTCGACAGAATGTTCGAGCGCCTTGAGAAGCTCTTTGATGCCGAGCGGCAGTTCACCTCTGACGCCTCGCACGAGCTGAGGACGCCTACGGCGATAATCCTGGCTGAATGCGACCGCGCTGAGCGCAAGGCAGACAGCGTTGAGGACTATGAAGAGACGATCGGGCACATACGCGAGCAGGGCGAGAGGATGTCGGGGCTTATAGACGAGCTTCTCGGAATAACGAGGCTCCAGCAGGGAACAGAGAGATATCCGCTCAGCGAGGGAGATCTCAGCGAATTCGTGATGCTTTCTTCGGAGGAGTTTGTTCCTGATGAAGAAAAAGGCATGCGGATGGAGACCGATATCGAGGACGGCATAATGTGCAGCTACAATGCTTCGCTCATATCCAGAGTGATCTTCAACCTGCTGCAGAATGCATACAGATATGGAAAAGAGAATGGTTTTGTGCGGCTTTCACTGAAGCGCGAAGGCGGCAATGCCATTCTGAAGGTCAGCGATAACGGCAGGGGAATAGCCGCCGAAGATCTTGATAAGATATGGCAGAGATTCTGGCAGGCTGATGCTTCAAGAGGAAACGGAGGCAGCGGCCTGGGACTGGCGATGGTAAAAGAGATCGCGGATCTGCACGGAGGCAGCGTCGCGGTAAAGAGCACCGTGGGCAAAGGCAGCGAATTCTCATTCAGCATACCGGCACAGCAGATCTGACGGGTAATCAAAGCCCTCCGGGCATTGAATCTGACTTGATAAAAAGATATCTTTGATGGAACAGTCCTCAAAGATATCTTTTTTTATGGAAGTATAACGGTGATGCGTGTTCCTATGTCTTTTCTTGATATGACTTCGAAACGGCCCCCGTGGCGTTCCACTATCCACTTGGCGATAGCCAGGCCCAGTCCGCTCCCGCCGGTCTGCTTTGAACGCGAGTCATCAGCGCGGTAAAAGCGGTCAAAGATATGCGGTATGTCGCTTTCGCTTATGCCGATCCCGCTGTCCTGCACGGAAAATGACGGATGACCGTCTGTCACGAGGCTCCTCAGCTTGATTTCTCCGCCTTCCGGGGTGTACTTGGAAGCATTCTCAATAAGTATCCTGGCCGCCTGCTTGATAAGCGAAACATCTCCGCGGGCAGGTATCTCCCCGCCGTTCTCGAAGGTGTAGCTGTGCGACCCATCTATCATCACGGATTCCTCCCAGACTTCCTTCATCATGTCTGACATGTCGAAATCCGTAACATTGAGAGGCGTCCGTCCGCTGTCGCCTCGGGCCAGGAACAGCAGCTGCTCCACCAGGTGCTGCATGCTTTCGCTTTCGCTCTTTATCGCCTGGATGGACTCATCAAGTATCTTTTCATCAGTCTTCCCCCAGCGGTCGAGCATGTCCGCATAGCCCCTGATAACGGCAATTGGAGTCCGGAGCTCATGCGAGGCGTCGGAGACGAATCTTGCCTGCTGCCTGTATGAATCCCGCATCCTGGCCATGAGTTTGTTTACCGCGGTCTCGAGGCCGGCAAGCTCGGCGTCGCCCGTCGCCAGCTTCTGATCATCTTCAGAGGGACTCAGACTGTCGATGGCGCTTTCGAGCTTCTGATAGCGCTGCTCGGCTTCGCCATCGATCTCGCTCAGTTTCAGCGCCGCATCGGCGAACTCCTGAAGAGGCCTCAGCTTAGAGCGCACGCTCAGTGTCTCAAGCAGCACCCACAGCACCACCAGAAGGCCTTCCGCCCTCAGCAGCACATCCACCTTCCACTCCTTCAGCAGCATCCTCAGCGCCTCAGGGTTTTCGATGGTGATCTCCATATGGCCCGTCGTTTCAGCGATGCCGGGCAGCACCATGACGCAAAACAGCACCATATCGAGCACTATAAAAAGGAGCAGCAGGTTGAACCCCGATCTGAGGCCTATCCTGAAAGCTATCGAACCGGTGCTTACGGGCTTTTCCCTTTTTCTCTTATCTCTGCTCATATTCATCCCTTATAACGTAACCCACGCCGCGTACGGTCTGGATGAGGCTGACTCCGTACACTTCATCTATCTTGCTGCGCAGATACCTGACATATACATCAACTACATTGGTCTCCCCCATATAGTCGTATCCCCAAACCTTGCCCAGCAGCTGGTCCCTGGAAAGCACTATGTTTTTGTTTATAAGCAGGGTGCTGAGCAGATCAAACTCGCGGCCCGTCAGCTCTATTTCATTGCCTGCGTACTTTACCTCATGGCGGCTCTCCGACAGTGTCAGCTCACCGCACCTTAAAAGATCATCCGGAGCCTCATTCCCGGCACCGCGGTCCCCGGCCGGTCTGCGGCGAAGCACCAGCCTTATCCTTGCCAGCAATTCCTCAATGGCGAACGGCTTGGTTATGTAGTCATCCGCACCCTGATCCAGACCGGCCACCTTATCCATCACGGCGTCGCGGGCCGTAAGCATTATGACCGGCACGTCAGAGCTCCTTCTCAGCCGTCTCAGCACTTCCAGACCATTCAGTTCCGGGAGCATTATATCAAGCAGAACAAGGCTGAAATCCCCGCTTTCAGCCTTTTCGAGTCCTGTTCTGCCGTCCGCGCATTTCTCTGCTTCATAGCCCTCGTGCAAAAGCTCGAGTTCGATGAATCGCGCGATCTTTTCTTCATCTTCGATTATCAGTATTTTATTTGCCATTTGCTTTTTCTTTAATGTCATTTCTGACCTTCTCGGCGTAATCCGTAGCCTTGTCCATGGTGCTGTTGATATTGGTCTTGCCAAGATCATCTCCCTCAAAGTGGAAGCGGTATCCGAATACCATCGCGACAGCTGCTATGATCAGTGTTGCCCAGAAGAAGGCGATCAGAGCTATTATAGGTGCCAGGATAGGGAGATCGATTATCTTCTGACCGTTGCTCCTGAATACCAGCATCCTGTTGTTCATAAGCATGCGCTTGATGCGTGTCCACAGTCCTTTTTTACGCTTCGGGCTCTCCTCAGCGCCGGAGCCGGTATTTCCGCTGCCGTCCTGCTCTTCGCCGGAGCCGGCATCATCCTTTCTTACATCCAGCGTGACCTCAGGGATCACATCGATCGGCTCCTCTTTGCTTTCAGCTGTCTCCTTGCTGATCTTTCCCTCTTTCTCAAGACTGATGACTGCGTCTATCATATCCCATCCGCATCCCTCGAGAGCCGCCCTGGCATCCTCGTAGCTGCATCCTGTCTTTTCAACGATCTGTTCGAGTTTCTGATAATTTTCCATTTTGTCCTCCTTATTTATTCTAACAGTTTGCGGGTCTCTGTGGACCTCTTTCTTTGATGGTTTTATGATAATCCGTCAATATGAAAGAGTCCTTTAAGCGCAATTAGAATAAAATTAGAAAATGATTAGAAAAAACCTCCGGTTTCCCGGAGGCAAGTTACAGATATTCGGGTCGCTCACTGCTGTATGGCGGCATCAGCCGCACCTCTATTCCGCGGTTTTGACTGAGATCTCCACACCGTTCACAGTCACGCTCTCACCGGCCGGAACCAGTATGTATGTGACTCCGCCGATCTTTTCGGTCCTGATCCTGAGAGCTGTCTCCGGATCTGTTGTTATTTTAGTCTCCGGCGTCTTCAGCTCAAAGCTCTTTTTCTGCAGTATGTTTCCTATATACAGCGAATCCGCTCCGTCAAAGCGCTTTCCTATCGACTCGCCGAAGTCCTTTATGCTCTTGTCGGACACTCCCTTGTCCGAAAGGATGTCCTCGATATCTTCTATATATATCTCAGGCACGGCAGACGGATCCTCCTCCTGAACGGCCTCTGCCCTCGCCGACAACCTGGCCTGCAGAGATGTCACTACATCGAGACTGCACTCCTTTCCGAGAGATTCGGCAAGAGTGAAATTGAAGGTGTCCTTCTGTACATCCGCAGCCATCGGAGGCTCATCGATCATGAAGAGCTCTGTTATGAGCTCCCCGTGATTCACCGATGTACTCTTTGTGTAATACTGTGCCCTGTAGATATCGGCTCCGCCCTCATCCAGCACCGGAAACACGAATCCGAGAGACGGCGGCGCAAGGAGCGTGCCGGTGGAAATGCCTCTGAACTCCTGCTGACCCGGCAGGTACTGGAGCGCTGCCTTGGATGTCTTTACCGGACAGATCGCGCAGATGAAGTATTCGAACTGATCATTCGACTCCTCAGACCATTCCTCGTCTTTGACATCCTTAGCCATGAGGTCGTATGTGTCCGCAGCAAGCAAAATCACATAGCTCTCGCCGTCCATGTCGAGATTCTCTCTGATCCTCTGATACAGCAGCTCCCTCATGCTTTCGTCACTGAGCTGGGTGCTCTTCAGAGCCATCAGCAGCCTGTGCTCGTCGCTGTTTCCGACCTTTTCTGTCGGGAATTCAAGCGCGGTCTGATTTCTCTGAGGCTTGCCGGACAGCACCTTTTTGAATATGGCCGCGTACATCTCGCGCTCTTCTGTCCCCATGTCGAGCACGGGTATCTCCATGTTCGTAACGGTCTCTCCCGCGGCGTTTACATAGCATCCGTATACGCTTCTGAAATTGCTGAGTGTTGTATCTATCCTTTTTCTGATCCTTCTTATGTCTTCAGGTCTCATTTATATCTCCTTCTGTGCCGCGGAGTACGCGGCGTTTTTCCTGTAGAGTTTAACACAGAATCAGCCTTTTGGGGAGATGCTCTGTCCCCCTGTTTTCCGTGATTTTACAGGCCGTATACCGCTCTGTCGGCCGCTGTTATCTTTGTTGCCGCCGGCATACTGCCGGTATCCATGCTGCCGTCAGTAATCAACTGGAACGTTCTTCTGATGATCACCGGAACGATGATCATCGTCTACTATTTTATAGATTCAGGAATGCCTGTCCTTCTGGCAGACATGCTGCTGTCAACGAGCAAAAACGCCATGTGGGTAACCATACGCATGTCGCTCTTTGCCGGCATAATATCCGCCTTCATCGACAATGTATCCACCGTACTGATCGTTGCGCCGATCGGACTTGCCATATGCAAAAAATTAAAGATCGATCCTGTCGGGATGATCCTTTCGATCTCAGTATCGTCCAACCTGCAGGGCGCTGCCACGCTTGTCGGCGATACTACGTCCATCATGCTGGGCGACTATGCGGGAATGAACTTCATGGACTTCTTCTGGATGAACGGCCGCCCGGGCATCTTCTTTGCGGTAGAGCTCGGAGCGCTTGCCACCATCCCTGTAATGCTGGTGCTTTTCAGAAATTACCGCGATCCTGTCACTTCGGTTGAAAAGACCGAAGTCAATGACTATCTGCCGTCCGTAATGCTGATACTCATGGTAGCGGCGCTTATCACAGCATCTTTCATACCGGGCACACCGAATATCACAAACGGAGTTATCTGCTGCGTGCTCGCTGTGATCACCATCATCATTGACACCGCCAGAGACCGCAACACTGAGGACACCGTAGCCTCCGTGAAGACTCTCGACTTCGGGACCCTCGGGCTCCTTGCCGGTCTCTTCGTAGTCATCGGAGGGCTCACTAACGCGGGCCTCATCAACGACATAGCGGATCTGATCGTAAAGGCGGGCGGAAACAATCTGTTCCTTCTGTACACCATCATCGTTTGGGGATCGGTCCTGATATCTGCATTCGTGGACAACATTCCATATGTTGCCACAATGCTTCCGGTGCTGACTGCTGTAACATCATCGCTGGGGGTCGACCCATATCTTCTGTACTTCGGACTGCTGACGGGCGCAACACTCGGCGGCAACATAACGCCTATAGGCGCTTCCGCGAATATCGCCGCAGTAGGCCTCCTCAGCAGCGAGGGCTATAAGGTTTCATTCAGGGAGTTCATGAAGATAGGTGTTCCGTATACACTTGTTGCCGTTCTGGTCGGATATGTTTATCTCTGGATAGTCTGGGCGTAACCGTGATTATTATCTGCAGATTCTTCTTTTGATGTATACGATGCCGCCTTCAAGTGCAGCTGCTGCCAGCATCAATATCATCCATCCCGCAATACTTCTGTCGTCGCCTGTTCTGACACCCCTGCTTTTTTTGTCTTTTCCTGACCCTTCATCACTGTCGTTGTTACTGTCATTATCGGCAACCCAGACAGCAGTAGATTTATGGTCCTCGCTTACCTTGTACTCGTCGCCCGGCTTATACTCGGATCCTTCCCAGTGACTGAAGGTATAGCCTTTTCTCACCGGTGCTTCATGTATACGGATGATCTCGCCGGCTTTATGCTCTTCAGTGATATCCTTCTTGCTGCCGTTATAGCTGCCGCCGCATCCTGCGCATCACCGCCGGTGCTGCCGCACGAAGCAAGGCCCGCAAGCATAAGCATGATGACCAGCAGGATCGCTGTTATTTTTTTCATTACAAAAGCCTCCTCAAACTGAAAACTGTACATCAAAAGAATGTACTGCAAAACTAACGTGATTCAGTATTGGAGGCTGTTCTCACTTATCTGGATAAGAGCGCATACAGGGCAGTCCTGTCACGGACAGATATCGGAAGTTCCGCGATCGAGACGCTTAAACATATAGCGGAAGCGCAGCATCGGGATAGATCTGGGGCTCCTGTTTAGAAGGTGTTCTTCTGCAGGAAGTCGACTGCTTCCGCAACGATG
>Ga0310695_10000445_pt1 | contig 108037 bp, 97 predicted proteins | sample RumenRJG_04DNA_FD_203882 | JGI IMG/M metagenome (GOLD analysis project Ga0310695, IMG submission 203882) | Bovine rumen microbial communities from Lethbridge, Alberta, Canada - RJG_04 (v2) (version 2) | ecosystem: Host-associated > Mammals > Digestive system > Stomach > Rumen | place: Canada...
GTACGGCATCCTGATGATGCGGGAAATCGAGGCTATGTTCCCGGATGTAAAGGCTTTTACGCTTGACACTCCCGTCTGGAATACCCGGACAAACACCTTCTACACCGGACTGGGATACTCGGAAGTGGAACGAGATACCGACTTTGTTTACTATGCCAAAAAACGTTAAGGGCGGTGCAGAAAACGCAGTCACTTTATCTTTTCCCGGGACATTGAAAATCAATGCTCCCGGTTTTTGCTGTCCGGGACGCTGCAGGTTCCGGCTGCGATTGATGAATGCCCGTCCGGCGGCCTGCGCCTGACAGCAGTGTTGATGGAAATGATTGGATATTGTATAATCGTTTTACTTGGAAAACTATATGAACAGATGAATGGGTTCTTTTATGCCAGGGATCATTTGCTGAAGAAAAAGTGCATCATGAAAGGAATGCTTTTTCCTCGGACATTATTGCTGGCAGCAGTGTTTCTGTGCATGGCGCCAGAGGTTGGCTGCCGGACATTTTCACGAAGGAGGAAAGGCTATGAAAAACACTTCCATTAAGAAAATCTGTACCTTATGCTGCCTGATCACGATGATCGCATTATTCATTCCTTGCGCAGGGATGGGAGAAGCTTCCGCGTTCGCATATCCCTATGGCGTATTTCTTGGGATCACTGACAACCTGGCCCAGTTCGGGGACTATGAGATCGTGGTCATTGACGCCCAGTATTTCTCCGGGGAGGAGATCGAGCGTTTCCGGAACGAAGGGCATCAGGTTTATACATATCTCAATATCGGATCCCTGGAGGATTTCCGGGATTATTATGAAGAATACAAGGACCTCTCCCTGGGTGAATATGAACACTGGGAAGAGGAAGTCTGGGTGGATGTTTCCAGCCGGAAGTGGCAGGACCTGATCCTGCAGGAACTTGTGCCCGGACTGCTGGAGAAACAGGTGGACGGTTTCTTCGTCGATAACTGCGATGTGTATTATGAATATCCGGAGCAGAAGATTTTGGACGGTCTGGGCGTCATCATGCAGGAACTGGTCGCGACCGGGAAGGAAGTCATCATCAACAGCGGCGACTGCTTCATGGACGCCTGGTGCGAGCAGGGCGGCATGTGGGACCAGGTCATTACCGGCATTAATCAGGAATCCGTATTCTCCTCGATCCTTTGGGACGAGAACGCATTCGGCAGGCAGGAAGAAGAGGACCATGAATACTTCGTGTCCTACATTACCCGCTACGGTGAGATGGGCGCACGTATCTTCCTGCTGGAATACACCCTCGACGAGGAGCTGGTCAGGGAGATCGACCGGTACTGCAGGGAGCATGGCTTCATCTACTTCGTATCGCATACCCTGGAACTGGTCGGCTGATTCCGGAGAAAGGAAAGAATGTGAACAGGCCGCGGCCCAAGCTGGTGCCGGCTGCTGTCTGCTGTCATTTTATATCCGGAAACAGTACATTGGCACATGAATGATCTTTTAGCATCAGAAATCATTTGCTGGAGGGAAAGTGCAACATGAAAGGAAAGCTTTTTCTTGTGACAGTATTGCTGGCGGCGGCAGTGTTCCTGTGCAGTGCGGCACAGGCGGAAATACGGGTAAATGAGTTTCCCGGATTTGACGCGATCCCGGAGCATTTTGATCTCCTGGCCGATGGAATACCGTCCCTGCCTTCGGCAAAGATTGAGGAGGACGGCACGATTATCGTGACCGGGCTGAAGGCCTGGGGAATTGACCAGGAGATGATGACCGACTTGGAATGGTACCGTGCGGGAGGACTGTATTCCGCTTCAACTGAAACATATTATGACGATAAAATGGTTATCAGGGTGGATAAACGGGAATCGAATGAACAAATAGGCTTCCCGGTGGCGGAAACAGAAGACTGCCCGACGGTGATGAGTTTCAGGGTCGGCAACAAGTATTACAGCGATGATCCGACAGAAGGGGAAGTAACTGTCATATTCCGGTATAAAGCGGACGGAACGGAAGCAACCTGCGAGCCGGACGGGAGAGTCATGATTGAAAAGGATGACGAGCCGGGGGTTATATCGGTCTGTTACAATGAATCCGGGGAGTTTATATCCGCCACGGAAAATCGCAGGCCTCCTGAAGGGTACGGCCTCCTCGGCAGCTATGAGCTGGTGCGTGTTACGGACTGCCTGACCGGGGAACGGTTTGACAATATTACCGTGACGGGAGAAGTGGAACCGGACGCCATGCAGATTCGTATGGCAGGGGAAGCCATCCCGCGCAAGGTGAGGATACAGACAGGGGAAAAGTGGGCCTTTAAGGAAGAAGATCCCGCGCTTCCTGTGCTGGATCCGCTTCCGGAGAATGCCCTGCCGGAGGTGTGGCCGGCAGAGTATCCGGACGCTTTCCCGGAGTTCTCCTGCGAGGTAAAGGACGGGAAAACCGTCTGGACGGTGGAAAGCCTGACCGGATGGGGCGCGCGGGTGAACATCCCGGGAGAAACATATCTGATGGGTGATAACAGCCGCATCAATTATTACTGGCACGCCTATACGATGGACGAAGTGCCGGAAGACCGGTTCAGGATTGTTTCCGAAGCCCCGGGCGGATTCTTTGAAGCGGACGTTGAGGCGGAGAAGGGGCCTTACTGGATGCATATCGGGGGAGAAGTGGATACGGACAGTGACGGGAATCCGGATCCCTGGCTGGGGTTGATCCTGAACATCCATGAAAACCGGGAGATCGAGGTGAGGTATGTCACTAACGGAAAAACAGGCTGGAAGGAGATCACCATGCCGGTGGACGGCAAGATGGTTTGCGGCGTATACGGGGAGGACAACCGGTTGCAGCAGATTGTACCATGAACAGAGTCAGCGTTTCTGTTCAGTATAAACGTTTATCAAACCAAGGGCTTTTTCCCCGGAACGAATTCACTTTTGTGTCAAAAACAATTACAGGTGAACGCGGTATATCATTGCAGCTGTATATACACTACAATCCTGCGTGAAAGGAGGCGCGGAGCCATGGGTTACCGAAACGCGCAGGAGATTTTTCCGGAAGGTCTCCTGAAACAGATCCAGCGGTATGTGTCAGGAGAAACGATCTACATACCGGCAAGGGAAGAGCGAAAAGGCTGGGGTGAAACATCCGGATATCAGCGCTATATCCGGGAACGGAATGAAGAAATCCGATCCGCTTTCGCGAAGGGTCAGTCCATTGAGGAACTGATGGAAAAGTACGCGCTCTCCTATGATTCCATCAAACGAATCGTATACAACAGGAGGGAGACCGCAATGCTGAAATACAGCGCAACATTATCTTCCGCCAAAGCCTATGCCGAGGCGGGAAAACTGGACGCATGGATTCACCTGTATCTGAATGAGGAAGGCCGCAACATTCCTTTTTCCGACGGCCTGAAACTGTTTGACCGGTATTATTTCAGCCCGGCACAGTTTCCGATCCGCCTGTTCACCAGATGTACAGGGCCGGAACCGGAGATGAAATACAGGGTCGACAAGGACTGGTGGGAACACCGTATTGCTGAACTTGAAAAAAGCGTAAAAGCAGATGACGATATGCCGCCGCTGATCGTACACTATGCAGACGGAGCCTTTGAACTGAATGACGGCAACCACCGCCACAAGGTGTATGAGAATCTCGGAATCGAAAAGGCCTGGGTGATTATCTGGATCACGGAGGAAGCGGAACGGGATGATTTCATGGAAAAATACGGCGAATATGTGAAGGAATGCAAGGTTATCCGCCGGTAAGACGAGAGAGGAAAAAGATGAGACTGTTTGTGATCACCGGGACCTGCGGAGCCGGTAAATCCACTATGCGGGACAGCCTGGGAGAGATCCTGGATCCGGAAAAGTACGCCTGCGTCGATTCGGATGAAGTCGGCCTGAACTGGTGGGATTACGCCGGAACCGAGCGGGAGGAAAAGTACGGGGAGGATACCCTTAAAGGGGCGGTCAGGATGGCGGGCGGAAAGAACCTTGTGTTCGTGTCCTGCCTGAATCCGCAGGATTACTTCGCGAAGGTAGCAGCCCCGGAAGAAATTGAGGCGACTTATTTTGTTGCCCTGTGTCCTTCGGACAAAACTATTGAACAGCGGCTGAAAGCCAGACCCGCGGAACGGGGATTTACATCGGATGAGATCATCCGGCCGCACCTGGAATACAACCGATGGTTCCGGAAAAATAAAGGGAAGTTTTCACTCTTTATTGACAACGGAAACGAAACAGTTGAGGAAACCACAAAGAAAATCGCGGCCTTTATCACATCCATGCCCGGCTGAAGAAAAGCCGTGACCTTACCCGGATTCGGTGCCCGGAAACGCTGATGATGCGTTTCCGGGTTTTCTGTCTCCGGCGATGTTTATCAGCAAGGCTGCGTGATGTATGATAGAATAGCCGCGAAGGCAGTATTTACGGAAAACATCCCTGAAAAAACCAGTTGTTATATGACCAAGGAGGAACAGCGGAATGGAGACGCCCAAGAGAAGATCCGTCGATCCGATCTATTCGATGTGTGTACAGCCCTCTTTTATCATCGGAACAAACAATGAAGACGGCACGGCCAACTTCGCGCCGATCACATGGGTCAGCGTCACTCACGGGGAGGGCGATGGATATCTGCTGGTGATCAGTATGTCCGGGACGAAAAGGACAAAGCAGAATGTTCTTCGCACAAAGATTTTCAGCGCCAATCTTGTGAGTACGGATATGCTGCCGCTGATGGATTACTTTGGTACCCGGCACGCGGAAAACGGCCGGAAGGATGGAATGGACTATGCTGTCAGCCGCGGGGCGGCAGTGGATGTTCCAGTGCTGGATCAGAGCCGGTGGGTCTATGAATGCGAAGTGTTACAAACCGTGGAAACGGGAGACTCCACAACGTTCTTCTGCGCGATCCGGAATATCCAGATGGATGAGCGGCTGGAATGCAGGAATATATTTGATGTGGATTTAACCGTTCTTGATCCCGTGATTTATTCCGGCAAGTATCACAGCCTTGGGAAACTGCTCGGAAACATCGGGGATTTCCTGTGATCCCGAAACGGGAGGATCATTGCTTTATGGCATGACTGCGGAAGAAACAGGACCGCCGGGAATAAAAGCCCGGCGGCTTTTTCTTTTTTGGCGGGGCGGACTGTTTTCCTGCCCTGCCGGGGCTTGTATATGTAATTACGAATAATATTTATCGCAAAACGATAAAAAATTGTTGACTTACACATAAACGTGGTGTATGATATGCCTGAAATTGAACCGGGAGGAAACGTATATGAACCAGAAAAAGCTGTCCCTCTGGCTGAAGGCCATTATGATCGGCGTCGGTATCTGCGGACTGATTGTTTATCTGGGCATTTTACCCAATATCGGCTCATACCTGAAAGACAGTTATCCGGAATTCTCCGCCTGGCACTGGCCGTGGATGATTTTCCTCTGGCTGACTGCCGTTCCCTGCTACGCTGTGCTGGTCCTGGGATGGAAGATCGCGGTCAACATCGGGAACGATCATTCTTTTTCCACGGAGAACGCCGGGCTTCTGCAGCATATTGCCTGGCTGATCGCCGGGGATATTCTGTTTTTCTTCCTGGGGAACGCAGTGCTTTTCTTCCTGGGCATGAATCATCCCGCTATTATCCTGATAGCCCTGCTGATCTGCGCAATCGGCATTGCGGTTTCAGTTGCGGCCGCCTGCCTTTCCCATCTCGTCCGCAAGGCGGCAGATCTGCAGGAACAGAGTGACTTCACGGTGTAAGGAGGGCATAGCATGGAAGGCGAAATCATCTTCAACATTGACGTCATGCTGGCCAAACGCAAGATGAGTGTGACCGAACTTGCGGACCGTGTAGGCATTACCCTGGCAAACATGTCTATCCTGAAAACCGGAAAAGCAAAAGCGGTCAAGGTTTCCACCCTGGCCAGCCTCTGCGAAGCCCTGGACTGTCAGCCGGGAGATCTGCTCGAATACCGGAAACCGGACACCTGATCCTGAACAAAACAGCAAAACCGGTTAACCTCTGAACAATCGAAAACAAATCTGCCCCTGTGTTTCCTGTACCCTGAAACGGATCGCCGAACCGATCCCTGTGTTTGCTGATGCCGAAAGGAGAATCATTCATGACCGAAATCAATGAACACACCGTCCCGGGAACTGACGCTGCGGGAAAAGAAAACGTCCCGGTAACTGTGAAACCGGAGACGGCCGTTTCGGATCCGAAGCCTGTTACCTGGGAAATCTTTACCCTGCTGACGCTTTCTTTCATCGCCGCCGCCTGGTACGGATTCGGCCACACATCCATTCTGGAAGTGGTTGACCCTTATCACGGACCGGGAATCGGTCTGACAGTCACGCACTGGACGCTGACAGCCGCGGTGCTTCTCTTTGCCCGGATCCGGAAAACCCTGAAGATTACCCGAGACGGCGCTTTTCTGCTGATACTGTCCCTGCTGCTCAGCACGGTTTACGGGATCTATGCCAACACTGTCATGAAAGCACTGAATCTTCCGGTCCTCCTGCTGTCCTCGGGTCAGGCCCTTTTTACCCTGACCGGACATAACGGCTTTTCTCCTCTTTCCGGCCAGGGACTGTGGGAAGGCTTCCGGCGGTATTTCGCAAGCCTGGCGAACAGCTGGGATGTTCCCGTTCGCTGCATGATCCGGCGAAAGAAGAACGGGGAGGAAAGACAGGCCAAAACCGGGCAGGTGATCTTTGGAATCTTTGCTGCCGGTATCGTCGCTGTCCTGGCAGTGAATATGCTCTCCAGCGCGGATGAGATTTTCTCCGGTATGCTGGAAAGTATGGCTGAGCAGGTTCAGCACATTGACGGCATATTTGTGGCCCGGCTGCTTTTAACCTTCCTGCTGGGTATGCTGATTTTCTCCCATCGGGCCGGGATGCTCCGGGAGCCGGTAAAGATCAGCCCCGTGAATCCCGGCAAGAAAAATCCGACGGTCATCCGTATGGTGCTGGCTGCTCTGGCGGTGGTATACGGTCTGTTTGCCTATGTACAGATCCGGTATCTGTTTGCCGGGGCAGAAAGTGTAAAAATGAGCGGCGGTTATGCGGCCTATGCCCGCAGCGGCTTTTTCCAGCTGGTGATGGTTGCGCTGCTGACCCTGTGCCTGATTATGCCGGCGCTGGTTCTGTGCAAAGAGGATAAACCTGTCAGGATTCTCAGCGTCCTGGTCGCGGTACTGACAACGGTGATTGATGTTTCCGCCTTTTTCCGGATGCATCTCTACATTGACGTTTACGGACTGACCACCCTGCGCATTGTCACACTGTGGGGAATCGGAATGATCCTGCTGGCGCTCATTGCCGCAGCGGTGAAAGCCTTGCTTCCGCATGTCAGAGTCTGTCCTGCACTGGCAGCTGTCATTCTGACTACCTGGATCGGTATGAACATTATGAATATTGACCGCGTTGTGGCGGAAAACCAGGTGGCACGCCTTAACGCAGAAATACGGCAGGACGCCGGGCAAATCAGGGAGAGTTCCGGGTGGAGCGTACAGATCGCCGCCCTTGCTTCCGACCAGTACTGGAGTCCGGATTATTATGCTGCCTTTGAAAAGATTGAGGACGGCCAGGCCCGTTCAGACGCCCTGGGACTCCTGGAAAAACGGGCTGAGGAGAAAAGAATTCCACATATTGCCCGGGACATCCGATACCAGGAGCGCAAACGCAGGGAGATCACGCTTTACGACTGGAATACGGGCTGGCTGAGAATCCCGGGAAATAAGTGACAGAGCTTTTTCCGGCGTGGAAGTGATGCAGGAAGGCAGCACTGCAGCAGCATGGTACAGACGGAAATGTAAAATGTTTTTGTTCCCCTTTCCTTCTGCTGAACGGTCTGATAGTATGCAGGCAGAACAGAGAGCATGAAGAGGAGGAGAAGACTATGCGGCTGATGCTGACATCCTGCGGACTGGAAACCGAAAAGATCAGGGATCACTTTCTGAAAATGCTGGGGAAAGATCCCCGTGACACCCGGGCGCTTTTTATCCCGACGGCGGCCATCGACGCGGACGCCATCGACGTGCTTCCGAAATGCATGGAGGATCTGCTGAAATGCGGCATTCCCAAAGAAAACATCCGGGTGTTTGATCTTCATGCCGATATACCGGAAGAAGTGATGAAGACTATAGATGTGATCTATTTCTGCGGCGGGAGAACCGCCTACCTGCTGGAGAGGATCAATGATTCCGGTTTCCGGGAAACGCTTCTGTCCTATATCCGGGAAAACGGGTTTGTGATCGGCGTCAGCGCGGGAAGTATCATTTTTGCGAATAATCTGCCCGGAAATCTGGGCATTGTGGATACGAAGCTGGACGTTCACTGTGAAAAGAGCAGTTTTACCGGCAGGGCTGACTTTCCGTTAATCAGCAATCTGAAACTGTCGAATACGGCGGCCATGCTGATTAGAGATATGCCTGAGGACGCGGAAGTCATAGACGACTGAGGGATAAAGGTTTAACGGGAAATGCTGACAGGAATCCTCCGTTTTGTGCCGAAATAATACTACAGGGAGAAAACGGAGGAACATATGGATAAAGAATATGATCCTTTGTTGGAAGAGGAAAGCAGTTGTTCCGATCAGGACTGTCCGAAAGAAACAGTTCTGATTTCTGTTGAGGATTTTTATGATCTGCTGATGGAACAGCAGGAGCAGATGTGACAATACCCGGCTGCCGTGACGGCGGCCGGGTGTTTCATCCCGAAGACGCTGAAACAACAAAACAGACCAGGACAGCATGCGGAGTGCATGTAAAGTCCCCCGAAGGAGGAACCCATGGAGAAGAACGCTGTTCGCGCTGAAATGATCGCCCCCTGCGGGCTGGACTGCAGCATCTGTTCACGGGCGCTGGCGGAGAAGGATCCGTGCCCGGGTTGCCTCGGTCCGGACGAAAACAAGCCTGAATTCTGCTCGAAAAGGTGCGGGATTATCCTGTGCCGGAAACGGCAGGAAAACGGATACACATATTGCGATGAATGCCCGGACTATCCGTGCGCGGACGTGGAAGAGAAAGAAAGCCGCTATACGTCAAAATATCCCCTTTATGAATCTCCCGGGAAAAACCTGCGGGAGATCCGGAAAAACGGAATGGAGAAATTCCTGGAAAAAGAACGGAATGAGTGGACATGCGGGGAATGCGGCCATATTGTCTCCGTCCACACGGGGATTTGCAGCGGCTGCGGAAAACAGTACGGCGCGCAGGTGATTCCCGTCAGCGAGGATACGTGGCGGATTGAGAACGGTATGGTACGGTTCTTCCTGCTGAAGGGGACGGAAAAAGCGCTGCTGATCGATACCGGGATGACGGTACGCCATGCGCGGAAGATCGCCGAAGCGCTGACCGGATTGCCTGTCCTGCTGCTGAACACCCATGCAGACAGGGATCATACCGGAAGCAACGGAGAGTTTGATGCCTTCTTTATGCATCCGGATGACGAGGCACATTACAGGGCATCCGGACAGGACGGCCGGATCGTGCCAGTGAGGGACGGGGATGAGATTGACCTTGGAAACAGGGTGCTGAAGATCATTCATCTGCCGGGACATACGCCCGGGAGCATTGCGGTGCTGGATGTCAGCCGGCGGGTGCTGATCAGCGGAGATCCCATCCAGGAGCACGGACATATTTTTATGTTCGGTGAGCGCCGGAATATGCAGGATTATATCAGCAGCCTGGAAAAGCTGGAGGAACGGATTCCGGAGTTCGATGAAATCTGGCCTTCCCACTCGGATATCCCGCTTCATCCGGACTGTATCCGGAGACTGCGGGACGGGGCGGAGAAGATCGCGAACGGAGAGGCTGAAGGAAAGGAAACGGATTTCTTCGGACAGAAGATCAAGGTATATGATCTCGGATTCACCGCCTTCCTCTGCAACCGATAAGAGCCGGGCAAAGGGCGGAACCGCGGACGTTTCCATAAGCCAAAAACACCGAACAGACCGGAGCGGGAACAGGTTCTTCAGGGATCTGTTCCTTTTTCTGCGCAAGGGGGAAACAAGAGAAAACCGATAAAACCTATTGACTTGATAGGCAAATGTTTCTATAATGAACGGCATACAGAATGCGGAAGGAGAGGATAACCATGGCGAACAGTATTGTACAGACTCCCCTGGCACCGGCGGCGGTTGGCCCCTATTCCCAGGCAGTCCGCGCGGGAGCACTGCTGCTGACTTCAGGCCAGCTGGGACTGGATCCGGAAACCGGCGTCCTGCCGGAGAACCTGGAGGAACAGACAGAGCAGAGCCTGAAAAATATAGACGCGATCCTGACGGCGGCCGGGTACGCCCGGACGGATGTGGTGAAAACAACAGTCTTTATCCGGAACATGAACGATTTCGGCACCGTAAACCGGATCTATGAAGCCTATTTCGGCGAGCATAAACCCGCCCGCTCCTGCGTTGAGGTATCCGCGCTTCCCAAGGGCGGCCTGGTGGAGATTGAAGCGATTGCTTCCAGATAAAGAAATCCAGAGAGAACAGAAACAAGGACGGAATGACAGAATGAAACCGATCATTTCCCTGGTTGAGCCGGAAAACGCTTCGGAAACGGCCCGCGCGGCGGCGGAGGCCCATCTGGCCAAAGGATACCGCCTGACCAATGAAAAGAGAACCCTGCTGCACAATGCGGTGGCGTTCAACGCCCTGGAAGATATGAGCTACGCGGTCAGTGCGGAGATGAAAAAGTTTACCGGCAGCCGGGCGGCCAACCTGTTTGAATACGCGATTTCCCTGGAGAACGACTGCCTGGTTTGCTCCACCTACTACAGGAAAACCATGGCGGCCCTGGGTATTGAAGACCTGGACGCGGTGGAACTGACGGAGGATGAGGAACTCCTGGTGGAGTATGCCCGGGCGATTGTCCGGGACCGGAAGCATATTCCGGACGAGCTGTTTGAACGGCTGCTGGCGCGGTATGGGGAAGAAGGAATCGTGGTCATCACCACGATGGGCATGTTCATGATCGGGAACAACTACTTCAATGATATTCTGCGGGTACAGTCCGAGTTCCTGACGCCGTCCGGCGACAGTACGGGCGGGGAGAAGGCCTGAGAGATCATAACACCGGATCCGGATGAATCCGGTGTATTTTTATACCGTTTATTGACAGGTTTTTTATGGGATTATCCTTATGTTCGCCTTTCTATCCCGGAGGACACATGGTAAAATGGGAACAGTTATCTGCATCCGAAGGAGGAAGAGACAACAACATGGAACTTGCAAAAAACCTGGAGACGCCGAGACTGATGATCCGGTCCTGTCGGAAAACGGATACAGACTTTATCCTTTCGATCTGGGGAGACCGGGAGAACGGGAAGTTTATGACTACCGCGGCCAGTGAAAACGTGGATGAGAAATACCTGGAGGCGATAGAGGGTCTGTCAGATGATCCGGACGGGTACAATATGATCATAGAACTGAAGGAAAGCGGTGCGCCTGTGGGAACGTGCTGTGCCTATCCGGAAAACGGCAACTATGATATCGGCTACAGCATTGCCAAAGAACACTGGAAGGAAGGCCTGGGAACCGAGATGATCGGAGCGCTGCTCCAATGGATCAGGGCGGAAGGCGGGAAATCCGTTTCGGGCGAAGTGGCGGACGACAACAAAGCGTCCGTGGCGCTGCTGCATAAATTCGGATTTACGGAAGGCCGGAAAACCCGGTATAAAAAAGTGGGAGAAGAGACCTGGTTTGACGCCCATATCCTGCAGCTTGAGCTGGAATGAACGCAATCGGATGGACGGGGCAAAGAAGGATGCGGCAGAAAAACAAAACGCAGGAATACGCGGAGATTGAGGAGACAGGCTGATGAAAATTGTGCTTTTAGCGGATCTTCACGGGAATATGACCGCCACCGAGGCAATGGAACGCGAACTGGATCAAATCAAACCGGACGATATCTGGTTTCTGGGAGACGCCGTGGGGAAGGGACCTGAAAGCGATAAAACCTGCGACTGGGTCAGGAATCACTGCCGGCACTGGATCGCCGGGAACTGGGACCGGGGACTGAGCATGTACCCGGAGTACAACGAATTCTATAACAGACAGGTCGGACCGGAACGCCGGGAATGGCTGGATTCGCTGCCGCTGGAAGATGAACTGGAAATCAGCGGTTTCCGTTTCCGGCTTGTTCACGGCCGTTTTCTGGATCCGCTGTACCTGAGTTTTGATCCGGATGAAAAGCTTCGGGAAGGGTTCCGTTTTCATGACGGCAGGCCTGACGCAACCGGCCTGATCTGCGCGGACAGCCACAGGCCTTTTATCCGGCCGCTGGTAGGCGGATATGCCCTGAATACGGGCAGCGTCGGCAATAACCTGAGCCTGGCGAGGGCACACGCGCTGCTGCTGGAAGGTGAAGCCGGGACAGAACCCGCGCCGCTGCGTATTACGACACTGTCCGTTCCCTACGATAACCGTAAAGCAGCCGAACGGGCGGAGCTTTATCCTGATCTGCCCAACAAGGAAGCCTATCAGAGAGAAGTGCTGACAGGTGAATACTCCCGGTAAAGGGCAGGCATGAGTATTCCGCTCCGGCGGAAAGAAAGGGCACTGATATGCATTTTACGGAAGTAAAAGGGATTCTGACCGGCGGAAAAGGCCGTTACGGGATGAACCTCTACCGCGGATGTTCCCATGGCTGTATATATTGTGACAGCCGGAGCAAATGCTATCAGTTTACTCACGCGTTTGAAGACATTGAAGTGAAGCAGAATGCGCCGGAACTGCTGGAGCAGGCCCTGAAATCAAAACGGCAGAAGGCGATGATCGGAACCGGATCCATGTCGGATCCCTATATGCACTGTGAGGAACAGCTGGGGCTGACCCGGAAATGCCTGGAGATTATCTGCAAATACGGTTTCGGCGCGGCGGTGCAGACCAAGTCCGACCGGATTCTGCGGGATATGGACCTGCTGGAGGAAATTAACCGGAAGGCAAAATGCGTAGTCCAGATGACGCTGACCACCTGGGACGAAAAACTGTGCGGAATCCTGGAACCGAACGTGTGCAATACCCAGAGGCGCGTGGAAGTACTGGAGGAAATGCGGAAGCGGGGAATTCCCACGGTTGTCTGGATGACGCCGATCCTGCCGTTTATCAATGACACAGAAGAAAACATCCGGGCGATCCTGGAAGCCTGCGCACGGGTGAAGGTGAAAGGGATCATTTGCTTTGATATGGGGCTTACGCTCCGCGAGGGAGACAGGGAATACTATTATGCTGCGCTGGACAGGCATTTTCCGGGACTGAAGGAAAAGTATATCAGGACATACGGGAATGCTTACGAAGTTCCCAGCCCGAACCGGGAACCGCTGATGCGCCTGTTCCGGACATTCTGCAGGGAAAACGGGATGATGTACAGACCGGATGAGTGCTTCGATTATATGAGCACGCTTCCGGACAGGTTTCAGCAGATGACTTTCCTGGAAGCTTAAGCGGAAAAGTACAACGAGGAGCAGTATTGATGAATAAAGCGGAAATGACGGCAAAACTGAAAGCGTTCCCGTATGATCCGGCGGAATACTGGGTGATTACCGGCGGTGCAATGGTCCTGTACGGAATCCGGGAGGAGACCGCTGATATCGACCTGGGCTGTACAACAGCCCTGGCGGAACGTCTGGAACAGGAAGGATACTTGTACAAGGTCACATCCGACGGGAACCGGTGGTTCAAAATCGGAGAAGATATTGAAGTCTTTGAAAACTGGCTGTATGACACAACCGAACAGATCTGCGGCATTCCGGTGATTTCGCTGCAGGGCCTGATTGAAATGAAAAAACAGATCGGCAGAGAAAAGGATTTCCGGGATATCCGCCTGATCAGGGATTATCTTGCCCGCAACGGAAAACCCGGGGAAAGGAATGAGAAAAATCCCTGGGAAGAGATCAGCCTGGATGATTATGAAAACCATATGAGCCTGGATTCCGTGAGACAGCTTCAGACGATGAACGCCATGATGAAGGAACAGTTTGAAGCTTATCCGGTGCAAACGGCCATGGTACTGGGTGTGGCCGGAGGCAACGGTATCGAACATGCCCGGCCGGAGAAATACCGGACCGTATACTGCGTGGATATCAACGAAGTGTATCTGCAGGCGGTGAGGGAACGGTTTGCCCGCCAGCCTGTCGTGCAGTGCCTGCGGGCCGACCTGACGGAAGAGGCGGACAGGCTGCCCCGGGCGGAGCTGGTGATTGCCAATCTGCTGATTGAATACATCGGCTATCCGGCTTTTACGAAAGTGATCCGGAAGGTTGATCCGGACTGTGTGTCCTGCGTCATTCAGATCAATACGGACGGAAAAAACTGGGTTTCCGATTCTCCCTATCTTCACGCGTTTGACGGCCTGGACCGGATCCATCACCAGATGGAAGAAGGCGCGCTGACGGCCGAAATGAAGCAGGCCGGTTACGAACCGGTTCTGCGGAAGGCGGAGGCTTTGCCGAACGGGAAGGCGCTGGTCCGGCTGGATTACCGGAAGACGGGCAGGTGGAAATGGTAAAAAACGATCCGGATGTATTTTTTTGTATTTCCCCTTGACGGGAAAAAAGAAAATGATAATATAGTGCCAGTGCTTTCCTGAGAGAGGCAGGAAAGAAGGAATATTAAGACAAGGTGATCCAGTCATCAGCGTCTTAAGCAATTTACGGGACCACTCCGATGAGGAGTCGAGGCCATACGGACAGCCGGGTCCACTGCCGATGGGCGGTTTCCGCCCCTATTGATTGAGTTAAAAGCTCAGTTTTATAAGTTGGTTACTTTATAACCGAAATGCGTAATTCGCGCAAACTTGTGAAATGGTCAATAAGAGTAGTAAAAGTAAGTATTGCTATATAGACTCTGTATACCGAGCACCACAGATATTCCGTTCCAGCCCTCTTTACCGCTGCGGAGGCGGCGGGCAGAAATGCCTGCATGCCGCGTGAACGGTACAGGAACCAGACTGCATGTGGACAATAACGCAAGTTGTGTGATTACAGCTTGCGTTTTTTGTTTGAGGTGGAGTATGGGCAAGTACTTGTACGACCAGTCCCGGGCACCCATTTATGAGGCGCTGGAGCGCTTCCGCGAAATGCGGGTGGTGCCCTTTGACGTGCCGGGACACAAACACGGGAAAGGCAATCCTGAACTGACCGCGTTCCTTGGGGAAAAGTGCGTGGGCGTGGACGTGAACAGCATGAAACCGCTGGATAACCTGTGCCATCCCGTGTCCGTGATCCGGGAAGCGGAAATCCTGGCGGCGGACGCCTTCGGCGCGGCCAACGCGTTCCTGATGGTGGGCGGAACCACCAGCTCCGTGCAGAGCATGGTGCTTTCTTGCTGCAAGCGGGGCGAGAAGATCATCCTGCCGCGCAATGTGCACCGGAGCGTGATCAACGCGCTGGTGCTGTGCGGCGCGGTGCCGGTCTATGTGAACCCGGATGTGGACAGGAAGCTGGGGATCTCCCTGGGCATGAGCGTGGAACAGGTACGGAAGGCAATCCTGGAGAACCCGGACGCGGTGGCGGTGCTGGTGAACAACCCTACCTATTACGGGGTGTGCAGCGACCTGCGCACGATTGTGAAGCTGGCCCACGAGGCCGGGATGCTGTGCCTGGCGGACGAGGCTCACGGCACCCACTTCTACTTCGGCGACGGCATGCCGGTGACCGCCATGGAAGCCGGCGCGGATATGGCGGCAGTTTCCATGCACAAGAGCGGCGGAAGCCTGACCCAGTCCAGCCTGCTGCTGACCGGGGAACGGGTGAATGCCGGCCATGTGCGCCAGATCATCAACCTGACCCAGACCACCTCCGGCAGCTACCTGCTGATGTCCAGCCTGGATATCAGCCGACGGAACCTGGCCCAGCGCGGAAAAACCGTGTTCTGCAAAGTGTCGGAAATGGCGGAGTACGCCCGGGAAGAGATTAACGCGGTCGGCGGATACTATGCTTACGGCCGGGAACTGATCAACGGAGACTCCATCTATGATTTCGATCCGACCAAGCTGAGCGTGCATACCCGTGATATCGGCCTGGCGGGCATTGAGGTGTATGACATCCTGCGGGATGAATATGATATCCAGATTGAGTTCGGGGACATCGGCAATATCCTGGCCTATCTGTCCATCGGCGACCGGATGCAGGAGCTGGAACGCCTGGTGAGTGCCCTGGCGGAGATCAAACGGCGGTACATGAAGGATCCCTACGGCCTGCTGAGCCAGGAATACATTGCCCCCGAAGTGGTATACAGCCCGCAGGAGGCTTTCTACGCGGACAAGAAGAGCGTGCCGCTGAGTGAAAGCGAGGGCTATATCTGCAGTGAGTTTGTGATGTGCTATCCTCCGGGAATCCCGATCCTGGCTCCCGGAGAGCGGATTACCAAGGAAATCCTTGACTATATCGTCTATGCCAAGGCGAAGGGATGTTCCGTGACGGGACCGGAAGACCCGATGATCGAACACATCAACATCATCAGGGAGGAGGAGAAGTTTTCATGGAACTCTGGTTCAGCGAATGCCATGCCCCGGATGTTAAGCACAGCCTGCGTGTAAACAGGCACCTGTATTCCGGACGGAGCGAATACCAGCAGATTGACATCTTCGACACCCCTGAGTTCGGAAGGGTGCTGGCCCTGGACGGAAACGTGATGCTGACGGAACGGGATGAATTCATCTACGACGAGATGATCACCCACATTCCCATGTCCGTGCACAAGAACGTAAAGGATATCCTGGTGATCGGCGCCGGGGACGGCGGCGTGGTGAAGGAGCTTACCCGCTACGATACCGTGGAACGCATCGACCTGGTGGAAATGGACGGACAGGTGATAGAAGCCTGCCGGACCTGGCTGCCGGAGAATGCCTGCAAGCTGGATGACAGCCGCGTACATATTTATTTTGACAACGCGCTGCGGTTTATCCGCAGATGCACGGATGAATATGACCTGATCATTGTGGACTCCAACGATCCCTTCGGTCCCTCCGAGGGCTACTTCACCCGGGAGTTTTACGGCATCTGCTACAACGCCCTGCATGAGGACGGGATCATGGTGAACCAGCAGGGCAGCCCGTTCTACAAGCATGACGCGGAGGCCATGCAGCGGAGCCACAAGCGGATCGTGAACACGTTCCCGATCAGCCGGGTATACCAGGCGCATATCCCGACCTACGCGGCGGGCTACTGGCTGTTCGGCTTTGCGAGCAAAAAGTATCACCCGATTGAGGATTTTGACGAGGAACACTGGAAGAGCCTGCACCTGAGTACGAAGTACTATACGACCAAGCTGCACATTGGCTCGTTCTATCTGCCGGCTTACCTGGAGAAAATGCTTGAGGAGGTGGAGGCATGAACCGGAATATTGAGACCTTTATCGGATGCGACGGGGATTATGATTACGCGCGAATCGTCCTGTTCGGCGCCCCGTTTGATTCCACGACGAGCTTCCGGCCGGGCGCACGGTTCGGTTCTTCCGCCATCCGCCATGAAAGCTTCGGGCTGGAAACCTACAGCCCCTACCAGGATAAGGACCTGACGGATATCAAGGTGTTTGACTGCGGGGATCTGGAGCTTTGCTTCGGCTCTGCGGAAGCGGCCCTGAAGGACATTGAGGAAAAAGCCGGGGAGATCCTGTTTGACGGCAAAATGCCCTTCCTGATCGGGGGCGAGCATCTGGTGACCCTGGGCGCTGTCCGGGCAGTGGCCGAAAGGTATCCGGGCCTGCATATCATCCATTTTGACGCCCACGCGGACCTGCGGGACGATTACCTGGGCGCACAGCTGAGCCATGCCTGCGTGATGCGGCGCTGCCACGAGCTGACGGGCGACGGGAAGATCCACCAGTTCTGCATTCGCAGCGGGGACAAGACGGAATTCGCCTTCGCCAGAGCGCATACGGACATGCATAAGTTCAACTTTGACGGACTGAAGGAACTGACGGCGAGGCTGGCTGAGGAGCATACACCGGTTTACCTGACGGTGGACCTGGATTGCCTGGATCCGGCGCTGTTCTGCGGAACGGGCACGCCGGAGGCGGGAGGCGTGAGCTTTACGGAACTGCTGGACGCGATCCTGACAGTGGGCAAGTGCAATATCGTGGGAGCAGATGTGAATGAACTGGCTCCCATGCTGGACGCCAGCGGTGCGTCCACAGCGGCAGCCTGCAAGATTGTGCGGGAAATGCTGCTGGCTATCTATCGATAAAAGGAAAAACAGGAGGATTCAGAAATGAGCAGAGTACTGGTGATCGGATGCGGCGGGGTGGCCAATGTGGCTATCCGGAAATGCTGCCAGCAGGATGAGGTGTTTACGGAGCTGTGCATTGCCAGCCGGACAAAGGCCAAGTGCGACGCCCTGGCCGAAGCCCTGAAGGGCAAAACCCGGACAAAGATTACCACAGCGCAGGTGGACGCGGACGACGTGGAACAGCTGAAGCAGCTGATCAATGACTATAAACCGGATCTGGTGATGAATATTGCCCTGCCGTATCAGGACCTGACTATCATGGACGCCTGCCTGGCCTGCGGCGTGAACTATATGGATACCGCAAACTATGAGCCGGAGGATACAGACGATCCGGAATGGCGGAAGATCTACGAGAAGCGGTGCAGGGAGCAGGGCTTCTCCGCCTATTTTGACTACAGCTGGCAATGGGCCTACCGTGAAAAGTTCGAAAAAGCCGGACTGACCGCCCTGCTGGGCTGCGGCTTTGATCCCGGCGTGACCCAGGCCTACTGCGCCTACGCGAAGAAGCATGAGTTCGACACCATCGATACCATCGATATCCTGGACTGCAACGGCGGTGATCACGGCTATGCCTTCGCCACCAATTTCAACCCGGAGGTCAACCTGCGGGAGGTTTCCGCGCCGGGAAGCTATATGGAAAACGGCAAATGGGTGGAAATTCCCGCGATGAGCATCAAGCGGGAGTACAATTTTGAAGACGTGGGCCAGAAGGATATGTACCTGCTGCACCATGAGGAGATTGAGTCCCTGGCGCAGACTATTCCGGAAGTAAAACGGATCCGTTTCTTCATGACCTTCGGCCAGAGCTACCTGACCCATATGAAGTGCCTGGAGAACGTGGGCATGCTGTCCACCACGCCGGTAATGTTTGAGGGACACGAGATTGTACCGATCAAGTTCCTGAAGGCGCTGCTGCCGGATCCCGCCAGCCTGGGCCCCCGGACCCACGGGAAGACCAACATCGGCTGCATCTTCACGGGGAAGAAGGACGGGAAGGAAAAAACCTATTATATCTATAACGTCTGCGACCACCAGGAATGCTACAAAGAGGTGGAAAGCCAGGCAATCAGCTATACCACGGGCGTTCCGGCCATGTGCGGCGCCATGATGCTGCTGACGGGCAAGTGGAACAAGCCCGGCGTATACACGGTGGAAGAGTTCGATCCCGATCCCTTCCTGGACGCGCTGGACCGCTGCGGCCTGCCCCGCAGGGAGAACCACAATCCGGTGCTGGTGGACTGATGAAAAAGAGTGAAGTATTCAAGGGACTTGACGGCAGGAACGCGCCGGAGTGCTTTGCTGCGCTCCGGACGCCCTGCTATGTGATCGATGAGGAACAGCTGAAGGATAACGGGCGGATCCTGGCCTCGGTGGCGGAAAACACCGGGTGCCGGATCCTGCTGGCCCAGAAGGCGTTTTCCAACTACGATTTTTATCCGGCGCTGGCAACGTACCTGGCCGGAACTGAAGCCAGCGGCCTGTATGAGGCCAGGCTGGGCGCAGAGGAAATGCCGGGGAAAGAGGTGCATGTTTTCTGCGCCGCTTACCGGGCGGACGAGTTTGACGAACTGCTGAAATACGCGGATCACATTGTGTTCAATTCCGTGCGCCAGCTGAAACAGTTCGGAAAGACGGCGAAGGAATCCGGAAAAAGCGTCGGTCTGCGGATCAATCCGGAGTGCTCTACCCAGGAAGGTCACGCGATCTACGATCCCTGCGCCCCGGGCAGCCGCCTGGGCGTGACGAGGGAGATCTGGAACCGGGAAATGACGGATGACCTGATCTGCCTGCTGGACGGCCTGCACTTCCATACGCTCTGCGAACAGGACGCTGACGCGCTGGCCGCCACACTGGAGACCGTGGAGCAGGGTTTCGGCAATGTGCTGCCCCGGATGAAATGGCTGAACATGGGCGGAGGACATCATATAACCCGGGAGGATTATGACCGGCCACTGCTGGAAAAGCTGATCCGCCGGACGCAGGACCGGTGGAACCTGCAGGTTTATCTGGAACCGGGGGAAGCGGTGGCGCTGAACGTGGGTTACCTGGTAACAACGGTGCTGGACGTGACGGAAAACGGCGGCATCCGGACCGCCGTCCTGGACGTCAGCGCGGCCTGCCATATGCCGGACGTGATTGAAATGCCCTATACTCCGCCGCTGCTGAACGGGGAAGCAGACGGGAATCCGGAAAACCCGTACCGCCTGGCAGGCCCAACCTGCCTGGCCGGCGACGTGATCGGCGAATACAGCCTGGACAGGGATCCGGTGCCGGGAGACCGGCTGGTATTCGGCGATATGGCGATTTATACCACCTGCAAAAACAATACATTCAACGGGATGCCGCTGCCGGATATTTACAGCATGGACCGGGAAGGCCGGTTCGGGAAGCTGACAGACTTTGGCTATGCGGATTTCAAAGGCAGGCTTGGAAAGAGAAAAGCCTGAACGACCGGTTATCCTGTATACAATTCAATAAACGAATGACTGGATCATGGTTTTTATGTTACAATCCGGGGAGATATTACAATCCCCTGCGGAACGGAGGCATAAAAACCATGATTACTTTTCCGGAAATGCCCTATGAACGCCCGGATCCCGAGGCGCTGAAAGAAAAGCTGAGAGAACTGACGAGCCGCCTGCAGGCCGCCAATACCTACGAGAAAGCCAGGGCAGTATTCCTGGAGAAGGATCGGCTGGACCGCCATGTGGATACGCTGGGTACGCTGGCCAGCGTCCGTCATTCCATTGATACCCGGGATGAATTCTATGATGAAGAGAATAAATTCTGGAACAAGACCTGGCCCGAACTGCAGGAATATGACCAGACCTGGACCGCGGCCATGCTGGCCTCACCTTTCCGGGCGGATTTTGCCGCGGAATACGGTGACCTGATGTTTATCAAGGCGGAGATGGAACTGAAGACCTTCTCCCCGAATATTATCCCGGAGCTGCAGCAGGAAAACGACCTGCGCAATGAATACCAGAAGCTGATTGCTTCCGCCCAGATTCCGTTTGAAGGCGGGATCTATACCATTTCCCAGATGTCTCCCTTCAAGACTGACGCGGACGATGAGCGGCGGCTGGCGGCCTGGAAGGCTGAAGGACAATGGTACAAGGATCACCAGGACAAGCTGGATGAGATCTACGATAAACTGACGAAGCTGCGGGACAGCATGGGCCGGAAGATGGGCTATGAAGGCTTTACCCAGCTGGGCTACTACCGCATGGGCCGCAACTGCTATACCAAAGAAGACGTGGAGAAGTTCCGGGCGGCCGTGAGAACCTATCTGGTACCTGTGGCAGAAAGCATTTACCGGGCGCACGCAAAGCGCCTGGGCAAGGAATACCCCATGAGCTATGCTGACAACGCGCTGGAATTCCGCTCCGGCAATCCGAGGCCCCAGGGGACGGCGGATGATATCCTGGCAGCCGGCAAAAAGTTCTATGACGAGCTGTCCCCGGAAACCAGCGAATTCTTCCGCATGATGCTGGAAGGAAAGCTGATGGACGTGCTTTCCACCGAAGGAAAGGAAGGGGGCGGATACTGCACCGGCATCATGGATTACGGCGTACCGTTTATCTTTGCCAACTTCAACGGAACCCAGCATGACGTGGAAGTGGTGACCCATGAAGCGGGCCACGCGTTCGCGGCCTACATGAACCGGGACCGCGTGCCCATGGGTTACATCTGGCCCAGCATGGAATCCTGCGAGGTGCACTCCATGTCCATGGAATTCCTGGCCTGGCCGTGGGCGGAAAACTTCTTCGGTCCGGATACCCGGAAGTTCCTCTACAGCCATCTGGCCGGCGCTCTGACTTTCATTCCCTACGGAACGATGGTGGATCATTTCCAGCACCTGGTGTATGAACACCCCGGCTGGTCACCCCGCGAACGGCATAATGCCTGGAAGGAGCTTTCCGCGATCTACACTCCCTGGGCCCGGCTGGACGGGGACATCCCCTTCTTCGGGGACGGGGAAGCCTGGCAGCGGCAGAGCCACATTTATGCCAGCCCGTTCTATTACATTGACTACTGCCTGGCGCAGACCGTTTCGCTGGAGATCTGGGCTATGCTGCAGGAAAGCCGGGAGAAGGCCTGGGAACACTATATGGCCTATACAAAACAGGGCGGAAGCCGTACCTTTACAGAACTGCTGGCGAACGCCGGACTGGTCAGCCCCTTCGACGAGGAGTGCCTGAAGACTGTCTGCAGCACAGCGAAGAAGTGGCTGGAAAACTATGACATGACCGGGATTGAATAATTCAACTGAAAGCAGGATACAGGAATGAAAACCATTCGGGTGGTGGCAGCACTGATTTTCCATGAAGGAAAACTATTTGCCACGCAGCGGGGATACGGTGCCTGGCGGGACTACTGGGAGTTTCCCGGCGGGAAGATTGAACCGGGAGAAACGCCGGAGGAGGCGCTGGTACGGGAAATACGGGAGGAACTGGATACCGGGATCGCTGTGCTTTCCCATGTCTGCGACGTGGAGTACGACTATCCGGAGTTCCATCTTTCCATGCAGTGCTTCCGATGCGAAATCACGTCCGGGGAGCCGAAACTGCTGGAACATGAAGCCGCGAAATGGCTGGGCAGGGAGGAACTGGACACAGTGGACTGGCTGCCCGCAGACTGGAACATCCTGCCGGATATCAAGAAAAACTGGCCGGCTGAATAAAAGACCGGCCCGGAAATAAGAGAAACAAACTACAGGAGTAAACTGATATGGAAGTACGTCTGCTGAAACCTGAAGAACATTTTGAAGCAAACCTGATTTCCACGGTGGCTTTTCATATGAAGATGGAGGATCCGGCGAAGAACCGGGAGGAAAGCCTGCAGAGCACGGATGAAGACTGGGGCGCTTTTTCCGAAGACGGAAAAATCATGGCGCGGATTATCAACAACCACTATACGACCCGGCTGGACGGCCAGCTGATTTCCAACGGCGGAATCGGCGCGGTATCCACCCTGCCGGAATACCGGAATACCGGCGCGGTCAGAGCTATTTTTGACAAGCTGATCCCGGAAGCCTACAGCCGGGGAGAGATTATTTCCACCCTGTATCCCTTCAACCACGCGTTCTACCGCAAGTTCGGCTATGAAACTGTGCGGTGGCTGGATCACTATGAGTTCGCGCCTGCCGTGCTGAGCGGCTACCGCTTTTCCGGAGACGCGGAACTGTGGAAAACCGGAGATCCGGTGAGCGAATATACAGCACTGTACAACCGGTTCGCGGACAGTTTCAACCTGGCCATGGTCCGGGACGATAAAATGATGCTGGATCTCATCAAGGGCGAATACTACAAGGACCGGAAGTTCAGCTACCTGCTCCATGAGAACGGAAAGACCGTGGCATATCTGATCTTCCAGGACGTGCGGAATGATCCGGCGGCAATCCTGACCGTGAAGGATCTGGCCTGGGACGGCAGAACCGGCTTCAACGCGATTCTGGGTTTCCTGGCCCGGTTCAGCGCGGACTACGGCACCATCCGGCTGTTTCTGCCCTCCTGCCTGGAACTGCTTTCCCTGATCCAGACGCCCCGGGCTTACGATATCCAGCAGACGGCTTCCCAGAGCTATATGATCCGGGCGGTCAACGTGCAGCGGCTGCTGGAAATCATCAAAAAACCGGACGACAGCTGTTTTGTCATCCGGGTGGAAGGCGACGCGCAGATTTCTGAAAACAACGGTACCTGGGAGGTGTCCGGAAAAGGTGCGGTTCCGACGGAAAAAGCGCCGGACCTGACAGTGTCCATCCAGGCCCTGGGTCAGATGGCAGCCGGCGCAGTGAGCCTTTTTGAAGCCATGTACCGGCCGGACGTAACAGTGTCCGGAAACGAAGCGGTGCTCGAAAAGGTGTTTGTGCGCAAGCCCATCCTGGTGGAAGATCATTTCTGATCCGCCGGGATCAGTCTTTCAGGACAGCCCAGGCGGCCGTCAGCTTCTCCAGGGACCACTGGGCATTGGCCGGACTGGTGGAGGGCAGACAGAAAGCCTCCCGTCCGAGCGTCGGAAAAATATACTTATTATACATTTCGTGAGATTTCCGTCCATTGCAGTAAATGCGTTCAATCGGACAGGAATCCAGAATGATCCTGAGATCATTGGCCCGGACCTCCCGGATGCTGGCATCCGAGGAGCCGGTGATGACGCAGCTGGCGATGGAATCCCAGAGCGCCAGGCCGTGACTCAGGATCAGTTCTTTTTTCTCGGGAATCGTCAGCGGAACCGGCAGGTCAAAAAGCCCGGCGATCACTTTCCAGAACCGGTTCTGCGGATGACCGTAAAAGAATTGCTGTTCCCTGGACTTTACGGACGGAAAGGAACCCAGGATCAGGATCCGGCTTTCCGGTCCGAAGAGCGGGCCAAAGGGGTGGATGATCCGCTGAGCTGCTGCGTTCATCTGTTTTTACCTGCTTTCCGGCATGATCTGCGGAAAAAGTATAGCACACCGGAAAGATAATCAACAAGCGCGGGCGGACGGCCTGCTTGCTTTTTGGCAGGACGCTCCCTATAATGTATACAGAACACACAGATCCCCGGACGACAGAGAAACATACGCTTTTGCGCGGACGTTTGCTTTTCCCGGAAAAACAATTTGTTTTATTTTGAGGGAGGGGACCATATGAAAAAACTGACGGCTTTCCTGCTTGCGGTGCTGATGATCCTGGGGACAGTCTCCGCGCTGGCTGATTCCGGAACCAATATCCGGATCGGCGACTATGTGTATCTGGGACACTGGGAACAGAATGACAATAAAGGCGACGGCGCGGAAAACATCCGCTGGCTGGTCATTGATACGGACGGCAGCAATCTTCTCCTGCTCAGCGATAAAGCACTGGAAAATCTGCCTTTCAATAAAAAGAGCGACGGCACAGCCTGGGCAGGATCCTACCTGCGCCAGTGGCTGAACGGAAGCTTCTTCACAACGGCGTTTTCAGCCGAGGAAGCTGCTGCCATCCAGACAACGCAGGTGGAAGATACCGCGGAGCATTCTTACAGCGAGTGGAACACGGCCAGCCGTTTCTCGGGCGTCACGGAGGATAAGGTTTTCCTCCTGAGCTTTCTGGAGGCGTGCAACCTGCTGACCGTACAATGGGCTTGCTGCGAACCGACGGCTGTGGTCGCAAAAAGCAAGAACAAGATTCTGACGGACAAGAGCAGCGGACAGGCATATTGCTACTGGTGGCTGCGTACCAGTTCCTACAAGAACAACGCGATGATGATTGCGGGCGGCAGTTTCTCCAGCGCTTATGAGCATCATCACCAGATCTGCGTCCGTCCGGCGCTTTGGGTGGAGGCGTCCGCGGTGACCCAATAAAACGGAACGGGCTGCCGCAGGGAAAATATCAGTATTTTACAGAGGGGGCAGAGCAATGCCGGAAATCACCTGGGAACTGTTTGACAAACAGGTGGCGGAGTGCAGGCTCTGTCCCCTTTGCCAGCATATTCTCAATAAGGTTCCCGGGCAGGGAGACCGGCAGTCCCCGCTGATGTTCATCGGAGAGGGACCCGGGCAGACAGAGGATGAGGAAGGCCTTGCCTTTGTCGGAGCGGCAGGACAGCTGCTGACGAAAATGCTGGAGGCCATTCAGCTGCCGCGGGACCGGGTGTATATCTGCAACATTGTGAAATGCCGCCCGCCGCACAACCGGGTGCCAACGCCGGAGGAGGCGGAGGCCTGCCGGATCCACCTGCGGATGCAGACCTGGCTGGTCCGGCCGAAGGTGATTGTGCTGCTGGGCAGCACCGCCGCCAGGAACGTGCTGGATCCGGAAATCAGGATTACCCGGGAAAGGGGTAAGTGGACGGAAAGAAAGGGCGTGTGGATGATGCCTACCTATCATCCATCCGCACTGCTCCGGGATCCGGACAAAAAGCGGGAAGCCTGGGAAGATATGAAAAGCCTCCGGAATAAGCTGACGGAGCTGGGATTATACCAGGACATCTATTCCGGAGGGGAGTAAACAGATTATACGGGATATCCGGGAATGAATTACCGGATATCCTTTTTATTGTACTTCCAGTAGGCTGCCGCAACACCGATGACCGAAACGGCCAGACCGATCAGAAGCTTGCAGGCGTCCAGGGCGCCTTTGCTGAAAATTTCAGAACCGTCGGCATAGCCGAAGGGGGTAATGTACTTCAGCACATCCGCCTTACTGGTCAGGTTGCCGATGATATTCATGAAATACAGGGCGATGGCCAGTCCAAGACCGATGCCGATTCCGCCCCGCCAAAGGAAGGCGGAGATGCCGAAGCAGACGCAGGCCAGTTCCACCTGGAGCAGGAAGTAGGCGGTGTGCAGCAGCGTGACTTCTTTCCAGGGCACCGGTTCACCGATGACGGCAATGGAACCGACGGCCATGAGCCAGACAGCCAGGTTCAGGATCAGGACCTGAAGCAGGACGGAGGCCAGTTTGGCGGTGATGATTTCAGTCCGTTTCAGGGGATGGGTCAGCAGGAATTCGGCTGTTCCGTTCTTTTCCTCATTGGCCAGGGCGCCGATTCCGATCAGCGCCGCAAACAGCGCGCCGCCGATGCCCAGGATGTTTCCGCACTCAATGCCGTAGAAGCCTTTCAGGGAACCGAAATCCAGCGTATCCAGTCCGAAGGCGGAGGAAAACGCGCCCATGGAGGCAAAGATGGAGCTGATGCTGTTCATCTGGCTCTTCATCTCGGGGTACATAAACAGGCAGATCACAACGAACGCACCGATGGACAGCGTCCAGATCAGGAGCGCTTTCCACGCCTGCTTCAGTTCATGACGGATCAGGGTCATGCCTGGTCACCGCCTTTCTCATAAAAATGCAGGACAATTTCTTCCAGATCCGGTTCCGTAACGGTCAGTTCGTGGACGTCCAGACCGGAAAGCGCCCGGATCAGTTTGTTTGTTTCTCCGTTATACAGGAAGCTGACGATCCCGTCCGATTCCGTCCAGTCCCGGATATCGGGCAGGGCGTCAGGCTGCAGGTTTCCCCGGAAGGTAACGCGGCGGGCGCCGGTTTTGACCAGCCTGTCGACGCTGTCGCAGGCGATGATTTTTCCTTCCCGGATGATGGCAGCCTTGCTGCAGTACCGCTGGATTTCAGACAGTACATGGCTGGAGAGAAATACGGTAACGCCTTCCTGGTTCCTTTCCTGCAGGATGCTGAAGAACTCATGCTGCATGAGAGGGTCCAGGCCGCCGGTGGGTTCATCCAGCACCAGCAGCTCCGGATTGTGCTGCAGGGCGCAGACGATACCGACCTTTTTACGGTTGCCGAAGGACAGATCCTCCACTTTCCGTTCCCGGTCCAGCTGCAGCCGGTCGCACAGCTCCGCGGCGGCAGCGTCGCAGTTTTTCCGGTGCAGATCGGCGGACAGTTTCAGCATATCCCGCACCTTCATACCGCTGTAGAAAGCGGTATCGGAAGGCAGGTAACCGACCCGTTCCAGAATGGTTTTTTTGTTCTTCACAATATCCATACCGAAAACCCGGCCTTTGCCGGCAGTCGGCGAAATCAGACCCAGCAGGGTGCGGATGGTGGTGGATTTCCCGGCGCCGTTGGGTCCGATGAACCCGAAGAATTCACCGGGGGCTACTTCCAGATTCAACCCGTCAATACCCCGGGCTTTGCCGTAAAACTTTGTCAGGTTTTCGGCGAAGATCGCTTTGTTTTCCAAGTGACTCCCTCTTTTCATACGGTTCATCCGGCTGATTGCAGCCTGAAACCGTGTTTAATCCTTTTTCTTGTAATTGTTTTTCCAGAAAGCCATCAGCTTCCGGAAATCCTTTTCAACCCGGTCAATGTCCAGATCGCCGGCCTGCAGCATTTCCCAGAGGTATCCTTCCGCAGCCCAGTACATTTCACGGTACATCATCGGGATGTCCAGCCCGGGGACAAACTGATCCGGTTCCAGGTTGAGCCGGATCCGGTCGACCTTCAGGTTGAAATGCCGGTGATAGCTTTCCTGGATCTCTGAGCATACTTCCGGATCTTTTTCATAAAATGCTTTCACGGTGAAATTGCTCATATCCGGGTACAGCCGCATGATTTCCAGCTTGGCAATGGTTCCCAGTTCCATGGCGTCAAACAGGTCCGTCCGGTCATAGCAGCCGAAACGGGTCATATACTCAATGGTGGTTTCGGCGCTTTTCTCCCAGAGATACAGGTACAGCTCCTTCTTGTTGTGAAAATAATGGAACAGCAGGGATTTGCTGATACCTGCCGCTTCGGCGATCTCACTCATCGGGCTGTTCTTGTAGGCGTTCCGGGAAAAGACCCGGTATCCCGCGTTCAGGATCGCCTGCTGCTTTTCCGCCGGCAGGGAAAAGAACTTTTCATTCATGGATGGTGCACCTCCGTTGACCGATCCGGTCAATGGCATCATAATTCCGTTGACCGATTTTGAGAAGACCCCGTAATCCGTTTTTTTCAGATTCCGGTTTTTTTATATATCCCGAAGGAACACCTCTTTTCCGCGGCTTTCCGGAAATGATTATACGGAAACCGGACGCCGGATACAGGTTCAATCCGACAGAAAAAAACGCCCTATTTTTCCGGAGCAGGAAAAATAGGGCGTTAATGAAAGACCGGGAGCTTTCAAGCCTGCTGTTTATACAGCAGCCAGGCCAGCGCGTGAACCGATTGCTGAAAGCCGCCGTTCGCAAGCATTTTGTCGATTTCCTCCGCGGAATACGTCTGTATACGGAGCAGCTCCATGGGATCCAGGTCCTGCTCTGTGACCTTCCGGCAGTTCCGGGCGGCAAAAAGCCAGGCGTAGTTATCCGAAATGGTGGCGCTGGAGGGAATGGTCAGCAACGGCGTCCAGTCATCCGAGACATAGCCGGTTTCCTCCCGAAGCTCCCGCTGCGCCGCCTGTAAGGCTGCGTCCTTCGGATCCGTTCCGTCCTTTTCCTCAATGGCGCCGGCGGGAAACTCGGTAGTAACCTGCCGGATACCCTGCCGGAACTGGCGGACGCAGATAAAGCGGCCTTCCTCATCCGAAGCGACGACCACCGCGTAATTCCGGCGTGTAAAACTGTAATAGGGCTGCCAGATTTCCCCGTTCGGGAACCGGTAGGCGGATTTCCGGAAGTCAATCCACTGATCCTGAATAATATGTTCGGTGGAGATTTCCTCCCAGGCCAGGTTTTCCTCTTTCATATACAGGTCCTTTCTGTTTAACCGGTGCGGATGTTTCCGCACCGGATTTTATTGTAGCGGTGTTGTCCGGAAACTTCAAGGGGAGGAAACGGCACTTGACGGGTCCGGCAGGGGCGGGTATGCTATGGATAATCCTCTGAAACGGAGAAACGGAAAAGATGAAAGTGAAAAGATGGGCGGCATTGCTTTCAGTGCTGGTACTGCTGTGCGTGACGGCCGCGACGGGAGAGACAAAGCAGACAATGTTTGAGAAGGAATGGTACCTTCAGGGATTGAAGGATTCCGTCATGAGCCGGGGGAACAACGCGAGACTGAAGAATGTAATTGCCCGGGCGCAAAGCGGCGAGGAAATCACGCTGGCAACCATCGGCGGCTCCATCACGGAGGGTGCCGGGGCAACCACATACAAGGACTGCTGGGCGGCCCGGTTCCAGAGAGAATTCCAGAAGGCATACGGAACAGAAGCAGGAAGCAACATATACCTGGTCAATGCCGGTGTGGGCGGCACACCTTCTCCGTTCGGGTATATGCGGTATCAGCGGGAGATTGTGGACCGGGTGCCTGCCCGGGACGCGGACGGACTGCCGGATATCGTGGTGATCGAGTTTTCAGTGAATGACTGGCAGGAACCGACAAATCACCGGTGCTATGAATCCATGGTGAAGGAAATCCTGGACGCGCCGAATGAACCGGCGGTGATCCTGCTGTTCGCGGTCTTCCGGAACGGATTCAACCTGCAGGATGAACTGAAAAGAATCGGAAAGAACTACGACCTGATGATGGTTTCCGTCAAAGACGGGTTCTATGACCTGTTTGACAAAAAAATCAAGAAGGACGGATTCTTCTCTGACGAATACCATCCCACCTCCCTGGGACACCGGATTTACATGGAATGCCTGATGCAGGGGATCAGGGACGCGGCGGAGGCCGAAACGGACGCAATGCCGGAACTGGATGTGAAACCGGTATACGGAACGGATTTCCTGGGCCTGAAGACGATATTCGGCGACACGGAGAATTCAGCGTTTACGGTGGACCGCGGCGGTTTCACGGGCTCGGATTCCGGCAGCTACCGGAACGGGCCGGTGGGTCAGGTTTGCGGGAAGAATTTCTATCATGATGTGAAAGATCCGATGGATCCGCTGACAGTAAAGGGTGTTTTCCGGAAATGCCTGGTTGCCTGGAAAGCGACCAACAACAAAGCTTTCGGCGCGGCGGAGATCCTGATTGACGGCAAGGTGGTCCGGATTGTCCGGGGCGGCAATGATAAATGGGGTCAGAGCGAAGTAGCGCTGGTCCTGGATGGAAAAGAGGCCGCGGAGCATACGCTGGAAATCAGGGTGACGGAAGAAGGAAAGAAATTCACCGTTACAGCCATCAGCCTGCAATAATAAACAAAGGGAGACAGAAGAAATGAAAAAGGCCGGGATAACACTTCATCCGGAATTTAAAATCGGGGAAATCTCCGGACGGCTGTTCGGCGCATTTCTGGAACCGATCGGATCCATGGTAAACGGAAGCATGTACAACCCGAAGCATCCCGAGGCGGATGAACAGGGACTGCGGAAGGATTTCTACGAAGCGCTGAAGGAAACCGGGCTTCCGGCGGTGCGCCTGCCGGGCGGAAACTTTGTATCCGGCTGGCAGTGGAAGGATTCCATCGGCCCGAAAGAACAGCGGAAAACCCATCTGGATATGGCGTGGTTCCAGTATATTCCCAACGACGTGGGCCATGACGAGTACCTGCAGTGGGCGGAAAAGGCCGGAACGGAAGCAATCTATACCGTGAACCTGGGAACGGGGACGCTGCAGGACGCGGCGGACTGCGTGGAATATACCAATTTTGAAGGCGGAACCTGGTGGTCCGACCTGCGGAAAAAGAACGGGCACGAGAAACCCTACGGGGTGAAGACCTGGTGTCTCGGTAATGAAATGGACGGACCGTGGCAAATCGCGTCGTGGGAAAAGGATCCCCGGGGATACGGCGTGCTGGCCCATGAAACCAGCAAGGCCATGAAGTGGGTGGATCCTTCCATTGAGACGATTGCCTGCGTCTCCAGTTCTCCCTTCCTGAATCATTATCCGGACTGGGACCTGCAGGTGCTGGAGCGGTGCTACGCGGCGGTGGATTATATCTCCCTGCACCATTATCATCCGGCACCGCCGGAAATGCCGCAGGCGCTGCTGGCAGGATACCAGGCGTTCGAGGATTATATCCAGACTGAGATTGCCCTGTGTGATTTCGTCAAAACGAAGATCCGCTCCCCGCGGAAGATGATGCTGGCGCTGGATGAGTACGGCAGCATGATCCGGCCGAAAGGGGAAATGCACCTGGGCCTGGCGGGGAGGCAGAACGCGGATATGTTTGGCGTCTTTGTACCCGGCAGGACCTATGTCCGGCATGATCCGGACGACTGGTCCACCCGCCGCAATCCGCCCCGGGATCATGAAATGCTGCAGGCGCTGGGCATGGCCAGCACCATGCTGGTGATGCTCCGCCACGCGGACAGGATCAAAATCGGCTGCGCCACCGGCGGACTGGGCGCACTGTGCGCCACGGACCGGGAGCATGTATGGAAGGGCGCGGCTCATTATCCCTTTACCCAGATGATCCGCTGGGCCAAAGGCGATTCCCTGCGGTGTGAGGTCAGCTGCGACACCTATGACGTTCCCGGCTATGCGATTGACGATATGAACCAGTATGGCGGCTTTACGGGCGTGCAGACCGTGCAGGCAGCCGCGGCGCTGAACGCGGAAGCCGGCGAACTGACGGTGTTTGTGATCAATGCGGATCCGGCGGAGGAACAGGAACTGAAACTGGATGTCCGCGGCTTTGAGGGATGGCAGTTCGCAGAGCATATCGAAATGTTCAGCGAGGATCCCGCGGCCATGAACACCTGGGATCATCCGGACAGGATCCTGCCCCGGCAGAATACCGGTACCAGAATGGAGAAGGGAATCCTGACCGCGGTGCTGAAGAAGGAATCCTGGAACGTGATCCGCTTCAAGGCTGCGACTTAATGCAAAAGTGATCTGTTCGTCCGCCGGGCGAAAGGGAAGTTTGTGGAACTAATATCCGGAAAGTTTTTCCGGATATTTTTATTTTTGGTATTGACATACGGAATGTTATGTGATACATATTAGCCACAATATATTATTTATGAAATAATATATCAGAAGGATGACCGAAAGGAGCATGTGACAATGAAAAAGCAGAGCGCAGAAACAAAACGGCCTTTTACTGTGGAGGAACACAAGGAACTGGGCAGAATTCACGCGGAAAAGAAGATTTCCGCCGTCAATGACGCGCTGGGTTTTCCGACGGGAGACGCGTTTGACGAGGAATTGGACAGCATTCTGAACTCTGACGCGGAAGCGAACGGGGAAGTGGTAGCCATCGCCCTGATTGACTGCGACCGGTTTGACCACATCAACAAGGATTTCGGCCGGGAAGAAGGGGACCGCGTCCTGATTGAAGCCGGGAAATATATCCAGGCCGGCCTGCCGGAAGGCGCAAAGATTTTCCGGATCGGCGGAGATGAGTTTGGTATTATCTTCCGGGGAATCCTGGAACGGGAGGAAATCTTCCTGCTGCTGAACGAAATGAAAAACGGCTATGCCGTTCAAACGCCGGACGGGGTGCGGCAGACCATTACCATTGGTATGGCGACCGCTTTTGAAGACGCGAACCGCTGCGCGGAGCTGATCCGGAAGGCGGACGGGGCCCTGTTCCGGGCCAAGACGGCGGGCGGAAACAAAGTGACCATGGCCAAGGAAGAGAAAATGGTTCCCAAGACCAGCCACTTTACCCAGGATCAGCTGCAGCGGCTGGCCAAGCTGGCCAAGCGGGAAGGCGTCGGGGAAGCCATCCTTCTGCGGGAAGGACTGGACCTGCTGCTGAAAAAGTATGATATCTGAAAAAACAATCAAAAAGGATCAGGCCTCAGGCCTGATCCTTTTCCGTTTTAAGTTTTTCCAGGGTATCTGCAAGGATCTCTTTTCGCAGATCCATCAGCCAGTCCGAAAACGCCACGGTATCAAAGGCGTAGGTTTTATTCAGTTCATATTCGTTTTCCGACCAGGTGCTTAAAGGAGACTCGTTGTGCTGGATGACGGCTTCCAGCTTATCCATTGCTTTGTATACTTTGGATTCAGCAGTCTCCTGGGCTTCCATCTCCCGGTAGAGGGCTGTCAGATCGGAGGATATTTCGGCCGGCAGGGAACGGATCCACTGATCCAGCAGGGAATCCTCCGTCTGCCTGTCCGTATCGGTCTTCAGGAAGGTCGGGATATCTCCGGTGAAGCATTCACCCAGATCGTGGATCAGGCACATATCCACCACTTTGTCCATGTCAAGATCCGGAAACTCGTGCCGCAGGAGAAATGCCATGAGGGAGATCCTCCAGCTGTGCTCGGCGACGCTTTCTGTTTTTCCCTTCGATGTGGTGCAGTGCCGCGGGGTATCCTTCAGCCGTTCGGCCATATGCAGAATATTCAGAAATTCTCTCGCGTTCATGTTTTTCTCCTGCCGCTTTTCTGCGCGTCTGTCAGATAACGTTATTATACGACAGATCCGGCTGGACCGCCACAGCAATTCATGGCAAAGGGGACGGTTTTCAGCCGTCCACCTGCTTTTTGTCTGTTCAGGATTAATCCGGGCAGGCGATTTCCGCCACATGCTCGATGACATGGTGGAGTTCTTCAGCCTGGATATTATCCGCGGCGCGGTAATAGACTTCCTTGCCCTCCCGGCGGCTGGTGATAAGCCCGCAGGTTTTCAGCAGCTTCAGGTGATGGGAGAGGGCGGGGCTGGACATATTCATCATCACAGAAAGGTTCAGCACACATTCTTCGCAGTGGCAGAGAAGCCAGAAAAGTCTGACGCGGGTCGGATCGCCCAGAAGCTTGAACAGTTCCGCAGTGGCCCCAAAGGCTTCCGGGGCGGGCATATGGTCAAACCGCTGTTCCATACCGCTATGGTGATCATGAGGCAGCTTTTGCTGATCCATGTTGCTTTCTCCTTCCATATTACAGTTTCTGAACGAACAGAGCCCGGATGGCGTTCAGCACAGCCAGGATCATAACGCCTACGTCTGCGAAGACTGCCAGCCACATATTGGCAATTCCCAGAGCGCCGAGTACCAGACAGGCCAGCTTGATACTGAGGGCAAAAACGATGTTTTCCCGGACGATACGCATGCATTTGCGGGCGATCCGGATTGCCTTGGAAACCTTCAGGGGATCGTCATCCATCAGGACCACGTCCGCGGCTTCAATGGCAGCGTCTGAACCCATGGCGCCCATGGCAATGCCCAGATCCGCCCGGCTGAGCACCGGCGCGTCATTGATGCCGTCGCCCACAAAGGCAAGGGTTTCGCCGGACTTTTTCCCGCTGAGGAGTTCCTCCACCTTGTCCACCTTGTCTCCCGGCAGAAGGTCGCTGTGAACCCGGTCAATCCCCAGGACTTCCGCCACCTGGGCGGCAGCGGAGGGACCGTCGCCGGTGAGCATGACAGTGGAACGGACGCCGGTGCGCTTCAGCGCGGCGATGGCTTCCACAGCATCCGGCTTGATCACGTCGGAGATGACGATATGGCCGGCGTATTTGCTGCCGATGGCCATATGGACAATGGTTCCGGCACTGTGGCATTCAATGGGTTCGATACCCAGGTGACGCATCAGCCGGCTGTTTCCGGCGGCCACCTGTTTTCCGTCGATCTCCACCACAACGCCGTTGCCGCCGATTTCCTCCACTTTACTCACCCGGGCCATATCAATAGGCTTTCCCCAGGCTTTCCGGATGCTGACGGCGATGGGATGGGAGGAAGCGCTTTCCGCCAGGGCGGCATACTCCAGCATGGTTTCCCGGTCCAGCTCACTGTGGTGAATATCCACCACATCGAAGACGCCCATGGTCAGGGTGCCGGTTTTGTCAAACACTACGGTTCCGGTATTGGCCAGGGCTTCCAGATAGTTGGAACCCTTGATCAGGATGCCGGCTTTGCCCGCGCCGCCGATCCCGGCGAAGAAACTGAGCGGAATACTGATTACCAGCGCGCAGGGGCAGCTGATGACGAGGAAGGTCAGGGCCCGGTAAATCCAGTCTCCCCAGTCCGGCGCCTGTCCGAGCACAAGGCGGACCAGCGGCGGCAGAAGCGCCAGCGCGGCGGCGCTGAAAACAACCACAGGGGTATAATACCGGGCAAAGCGGGCGATAAAGTTCTCAGAACGGGATTTTCGGGAGGAGGCGTTTTCCACCAGATCCAGCACCTTGCTGACGGTGGATTCGCCGAAGACTTTCGTGGTCCGGATGAGCAGCAGGCCGCTCATGTTGATGCAACCGCTGATTACCTCGTCTCCGGGCCGGACATCCCGCGGAACGCTTTCTCCGGTCAGGGCGCTGGTGTTCAGGCTGGATTCCCCGTCCTCCACAATGCCGTCGATCGGGATTTTCTCGCCGGGCTTCACGGTGATGAGAGTGCCGGGTTCCACTTCGTCCGGGTCCACCCGGACCAGTTCTCCGTCCCGTTCAATGTTGGCATAATCCGGACGGATGTCCATGAGTTCGCTGATGTTCCGGCGGCTTTTGCCGACAGCATAGCTCTGGAACAGTTCGCCGATCTGGTAGAAAAGCATGACGGCGACAGCTTCATCATAGTCTCCGGTCTTCAGCAGGCCGATGGCCAGGGCGCCGAGGGTGGCAACGGCCATCAGGAAATTCTCATCAAAGACCTGCCGGTTCAGGATTCCTTTCCAGGCTTTGCGGAGAATATCATGTCCGATGATCAGATAAGGTATCAGCCAGAGCAGGAACATCGGAATTCCGGAAAGCGGCAGCGGCACAAACCGCAGGATCAGCATCAGCGCTGCGGCAACGAGGATCCGAACCAGCATTTTTTTCTGCTTCTTTGTCATGAACATTCTCCTTCAACCGTGGATTGAACCTGACCGTTTATCTCAGAGGTATATTTCGCAGTCTTCCTCCACCTTTTTACAGGCGGAAAGCACGTTCTTCATGACGGCGGCCGCGTCAGCGCCTTCCGCAAAGTCAACAATCATCTTCTGGGTCATGAAATTAACAGTGACTTCCTTCACGCCGGAAGTACCCCGGGCCGCATCTTCCATCTTATTGGCGCAGTTGGCGCAGTCCACTTCGATTTTGTAGGTTTTCTTCATTGAAAAAGCACCTCTCTTTCATTACGATTAAACGATCTTTTAATCGTTTAACTGAATAATAGCAGAAGACGCGGGTGTTGTCAATGGAACATGGAAAACAGGTAAGAAACGGACATAAAGATTCTACGAAACCCACATAAAACCACAAATATCAATAAAACAAATGAGCAAATGGCACGATATGGCAAACAATCATAAAAAATGGGCCAAATATTCCACAACAACCCCACCATGCTGTGAAACAGAGGATATAGAAGGATGCTCTGTATACAGTATGTATAATAGAGCTGGTCTATAGCTAACTATTGTTTACAGGTATTGGACAGAGGGATGATCGACGAATATAATACGTACCATCAACGAACGAAGGAGGGAGACGCTGTGAAAGGAAAAACAACCTGGCGGGACGATCGAATGTTGCGGAGCCATCGGTGCTTCAGCACAGCGAATGGCTCCTATGCTACAGACGTCCATCGTTGCGAGTACAGCGAAGCAAAGATGGATAACGGCGATCGCAGCCGATGTTGCCTGAACCGAATGCGTCGCCCCGATTAAACTGAATCAAACGATGTTTTGTAAATATGAAAGGAGATACCCCCATGAAAAAGATTATTGCTCTGCTGGTTGCCCTGGTGCTGACCCTGTCCCTGACCGCCGCTTTCGCCGACGGTATCAAGATCGCCGTTCCCAATGACGCCACCAACGAAGGCCGCGCACTCCTGCTCCTGCAGGCATACGGACTGCTGAAGGTTGATGAAAACGCCGGTATTACCGCGACGGTGAAAGATATCACCGAGAATCCCCTGAACATCGAGTTTGTTGAAGTGGAAGCCGCACTGGTTCCCAACGCCCTGCCTGATGTGGATTACGCCATCATCAACGGTAACTATGCCCTGGCTGCCGAGCTGCCCGCCGCCCTGCTGTATGAGAACGCTGAGTCTCCCTATGTGAACGTAATCAGCGTGAACGAAGCGGACAAGGACAGCGACAAGGCCAAGGCCCTTGCTGCCGCGGCTCTGAGCCAGCAGGTTGTTGACTACTTCGCTTCCTATGAAGGCCAGGCGATCTCCGTGGTGGAGAATCCCACCGACGGCTTTGACGCCACCGTGGATTATGACGCGCTGAAGGGCGAGACCATCAAGGTGGTCGCGACGCTGGATCCCCACTCCTTTGTCCTGGCAATTGTCAAGGACATCCTGGCGGAGAAAGGCATCACCCTGGAAGTGACCGTTGTGGATGACTATGTGACCCCCAACACCGCTGTGAACGACGGAGACGCTTTCGCGAACTTCTTCGCACACCAGCCCTACCAGGATGACTTCAACGCCAATAACGGCACCAAGCTGGTGACCATCGCCGGCGTCCATGTTGAGCCCATGGGCCTCTATGCCGGACAGCAGGCTGACCTGGCTGCCCTGGGACTGGCAGAATAATCCTCAGGCATTGAAGACAAAAGGCATCCGGGAATTCCCCGGATGCCTTTTCCGTCAGAAAAGGGGATTGCGTTATGAAGCGGTTTCTTACTATAATAGGTTGTATTTCGGGAAGACGGAGGCTTTGACATGATTGAGCTGAAGAATCTGTCCAAGCAGTTTGAGACACTGGACGGATCGGTGGACGCGCTGCGCCACATCAACCTGACGATCCGGGATGGAGACGTTTACGGAATTATCGGTATGAGCGGCGCGGGCAAGAGTACGCTGGTCCGCTGCATCAATATGCTGGAGCGGCCTACGGAAGGTTCTGTGCTGGTGAACGGCAAGGATATGGCTTCCATGAGCCAGAAGGAGCTGCGTGCCATGCGGCGGAAGATCACCATGATCTTCCAGGGCTTTAATCTGCTGATGCAGCGCACCTGCCTGAATAATATTATGCTGCCCCTCCGGCTGGGCGGGGCGGACCGGAAGACGGCGGAGGCGAAGGCCCGGGAGCTCCTGGAACTGGTGGACCTGCCGGACAAGGCAAACAGTTATCCGGCACAGCTGTCCGGCGGACAGCAGCAGCGGGTGGCCATCGCCCGGGCACTGGTTACGGAACCGGACGTACTCCTGTGTGACGAGGCAACTTCCGCCCTGGATCCGAAAACGACGCATTCCATCCTGGAGCTGATCCGGGATATCAATAAGAAACTGGGCATTACCGTCATTGTGATTACCCACCAGATGAGCGTGGTCCAGGAAGTCTGCAACCGCGTAGCCATCCTGGAAAACGGCGAAGTGGTGGAGGAAGGCGGCGTGGCGGAGGTTTTCTCCAATCCCCGCGCCAACGCGACCCGGAACCTGATTTATCCGGAAAGCGCGGACGGCGGCTCTGTTTTCCCGGAAGGCGGACAGCGTATCCGGGTGATCTTCAACGGGGCTGTGGCGTCCCGGGAGCCGCTTATCGCGAAAATGGCAGTGGACTGCGGCATCATGGCCAGCATCCTGGGCGCTTCCACCCGCTCGGTGGGTGACCGGGCATACGGCTATATGCTGCTGGACATTCCGGGCTCGCCGGAGGAGATGGCCAAAGCGGTAACCTACCTGAGCGCCACCCCGGACATTACGGTACAGGTTGAGGCGGAATACGCCGCGAAGGAGGTGGAAGCATGAACTTTGGCAATGCTTTTACTCCGGAACGGCTGCAGGAAGCCTGGGAATGCCTGCTGAACGAATTTCCTTTTGCTATCTGGGAAACGGTTTATTCCACATTGCTGGCCACGCTGTTCGCGGTGATCATCGGCCTGCCGCTGGGCGTACTGCTGGTGACGGGTGAAAAGAAGGGCATCCGGCCCCTGCCGGCGCCGCTGATGGGTTTCCTGAATGTGCTGATCAATCTGCTGCGCTCCATTCCGTTCATTATCCTGATGGTCATGATCATCCCGCTGACCCGGGTAATCGTCGGCACCTCCCTGGGCACCGTAGCTTCCATTGTCCCGCTGACGGTCGCGGCTTTCCCGTTCATCGCGCGGCTGGTGGAAAGCAGCCTGCGGGAAGTGAACCCGAATATCATCGAGACAGCCCAGTCTATGGGAGCGTCTCCCATGCAGATCGTGCTGCATGTGATGCTGCCGGAAAGCGTGCCCAGCCTGGTGACAAACATTACCCTGGCGATCACAACCATCATGGGTTATACGGCCATGTCTGGCGCGGTTGGCGGCGGCGGCCTGGGCAAGCTGGCACTGGCATACGGCTATCAGCGGTACCGCTACGCGGTGCTGTATCTGGCGGTCATCGTGCTGGTGGTGATTACTCAGATTATCCAGTCCTTCGGCACCTGGCTGGCTGCAAAGCTGGATAAACGGCTGAAGAACAAGTAAAAATGAACCGGGGCAGCGTAAACTGTTCCGGTTTTGTTTCGGTATCGTGAATCAGGCATTCGGAATGAGTTCAAGCTCCTTCAGGTTTTCCCTGGAGGGCTTTCTTTTGCCTTCCTGGATTTCGTGGATGATTTTCACAATCCGGTCGTTGACGGGAGTACTGATTCCTTCCTTCCGGCCCCATTCGCAGACTACACCGTTGATGGCGTCGATTTCGCAGGGCTTATCCTTTTTCAGGTCCTGCAGCATGGAGGGCTCGATGGAGGCGTGCTTCTTCATGGCAATGGGCATGATCAGCTTGGCGAGGGCTTTCTTGAACGGGTTGGACCAGTAAAAGAGATTGACGAGGTCCTTGCCCTGCACCGGAGCGAAGGTCACGCCGGCCGCGCGGCCTACGTCAATGACTTCCTTCATACAGGAAGCGGCAAGGTTCCGGGCTTCCGGATCCCTGGCGACGTCTCCGAAGGTGCCGCCCATGACGGTGCCGAGACCGGAGAAGGTGGCGTTGATCAGCAGCTTGGACCAGCGGGCGCCGGGCAGGTTGTTTTCAATCACCACGGGACACATCTTTTCCAGAACGGCTTTCACCTGTTCCAGCTTGTTTTCCGGGATGCCGGGCATGCTGCCCATGTGGAAGGAAAGACTGTCCGGATCAGAGGTCAGCCGGCTGTTGCCGGGAGCGTCCATTGTTGCACCCCACTCCACGGTGACGCCGATGGTGTGATCCGGTCCGACGATTTCTGCAATGCCGTCCTCCGGAATGCCGTTCTGCAGGGTGACGATGACGCCGTCCTCAGCCAGGTAGTTTTTCAGGAAAGCAACCGTTTCACGGTTGTTCAGCTGCTTGGTCATCAGGAAAATGATATCGTACCGGCCGGTCATATCCTCCGGCAGCAGGGCGTTGACCGGGACAGTCATATTGACAGTTCCGGTGATATGGGCACCGGAGCGGTTCAGGGCGTTCACATGGGCGTGATTCCTGTTGATCAGGTCGATCTGTACGCCTTCACGGGCGAGATAGGCCCCCATAACCGTTCCGAGAGAGCCGGCTCCGTATATCGCGCATCTCATTTGTATTGTTCACTCCTTACCTTTGTGCGTTTTTGCGCACACGGCTGCCATTATAGCACAAAACAGGACGCGGGCAAGGACAAAAATTGTTTTAAATGAGTTGTCAGCAAAAATCTTTTGCTGCCTGACGGCCTGACGCTTTGCCTGATTCCGGAAACCGGGGCATACCCCGGACGGCAAAGATTCAGACAAATCCGTTTGTTCGCCTTGCATTGGCCGGATGTTACTTTTATAATGAAGGCAATCAGTGAAGCATGAAAAGCAGAGAAAGAGGGAGGCTGGAAAAATGAACGTGGCGCAGCTTGCGGACCAGCTCCGGCGTGACAACCAGTTCATGAAGGACGTCACCCGGTGGGAGGTTATTCCCGCCAGGCCGGCACAGACGGCCCCCTTCCCGGACAGCCTGGATCCCAGGCTGATTCCCGTGCTTGCGCAGCGGGGAATCCACAGCCTCTATACCCATCAGGCCCGGAGCCTGGAGGCTACCGCCCGCGGGGAGGACGTGACCGTTGTTACGCCTACCGCTTCCGGCAAGACCATGTGCTATAACCTGCCGGTGCTGTCCGCCATCCTGCAGAATGAGGACGCCCGCGCGCTTTATCTTTTCCCGACCAAAGCCCTTTCCGCGGATCAGGTCAGCGAACTGTATGACATGATCGAGGGAATGGGTGTGGATATCAAGACCTACACCTATGACGGAGACACACCGGCGGCCGCACGGCGGGCGGTCCGGCAGGCGGGCCACATTGTGGTAACCAATCCGGATATGCTGCATTCCGGTATCCTGCCGCATCATACCAAATGGGTCAAGCTGTTTGAGAACCTGCGGTATATCGTGATCGATGAAATTCATACCTACCGCGGCGTTTTCGGCAGCAACCTGGCCAATGTGCTCCGCCGGCTGATGCGCCTGTGCGAATTCTACGGAAGCCATCCGCAGTTCATCCTGTGCAGCGCCACGATTGCCAATCCGCAGGAACTGGCCGAAACGCTGATCGGCCGGCCGGTGACGCTGGTGGATGAAAACGGCGCGCCGATGGGCGAGCGCCACTTTGTGTTCTATAATCCGCCGGTGGTGAACCGGCAGCTGGGGATCCGCCAGGGCGCCATTCCGATTACCCGGGCGATCAGCGGCATGCTGCTCAAGAACGGGATCCAGGCTATCACCTTTGCCCGTTCCCGACTGACGGTGGAGGTGCTGACCCGCTACCTGAAGGATATGGTCCGGGATCCGCTGGGCAATGCCGGCCGGGTCCGGGGTTACCGGGGCGGCTATCTGCCGGGGGAACGGCGCGAGATTGAGAGGGGCCTGCGCAACGGACAGGTGGACGCGGTGGTGTCCACCAACGCGCTGGAACTGGGAATCGATATCGGCGCCCTGGACGCCTGCGTGATGTGCGGTTATCCGGGCACCATTGCCAGCGCCTGGCAGCAGGCGGGACGCGCCGGAAGACGGCAGGGAACCAGCATTGTGTTTTTCATCGCCTCTTCCGCGGCGATTGACCAGTATATCGTGAATCACCCGGACTATCTGCTGACGAAGAGTCCGGAAAACGCCCTGCTGAATCCGGACAACCTGTATATCCTGCTGAGCCACTTCAAATGCGCCGCTTTTGAACTGCCGTTTGCCGACGGGGATCAGTTCGGCAATACAGCGTCCACACAGGAACTGCTGGACTACCTGGACGAACAGGGAATTATCCATCACGCGGAAGGCCGGTACCACTGGTCCGCGGAGGATTTCCCTGCCAGCGAAATCTCCCTTCGCAGCGCGGCGGCGGAGAATTTCATCATCATCGATATTTCCGATCCCGCGCATCACCGGGTGGTGGGCGAGATGGACCGCTTCACCGCGCCGATGCTGCTGCACGAGAACGCGATCTATATGCATGAAGGCCGTCAGTTCCAGGTGGAAAAGCTGGATTTTGACGCCTGCAAGGCCTATATCCGGAGCGTGGATGTCGGTTACTACACGGACGCAGACCTGAACATCAACCTGAGCCTGCTGGACATTGAAAAGGAAGAACCGACGCCGCAGGGCGGGATCGCCGGCCTGGGTGAAATCAAGGTAACGGCGCTGGTGACGATGTTCAAGAAAATCAAATTCGACACCCATGAGACGCTGGGCTTCGGCCACGTGCAGCTGCCGGAGACGGATATGCACACCACCTCCATGTGGTGGACCCTGCCGGAACAGCTGGCGGCGAAGATTCCGAGCGACCAGCTGAAAAACGGGATGATGGGCATCGCGAACCTGCTTCGGATTGTGTGCCCGCTGTATCTGATGTGCGCGCCGCAGGATATCGCGGTGGTGTACCAGGTCAAGAGCCCGATTACGGGTGAACCGACAATCCTGCTGTATGACAATACTCCCGGCGGTATCGGCCTGAGCCATAAGGCCTTCGGAATGAAGGAACTGCTGCTGGGCAAAGCCCTGCAGGTGGCGGAAGACTGCCCCTGCGCCTACGGCTGTCCCTCCTGCGTGGGACCGGTGGGCGAGGTCGGGGAGGACGGAAAGCGTACGGCAATCCGCCTGCTGAAGGAGCTGACAAAATGAACCTTCGGGATAAGCTCAGGGCAGTGGGCGGAACCGGCGGGAACCGGCAGCCGGCCGCGGAACCGGCGGAACGGGACTGCCGGCATTTTGCCGTCTACCGGCCGGCGGAGGAGTTCCCCGGCGCGCTGGAGCTGTCCCGGGAAACCCTGGCACTGATGAGCGATAAGGAAATGCCGGAGAATTTTGATCCCCGGCGGATCCTGTACCTGGATACGGAAACCACCGGCCTGGGAGGAAGCGGTACGGTGGCTTTTCTCGTCGGGATGGGATTCCTGACGGACAACGGGTTTGAAGTGCATCAGTTCCTGATGCGGGATTATCCGGAGGAACCGTATCTGCTGAAGCATGTGGCCGCCGGCCTGGGAAAGTTTGACGTGCTGTGCACCTTTAACGGCACCACTTTTGACGTGCCGCTGCTGGAAGGCCGTTTCCTGATGAACCGGATGAGCCGGACCTGCCTGGACCTGCCGCACCTGGACCTGCTGCACATGTGCAGAAGGCTGTGGAAGCTCCGGCTGGGGCGCTGCAATCTGGGCAGGCTGGAGGAAGTGATTCTGGGAAAACCCAGAAAAGATGACCTGCCGGGAAGCGAGGTACCCCAACGGTACTTTACCTATCTGAAAACAAAGCAGATGTCCCTGCTGGAGGATATCCTGAAGCATAACGCGCAGGATATCGCCAGCCTGTGCGTACTGCTGAACCATATGGCGGATCTGTACCTGCATCCGGAAAAGATCCGGTTCAGCGAGGATGTCTACTCCATGGGGCGGGCACTGGAAAAAGTGAACCAGACGGAACCCGCGCGCCGGTGCTACCGGCTGGCCAGCCGGGGACGGATGGGAGATCTGGCGTCCGCAGCGCTGGCGGTCAGCTACCGTCGGGGCGGACAGCGGGAGGAAGCGGCCGAAGTCTGGCGGGAAATGATCCGGGAAAACCGGGGAGGCGTGGCCCCCTACGTGGAACTGGCCAAGTATGAGGAGCACATCCGGCGGAACATCCCGGAAGCGCTCCGGCTGACAGAACAGGCGATCATCCGGCTCAGCGAACCGGGATTCGGGCAGGACAATGCTGTACAAGAGAATCAAAATGAGTTACAATACCGCTGGCAAAGACTGAAACGGAAACTGAAGGAGCAGAACGAACATGGGTTTTCTGACACAGATTAAGGCCAACAAGGCATACAGGCTTCAGCAGAAAGGCCAGAACGAAGAGGCCAGGAAGCTGTATGAAGAGGCTTTTGCAGAGGGGATGAATGATCCCCGGTATAATCTGGCCTACGCCCTGATGATCATCCGGGAGGGTGAGTACCAGAAGGCGAAGGAATTCCTGGTCAAACACCAGAAGGCGCCCGGCATGACGCCGAGCCAGCGGGTTACGCTGCTGGTGGACTACGCGGCCTGCTGCTTCCGGCTGGGAGACGTGGACAAGGGCATCAACACGCTGGAACAGCAGTTCCGGAAGGGTGAAACCGGTCTGCTATATCAGACGCTGGGTTATCTGTATGTGGAGAAATACGACGCCGCCAAACGGCCGGATTTTGAGGAACAGACGGAAGCACCCGGGGAGCCGGAGGAAACAGCCGTAACCGAAGAGACGGCCGCAGCCGAAGACACAGAGGAAACGGAAAAGACTCTTTCTCCGCGGGAAGCCTGGGAGGAAGGCCGGGAAAAAGCAGAGGATTTCATCCGCAAATCCGTGGAATATGACGATGAAGATCCGATCTGCCTGGACAATATGGGGCAGTTCATTTACCGGGTGCTGGAGGACAAGGCGGGAGCCAGGGAATGGTTCGACAAAGCCTACGCGCTGAAAGACAGCCAGATTGACACACTGTATTTCCTGAGCCGGTACGATGAGGAAGCCGGGGACCGGAAGGCCGCGCTGGAGAAACTGGAAAAAGCAGCCGGCGGCCGGTTCTCCCCGCTGAACTACTGCAGCCGGGAAACAGTTCAGAAAGAAATTGAAAGACTGAAGGGAGCAAACTGAGATGAGCGAGACCAATCAGGCGGTAGATACGGCAGCCGTTGAGAATAAAACGAAAAAGGGAAAGAAGAAGGAAAAGAAAACCGTGGGACAGGAAATTCTCAGCTGGGTGCTGACGATTCTGGTGGCAGTTGTTGCCGCGCTGGTGATCCGTTCCCTGGTCTTCGAACCTGTACGGGTGGACGGCGAGTCCATGGATGATACGCTGGCCAACGGCGAAATCATGTTTGTCTCCAAGTTCGATTATTCCAGTACCTGGCTTAGCCTGCCCTGGCAGGATAACGAAAAGAAGGAGAATGCACCCCGGTTTACCTTCGGCGGCAATCCGAACCGCTTTGACGTTGTGATCTGCCGGTATCCCGGCCGCGGAGATACCAACTTTGTCAAACGGGTGGTGGGACTGCCCGGAGATACGGTCAGGCTGGAAAACGGTTATCTGTATGTAAAGGAAAAGGGCCAGACCGAAGAGGTCCGGTATGAGGAACCCTACATCAACGATGAGTACCGCGTCGGCGGCCGGAACGAATTCGGCCCCTATGAGGTGCCGGACGGCGAATACTTTGTCATGGGCGACCACCGGAACAATTCCAATGACAGCCGTTATGTGGGTTCCATTGGTCGGGATATGATCGTGGGCCATGTGCGCCAGGTGGTGTATCCTTTTGATAAATGGAGAGGCGTACAGAACGGACTGGACGTCAAGGCGGAATAAATTTCATAAAGGACAAGAAAACACCGGACTGTTTACAGGACAGTCCGGTGTTTTATGCTGTGAGCCCGGCTCCAAAGGAGTTGCGTTCAGCCAAATTCCTGTGTTACGGCAATTTTTCCGACAATGTGGGCATTGAATTTGTCCAGGTCTTCAGCAGGAATCCAGAATTCCTCATGGCGGGAATTGCCGACGATATGAGGTTCATATCCTGCGATAAAAGCGTCGTCCACTTCAAACCGGGTCACATAACCTTTGTGATCCTCATTGAATTTCGCATTCCATCCGGACGCTATCTCAACGGCATATCCCTCATTGAGAACCGGATAGAAAATCGGCTGCTCCGGCAGTCTGGGCGGGAATTTTGTATAGCCGCTTTCCACAATCAGATTCAGTTCTTTAGTGCCTACAGGCCTGTATAAAATCATGTATCCACCTCGTTAAGGGTGCGCTGGTTCATCATGGAATTATTTGATCTGAACCAGGTCCGCAATTTTGTTGCCCTTTTCGTCGGAGATGAAGGGCTGGGCGCCGGTGCGCTTGGAGGTGATGTACAGATTGTCATTCACGTTGACGTTCATCCAGTCGCTTTCAGCCAGCCGGTAGGTGGCAGGGGCTTCCTTGCCCTTCTTGTGCTCCACCGTGAAGGCATAGGCTTCGGTCCGTTTGCCCTCCCGCTCATTTTCGCCGAGTTCCACTTCCGGCCAGGAGGTGTTGTGATCCTCACCGGAGGCAGTCACATCCCGGGAAGGCGTCCAGCGCCAGATATTATAGTAGTATTTCGTCTGGTACCGGGGCACCTGCACGTAGATGGGCTGCTGAACGGTTTCGGTATAGTATTCCGTGGTGTAGACCGGGCGCTCGTGGGGGACTTCGGTGAAGGTTCCGTTTCCGTTGTCGGAATAGGTGTAATAGGTTTCGTAGTGGTCCACCACCTGGCGGGAACGCTGGACTTCCACGCTTTCATAATGATCCAGCACGCTGTCATAGTGGTGAAGCTCGTTCCGCGCGTCAGTCTGTTCCGCTCCTTCCGGAAGCGTCCAGCCGGATTCGCTGAACATTTTATTTTCTTCTATATTGATATTCCGGACCCACTGCAGGCCGGTAACCGTCAGGTCTCCATCGGTCTTGTTTCCGTTCATCCAGACGAAAAGGCCGATGATGATCAGCAGGATAACCAGCAGAATGGTCATCGGGCTGCGGCGCTTTGCCTGCGGGGCGGAAACCTGGGGCTGGGCAGCAGCCTCGGCGGCTTCCCGCTCCTTTTTCTTCTGCAGCATCTGGAAGTAGTTGGCTTCCGAATCGGCGCGGCTGGAACCGCAGTTTCCGCAGAACTGGGCGTTGTCGCTGTTCAGGGAGTTGCAGAAGGAACAGTACCAGTCCGGATTTTTGCTGACGTATTTGGCCTGTTCCTCATTCAGGTATTCCACGTCGGCGCGTTCATTTTCCTCCCGGATTTCGCCCTCGTTATATCCCTTCATATAGAACTGGACGTCTCCGCGGGCGCGGCCGCAGGAGGGACAGTTGGTCACATCCCCGCGGATTTCCTTCGACCCGCAGACAGGGCAGTCCCAGTATCCCATGACGAGTTTAGACATGATATACGCTCCTTTGATCAGACCCTGTATTCCGAAAAAATCCTGTATTCAATCACTGTCATTGTACATTGGAAACGGGATTTCCGTCAACGATTCTTTGATCGGCAGGGGGCATTTTTTCTTTGGGAATCCGGCGCTTGTCCATATTGCAAAAAACAAGTTCCTTTGATACAATAATCGGTGGTTTGTGTATCTCGGAGAGGAGGCCGATGCCAGGCATGGATCCTGCAGTAAAAAAGGAAACCGGGTACATCGCCGTTTGGGTGGTGCTGCTCAGCCTGGTCATGGAGGCCGTTTTTTTGCTTGTCGGGAAATGGGAGCTTCCGGTGCTTTTCGGCAACCTGGGCGGAGCGGCTGTTGCCATCGGCAATTTCTGGCTGATGGCAGTAACGGTCAGCAAGGCGCTTGAAAAGGGAAAACCGGAAGAGGCTGCCTCCAAAGTAAAGGCAACTGCGACCTTCCGCCTGGCAGGCTGTGCACTGCTGTGCGTACTCCTCATTGCCGTGTTTAAGACCAATCTTTACGCAACGGTGATTCCGCTGCTCTTTCCCCGGATCGGCATTGCATTCCGGCCGCTGATTGACCGGAAGCGCGGCGCGGAAACGCCGGGGACGGAAGAAGGAAGTGATCTGATTGACTGAAGAAAGGGTGCCCGACGTTAAAAGCACCCGGTTCCGGATGATCGACTATGCCCTGATCGCGATGATGATTCTGCCGATCCTGGCCTGTATTGTGCTGAAGGTGCTGTACACTCCGGCATCAGAAGGAGTTCATATCTCCGGCGCAATGGTGTACGCGGAGTTTGAGGCTCCCCTGATGAACGCGTACATTTCCGAAAGCCAGGTGAACAGCTGGGCGGTCATGATTTCTATTTTCGGCCTCTGCTTATACCTGACGCACGGACTGACGGAGAAAGCGGTCTGCAAGCGCCAGCTGGCGGCTGAATGGATAGTGGAAAAGTGCGAGAAACTGGTCCGGGACAACATGGGCGGCTTCTTCGCGGAGTGGGGACCGTTCATCGCGGCCATTATGGGCCTGAGCGCGTTCTCTTCGCTGATCTGCCTGCTGGGCCTGTTCAGCCCGACGGGAGACGTGAACGTCACCTTCGGCTGGGCGATTCTGGTCTTCATCCTGATCATGCACTTCAAGTTCCGCGGCGGCGTGTGGAATTACATTATCGGGCTGTTCAAGCCCATTCCTGTATTCGCCCCGATGAACCTGATCGGCGAATTCGCCACACCCGTGTCCATGGCTTTCCGTCATTACGGAAACATCCTGTCCGGCGCGGTTATTTCCGCCCTGATCGGATCTGCCCTGACGGGACTGAGCAAATCGCTGCTGGGCTGGCTGCCCGGCGTGCTGGGAGATATGCCGCTGCTGCGGGTCGGCCTTCCGGCGATCCTGAGCATCTACTTTGACGTATTCAGCGGACTGATGCAGGCGTTCATCTTCGCCATGCTGACCATGCTGAATATCTCCGGCGCAGTGCCGTGGGATGACTGGAACAAAAAACGCGAGCGCCGTGGCAAAGAGACGCTTGCACCGAACTGAAAAAAGGGAAAAACAGCCTGAAGGCTGATAAACGGAGGAGTAAAACAATGTTGGAACTTGCAATGGGTATCATGCTGGGACTTCTGGGACTGGGCGCCGGCTGCGCGATGATCGCCGGTATCGGACCTGGTATCGGTGAAGGTAACGCTGTGGCGAAGGCCTGCGAAGCAATCGGCCGTCAGCCGGAGTGCAAGAGCGATGTTACTTCCACCATGATCATGGGCTGCGCTATCGCGGAAACCACCGGTCTGTACGGTCTGATCGTGGCCATCCTGCTGATCTTCGTGGCCCCCGGCATCTTCACCGGCATCCTGAAGGAAGCCATTAAGTAATTAAGAATTCATAATTCAGAATTCAGAATTATCCGCTGCGGCGGGGAGATCCGCGATCGGCAGCAGGATGATTTCATGAATGAACTGAGAGGAAAAACATGCAGTTTTTAGATGTTATTTCCGTCAATATCTGGGCGATTCTGGCCTCACTGGCGAATCTGCTGCTGTTGACATGGATTATCAAGCGGTTCCTCTTTAAGCCTGTGAAAAAGATGATGGACGCACGGCGCAACACCATCGATGAGTACTATGCCCAGGCACAGGCGGCGAGGGATGAAGCCGAGGAAAGCCGGCTGAACTACGAGGCTGCTATGGCCGCGGCAAAGCAGACGGGTGATCAGATCATTGCTGACGCGAACCGCACGGCTGAATACCGGAGCAACGAGATCGTCGCGGAAGCACGGGAGCGGGCTTCGGAGATCCGCCGCCAGGCGGAAGCGGACGCCGTGCTGGAACGCAAGAAGGCGGAAGCCGAGATGAAGCACGAGATCGCCAATGTGTCCGCACAGCTGACCGGGAAACTGCTGCAGCGTGAGATCAACGAGGAGGATCATCGCGAACTGATTGACTCCTTCCTGAACGAGCTGGACTGAACGGCGGCAAGACGGGAGACAGACAATGACGACAACGAGTAGGGAATATGCCGAGGCGCTGTTTGAGCTGGCGGTTCAGGGCAACGTGACGGAGGAAACGTCCGAAGGCCTGGAGACCGTGATCAGCGCGCTGATGCAGACGCCGGAATACCGGGCGCTGCTGGCCAGCCCCGCGATCGGCAAGGAAGAGCGGCTGAACGCTCTGGACAGCGCTTTCCGCGGAAAGATTCCGGATATCCTGCTGGCCATTCTGCGCATGATGATCTCAAGGGGTCATGTATCGGCGCTGAACGGAATGGCAAGGGATTATGAGGAACTTGCCAGAGGATACCGCGGCGAGACCGTTGCCGTGGTGACGTCCGCTGTACCGCTGAAAGAGGCGGAAGCGGTGGCGCTGCGCGCCAAGCTTGAGAAAAAACTGGCGCGGAAGGTGACGCTTCAGTTCCGGGTTAATCCGGAGCTGATCGGCGGTATCCGCGTGGAAGCAGACGGCCGTGTGATTGACGGCAGTATCCGGAATAAGCTTGATGAGATCAAGGAAGTGATGAACGCATGAGCTCCAAGGCGGGAGAAATCAGCAGTATCATAAAAGAACAGATTAAACAGTACGAAACCAAGATTGAAATGAAGGAGAACGGCACGGTCATTACCGTCGGTGACGGTATTGCCACCGTGTACGGCCTCCGTTCCTGCATGGCCAATGAACTGCTGCGGTTTGAGGACGGCAGCTTCGGTGTGGCCCAGAACCTGGAGGAAGAGACGGTTTCCGTCGCCATCCTGTCCGACAAGGACAACATCCAGGAAGGCAGCTCCGTGTACCGTACCGGCGAAGCCCTGTCCGTTCCGGTGGGTGAAAACCTGCTGGGCCGGGTAGTGAACGCGCTGGGCGCTCCCATCGACGGCAAGGGCCCGGTGGAAACCAGCGAGATCCGTCCTGTGGAAGCGATCGCACTGGGCATCATTCAGCGTAAGAGCGTCAGCGTTCCGCTGCAGACCGGTATCAAGGCCATCGACAGTATGATCCCGATCGGCCGCGGTCAGCGTGAGCTGATCATCGGCGACCGTCAGACCGGCAAGACCACGATCGCTGTGGATACGATTATCAACCAGAAGGATACTGGTGTGCTCTGTATCTACGTGGCTATCGGCCAGAAGCGTTCCAGCGTGGTGCAGATCGCGCAGGAACTGGAAAAGGCCGGTGCGCTGCCCTATACGATCATCGTCAGCGCGTCTGCCGCGGAAAGCGCTCCGCTGCAGTACATCGCTCCCTATGCCGGCTGCGCCATGGCGGAGTATTTCCGGGAAAAGGGACAGGACGTCCTGATCGTATACGATGACCTTTCCAAACACGCGGTGGCTTACCGTGCCCTGAGCCTGCTGATCCGCCGGCCTCCGGGACGTGAAGCTTATCCCGGCGACGTTTTCTACCTGCATTCCCGCCTGCTGGAGCGCGCGGTGTGCGTGGCGCCGGAATACGGCGGAGGTTCCATCACCGCCCTGCCGATTATTGAAACCCAGGCGGGCGACGTTTCCGCCTATATTCCGACCAACGTGATTTCCATCACGGACGGTCAGATCTTCCTGGAAACCGAACTGTTCCACAGCGGTATCCGTCCAGCCATCAACCCCGGTATCTCGGTCAGCCGCGTGGGCGGCGCCGCCCAGATCAAGGGTATGAAGAAGGTTGCCGGTGAGCTGAAGCTGCTGTACGCCCAGTACCGTGAGCTGCAGGCCTTTGCCCAGTTCGGCAGCGACCTGGACGCGGATACGAAATCCCGTCTGGCCCTGGGCGAACGCATTGTGGAAGTGCTGAAGCAGAAGCGGTCCGCGCCTGTGGATGTGGGCTGCCAGGTGGCCATCGTGTATGCCGTTATCAACGGATACCTCAACGAGGTGGAGCCGAAGGACGTAGCAGCATACGAACAGAAGCTGTATGAATATCTGCAGTCCCGCTACGCCAGCCTGCTGGAACGGATTGAGCAGGGCAAGTGGGATAATGAAGAAATCGAAGAAATGAAGCAGGCCCTGGCAGGCTTCAGGGGGTAACGGATGGGCGCTGATATCAAATCTTTGCGGAGCCGCATCCGCAGTGTGGACTCCACACTGCACCTGACCAAAGCCATGGGGCTGGTTGCGGCATCCAAGATCCGCAAGGCGACCCGGACCATGAATCAGAGCCGGGAGTACGCTTCCGCCATGGACGATGTGGTTTCCGTGCTCAGTTCCTCCCCGGAATGCGCACGTACACCGTATATGCGGCCTTCGGGAGAGGGAACACGGCTGATCGTGATTGCGGGTGACCGCGGACTCGCGGGTGGCTACAATGCCAATGTGTTTCGCCTCGCCGCCACGGTGGAGAACGCAGAGGTGATCCCGATCGGCAAGCGTGCCTGCGATCACTGGGGAAAGCCGGTGGTCTCCTCGGAAAAGTATCCGGCGACAGAGGCCGCGAAGCTGGCGAATGAGCTGTGCCGGGATTTCACGGAGGGCAAGTTTGCCAGGCTGGGCATTCTGTATACCCGCTACCGTTCCATGATGAGCCAGGAAGCCACTCTGCTGTGGGTGCTGCCGCTGGAGAAGCAGGAAAAGGAAGCGGAAAACGCGGAAGCAGCACCGGTGTTTGAACCGAACGAGCAGACCGTGCTGAACGCCGCGGTTCCTACCTACATCAGCGGCCTGCTGACGGCCTGCATCCGGGAAAGCTACGCCTGTGAAGTGGCAGCCCGCCGGATGGCAATGGATTCCGCCGGCAAGAACGCCCAGGAAATGATCGACAACCTGCAGCTGCAGTATAACCGGGCACGTCAGAACTCCATTACCCAGGAAATCACGGAGATTGTGGCCGGATCGGGAATGTAAAATCAATGCAGAATGCAGAATGCAGAATTGAGACTGACAACGGAGGAAAATCCTCTGCTTCGGTCAGAAGTATAATCGGAATTAGTCAGGAAGGAGATTACGACTTTGGATAAGGTGAACACGGGAGTCGTAGCGCAGGTCATGGGGCCTGTGGTGGACGTTCATTTTACGGAAGGGAACCTGCCTGCCATCTATAACGCCCTGACCCTGCCGATCGGCGATCATACGCTGACGGTTGAGGTTGCGCAGCATATCGGCGACAATACGGTCCGCTGCATCGCTATGGGCTCCACAGACGGCCTGCAGCGCGGTGTGACCGTAACGGATACCGGAAAGGGCATTTCCGTACCGGTGGGCCGTGAAACACTGGGCAGGATTTTCAACGTTCTCGGCAACGTGGTGGATGACGGTCCGGAAGTTGAAGCAAAGGAGCGCTGGGACATTCACCGTCCGGCTCCCTCTTTTGAGGAACTGTCCACATCCACGGAGATCCTGGAAACAGGTATCAAGGTTATCGACCTGATCTGCCCCTACGCCAAGGGCGGTAAGATCGGTATGTTCGGCGGTGCCGGCGTGGGCAAGACCGTTATGATCATGGAACTGATCAACAACATTGCCAAACAGCACGGCGGCCTGTCCGTGTTCACCGGCGTCGGTGAACGCACCCGTGAAGGCAATGACCTGTATTACGAAATGAAAGAGAGCGGCGTTCTGGAGAAGACCGCGCTGGTTTACGGCCAGATGAACGAACCGCCGGGAGCCCGTATGCGCGTCGGCCTTTCCGGCCTGACCATGGCGGAATATTTCCGTGATCAGGAGAACCAGGACGTTCTGCTGTTCATTGACAACATTTTCCGTTTCACTCAGGCCGGTTCGGAAGTTTCCGCCCTGCTGGGCCGCGTGCCGTCCGCCGTTGGCTATCAGCCGACCCTGGCGACGGAGATGGGCCTGCTGCAGGAACGGATTACTTCCACCCACAAGGGATCCATCACCTCCGTGCAGGCCGTTTACGTGCCCGCAGACGACCTGACGGACCCGGCGCCTGCCACAACCTTCGCCCATCTGGACGCGACAACGGTTCTTTCCCGTTCCATTGCCAGCCAGGGTATCTATCCCGCCGTGGACCCGCTGGATTCCACCAGCCGGATCCTGAGCCCGGATGTGCTGGGTGAAGAGCATTACCGGATCGCCCGGGAAGTACAGCGGATTCTGCAGCGCTACAATGAACTGATGGACATCATCGCGATCATGGGTATGGATGAACTGGCGGAGGAAGACAAGCTGCTGGTTACCCGTGCCCGTAAGATCCAGCGCTTCCTGTCCCAGCCCTTCTTTGTCAGTGAGAAGTTCACCGGCCTGCCCGGCGTGTATGTCCCGCTGAGTGAAACCCTGAGGGGCTTCCGTGAAATCATAGAAGGCAAGCATGACGACCTGCCTGAGAGCGCCTTCCTCTTCGTGGGCACCATCGACGAAGCAGTTGAAAAGGCGAAGAAAGGCGGCAAAGCGTGAAAACCTTCCCATTGATCATTTCCTCCCCGGACGGAGACCTGTTCCGCGGGGACGCCGAAATGCTGATCCTGCGCGGTACCGAAGGCGACCTGGCCATCATGGCAGGCCACGTGCCTTTCGTGACGGCTGTTGTCAGGAGCAACTGCGTTGTGATCACTGATACGGAAGAGCGGAAGGAAGGCGTCATTGAAAGCGGTCTGCTGACCGTGGACGCGGAAAAGACAACGGTGCTGACATCGGCGCTGACCTGGAACAAATAAACAAAAAACGGCGGACGGGTTACCCGTCCGCCTTATTTTCAAAAGCAGGAGGAGAAACAACATGGACCGTCTTGAACAATTTCTGAATTTTGCGGAGCAGTCGCCTACCGCCTTTCACGCGGCGGCCGGGTTCCGGGAAATGCTGAAGGACGCGGGTTTTGCGGAGCTGAAGGAGACGGATCCCTGGCTGGTGGACGCGGGCGGAAAGTACTTTGTGGTACGGAATGATTCCGCGGTCATCGCCTTTGAGGTTCCGGAAACCGGTTTTTCTCCTTTCCGGATTGTAGCGGCACACGGGGATTCCCCTGCCTTCAAGCTGAAGGAATACTATGAAGACGCCGGGGATCACTATGTACGGCTGAATGTGGAACGGTACGGCGGAATGATCATGGCCACCTGGCTGGACAGGCCCCTGTCCGTAGCCGGCCGGCTGGCTGTCCGGGAAGGTGACGGCGTGGGAATCCGCCTTGTGAACCTGGACCGGGACGCGGTGCTGATTCCGAATCAGCCGATCCACTTCAACCGGGAAGCCAATGACGGCTTCAAGTATGATCCCCAGACGGATCTGATGCCCCTGTACGGAGATCAGGACGCGAAGGGCGGGCTGATGGAGGAAATCGCTGAAGCCGCCGGCGTCCGCCGGGAGGATATCCTCAGCCATGATCTGTTCCTGTACAGCAGGGAGAGGGCCAGCGTCTGGGGCGCCGGAGACGCCTTTTTCTCCTGCGCGAGAATTGACGACCTGGAATGCGCCTGGGCCGGTATGGCCGCGCTGACGGAAAGCAGCGCCAGGGACGCAGTGAATGTATGCGCGATTTTTGACAACGAGGAAGTGGGCTCCTCCACCCGCCAGGGCGCGGATTCCTCCTTCCTGTATGATACGCTGACCCGGCTGGGCTTTGCGCTGGGCGCTTCAGACGGGGAAATCCGGGCGGCGATTGCCGGAAGCTTCATGGTTTCCGCGGACAACGCTCACGCGGTACATCCCAATCATCCGGAAAAGTTTGACCGGCAGAACAGGTCCTACATGAACAAAGGCATTGTGATCAAACACAATGCCAACCAGAAATATACAACGGACGCGGTTTCCTCAGCGCGCTTCACCCTGGTGTGTGAACGGGCCGGCGTGCCGGTGCAGCATTTTGTGAACCGGTCGGACCTGCCGGGCGGATCCACGCTGGGCAATATCTCCAATACCCATGTTTCCATGGACACGGTGGATATCGGCCTGGCGCAGCTGGCCATGCACTCCCTGTATGAGACAGCGGGAACAAAGGACCTTGAGTACCTGCTTAAGGCACTGGAAGAATTCTGGAAATAAGATGACGCAATTCAGAATTCAGAATTAAGAATTCAGAATTAATGCCCTTTTCCGGGATTGGATCCTGAACATTATGAATTATGAATTGGTCTTCAGGCCAAATTCTGATGGCAGGAAATGCGGGCAGGTGTTTTCCAGGGAACAGATGACGGAGGAAGCAAGCCGGACGCCGATACAGCAGGCTTCGGCCAGCGTTTTGCCATAGGTCAGACCGGCGGCAACGCCGGCAAAGAAGGCGTCCCCGGCTCCGGTGGTATCCGCTACCGGTACCTGCTGCGCGGCGCAGGCGCCGTACTGTCCGTACCGGTCCGCCCAGATGGCACCGTCTCCTCCGAGCGTAACGACCATGGCGGGAATTTCTGCGTCGATCACCCTTTCGGAAAGCCTGCGGGCCAGGCAACCGGGCTCTTCGCAGCCAAATTCAATGGAGAAAAGGACTTCCGCCTCCTGGCGGTTGCAGACAAAGCAGTCTGTCTGCTGCAGGAAGGCGCGGCGGTCCAGGGCAATATTGATGTTCGAGACGGCGGCATAAACCTTTTTGCCGTATTTATGCTTCAGCCGGTAAATTTCTTCCATGAGGGCTTCATCCAGATCCAGTTCCAGCAGGATGCTGTCGGCTGAGGCAAAGAGGGGATTTCCTTCCGCCTGCAGCACGGGCAGCAGGGGGGACAGGTCGGGCCGGTGGGAGATGGAAGCGCATACGTCATTGTTGTTGTCAAACACAGCGAGCCAGGTACCCATTCCGTCGGGCACCTTCCGGATCAGGCGAGTATCCACTCCATGCTCCGCCAGGCGCGTCAGCACATCTTCCCCGGCACCGTTGGGATCCACCAGGGAAAGGAGCACCGGATCGAGCCCCAGGTTGCCCAGGTCTTCCGCGATATTCCGGCTGACGCCGCCATGGACGTAACGGACCTTTCCGGCGTTGCGCCCGCCGGGGATATAGGTGCGGGAGGGGTAGCCCTTGATATCCACAAAGACGCATCCAATGACTACAATACTCATGTGTTTCTCCTTTTCAGACCCTTGTACACAGAAAGAATGACACAACAAGAAAATCGGTTGTTTCTATCAAAAGCGTTTTTCTTATCTTACCACAGGAAACACATGAAAAACAACCGGAAAACAGCATAAACGGATACAGTATGATACAATACCAGACGGCAAGGAAGCGAACCGGGCCGGTCAACCGAAAGGCGGCAGCAGCGTGCACGAAGGAGCAAGGGCGGAAAAACAGCGGATCAGACTGGAAACAAGGCTAATTTCCGAAAAGCTGACTCCGGAATACCGGCAGGAAGCCAACCGGGAGATTGCCCGGCAGGTTCTGGAGCATCCTTTATGGAAACAGGCCGGAACCGTGATGATGTACAGCAGCCTTCCGGGGGAACCGGATACGCGGTCCCTGATGGAGACAGCGCTGCGGGAGGGGAAAACCCTGCTGCTTCCCCGGTGCCTGGAAGCGGGCCGGATGGAAGCTCTTCCGGTAAAAGACCCGGGAGAACTCATGCCGGGAACGCTGGGAATTCCGGAACCGGCGCCGGCCGAAGACGGAACGCGTATCCCGGAGCCTGATCTGGTGCTGGTGCCGTGCGTGGCAGCCGCGCCAAACGGGATCCGGCTGGGCCACGGAGCAGGATACTATGACCGTTTCCTGGCGGAGCATTCCGCGAAAACCATCTGTCTGTGCTTCCGGAAGCTGCTGAGGAGCGATCTTCCGGCGGAGATGACGGATATATCCATGGATTATGTGATTTCCGATTAAACTGCCCGGGGATTGACGAAGGTTTTATCCTGGGGTAAACTGCATTCAATCGTTTGAATCTGGAGGTATTCCGGTATGAAGCACACGATTTTTACGGGCGCGGCTACCGCCATCATCACTCCTTTCACTGAAGAAGGGATTGACTGGGACGCTTTCGGCCGGCTGATTGACTATCAGCTTGCCGGGGGAATTGACGCGCTTGTGGTGGCCGGTACAACCGGCGAGGGAAGCACGCTCACGGACCGGGAGCATGAGGACGCGGTCACCTTCTGTGTGAAACGGACAGCGGGGAAAGTGCCGGTAATCGCCGGAACAGGTTCCAACAATACCGCCCATGCCATCGAGCGGACAAAGTCCGCCTGCAACGCCGGCGCGGACGCGGTGCTGCTTGTGACCCCTTACTATAACAAAACAACCCAGCGGGGCCTGATCGCCAGCTTTTCCGCCATTGCGGACGCAAGCAGCGTGCCCTGCATCCTGTATAATGTACCGTCCCGGACCGGACTGAACATGCTGCCGGAGACCCTGGCGGTGCTGGCAAAGCATGAGAAGATCGCCGCTGTGAAGGAAGCCTGCGGCAACCTGAGCCAGATTGCGAAGGAACGGCTGCTGTGCGGCGATGACCTGGACGTGATCTCAGGCTGCGATGACCAGATTGTTCCGACCCTGAGCCTGGGCGGCACAGGCGTCATTTCCGTGGTGGCCAATATGCTGCCGAAAGAGACGGCGGAAATCTGCACACGCTTTTTCAGCGGAGATGTGAAGGGGGCTGCCGCGCTGCAGCTGAAGCTGCTCTCCCTGATGAATCAGCTGATGATTGAGACCAATCCCATTCCCGCCAAGGCGGCCTGTGCAGCACTGGGCTTCGGCAAAAACCTGCTTCGCCTGCCCCTGGTGCCGATGGAGGAAGGAAACCGGCAGAAGCTGCTGCAGCTGATGCGTGAACTGAACCTGGAGGTAACGGAATGAGGATTATTCTGACCGGATATACCGGACATATGGGACGGGAGGTCCGCACCTGCGCCGAAGCGGCGGATCACTGCGAAATTGTTGCCGGCGTGGATGCGATGATTCCCGCGTCCGAGGGTATCTGCAAAAAATCTTTTGACGAGTGCACGGCCGAAGCGGACGTGATTATTGATTTCAGCCATCACAGCATGACCGGAGCACTGCTGGATTTCGCGGAAGCGAAAAAACTGCCGGTGGTGCTGGCTACCACAGGCCAGACGGAGGAGGAGAAAGCCAGAATCCTGGAAGCCTCCAAAGCCATCCCGATTTTCCTGGCTGCCAACTATTCCCTGGGCATCGCCACGCTGATTGACCTGGTGAAACGGGCGGCGGCCCTCTATCCGGACGCGGAGATTGAAATTGTGGAACAGCATCATGACCGGAAGCTGGACGCACCGAGCGGAACAGCCCTGTCCCTGTTTAATGCTGTGAAGGAAGTCCGGCCGGAAGCTACAGCCAACTGCGGGCGTTCCGGACAGGGAAAGCGGACAAAGGATGAAGTCGGTATTCATGCGATTCGCATGGGCAACATCGTCGGCGTGCATGAGGTGATGATCGGCACACAGAACGAGCGGATCAGCCTGAAACACGAAGCGTTCAGCCGGGGCGTGTTTGCCGAAGGAAGTCTGAAGGCCGCGGCGTTCCTGGTCGGGAAAAAGCCAGGAAAGTACGATATGAAAGACCTTCTGAATGAAAAATGAAGAATGAAAAATTGATACTTCGTGCATGGGAGTGGTTTTTATGAAGATAGCTATCTACGGTTACGGTAATCTTGGACGGGGCGTGGAACTGGCGATCCGGCAGAATCCGGATACGGAGCTGTTCGGCGTTTTTACCCGCAGGGATCCCAAAACGGTGAAAACCCTGACCGGGGCACCGGTCTATGCCGCGCAGGATGTGGAGAACTATGCCGGACTGATTGATGTGATCATTATCTGCGGCGGCAGCGCGTCTGACCTGCCTGAAATGACCCCCATGCTGGCGAAGAGTTTCAACGTGGTGGATTCCTTCGATACCCACGCCCGGGTACCGGAGCATTTCGCCAATGTGGACAAGGCAGCCCTGCTGCACGCGCATACCGCGATTATCAGCGCGGGCTGGGATCCCGGTCTGTTCTCCCTGGCGCGCCTGTACATGAACATTGTCCTGCCGGACGGCAAGGATTATACCTTCTGGGGACGCGGCGTCAGCCAGGGCCACAGCGACGCGATCCGCAGGATTCCCGGCGTGAAGGACGCACGCCAGTACACTGTACCGGTGCCGGACGCGCTGGCGAAAGTCCGTGCCGGAGAAAATCCGGAGCTGACTACCCGCCAGAAGCATACCCGCGAGTGCTATGTGGTGGCGGAGGAAGGCGCCGACAAGGCCCTGATCGAGAAGCAGATCAAGGAAATGCCCAACTATTTTGCGGATTACGATACGACCGTAACCTTTATTTCCGCGGAGGAAATGAAACAGAACCACAGCGAGCTGCCCCACGGCGGCCAGGTGATCCGTTCCGGTGAAACCGGCATGGACGGCGTCCACAAGCATGTGATGGAGTTCTCCCTGAAGCTGGATTCCAACCCGGAATTTACCGCTTCCGTGCTGGTTGCCTGCGCACGGGCAGTTGTGCGGATGAACGGCCGTCAGATTTTCGGCTGCAAGACGCTGTTTGACGTGCCTCCGGCTGATCTGTCTCCCGTGGATCCGGCGGAACTGCGGAAAAAGCTCCTGTAAAAAACAATACCGGACGATATGCCTCCCCTGCGGCGCAGGGGAGGCATTATTGCATTCCGGACACAATCCCGGTATAATATGAACGACAAGAGCACTGTTCCGGAAGAACTGAATGAATCCTGTAAGCTTATCGGGAAACAATATACCTGATCAGTAACGGAGGGATACGCCATGAAAAAAATGCTGGCTGTTCTGCTTGCGCTGGCGATGATGACCGCGGCTGTGACACTGGCTGCAGCCGAAGAGGACGCGCCTGAGCTTATTACCGTGACTGTGTTCCGGGGGAACGAAGGTGAGCAGCCTGCCGCGGATAACAGGATCTACAGGAAAATTGAAGAGGAGCTTGGCATCCGGTTTGATATCAGGTTCCTGACCGGGGAACTGGATGAAACGCTGGTGGAGATCCTGTCCGGTGATACCTATCCGGATCTGATTGACGGCGCAAACAGCGCACAGATCCTGGAGGACGCGGGGGTACTGATTGATCTGCTGCCTTATATCAGCGAGGATAAGACGCCGAACCTGTATAAACATCTTTATACCGACAACCGGATCAGGCAGCTGCTGAAGGAAGACGGAAAACTGTATATTATTCCCAACTACGGGATCAACTATAACGACCGTTCGCTGACTTTTTCCAACGGCCCGGCCTTCTTCCTGCAGAAACAGGTGATTGCCTGGAATGACTATCGTGTTCCGACGACGCTGAACGAATACTTTGACCTGATCGAACGCTTTATAGCCGCCAACCCGGAAACGGCGGACGGAACGCCCTATACCGGTTTTGCCATCCTGTGCGAGGAATGGTACCGCTATTGCCTGGTCAATCCGGTGCAGCATCTGATGGGACGCCCGAATGACGGGGACGTGATCGTGGATATCTCTACGCCTGAATATAAAACGGAGACCTTTATCAACCAGCCTTATGCAAAGGCCTATTACGCCAAACTGAACGAAGCGTTCAACAAGGGCCTGATTCCGGAGGAAACCTTCCGGTGGAACCATGAGCAGTACATGCGGAAGCTTTCGGACGGTACGGTGCTGGGCGTCTTTGACCAGAACTGGAATATCGCGCCTGTGAATGACGCACTGTATACTTCTGTCAAATTTGAGAACACTTATCTGGCGCTTCCGCTGGTTTACGATCCAGAATATGTGGACGGGCGGGAAATTGAGGAACACTATATGAACGGGGCGGTCATGAACAAGGACCGCGGCTTCGGCATCTCCGTCACCTGTCCGTATCCGGAACGTCTGATTGCCATGATGGAAACCTTCCTGTCCGACGAATGGCAGCTTCTGTTCCAGTGGGGGATCGAGGGAGAGGATTATTACGTTGATGAAAACGGCCGGATGAGAATGACGCTGGAGCAGTTCCTGGCACAGGCGGATCCGCAGTGGAAGCTGGCCAACCGGGCGGCGGCGATCTGGGAAGGCTGTCCGAAAAAGCAGGGGACCATGGATGACGGCAATGCCTGGACGCCTATTGAACAGCGTGAAATATACTATGACCAGATGACCAATTATGACAAGGAATTCCTGGCGGCCTGCGGAAAGGAACTGCCGGTTGACTTTTTCAATCCGCCGATTGAGCCTGCGCCCTACGGGGAAGCCTGGCAGATTGACAAGGATCCGATCGATATGGATTATATGGACTTTGAGCAGATCGAGGACGAACGGCTTCCGGAGATCATTATGTGTGATCCGGCCGAACTGGACGCCGCGTGGGACGACTTTACCGAAGAAATTGCATACAGCGCCGGCGTATATACGGACTATATGCAGCAGGAGATCCTGAAACTGGTGGAAAAAGCAGCGGAATGAGGAATGAATCCCCGGGGAGCGGGGACGCGGACCCGGTTCCGGCTGAAAAGTAAAACATCGATACCATCCCCGATCGGGGATGGTATTTTTTTATCCTTTCCGGTTGGCGGAGGATGGGACAAAATGCTGAAAAATAGTTTTTTCCGGGACGGGAATAACTGATCACAAGATGATGTATACAATGAAAAACGGAGCAACAACTTAGCAGCTTACTCAAATAGTTGTGTAAGTTTTTTGCAGGATAATCTGTGTAATTATCTCATTTATTGTTGCACAATTATTGAGAATGGATACAATTAAGAACGAACATAAACGTTGATAAATATAGCATTACAGGATCGCACATTATGAGCATGCCAGAAATCGGTTTCAAAAATGAGAAGCAACAATTGATGAATAATAAAGCAACAAGTTGTTAACAGTGACCGAATGTGCCATTGCTTACGTACGTACAATTTGTCACAATATATGCAAAGGCACGAGGTGCCAAAAAAGAAAAAATGGAGGAGAAACACTATGAGGAAAATCCTGGCTGCCCTGTTGGCTCTGGCGATGGTTCTCGCGCTCGTTCCCGCCGTCATGGCTGAAGGCGAAGCCCTTGAACCCATCACGCTGACTGTTTTCCGCGGCGATCCCGGCGATCAGCCCACTGCGGACAACAAGATCTACAAGCTGATCGAAGAAAAATTCGGCGTAACCTTCAACTTCTCTTTCCTGACCGGCGATCTGGACGAGACGCTGGGCATCAAGATTGTTGGTAAGGACTATCCGGACCTGTTCGACGGCGGCAACAGCGCTGACCTGATCATCAACGGCGGCGCCCTGATCAACCTGCTGGACTACATCTCTCCTGAGAAGACCCCCCGCCTGTGGGCCCACATCGAGCCCCAGCTGGCCCGTCTGATCCGGAAAGACGCCAATGGCAATGATGTTCTGTACATCATCCCCAACTACGGCCTCGCTGACGGCGACCAGATCGCCCTGAGCGTCGGCGGCCCCGCCTTCTTCATCCAGAAGCAGGTTCTGGCCTGGGACAATTATCCCACCATCAAGACTTGCGATGAGTACTTTGATCTGCTCGAGCGGTTCATCGATGCCAACCCCACCGATGAAAACGGCACCCCCTACACCGGATTCGCCATCCTGTGCGAAGACTGGCGTCACTTCTGCCTGATCAACCCCGTGCAGCACCTGATGGGCCGTCCCAACGACGGTGAAGTCGTGATCGACCCCGCTACCGAAGATTTCCACACCGAAACCTTCATCGACAAGCCCTATGCCAAAGCTTACTACAAGAAGCTGAATGCTGCTTACAAGGCCGGCCTGATCGACCGCAGCACCTTCTCTATGAGCTATGACCAGTACATCGCCCTGATTTCCGGCGGCACCGTGCTGGGTATGTTCGACCAGGCTTGGGACTTCGGCACCGCCACCGCGGCTCTGCAGGACGCCAAGATGTATGACCGTACCTACGTTGCCCTGGGCCTGATCTACAGTGAAGAAGACCTGGAAGGCATCGCGCTGCCCACCGACACCTGGAAGGTTGAAGAACATTACCTGAACGGCTCCCTGCCGAACGTCAACCGCGGTTTCGGTATCTCCGTGAACTGCACCTGCCCCGAGCGCATCATCGCTATGTGGGAAGAAATGATGTCCGACGAGTGGCAGCTGATCTTCAACTGGGGTATCGAAGGTGAAGATTACTTCATCACCGACGACGGCCGTCTGAACATGACTGCTGAACAGTATGCGAACACCCAGAATGCTGAGTGGAAGCTGGCCAACAAGGCTGAAGCCTTCACCCAGAGCAGCCCCAAGAAGCAGGGCTGGATCCTGAACGACATCCAGGTTGGCGACAAGGTCGTCAAGGCTGGCAACTGCTGGGAACCCGGCAACCAGGATGAAATCGTCTTCGGTCAGATGAACGATTACGACAAGGAATTCCTGAGCGCTTACGGCTTCAAGAAGTTCGCTGACTTCGTCAATCCGCCGATCGAGCTCGCTCCCTACGGAGAAGCCTGGCAGATCGACTATACGCCTGTGAACACCGCTCACGACAACTTCCTGAAGGTTCAGGACAACCGCCTGCCCGAACTGATCCAGTGCGACGAATCTGAATTCGACGCCAAGTGGGATGCTTTCGTCGAAGAAATCAAGCCCTTCGCTGATGAATTCGGCGCCTTCATGCAGGAAGCGGTTTACGCTGAAGCTCAGAAGGTCGTTGGCAACAAGTAATCCATAAGATCTCACACAGAGGGGAGAGTCTTGTTCTCTCCCCTCTGGTTTTTCGAAAGGGGCAAGGGAAATGACCAGTATACCTCGCGATAACGCATTCCCGGGACATCCAAAGGCAACCTTTTTCGGGCGGCTCAGCAAACAGTGGCAGCTTGTAATCATGTCTGTGCCTATGCTGCTGTATGTCCTGCTGTTCAACTACGCGCCGCTGTGGGGCTGGATCAACGCGTTCCGGGATATCAGCAATGAACGCGGTACATTGATCCCTTTCCTGTCCGGAGAAAATCCGGCCTGGTACGGCATTAAAAACTTTACCAACCTGTTCAGCGCAAATGCGATCACATTCCAGGAAACACTCCGGAATACGCTCGCCATGAGCCTGATCAATCTGGTGTTCGGCACAGTGTCAGCCATCGTACTGGCGGTGCTGCTCAATGAAGTACGTCAGAAATCTTTCAAGCGGACGGTGCAGACCGTCACCTATCTGCCTCACTTCCTCAGTATGATCATCGTGGTCGGTATGGCCCAGATCATCTTTGACAGCAGCGACATTACTCCCGGACCTATCAACCAGCTGCTTCTTTCCACCGGTATGGTTGACAAAGCGCCCAACTGGCTGGGCGAAGCCAAATACTTCTGGTGGCTGGTCGGTGTGATCAATGTCTGGAAGGAAGTCGGCTGGGGAACCATCATCTATATTTCCGCCATGACAGGAATCGACCCCTGCCTGTATGAAGCCGCAGCCATTGACGGTGCGGGACGCTTCCAGCGGATCCTGCATGTGACGCTGCCCGGAATCAAGTCCACTTTCATGATCCTGCTGATCATGAACATCGGCCATCTTCTGGATACCGGCTTCGAAATTCAATACCTTCTGAAATCATCCGGTACAATGCATGTTGCATATACCGTTGACCTATATGTTATGGAATACGGCACGCAGACACTGGATATCGGCCTGGCCACGGCCGCCGGTATCTTCAAGAGCGTGATCGCGATTGTTCTGCTCACCGGAGCCAACTTCATCAGCAAGCGGCTCGGCGAAGATTCGCTGCTGTAACCGCTGAAGCTGAAAGGAGGAAGACTGAGATGAGCATTAAAGAACAGAAAGCGGATAAGTTCTTATCCAAAAGAAGTACAAACGGCGTGAAGGATATTCCTGCGACGCTCCGCCGCGGGCTTCGTATGAACAATACCCAGCGGCGTTTCGCCCTGACGATTTCCACGGTGCTGGTACTGGCGCTGATCTTTATCATTCTTTTCGCGTCCGGCCAGGCAAACAATACCGTGGTGGCCAACGAAAAGGCACAGATCCTTCAGGAAGTGATCGGCGCGGAACGGATCGAGATGGGCAAGAAGACCATCGAGATGACCCAGGAACACGGCACGAAATATATTGACGGCAAGCGCGTTGTCATGCTTCAGAAGATCGGCCAGCAGAAAGCAGGGAACGCCAAGACCTACTGGCTGACAGCCTGCACGGAAGCAGAGGCAGCCGAGTATGAGACCGGACTGGGAAAGGATAAAAAGCTGATTCAGCTGGATTCCCGCGGAGATCTGGGCCTCTATATTACCCTGGCAAAGGATACTGAAGTTGAAAAATGCCTGAAGGCCTATGACAAAGCCTTCTTCTTCCAGCTGAGCAACAAAAACGGCGCCGCCAACCTGGAAGGCATTCCCGCGGAATACCGCGAGACGATGAGCGAAATGATGAACGAACTGGAGTTCGTCAATTTCGGATACAATGATGACAAAGCAGTCCGCCTGACCCGCGGCTCTAACGCGGAAATCCAGACGGCCGCCGATCAGAGAAACGCGATGCGGCTGAACCGGATCATCGTGATTGTACTGCTGGCTGCCGCGGCTGCCCTGTTTGCCTACGGCCTGAAATCCACAAAGCTGGCGCAGAAAGGTGAATCCGTACGGCGTACGGTGACTCTGGTGGCGGCGGTTCTCGCGCTGATCCTGACGGTAGGCCTGGTGTACACCACCGTACAGGTCAGCGCACTTGGCGACAAACAGATCCGCACCGGCGAACTGACCATCGATTCGGACGTTGCACGGGGAATCGAAAGCAATCCGGAAGCGGATAACTCCGGGAAATATGTGTACACTGCCGGCAGTGGGAAAACGCTCAGGACTGTCACCGTTTCCGTTCCGGAAACGGCAACCGGGAAAACGGCGTACCGTACTGTCCTGTACGTGGCGGTGGCCCTCCTGGCCCTGCTCGTGTTCGCCCTGCTCTATTTCTTCCGGTACGAACGGGATCTGGGCTTCCCGGTTTTCAACACGGTTCTCCTGATCCTGCTGATGTTCATTACCCTGTATCCGGTACTGAACACGGTAGCCTATTCCTTCAATGACGGTACGGATGCGGCACGCGGCGGAATCGGCCTCCTGCCCCGGAAGTTCAGCACCAAGAGCTATGAACGGATCCTGAACGACCCGGATATCTGGCAGGCCGCGCTGATTTCCGTGTCCAAGACGATCATTACCACCGTCCTGAACCTGTTCTGGACCGGCATGCTTTCCTTCGCCCTGTCACGGCGTGAATATGTGCTGAGGAAGTTCATTACCCTGATCATGGTCCTGACCATGTATGTCAACGCCGGTCTGATCCCCAGCTACCTGCTGATCAGCCAGACGCTGCATCTGCGGAACACATTCTGGGTTTACATCATACCGACGATGTTCTCCTGCTTCAACATGATCATCATCCGTACCTATATTATGGGCCTGCCGGACGCACTGGTGGAATCCGCCCGTATCGACGGTGCGGGTGACTTCCGGATCTACTGGCAGATCATCTTCCCGCTGTGTATGCCCGTGCTGGCAACCGTGGCCCTGTTCGTCGCGGTCGGCGCGTGGAACAGCTGGTTTGATACCATGCTGTATATCCCGACGGAGAGAAAGCTGGATACCCTGCAGTATTACCTGAAGGGCAAGCTCGCCACCGCCGGACAGACTTCCAACCTGGCCAACTCCACAGTTGACGCCGCCACGGCGAACGCCGCGTTCTCGGTCACACAGCGTACCGTACAGTGCGCCACAACGGTTGTGACAGCCCTGCCGATCCTGGTGGTCTATCCCTTCCTGCAGAAGTATTTCGTGACCGGTATGGCGCTGGGTTCTGTGAAGGGTTAATAAACAGAGAGACAGCTGTATACCTGAGATAAGATTTTCCGACAGAAATCGGATTTAAAGGGGGTGTGGATCGGTGTCACAGATGAGGAGCGCGGAGGGCTCCGCCCGTGCCGCACGCTACGAAGACGGCTTCCGGGTGCTTCAGGGACGGCGGGAATATGTGACCTACCTGGATGATTCATCGATCCGCATCTGGTATTCGGATATTCCGTGGCGGTATGAGACCCATGATCATTCAGCAGTGGAGATTCTCCTGACGCTGGAGGGAATGGTGACCTATACCATTGAGGACAAGATCTACCAGGTCCGCAAGGGGGAAATCCTGATCGTTCCCCCGGATACGCTCCATTCCCTGTCCATGGGAGAGGGAAGCAGCCGGTATCTGTTCCTGTTTGAATCTGACGCGATCATGGCTATGCGGGATCTCAAGGCCATGGCCTCGTACTTCCATAAGCCTTTCCATCTGCGGGACGGATCGGACGCCCATGTGCGGATCCGGGAACTGCTGCTGCGGGCCAGGGAGGCTTATGAAAAACGGGAAATGATGTGGAACACCATGTGCTACAGCTGCATTCTGCGGGTATATGCCACCCTGGGGCAACGATACCTGAGCGGGATCAAGCCCAGGACCGGGGATAACATGCGGAACATGGATTCCGAAGTCATCAACGCGGTGATGACCTATATCAACAACCATTACCGGGAGGAGCTGTCCCTGGAGGATGTGGCGAGATTCGCCGGATTCAGCCGGTACTATTTCTCCCGCTCCTTTAAGCGGCAGACAGGCTATTCCTTCAAGGATTACCTGTGCCAGAAGCGGCTGCAGGTGGCAATGGATCTGCTGATCCGGACGAACCGCTCCATGCGGGATGTGGCGATTGAAAGCGGATTCGGCTCGGTGGCGACCTTTAACCGGGTATTCCGGGAAAAGAAAGGCTGTACGCCTACCCAGTACCGGGCGATATACGGAACGTACTAAATGAAGGGGCATTCAGAAAACTGAATGCCCCTTCTTTAATGAAGAATGAAGAATGAAAAATGAAGAATTGATACATAAAACCAGTCCGACTACTGCCCGGCTGGTTTTGCTGTTTGTACATATATTATACCAGCAGGCTGAGCAGCGGGATGGTGAGGATGCTCAGCAGGGTGGAGAGCAGGGCGCAGTTGGCGGCCAGCTCCTGGCCGTTGTGGTGGATCTCGGCGAGATTCAGCAGGATGCTGGCACAGGGGGTGCCGGCCAGAATCAGGATGCTGCCCTTGAACACCGGATCCAGCGGGAAGGGAAGCACCAGCAGGTAACAGAAGAGGGGGAAGATCAGCAGTTTACCGAAGGAGATCAGCCAGGCCAGCGGCGTGGTGAAAAGGGTTTTCAGGTCCATGGTGGCCAGACGGACGCCCAGGATGATCATGCACAGGGGCGTGGACATGGCGCCGACGGAACTGAAACCGGTGCGCAGAATATCCGGGATCCAGTTCTTTGCCCGCAGCAGGCAGAGGATGATGCCGGTGAATACCGCCAGCATGGAGGGATTAACCAGGGCGGCTTTCAGGGAAATGTGCTTCTTTTCGCCGGTGAGGGTGAAAACGCCGACGGTCCAGGCCAGGATGTTGAGGGCGGCGTTGAACATGGAGGAATATACCGCAGCTTCAGGTGCGTCCGGGAACAGGGCGCGGACTACCGGCATGCCGAAGAAACCCACATTGCCCATGACAGCCGCAATGGACAGCATCCGCTTGCTGAACTCCTGCCTTCTCTTTTTACCCAGCAGGAGCAGGATCAGGAGCATGAGCGCTGTTTCCCCGGCCAGGGCGAAGAGCAGGAAAAGTCCCATCTTCGTAAAAAGCTCCGGAGAGGGATCCAGGTAGGACAGGGCGTTCACATACAGACCGAATCCGCAGATGTACAGCAGAATGACGCTGACGCTGCTCAGGTGATCCGGTTTGATTTTTTTAACCTTGCACATGAAAAAACCGGGCAGCAGATACAGGAGCATCAGCAGCACGTTGCTGAACGTTACGGAGAAACTGATCATGGCCATTCACCTCACATCAAGCATTATAACATCGGAATTTTTGTACGTACAGAGAGGAAACCCTGAAGCCCTTGAAAATCATGGGATGCACAACATATAGAATAATTTATTAAATTGCTTCACAACATATTGACTTTTCGGGGAGGGGCATGCTATATTTAGTGAGCACAATTTACCGAGTGTTACTGCACTAATAAAAACATGGAATAGTAAGAAACAGGAGTGTTTGTCATGTATCAGGTTGTCAAAAGAGACGGTAAAGTTACGGAATTTGAGATCAGCAAAATCTCAACAGCGATCACAAAGGCTTTCGAAGCCCTGGGCAAACAGTATCATCCCAGCGTGATCGATATGCTGGCTCTGCGTGTTACCGCGGAATATGAACCCCTCATCCGCGATAACAAGATTGCGGTGGAAACCATCCAGGACTGCGTCGAAAAGGTGCTGTCCGAGGCGGGTTATGCCGATGTTGCCAAGGCCTACATTCTGTACCGCAAGCAGCGTGAAAAAGTCCGTAATGTCAATTCCGCTCTTCTGAACTATAAGGACCTGGTGGATAACTATCTGCGCATCAACGACTGGCGTGTGAAGGAAAACTCCACCGTCACCTATTCTGTCGGCGGCCTGATCCTGTCCAACTCCGGCGCCATTACGGCCAATTACTGGCTCAGTGAAATCTATGACAGCGAGATCGCTGACGCCCATCGCAGCGCTGCCATCCACATTCACGACCTGAGCATGCTCACCGGCTACTGCGCCGGCTGGAGCCTGAAGCAGCTGATTCAGGAAGGCCTCGGCGGCGTTCCCGGAAAGATCACCAGCTCTCCTGCCAGCCACCTGTCCACGCTGTGCAACCAGATGGTCAACTTCCTGGGCATCATGCAGAACGAGTGGGCCGGCGCTCAGGCTTTCTCCAGCTTTGATACCTACCTGGCGCCGTTTGTCCGGATTGACAACCTGTCCCAGAAGGAAGTCAAGCAGTGCATCCAGAGCTTTATTTACGGCGTGAACACACCCAGCCGCTGGGGCACCCAGGCTCCCTTCTCCAACATCACGCTGGACTGGACCTGCCCGAAGGACCTGGAAAACCTGCCGGCTATCATCGGCGGCAAGGAAATGGACTTCACCTACGGTGAGTGCCAGAAAGAAATGGATATGGTCAACAAGGCCTTCATTGAGATCATGATTGAAGGCGACGCCAACGGCCGCGGTTTCCAGTATCCGATTCCCACCTATTCCATTACCCGGGACTTCGACTGGTCCGAAACCGAGAATAACCGGCTGCTGTTTGAGATGACCGCCAAATACGGTACTCCCTACTTCAGCAATTACATCAACTCCGATATGGAGCCCAGCGACGTGCGCAGCATGTGCTGCCGCCTGCGTCTGGACCTGCGGGAACTGCGCAAGAAGAGCGGCGGTTTCTTCGGCAGCGGCGAATCCACCGGCTCCATCGGCGTTGTGACGATCAATATGCCCCGGCTGGCCTATGAAGCCGCCGACGAAAAGGAATTCTACGCCAAGCTGGACCATCTGATGGATGTTGCGGCCCGCAGCCTGAAGACCAAGCGTACGGTCATCACAAAGCTGCTGGACGGCGGACTGTATCCCTACACCAAGCGTTACCTGGGCACCTTCAGCAACCACTTCAGCACCATCGGCCTGGTGGGCATGAACGAAGCGGCCCTGAACGCCAAGTGGCTGAGGAAGGATCTGACCCATCCGGAAGCGCAGAAGTTTGCCCAGGATGTGCTGAATCATATGCGTGAACGCCTGAGCGACTACCAGGAAGAGTACGGCGATCTGTACAACCTGGAAGCGACCCCGGCTGAATCCACCACCTACCGTTTCGCGAAGCATGACAAGGAACAGTATCCGGACATCATCACCGCGAACATGAACGGTACGCCCTACTACACCAACTCCAGCCACCTGCCCGTGGGTTACAGCGAGGATATCTTCTCCGCACTGGATGTGCAGGATGAATTGCAGACGCTGTATACCTCCGGTACGGTCTTCCACGCCTTCCTGGGCGAGAAGCTGCCGGACTGGAAAGCCGCGGCGAACCTGGTCCGCAAGATCGCGGAAAACTACAAGCTGCCCTACTACACCATGAGCCCCACCTACTCTGTCTGCAAGGATCACGGCTATCTGAGCGGTGAGCAGTATACCTGCCCCCACTGCGGACAGAAGACAGAGGTCTACAGCCGGATCACCGGTTACTACCGTCCCGTTCAGAACTGGAACGACGGTAAGGCGCAGGAATTCAAAGACCGGAAGGTCTATGACATCGGCCACAGCCGGCTGACCCATTCCGGTCCCGTGATGGCGTCCGCCCCGGCCGCTGCTCCCGAAGCGGCGAAGGAAGAACCTGCCGCCCAGGCTGAGAAGGAAAACAAGGGTTGCAGCTGCGCCCGCGCGATCCTGTTTGTCAGCGCCACCTGCCCCAACTGTAAACTGGCGATCAGCATGCTGGAAAAGGCTGGCTTCCTGTTCAAGAAAGTCCTGGCCACAGACAATCCCGAACTGACCAACCAGTACGGCGTCAAGCAGGCGCCCACGCTGGTGGTGCTTGGACAGGACGGCGAGTTCACCAAGTATAAGGGCGTTTCTGAAATCAAGGGTATGCTGACGGCAAAACAGGTCGGATAATAAGAGGCAGGAAATAAAAAACCTCCTGCCACTCCGAAAGGATTATCAAAAGAGGAAAAAGGGACGCTGCGCGTCCCTTTTTCAAAGGATGGGTGTAAAATGACGGATATTATCGTGATCGGCGGAGGCCCCGCGGGGATGACGGCCGCGCTGTACGCGCAGCGGAACGGAAAAAACGCGCTGGTGCTGGAGAAGCACGGCTTCGGCGGACAGATTACCTACAGTCCCAAGGTGGAAAACTGGCCGGGTACGGCGCAGATGAGCGGAAATGAATACGCGGAAGCCCTGCTGGACCAGATCATGAACCAGGGCGCGGAAGTGGACCTGGCGGAAGTGGTCCGGATTGAGGATCACGGGGACTTCAAACGGGTGTTCACGGATGATGGCCTGGAGCGGGACGCAAAAGCTGTGATCGTGGCCGCCGGTGTGAAGCACCGGATGCTGGGCCTGCCGGGAGAAAATGAGCTGGTCGGGGAAGGCATCAGCTTCTGCGCTGTGTGCGACGGTGATTTCTATACCGGAAAAACCGTCTGCGTGGCCGGCGGCGGGAATTCCGCCCTGCAGGAAGCGATCCTGCTGTCCGGAAAGTGCGAAAAAGTCATCATGCTGCAGGACCTGCCGGAATTTACCGGGGAGAAGAAACTGCAGGATATCCTTTTCAGCCGTCCCAATGTGGAGAAATATACCGGTGTGAAAATCACGGGCCTGAACACGGAGGAAGGAATCCTTCGCAGCGTGTCGGTAAAGCCGCAGGACGGCGGAGATGAAAAGCAGGTCGCCTGTGACGGACTGTTTGTCGCCATCGGCCTGATTCCGGAAAACGACGCCTTCGCCCATCTGGCAGACCTGAACAAATGGGGATACTTTGACAGCGATGAGCGCTGCGAGACCCGGACCCCCGGCGTCTTTGTGGCGGGAGACTGCCGCAGCAAGACGGTACGTCAGCTGACCACGGCGGCAGCAGACGGTGCAACGGCGGCGCTGGCGGCGTGCAGGTATATTGACAGCCTGTAAACAGGCTGTCCAACTGAAAACTGAAAACTTAAGACTGAAAACTGAAAAATAAAGGAGCGGCTCGAAGAGCCGCTCCTTTGCTGGCTGGAGATTATCCGATGAGGATTTGTTTCTTTTCAGGAACTTTCTGGGCTTCCTTCTTGGGCAGTTTGACCATCAGGACACCATCCTCGTATTTGGCCTGCACATCCTCTTCCGTGAGGTTGTCGCCTACGTAGAAGCTGCGCTGCATGGTGCCGGTGTACCGTTCCTGACGGAGCAGCTTGCCGTGTTTCTCTTCCTTGTTCTCCAGGTTTTTCTGCGTGGAGATGGTCAGATAACCATTCTGCAGATCCAGATGGATTTCGTCCTTCTTCAGGCCGGGCAGATCAACGGCCAGTTCGTAGCCTTCATCTGTTTCCTTCACGTCGGTCTTCATCATCCGGGCGGCGTTCTTGCCATACAGTACGTGTTCCGGACGGCCGAAGCCGCGGAAGAAATCACGGTCGAAGTCATCAAACAGATCCATCATATTTTCACCGAAAACAGCAGGCAGGAAAGTACTCATATAAAACCCTCCATTCTTTTGATCCGGTTCCGTTCTTGTTGCGGTTCCGGGGAATCACTTTCCGTGGTCTTTGGCCACCCCGCTCTCTCTCAAGCGCTGATTATAGTATAATCAAAAGTCAAAGATAGTCAAAGACATAAAAGGTCAAAAAGAAATACTTTCTGCCGAAAATGAGCAGAAAGCTCAATAAATCTTTTGTTTTCTGATTATTTCTTTAAAATTCAGGAAATCAGATCCGGATCAGGTCATAGGCTCTGGTGCCGAGTCCGATCTTTTCGCCGTGGGCAAGGGTTTCCCGCCAGCTGACGTTGGGATTGCTGTCCAGGAAATGATCATGATGGTGTTTCCATCCGGGCCGCGCCAGATTGTCGGAAAGCTGGCTGTTGGGCAGGGGATCCGCCGCCAGGCACAGATCGGCACAGGCCTGGTCCAGGGCTACCGGATCAAAGGAAGCCAGCATGCCGAGGTTCGGCAGGATCGGCGCGTCATTTTCACCGTGGCAGTCACAGTTGGGGGAAACATCCATGATCAGGGTGATATGGAAGGAAGGCTTGCCGGCGCAGATGGCGGCGGTGTATTCCGCCATTTTGCGGCCCAGCATATCCGCGGCTGTATCGAAGGACGGGTGGATGGCATCAAAGGCGCAGGCGCCGATGCAGCGGCCGCAGCCCTTGCAGATATCCTGCAGGATGAAAGCCTTGCCGCTTTCGTAGGTGATGGCGTCCGATCCACATTCCCGGGCGCATTTGCGGCAGGAACGGCACAGATCCTGGCTGACCACCGGTTTTCCGTCGCTGTGCTGCTGCATCTTGCCGGCGCGGCTGCCGCCGCCCATGCCCAGATTTTTGACCGCGCCGCCGAAACCGGCCATCTCATGGCCTTTGAAGTGGTTCAGGGAAATGATGATATCCGCGTCATACAGAGCGCGGCCGATGTACGCTTCTTTGCAGTATTCACCGCCGGGAACCGGCACAACCACGTCGTCCGTTCCCTTCAGCCCGTCGCCGATGATGATATAGCAGCCGGTGGTCACGCTGTTGAATCCGTTGACTTCCGCGTTATACAGATGGTCGACCGCATTCTTCCGGCTGCCGGGATACAGGGTGTTGCAGTCGGTGAGGAAGGGTTTTCCGCCCAGCTCCTTGATCAGGTCGGCGACCGCTTTGACATAGTTCGGCCGGAGATAGGCGAAGTTGCCCAGCTCGCCGAAATGCATTTTGATCGCAACAAACTTATCCCTGAAATCGATTTTGTCAATTCCGGCACGGCGGCACAGCTTCTGGAGCTTTACGCCCTGACTGACATCCGCCACAGTCCGGAAATCAGTGAAGTAAACGGGGGAAATCTTTTCAGACATAAGCGCTCCTCCTTGTCCGGGGTCTGTTCACTTTTCCAGGGCAGCCTGTTTGCGGTTCAGCCGGATGGCCAGGCCGATGCAGATCAGGTCTACCGCCATGGTGGCATAGAGGATTCCGAAACGAAGCATATCGTCAACGGGGTCCAGTTCAAATTCATCCCAGCTTCTGGAGGCATATCCGATGAGCAGCGCAGCGGTTACGGCGCAGATGGCGACAGCCGGCGCCAGGCCCTTTTTCTGTTTCCAGACCCAGAGCATCGCGGAGCAGGACAGAGCTGCCAGCGGCATGCTGAGATAAAGCCAGGGAGCATATTCATATTTATCAAAAACAAATTCGGAAGCCATGTCCGCCAGGGAGGCCAGGACCAGGGTGGCCAGGCACCAGAAAACCTTCGCGCGGCCCGGCTTATGACGGACGAGCAGCACGACCAGTACCGTGATCAGGGTGGCCAGGGCAGCCAGCTGGTTGAAGCGGACGAAAACAATCAGGCGCAGGTAATTATCCCGGCGCATCTGCTCCAGCAGGATCTGTGTTGTTCCCAGAACAGTCAGGAAGATCGCGGTCTGGTGACCGGGAACTGTATTTTTTTCATGCTTCAGAAGAACAAACAGCAGAATCAGGGCAGCGAGCGCTTCCCAGAACCAGATGACATAGCGCCATTCGTCATACATCGCGTCGAATTCATCGTGATAGGTGCATACGGAAAGCGGGAAGAAATGAGTCCATTCCACTTCGGCACCGCGGCCGATTCCTTCGCCGGTAAAGGCTTCGCCGATCCGGGCAAAGAAAAGCGCGGCGCAGGCGCCGGGAGCCAGCGCATCCAGCGCGTCCAGCCATCTGACGCCGGCGAGTTTGCCGGCAATCAGGGCACCCAGGGCGCCGCCCAGCAACGCACCGTAAAGTGTGTAACCGCCCTCCCAGATATGCAGGAGCATATAGCCCTTGCCCTCGGCTGCTTCCAGATCGAAGGGGCAGAAAAGCACCCATACTGCATGACCAAGAATCAGCGCGCCGAGAATGACGGCGGGCAGCAAGGGACGGATCTGCTTTTTACGCAGGGAAAGCCCGGTACCCGCAAGGGCACCGAGCAGGATCATCAGGCTGTAGGGGGTCACATTCAGCGACCCAATTGTCCAAAGCGGCGTCATTGTTCAGCGCTTCCTTCTGTTTCGGTCGGGGCAGCCGCGGGAGCTTCCGTTGCGGCGGGCGCCGGTTCCGCGGTGATGAAGTAAATCATATCGGTAATTTCACGGATGCCGCCTTTGCCGAAACGGTTCAGCTTGACGCCGTTCAGCGTCAGGCAGGCGGAGTTTCCGCCGTCCATGTTGTAGGCATTGACTGCGCCGGCGTCGTAGGCCAGCTGGGCCAGCTCCGCGGCGGTAAAGCCGTGGTCCTTGTCCTGCTTGCTGCCGGGGCCTTCCGTGGTGATGATCAGGTAGCTGAGTTTACCCATCTGGCAGATGGCCTGCCGCTGGGTCCGGTTCTGGAGCCCCATACCGGCGCCGGAGCCGTACTGATTCCGGACAAAGGTGTCCTCATCATCGGTCATCAGCTTTCCGTCAATCACCAGGCCGGGTCCGAACAGGAAACTGTGCAGGATACGGCCTTCATAGGGCGCAAGGGCGTCGGTGCCGTCCGGACGGCGGAGTATATGGAAGTCTCCTTCATCATCAATGATCAGCAGATCGTACCTGCCTTTGCAGGGCTTGTCGCGAAGCTGAACTGAATTACGGTAGATGGTGCCTTCCGCCCGGCCGGAATACCAGTCGCCGTTGATGGCCGCCACGGAACGGAGTCGCTGGGCGAGCTTGACCGGACTGGTCTCACGGGTGATCTGGGTCCGCATCTGACTGGGATCAGCGATCTGAATCCAGGTATAGAACACGTTGGTGTCCCGGACAACGCGCTTATCGACCCTGACGGAAATGGTGCCGTCCAGGTAGGAGACCGGAGCGCCGGTGGCGTCATCGTAGGTGAAGCCATCCGCGTGCGGCGCGTAGGGCGTCGGATCCGCGTCCTTCGCACTGGGCAGGGGAAGCAGGGGCGCCGGGTTGGGATTGGCGAGCTCCACCGGCGTATAGGCCGGCAGGTCAGCCCCTTCGGCACCGGCGTATGGAATGGCTGAAGGAACGATAAACGGGACGAGCAGCAGAAGAATCAGAGTCGGGATCAGCCACAGCAGGATACGCTTTTTTGTCATGAAGAACCTCCGTCAGATCAAACGCCGGAAACGGCGGAAAATGCAGAAAAACATTACATTACAGTTTATCACGCGGCTTTGGGGAAAGTCAATCAGATCAGGGCGGCGGGCGTCAGGGCGGCGATCTGAATCAGATCCGCGGGAGCCAGTTCCACCTGGCAGCCGACCCGGCCGGCGCTGACAAAGATCCGGGAGAGACCGGCCGCGCTCTCATGAATAAACGAAGGGAAGTGCTTTTTCATTCCGATGGGAGAGCAGCCCCCGTGCACATAACCGGTCAACGGAAGCAGATCCCGCTGGGGAATCATGCTCACGGATTTTTCTCCGGCGGCCGCGGCAGCCTTTTTCAGGTTCAGCTCCGCGTTGACCGGAATCACAAATACATAGTATTTCTGGGGCTTGCCGACGGTCACCAGGGTTTTGAACACCTGGGAGGGTTCCTCGTTCAGCAGGCGGGCGATATCCTCCCCGGTCAGGGTCGGATCCGCTTCATATAAATGAGCGTTGTAGGCAATCTTTTTGCTGTCCAGTACGCGCATACAGTTTGTCTTGTCCTGTTTTCCCATCGCAAAGGCCTCCTTTCCGGCCGGGGATTATTGTACCATATCGCGTGCAGGCTGTCATCCGCCGGGCAGGCTTTACGGGCGGGGCCGGATCAGATATAATCAGATCCGCAAGAACCGTTCAGATGAGGATAAACAGATGAAACAGATGAAGCTGAGTATATTGTTTCCCCGGCAGGACGAGGTGTCGTACAGGGAAATTCCGGAAGAGAGCTGGCACGATCTCGGGCTGGACGCGCTGACGGAGAAAGTGGCGGCCCAGCCCCAGGAGGAACCCCTGCTCCGCCGTGTGATGATGAGCCTGACGGCGGATCCGGCAGTGGCGGCCTTCCGCAGCGATGTTTTTGACGACATCCTGCGGCATCCGGAAATCCGGGAACGGCTGCTGAAACTGCTGGACAAGGTCAAAATGTTCTATGACTACGGTGTGGTCAACCGCCATGAAGGGGATGAAACCGGCATCTGGGATCTGATGCACCGGCTGGAGGAATACCATGACTATATCCAGACGGTGGAGGCGATCCGGGAATGTCTGTCGGATAAGGACCTGGTTTCAGAGGGCCTGACCGGGCTTCGGGATACGGTGGAGCAGATTTACCGGGAGCAGGGCTTCGCCGCGCTGCGCAAGGATGTGGAGGAAATGCGGGTGGCCGCGTCAGAAATCAAAAGCCTGACGGTGGGCATCAACCTCAATGACCGCTTTGAAGCGATCAGTATGGGGCTGGTTTCCGTGAACGCGAAGCCCTTCACGAAGTCAAACCTGCTGAAGAATTTCCTGGCTTCCGTTACGCCCCGGGACGAGATCCGCAGGGAAGCGGACTGGAGCGGAAGTACCAGCTATTATCCGGCGAATACGGAAACAGGACTGCTTCAGTCCGTCGGACAGTTTGCCGAAAAATCGGTGATGCTCCGCAACCCGCTGGCGGCGATGTCCCTGGCCCGGATTCCCGCGGCGGACGGCGGGGCCAATGTGCCGCGACAGATGGACAGCGCCGCGTCCATGCTGACCTCCCGGATTGCCCGGAGGCTGCGGGATACGCTGGGACAGTACCTGAACGTCAGCGTGAAAGAAATCGCCGATCTGATTCCGGAACTGGTGTTCTATACCCGCTGGGCGGAATATATTGAGAAAAAACAGAAGACAGGCTGGAAATTCTGCAAGCCGCAGGTCCGGCTGAACCGCCAGGGCGCCGCCTGCATGGAAGCGGAAGGCCTGTACAACCTGAAGCTGGTTGCGACGGAGAAACCAGAGAATGTGGTTCCGAATGATCTGGTCTTTGATCCGGAGAAACGGGTTTATGTCCTGACGGGCGCCAACCGGGGTGGCAAAACCACCGTGACCCAGGCAGTGGGCCAGCTCTTTATCCTGGCCCAGAGCGGCATTCCGGTACCGGCGGCCCGCTTTGTGTACGACCCGGCAGACCGGGTGCTGACCCATTTCCCCGCGGATGAGGACAAGACGCTGGATCTTGGACGGCTGGGCGAGGAGTGCAGGCGGTTTCGCGAACTGTTTGTCAGCTGCACGCCGGAAAGCCTGCTCCTGCTGAACGAAACCTTCTCCACCACGTCCTTTGAAGAGGGATATTTCATCGCAGCCGACGCCGTACGGGCGATCCTTGGACGGGGAACCCGGACGATTTACAATACTCATATGCACAAGCTTGCCCAGGACCTGGATACGGTGATCAATACGGAAACGGCGGAAGGGAAGGCGGTTTCCCTGGTGGCGGAAACCAAAGAAGGGAAACACTCCTTCCGGGTACGGATCGCGCCGCCGGAAGGCCAGTCCTTTGCAAGGGATATCGCAGAGAAGTACGGCGTGACCTACGAGAGCCTGACGGCTTCCGTACAGGCGGAAAACTGAATCAGGACATGACAAAGGCCGGAGGGATTTTCCCTCCGGCCTTATTGCCGATCAGAAATTACTTGTTCTCAGCGATCTTTTCGTTGATTGCTTCGATGACCTGTTCCGCGGGAATGCCGTGAACCGCGCAGGCGTCCTGCAGGGATTCATTCCGGGAAGCGGGGCAGCCCAGGCAGTGCATGCCGATGGACAGCAGGATCTCGATCGCTTCGGGATACTTGGAAACAACTTCGCCAACCAGTGTTTCACCGGTAACAAACTGTTCAGCCATGAGAAAATTCCTCCTCAATTGAATTACGGGCACATCATACACTATCTGCCGGTAAAAAACAAGTGATTTCCCTTATCAATCAATTGCTGAAGGGAAACCGGCCCGCCGGGCGGGACTTGTGCGGCGAAGGGATCGGGGATATACTGTCAGTAACAGAGAGAACGTTTACATAACTTCAGCGGAGGATTATACGCATGGGAAATTACCGGAACTTTAAGCTGGTTTATTCTTTTGTGGCACAGGGGACTGCCCGCGCGCAGGAAGAAAAGCTGGAAAAGGATATCGCGTTCTTTGAACGGTATATGCGGCCGGATAAGGTTTACCTGGAGCCTTACCGGGGTGGGTTACTGGCGGATGAAAAACAGGTGGAGCTGTGCCGGAAAATCTTTGAGAAGCACGGGATGGAGGTGGCCGGCGGACTGACCACCACGCTTCCCGCCCCGGCCGGGAGCGAACCGAAGCAGCGGCTTTTCGACACTTTCTGCTACAACGATGAAAAGATGCTTGCGGAGCTCCGGCGGGTCTGCGCGTTCATCGGCGGACACTTCAATGAGTTCATCATTGACGATTTCTTCTTTACCAACTGCACCTGTGAAACCTGCCGCCGGGGAAGGGACACCTTTAACCGGGAACACGGAATCACGGACGGAAGCTGGAAGGCCTACCGTCTGCACCTGATGGAAAAGGTCAGCCGGGAGGACGTGATTGCTCCGGCGAAGAAAGCCAATCCCGCCTGCAAAATCACCATCAAATATCCCAACTGGGCGGAAAGCTATCAGGAAACCGGGTACAATCCCGCGGAGCAGCGGAAGCTGTTCGACCGGATCTATACCGGCACGGAGGCTCGGGACACCGTAACAACAGACCAGCACCTGCCCCGCTACCTGAGCTATTCGCTGATGACCTATTTTGAGAATATGTGGCCGGGACATAACGGCGGCGGCTGGTTTGATCCCTTTGATCTCCACATTACGGAACAATACCTGGAGCAGGCGTACCTGACGGCCTTTTCCAGACCGAAGGAGATTATGATGTTCTGCTTCCAGGCTCTGACGGACAGCCCGTTCATTCCGCCGCTGGGCTGGCACCTGGACAAGCTGGATGAGGTGCTGGACTACTGCGGGAAGCCGGTGGGCATCCGGTGCTACCTGCCGGACAACTGCCAGGGTGAGGACAACATTCAGGATTTCCTGGGTATGTGCGGCCTGCCGGTGACGCTGACGCCCTACTGGCCGGAAAAGGCGGAAAGCATCCTGCTGACCCGCTCCTCCGCCTGCGATCCGGATGTGGTGGAAAAACTGGAAAAGTATGTGGCGGAAGGCGGAAAGGCACTGGTAACCAGCGGTTTCCTCGAAGCCACAATGGACCGGGGCATCCAGCGGATGACCTCCATCCGGTTTACCGGACGGCGGATCCGCGGCAGGAATTACCGGGTGGAGACCGGAACCGGCTGGCCCGCGACAGAGTATCCCCGCGGGACGGAGGAGATCGGGGTGCCGGTGTGCGAATTCCGGAACAACGCCACCTGGGCGCTGGTGAAAGTGGCGGAGTCGGAGGAAAGCTTCGGCCTGCTGCTGCGGGATACTTACGGCAGAGGACAGATGCTGACGCTGGCTGTGCCGGACAATTTCCCGGATCTGTACAAGCTTCCCGGAAAGGCGCTGACCCGGATCCGCCGGGAATTCCCCGCGGGCGGCGTTTACCTGGAATGCCGGGCGGGGATCAGCCTGTTCCCCTACGACAACGACAGCTTTATTGTTTATCCCTATGTGGCGGCGGGTTCACAGCCCGCCACGATCCTGATCCATGTAGCGGGAGAAGCGGAGGCGCTGGAGCTTCCGCTGAAAAAGCATCCCGTGACCGGGAAAGCCTTCCGGCTGGAACCGCTGTACCGGCGGAACGGGGAAACGGTGTTTGAGGCCCGGACAGCGCCGGGGAAATATGAACTGTACCGGATCATAAACCGGCAATGAAAAATGAAGAATGAAGAATGGCGGAAAAAACCGCTTCTGATTAAATCAGGAGCGGTTTTTTTGATTATATGCTTTTTCCGGGTATTCAGAGTTATTCAAACCATTTTTCCGGCAGGAAGGCACGCTGGTTTTCCAGCATGTCGTTAAAGAGCTTTTCGCCGTCCTTGGGGGTGACTGCGGAAAGCTGCGGGTCATTGAGGAAGGTGGTCAGGCCGAGCTTCCGGTCACAGCGGAGGGCAGAAGTAAGGGTATTCTCCTGGTTCAGTACATGCCGGGTGATCAGCGGCAGGATGGCGGAGGGAACCGGGCCGGCATAGACCGGATCAATGCGGTTCAGGCCGAACAGCGCGTTGGTCTCCACTACGGCGCCCAGGGGCAGGTTGGGAATCTGACCGCGGTTGGGGATATTGACGTTGGATACCATATCTCCGAGGCCGAGCAGGGCTTTCAGCAGGAGATGGCCTTCCTCCCCGGAAGCTTTCAGGGTGATCTCCTCCTGTCCGCTGACCAGGTTTTCCGACCGCTGAAGCCTTTCCTTCAGATCCTGTTTCCGCCAGGAGACGGGGGTCAGGCTGAACTTCCATTCCCGGACGGTTTCCGGATCCCGGGTATACCAGGGAGCCACAAATTCCGCCAGGTGACGGTCGCCTGCCGCGGCGATCATACCGTAGCGCCGGAACAGATCAAACTTCACCCGCTGGGCGCAGTTGAAGTGGGAATTCATCCAGTTGTCATCGCCGCCTTCGTCATAGCCGCTTTCCGCGTATTTTTCCGCGAAACGGGCATACAGCGGGAACAGATCCAGGCCTTTCCAGCTGGCGGAGGTCAGCCAGGTGAAATGGTTGATGCCGGTAACGGTGGTGTACAGGTCCTGCCGGGTGACCCCGTCAATCCCCTCCTCGGTTTTCAGCATGGAGCAGAGGAGTTTCTGGGTGCCGAACACCTCATGGCAGCAGCCGAAGGCCCGGATTTCCGGAAACACTTCATACAGGGTGCGCACACACAGGGACATGGGATTGGTATAGTTGATCACCCAGGCTTCCGGCGCATAATCCCGGATGGCCCGCCCGATGGTAACGAACATGGGAATGGTCCGCATGGCGCGCATAAATCCGCCGGCGCCTACGGTGTCGCCCACCGGCTGCCAGATCCCCAGGTGCTCCGGCAGGTGTACGTCCGATTCCATTTCGTCAAAGGTGCCGGGCAGGATGGAAATGACCACAAAGTCCGCGCCGGTCAGCGCTTCCTGCAGGCTGTCGCTGACCTCATAGGTCCAGCGGGCTGCCGCGTCCGGATGGGCGCTGATTTTGCTTCCGATGATCTGATTCCGTTCCGCAGCCTCCCGGTCGATATCGTAAAGGCGTACGGTGCCGCAGATGTCCGCGTCCATGGCCAGGTCCATCATAAAGCCCCAGGCCCAGCCGCGGGAGCCGCCGCCGATATAGGCTACCGTGAGTTCCCGGATGTTCTTTGCTGACTGTTTCATAAAGTGCCTCCCAAAGAGATTGTATTCATTCTATTCTGAAGCCCGGTTCTGTTCCGGAATGCCGGGTCAGAGGCTGACCGGAACAAAACGGGGACGTTCAAGCAGATGGGTGTTGGGGCTGTGGAGCGTCAGGAGCACCTTTCCCCCGAGATCCCGGAAGAGCATACCGTGGCCGCCGTCCTCCAGGAAAAGCGGATCCGTCTGGGTAAAATGCCCGTCAATTTCACCGTTGTCAGAAACGGCAAGGCCCTGGGCATAGCCTTTTTCCGAAAAGCCGGACCAGAGGCAGAGCAGGGCTCCGTCCTCCCTGCGCCACAGGAAGGGACCGTCGGTCACATGTCCGGTGATCCCGGAGGAATGCCGGACCGGCCGGCTCCAGGGAGCCTCCGAGGCACGGAAAAGCAGGAACGGCGGTTCCGCCGCGGCTTTCAGGTCTTCCGTCAGGCGCATGGCCAGGATTTCCCCGTCGCCCGCCTGGACCCATTCATGACAGAAAACCATATAGGGAACGCCGATAGCAGAGACGTAGAAGGTTCCGTCCAGGCATTCCCAGTCCGCCGGAGTGACAGGACCGTCCGACCAGGGTTCAAAGGGGCCGAGGGGGGAAGCAGAACGGAGAATGGCCGTGCCGCGCCGGCGGGCGTCGCTTTTGAAACTGGCGAAGAGGTAGAACATGCCCTGCCAGGGGTGAACTTCCGGCGCCCAGTAATTCCGGTCTGCCCAGAAAGAGCCGTCGTTGTGGAAACAGACCCGCGGTCCTTCCCAGGAAACAAGATCCCGGCCGGTGTATACGTCAAATCCGTCTGCCGGTCCCCAGCAGGTGGCGCCGCGGGTGCCGTACAGGTAATACTGTCCTTCATGAACCAGGACAAAGGGATCGCGGATGTTGATTTCGTCTGTGTGAATCATGGGGAACTCCTTGATGGATCGTAATCAGGAATTTTCGGTTTCCGGCGTTTCCTTTTTTGGACTCCGGCTGCGCCGGTACTGGGCGGGCGTTTCGCCGGTGACCTGCTTGAAGCGGCGGATGAAAGACCCGGAGTCATAGTAACCGACCTGTGTGCTGATATCCCGGATGGTCAGATCCGTGGACTCCAGCAGCTCCTTCGCGTGCTCCACCCGCAGCAGGGTCAGGTATTCCAGGGGGGACATCCCCGTCTTTTCCTTGAAGGAAAGGCTGAAACGGGTGGTGGAAAGTTCCAGGGAATCCGCCAGGGCAGTGATGGAAATTTCCGGATCGCTGAAGTGTTCCTCCATATAGCGGACCACCTGGCTGATTTCGTCTTCCTCTTCCTCAACGGGCTCGCTGGGACCGGACTCTCCGATGAGCAGGCGGTCGCACAGCCGCCGCAGCAGCTCGTCCAGGTCATCGATGGATTGGCAGGAAGTCAGCGTAAATATATTGTAGATTTCCTGCACGGAGCCTTCTCCGGAAAGCGCGGCGGTATGGGTGTGAACCAGGGAGCGGATGACTTCGCCGTAGATCATCCGGAACGCGAAGGGCGACATGTTGGTGTTCTTCAGGAAATGCAGCAGGTCATTGATCCGGACGTCCAGCACATCCCGGCTTCCCAGGGTCAGGGCCTGGCTGATGGAATTTGTGATCTTCCGGGCCTGGGGAAGAATTTCCTCCAGATTGGAAGAGATATCGCCGTAGCAGAGCACCTTCTGGCTGCCCATGACGAACCGGTTTTCATAGGCGGCCGCTGCTTCCAGATAGGCGGAAGGCGCTTCCGTGAAGTCGGCATGCAGGGCGGAAATGGAGGTAATACACCGGTCTCCGCCCGCGGCGCTTTCGCAGCGCAGCGCTTCCGCCAGCTCCGGCAGGGTTTCCGGATCATCGGAGAAGACCAGGTACAGATTGGCTTTCAGGGCGACCAGTTCCACACCCGCGCCGGAACAGCCGGGAAAGCGGTCAAAGGGCGGAGCGCCCAGATCAAAGGGGTGGTCGTTTCCTCCGGAACCGCTGCACAGGATCACCGCGTAAGCCGGCCGGTCTATCTCCAGACCTACGGCACGGCCGGCAGCCACAGCCTCTTCCCGGGTGGAAAAACGGTCCTTGACAAATTTGAAAACAAAATCATGCCGCTGAACGGGAAGAGCCCGGTCCAGCCGGGTGGACAGTTCCTGGTTGCGGGTGGTAAGCCGGCTGATGCCGGTTGAAATCTGCTGGAGTTCATCACGGGGCGTTTCGTCCGTTTCCCGTGAAAGCATGCCGGTGATAGCCCGGATGGGCCGGGCATGGCGCCGGGCCATCCACAGGGCGAGCAGCAGGCTGAGGAAGACAAAGACCGGAAGGATGGCCAGAATACTGAAAAGCTGCTGCATGATGGAGGAGTTGATATCCGCGTTGCGCAGCACCGCGGTATAGGACAGGCCCCAGTTCCTGCCGGTAAAGGAAACCTGCGTCCAGTCCTGATTGTCCCAGCGGAACAGACGGGAGGCGGCATCCTGGGAGGCGTCCACCTGTTCCCGGGGAACGGGCAGGTCCTCCGAGGAGGAAAGGAGCGTATCTCCCTGATAGATATAGGTGTTGATATGATCCTCAATTGCATCTGAGAAAAGAGCCTGATAGACACTGTCCTTGATCAGGAAAAGCAGGACGCCCTTCTGCGATCCGGGACCGGCGCCCAGCGGTACCAGGAAGGTAACCACCCGGGAGCTGTCCACAAGGGTGGAGGAAACCTGCTGGGCAGGCAGGATGGTCATCCGGTCCGTATTCGCAATCCGGGAAGCCAGGCTTTCCATGGGGATAAACTCATAGCGCATCATCCGCGCGAAAAGGGACAGGCTCATGGAGGAGGAGGAAGAATAAATCCGGTCATCTCCGAAGAAATACAGGTATACCTGGTCACAGAAGCTGCTGCTGGTCGTGGTGTAGGGCACCATCTGGAGCTGCAGGTCATAGGCCTTCCACGGTTCCTCGTCATACCGGAAGAATTCGATATCCGGACTGAGGCCGATCTCCTCCGCCGTGTTCAGCATGGCGGAAATGTAGCTTTCATGCTGGGCGGCGATCCGGGACAGGCGGTTGATCTGGGTGTCAATGATTTCTTCCCGCGTTTTGCTGCTGAGCCGGACATAGAGGTAGCCTGTGATGCTGAAAAAAAGCAGCAGCACAACCGCGATATACGACAGCGCATACCGGATAAAAACAGAGGACCGGCTTTTTCTGATCACAGTTTACTTTTCCTCCCAGCGGTCATAGATCTGCTGGTAAACCCGGCGATAGTCCCGGCTTCCGCCGGCCTGCAGCTTTTCCCGGAAGGCGGCGCGGCCTTCCTCCGTGACGCCCTGCGTGACCATGCTGACGATTTCCGCGTCCACAAGCGATTTCAGCTTCGCCTTCAGGCGGGCTGTCTCCGCGGACTCGGCGGTGGTTTTGGGCGCGACGGTGGTCAGGATCTTGCCGGAAACCGGTTCAAGCACGCCGGCCTGTTCATACAGTTCGCAATAGGCGGACTTTTCCAGCCGGTGCGCCGCAGGAACGTAAACGGAGGCGTAGTAATCCGCGGGCGCGAAGAACTGGCCGCAGATGACCGGAACGGACTGGTACAGTTCGTTGTCCGGCGGGACGTAGCTGACTTCATACCGGCCGTCCTCCCGGCGGAGGAGCGTGTCTCCCGCGGGGCCGTTCTGGGAAACCAGCATGTTTTCTGTTTCAAACTGGGCGTCCAGCCAGCGAAGGCTGGCCTCAATATTCCGGTTATCGGTGGTGAGGGCGGCGCCGAATTCGATGATGTCCATGTTCCGGGGCAGGCAGGCGGAAACACCTTCCGCATGGACCGGAAGCATGATCCGGTAGTTTCCGGCAACGCCGGGGTTCAGCGCGGTATTCTGCAGACGCCAGTAGCTGAACATGCCGGTATTGCCTTCGTTGACCTTGGCAGCCCAGATGCTGCTTCCCTGACTGATGAAATCAATATCCAGCAGTTCTTCCTCATACAGCTGATGCAGCCAGACAAGCGTGTCGAAGAAGGCGCCCTCCTCCGGCGCGAAATGCACCTTTCCGGCTTTGTCCACATAGACATAGTCTTCGTTCAGGGGCAGGCCGAAGAAAGAGAAGAGGTTATAGATCCCGGTGGTGTTATCGTCAAAAGTGAATTCCAGGGGAAGTTCATCCTGCAGGCCGTTGCCGTTCGGATCGCCGTCCCGGAAGCGGCGGAGCACCTCCGTCAGCTGCTCCACCGTTTCCGGCATGGACAGGTTCAGCCGGTCCAGCCAGGACTGGTTGATAAAAAAGTGACCGTTGGTGTTGACACCCTGGGAGATCAGGAAGCCAAGCTGGTAGATATGTCCGTCGGATGCGGTAAGCTGCTCCCGGAGACCGGCCTGGTCCATGCGGGCGGCATAGTTGGGAAGGAAACCTTTCTCAATGTATTCGTCCAGCGGAACCAGCAGGTGGCGGGTTACCCCGTATTCCTCCACATCCAGGGAGCCGCGCAGGATCATGTCCGGCATCTGCCCTTTCGCAAAAGCCAGGCCTACGGAACTGCTCCACTCGGAGTCCTTGACTTCCCTGAAATCAACATGAACGCCGGTCTGCTGCTCAATCTGCTGAAAATACCACATGCTGCTGAAATCCACGGCAATATTCTCGATTTCATACTGCAGAGCGGTCAGCGACGCGCGGGGAGCGGCGGATTCCCCGTTCTCCGGAGGCGCAGAGCAGCCTGCCAGCAGCAGTAAGGCCGCCAGCAGCAGGCAGGCAGTTTTCATGATGCGGTTCATATATACTCCCTCTGTACGGTAAAAGGGCATCGCCCCCGGAAACAATTCCTGCGGCGATGCCCGGCGGCTTTCAATGCATCCATTTTAGCATTTCATTCCGCGACGTTCAAGGATTTACTTGGCAAGGTAAGCGTCATAGGCGTTCTGGTACAGCTCGATGTAGCGCTCGGAACCGATGGCCTTGGCCTGGGCCTGGAACTCGTTCCAGCTTTCATCCGTGACGCCGTTGCGTACGAAGTTGGCGAAGGATTCCTCCACCAGCTTCTGCAGTTCGATATAAATATCGGAAGCTTCGGTGGCGTCTTCGTTGCTCAGCTTGCTCAGGTCACGCAGGTACTGGAAGCTCTTGGGCTCCAGCACGCCGGATTCGGCGTACCACTTGCTGTCTTCATAGCGTTCCACGCGGTGGGGAGCCATCTGGTAGATGGAGGTGTAGTAGTCGCCGGGGGCGAAGAACTGGCCCATGGTGACGGGAACGAACTGATACAGGCCGTTGTCCGCGGGGATGTCGATGACTTCGTACTTGCCCGCGTCGTTGAGCACGATCTGCTCGCCGACTTTACCGTTCAGGGAGACCATCATGGTTTCGGTTTCCAGCTGGGCGTCGATCCACTTCAGGGCAGCCACGGGATCCTTGCAGTTCTTGGTCAGATAGGCGCCGGCTTCCGGCACTTCCAGGATCTGGGACACGCAGGCCTTGAATCCGTCGGCGGCGGGAGGCAGGATGGACTTGAAGTTCTCCACGTTCTCAGCCTTGATGGCGGTGTTGATCAGGCGCAGGTAGCAGAAGTAGCCGACTTCGCCGTCGTTGACCTTGTTGGCCCACAGGTTGGAGTCCTGGGTTAGGGATTCCGGATCCATCAGCTCTTCCTCGTACAGCTGATGCAGCCATTCGACGCAGGCGCGCCAGCCGTCCTGGGCGCAGGTGAACTGGACCTTGTTGTCGGCGTCGATGAAGTAGTAGTAGGTGTTTTCCGGCACGCCGAAGGAAGCAAACTGGTTCCAGATGGTTTCCGGTCCGAACTGGGTGTAGGACGCGGAGAAAGGCCACTTGATGCCGTCAGCCTTCATGGCGCGGAGCAGCTCGGTGGTTTCCGCAATGGTGGTGGGAGCGGTCTTGCCCAGCTTTTCCAGTTCCTTCTGGTTCACATACCAGGTGCCGGTATGATTCACGTTCTGGGCCATCAGGAAGCCGATGTAGTAGGTTTTGCCGTCGCTGGCGGGAATGGAGTCGCCGGCGTTGTTGATGTTCAGGCGGCTGACATAGTTGGGCATGATCTCCTCGGTCAGGTATTCATCGAGGGGAAGCAGCAGGCCCTGGGAGACGCCGTATTCTTCCACATCCACAGCGTGGCGGAGGATCATGTCGGGCATCTGTTCCGGGACGGCAAACATCAGGTTGACGTTTGTAGCCCAGTCAGCGTCCTTCACCATCTGGAAGGTCACGTGGGTGTTGGTTTTGTTTTCCAGTTCATCGAAGAACCAGAGGCCGTTGAAATCGGTGTTCTGGTTTTCCAGAGCGTACTGGAAGGCGGTGAGCTCGACCTTCTCATCAGCGAAGGCGGCGCTCAGGCTGAGCAGCATACAGCATGCCAGCAGCAGGGAAACGAGTTTCTTCATGGGGGTACCTCCTTTTTATTTCAGGGCATGTCGCCCCTGATTACTTTCCGGACGGGATGGATCCCGCGCTTAAATTCCGTAAATGACCCGGTACTGGGTGGGCGTGCAGCCTTTGCTTTCCCGGAAAACCCGGTTGAAGGTGGCCACGGAGCCGAAGCCGCTTTCCAGGGCGACATCCCGCATGGGACGGTTGGTCCGGATCAGCAGGTCCATGGCGACCTGCAACCGCTTCTGGCACAGGTAATCCTTGAAGGAATAGCCTGTCTGCCGCTTGAAGGTCCGGGAGAAATAATAACGGCTGAAGCCGGCGAACTTCGCCACATCCTCCAGGGTCAGTTCCTCCCGGTAATGATTGTTGATAAAGGTCATTACGGAGTTGATGACCTCGGAGTCCATGTTGCCCGGCGCGTCCCCGGACGCGCGCCTGACGCCGGTCAGGTACCGCTGCCCCAGGGTAACGTATATCTGCAGGAGGCAGCTGTAGCATATGGTGTTCCACAGCATATCGTGCTTTTCGTAGGCGTCCTGCGCCCGGAGCAGCAGCTCCCGGACGCGCACATGGGCGTCCGATCCGTCCCGCAGGTGAAACGGTTTGTGGAAATACGAGGCCATGGCCTTGAGATCCCGCATGGCCATAAGCGGATCCGCTTCAAACAGGAAGAGATACCGGCTGCTTCCTTCGCCCATGGACAGGGAATGGAGGGTGTCCGGCGGAACGATCAGAACTTCCCCCTTGCGGACGTGGTAAAGCTTGTCCTCAACGGTGTAGGTGACCGAGCCCTCCAGCGTCAGAAGCACTTCGACGGCGGAATGGTCGTGGGACTCATACCGCCACGGAATATCCGAATACCAGATCCGGATGGATGAGTCAGCCATATAGGTCACATATTCCCGCCGGCCCTGAAGCACCCGGAAACCGTTCTCATAGCGGGCGGCCCGGGCAGTCGATTCAGCGTCTTTGATCGCAGTGCTTTTGATCTGTGACATCGGCTGTGCCTCCTCATAATCTGTGTATCCGGCTGCGCCTGCAGCCTCTGATCATATTTCCGTCGCTGACGGCCGAAAAGGTTTATCCTTTGAGCGATCCGATCATGACGCCCTTCACGAAGTATTTCTGCATGAAGACATACAGCACAACCGCGGGGACGGTTGCCACGACGATGCAGCAGTATTTGGCCACCTCGGCTTTGCGCAGCGCCGCCTGCAGGCCGCCCAGGTTATCCGCGTAAGCCGCGAAGAAGGTATCGGAAGAACCGGTGGAGGTGAGGGAGGCCAGGATTTCCCGCAGCACCAGCTGCAGGGGATACAGGCTGCGGTCCCTCAGCATGACCAGGCCGGTGAAGTAGTCGTTCCAGCGGGCCACTCCGTAATAGACGGAAAGCACGGCGATGATGGTGCCGGAGAGGGGCAGCACGCACTTGAAGAAATAGGTGAAGTGGCCGGAACCGTCGATGACGGCGGCTTCGTAGAGGTCCTCCGGGATGCTGGTCTGGATATAGGTCCGGGCTACCATCAGGTTCCAGACGGAAACCAGGTTCATCAGAATCATGATGGTCCGGGTGTTGTACAGGCCGAGATCCCGGACGTTCAGGAAGATAGGAATCAGGCCGCCGGAGAAGAACATGGTGAAGGTGATGGCCAGGTTCACATACTTTTTGCCGGCAAACTTCCGGGAGAGGGCATAGGCGGCTGCCAGGGATACGATCACGCTCAGGGCGGAACCGACAACGGTGTAGAAGATGGAATTCAGGTAGCTGCTCAGCAGCTCGCTGTTCTGGAAAACCGCTTCATATCCCATCAGGGAGAAATCCACCGGCCAGATCAGGACCTTGGCCTGCAGGACCGCGTCCGGATCAGAAACCGAGGCGATGAGGATCAGCCAGAGGGGATAAAGGGTGATGAACAGGACAATGATCCAGAACAGAAGATTGATCGCGTTGAAGATCCGGTCCTTCCGGGTCTCCCGGACGCGGTTCTGCTTTTTTGTCTTCACGGCCATAACGGTCATCTTTCTTCCCTCCTCTCTCAGAACAGGCTGATATCGCTCATCCTGCGGGAAAGACCGTTTACCCCCATGATGATGGCGAAGTTGATCACATTCAGGCACAGGCCGATGGCGGAAGCGTAGGAGTACTGGGCCTTCTGGGCGGCGATACCGACGCTGTACACATAGACGCCGAAGATATCCGAGGTGGCCATGTTGCCGCTGGTCTGCAGCAGCAGGGCTTTGTCCGTGTTGGAGGCAAGCAGCGAACCGCAGTTCAGGATCAGCATCATCACCGCGATCGGGATCAGATGAGGAATATCGATATGCCTGATCTTTTCCCAGCGGGTGGCACCGTCGATTGTGGCGGCTTCGTAGAGCTGGGGATCAATGCTTGTGAGTGTGGCGATGTAGAGGATGGTGTTCCAGCCTGCGTTCTGCCAGATGTCCGATCCGATGAACAGCGTCCGGAACCAGCCGGGTTCCATAATAAAGTAGATACTTTTTCCTCCGGCGGCGGTGATCAGGTGGTTGATAATGCCGTTGGTGGGGGAGAAGAACAGGTAGATCATGCCGGCCAGAACCACAGTGGAGATGAAGTGCGGTACGTAGATCGCGGTCTGGGCGAATCCTTTGAACCGCTTGTTGTTCAGCTGGTTCAGCATGATGGCCATCAGGATCGGGATCGGAAAACCGAACAGCAGACCGTAGAAATTCAGCAGGAAGGTGTTCGCAAACATCCTGCCGCAGTAATAGCTGTTGAAGAACTTTTCAAAATACTTCAGACCCACCCACTGGCTTCCGGTAATACCGAATGCGGCTTTATAGTCCCGGAAGGCGATCTGGACGCCGTACATCGGGAAATAACAGAAGACAATGAAGAAAGCCAGGCAGGGCAGCAGCAGCACCCACAGCTGCCAGTCACGGCGCAGGGCTAATCCAAATCTGTACCTGAGTCCGCCGCGGCGAGCGGATGCGGATGCGGAAACACTCATCAGGAATCCTCCTTCGGGGTCTTTAGGACAATATGAAATTGCATTCATCAATTTTCGCCCTCATTATGACGGCAAATTCTTTGGAAGGGAAGAAGCGAAAATTTCGCACATTGTTGAAAAATAAAGGTTTTCTGCGGTTTTGAAGGATGCGCATTTTTTTCGCATCTGTCCAAAAATCGCAATAAATGATAGAATCTGCATGGTGGAAACCAGGGTAAAAACAGGAAAGAAGGATCGGAAATGCTGCCTGAAACGAGCGTTTTTTTCCGTACGGAGGATGAGAAACTTCAGCGCGTCTATGACACGGCAGAAAAAAAGTGCCGCCTGAACCTGAAGGATTTCGGGGGCAGCACGGTGCTGGTGGAAGGCGGCGGATATGAAAAAATCTGGCTGGAAACCCAGCCTATGGGCGGAGAAATGTATGCCCTGCGCAGCCTGGAGGCTGCCCGGAATAATATCGGCCTGTTTATGCGGTATCAGCGGGCGGACGGGCGTCTGCCCGGTTCCATCCAGTGCGTGGACGGAAGGGTTGAGCCCCAGTTCAATAAATACCAGGGCTTCTGTTTCCCTTTTCCGGCATTGAATCTGTATTATTTAATCGGAAAAGACGGGGACTATCTTGAACAGCTGAAAGACTGCCTGATTCGCTTTGACGACTGTCTGTGGAGAACACGGCATGTGTCCGGAAACGGCCTGCTTTCCTCCTTCTGCGTCTATGATACGGGGGAGGACCTGGCCCTGCGCTATGGAGACGCTCCCTGCTGGTGGGAGAGGGATGAAGCGCCGGAGGGGTATGAAATTGTTCCGATGCAAAGCATGGACGTGACCAGCTGGAGCTTCGCCGCCCGGCAGACCGTTGCGCGGATCTGCCGGATGCAGGGGGACGCCGCTGCCGAAGCGTGGGAACGGAAAGCTCGTACGGTGGCGGACGCGCTCCGCAGGGAACTGTGGGACAGGAAACGGGGCGCCCTGTACGACAGGGACCGGACGGGCAAAACCGTGGATATCCTGTGCCACAATACGCTTCGGTGCATGTACTGGGGCAGTATCTCCCGGAAAATGGCGGAACGGTTTGTGAAGGAACACCTGCTGAATCCCTCGGAATTCCGGACGCCCTTCCCGCTGCCCAGCGTCGCGGCCAATGATCCGGCTTTCCGCAACGCGCCGGAAAACAACTGGAGCGGACAGCCGGAAGGCCTGACATACCAGCGGGCAATCCTGGCACTGGAACGCTACGGCTATAACCGGCTGGTGACGGAGCTGGGGCGGAAACTGACGGACGCGGTCTATGCGAACGGCTGCCGCTTTACCCAGCAGTATGATCCGTTTACCGGAAAAGCGTCCCTGGTCCGGATGTCGGATCACCAGCCGGCTGCGGAGGACAGCGGGGAAGCGATCCAGGACGCTTACGGCCCTACCATGCTTGCCTGCCTTGAATATACAGCCCACCGCTACGGCATTCACCCGCATCTGGGACAGGTGTGGTTCAGCCTGGGCAGCGGGACTCCCTATGAATATGAAGCCGTTTTCTATGATCACCGTTATGAGATCCGGAGTAACGGACAAAGGGCGGAAATCCGCGCGGACGGAAAGACGCTCGGCAGCTGGGAATGCGGCCGGCGCGTTGTGACGGATGAAAACGGACGGCTCCTGCGGACGGAGCGGATTGAAGAGACCGGGGAAACGATCTGAAAACCGAATAACGGCGGAAAACTCCGGCGGCTGATAAAGACTGCCGGAGTTTTTTGCGTGAATCCGCGGCGGGACAGGGTTGAACAAAAGAAAAGCAGTTGTTTATTTGTTAACTAATTTGTTAACGTAAAAATCCACAAAGACAAGAAGGCGTGCGTTTTGCACGGGATAGAAAAAGCAACAAACGACCAGCAAAGCTTCATTCGTGTGCAAAAATTGTCTTGACAGGCGGATTTTTGTCCGATAGAATTTAGTTAACAATAGGTTAACAAAATGGTTAACAAGTTTACAAAAGCAGGGAGAGAAACAGGAATGAAAAGCAGAAAAAAAGTCATTTGCGGAATCGCTGCGATGATCATGACGCTGCTTTGCGCAATACTCCCCGCTTTCAGTGAAGGGGCAGAGGAAATCATGACCGTGGAAGCGGAAACCGGGGAGCTGATGGGAAATACCGGAGTTTCCGGAGATGGTGCAATCAAATGGGTGGAGGGCTTTCGTACAGCCGGTGCGGATTCGCTCTCGGCGGAAATGACGGTCACGCGGGAAGGTTTCTACGATATCGCCGTGATTCAGGCGAGCCTGGGCGGACACAAGGAAAACCAGGTGCTCCTGGACGGTGCGAATATCGGAACCGTGATCACGGAGGAGACAACATTCGGGAAAAGCGTGCTGGAGCATATCTTCCTTTCGGCCGGTTCCCATACGCTGGGAATCGGTACCGGCTGGGGATATATCCGGGTGGACAGGTTTGAGCTGACGCCGTCCGCGGCGCTCCCGGAGGACCTGTACGACATTCCTGAAGAGATGAGCGTCGGGGAAGCCACTCCGGAGGCAAGGCGGCTGTATGACTGGCTGCGGGAAGGATACGGGAAACGGATTCTTTCCGGACAGCAGTGTGACGGCGGCATGTACGGAATGGAGAACCAGGCGGTCTGGCGGGCAACCGGCGGCGACTATCCCGCGGTGCTCGGCCTGGACATGATGGAGTATTCCCTGAGCCGTGTGGAATACGGAGGCGAGAGCGACCGGGCGGTTCCTTACGCGATTGAATACTGGAACAAGGGCGGAATCGTGACCTTCTGCTGGCACTGGAACGCTCCGTCCCCCTACCTGAAGGAGCCCTGGTATTCCGGCTTTTATACAAAATCCACCTCCTTTAACCTGGGCAAGGTGATGAACGGGGAGGACGAAGAGGGATACCGGCTGCTGAACCGGGATATTGACGCGGTCGCAGCCCAGCTGCTGCGGCTGAAGGAGGCCGGGGTGCCGGTACTCTGGCGGCCGCTGCATGAAGCCAGCGGCGGATGGTTCTGGTGGGGAGCCTCCGGAAAGGAAGCGTACCTGAAGCTGTACCATCTGCTGTTTGACCGGCTGACCCATGAATACGGACTGAACAACCTGATCTGGATCTGGAACGGACAGGATCCGGAGTGGTATCCGGGAGATGATGAGGTGGATCTCATCGGCACCGATATTTATCCCGGGGAGCGGGTTTACGATTCCCAGAGCGCGTCCTTCCTGCCGCTGACAAGGATTCCGGGAGAGCGGAAGATGGTTGTGCTGTCGGAAAACGGATGCATTCCGGATCCGGAACAGGTATTCCGTGACGGAACCGTCTGGGGATACTGGTGCACCTGGGGCGGGGAGTTCGTACTGGGAAACACTAAATTCAACAAACCGTCAGAGAAATATACGGAAACAGAGATACTCCGGAAGGCGTATTCGGACGAGCGCGTCGTCACCCGGAAGGACCTGCCTGATTTCCGGACAACGGAAGCAAAGTGATACCGCCGCGCGCGGACGGACCGGAGGAAAAACAAGTGAGAAGAAGGACTGGAATCATGCTGGCCCTGCTGCTGGTGATGGCGGCAGGATCCGCGCTGGCTGCCACCGGCCTCGGAATAAGCGAATATGAGGAACAGGTGAGCACCTATTCCATCAATCCGGATATTCCTTCCTATGCGGAATACTGCGCGCAGCGTGAAGTGCTGCAGCCGGAAAAGGAGATCATCCTGGAGGCGGCGGACGCCGTGCGGTATGAGGAGGAAGGCGGACCGGACGCACCGGTGCTGACGGAGTCGGCGGAAGGCCGGGACGGTCTGTCTGTTCTGACCGGTGAGGAAGCGGTCATCGAATGGGACTTCGAAGCGGAAGAAGCCGGCTGGTATGACCTGGAGGTGGAATACTATCCGTGGCCGGGCCGGAACGCTGAAATCCAGCGGGCCTTTTTCCTGGACGGCGCCCTGCCTTACCGGGAGCTGGCGCTGGTGAATTTTTCCCGGGTCTGGCGCAATGACCTCCACCCGGACGTCAGCCGCTTCACGGCGGAGGACGGGGCGGAGGAAATCCGGTGGCTCCGGGATAACCAGGGCAATGAACTGAAGCCTTCTCCCGCCGAAGCGCCGGAGTGGATGACATCCCTCCTGCATGATTCAAACGGCTACATCAGTGAAAGCCTGAAGGTTTTCCTGCCCCGCGGCCCGCATACGCTTTCGGTCCTGTCCCTGCGGGAGCCGATGCTGATCCGTCGCCTCCGCTTCCGGGCGGGAGCAGACGCGCAGCCATACCGGAAACCGGAAGGGGAATCCGGCGCCGCCGGACAGCTCATCCGGATCGAGGCGGAGGCTGCCTCCCGGACATCCTCCCAGATGCTCTATCCGGTGCAGGATCAGTCCTCCCGTTCTGTTTCCCCCTCCAGCCCCCGCTATCTGCTGAACAACAGTATCGGCGGAAACGCGTGGAAAAGCGCCGGCCAGTGGATTGAGTGGCGCTTTACCGTGGCGGAGGAAGGAAACTACGCCATTTCCCTTTACGATAAGCAGAATTTTGTCCGCGGAACGGACGTATACCGCAAAATCTATATAGACGGGGAGGTTCCGTTTGCCGAGTTCCAGGCGGCGACCTTCCCTTATACCCAGGACTGGCGCCTGGAGACCCTCTCCGGAGAACAGGATGAGCCTTACCTGGTCCACCTTGCCGCGGGAGAGCATACCCTGCGGATGGAGGTTGTGCTGGGCGAAATGGCCTCCGTAATCCGGCAGGTGCAGGACTGCGTGCTACAGCTCAACGGCATTTACCGTCAGGTGCTGTATATTACCGGCGTTTCGCCGGACCCGTACCGGGATTACCAGATTGAAAGAAGCCTGCCCGGTCTGGAGGCGCAGCTGCGGAAGGTCAAATCGGATCTGCAGACCGCGATCGGCGCGCTGGAAGAAACGGCGGGACACCGCAGCGATAAGCTGACCGTGCTGAAAACCATGGATGACCAGCTGACGGAGCTGATCCGGGACCAGGAGCGTTTTACGGAGGTACTCTCCTCCTACAAGACGAACGTGCGCGCCTGCGGCAACTGGATCACCCAGGTGCTGGGCCAGCCGCTGCAGATTGACCGGATTTTTGTCCATACCGCTGACGTCCGGCCGGAGATCAGCGGCAGGGATTTTCTTTCCAGCGCCGGCTTTGAGGCTTCCCGGCTCTACAGCTCTTTTACCATCAATTACAACCAGATCGGCAACGTGGCCGAGAAGACCGATGATTCCCGGATCATTACCCTCTGGGTCGGCACAGGGCGGGACCAGGCCAACGTGATCAAGGCCCTGATCGACGAACATTTCACCCCGCAGACCGGGATCAACGTGAACGTCCAGCTGGTGGATATGAACACCCTGCTCCGCGCCACGCTGTCCGGCCAGGGACCGGATGTTGCCATCCAGGTGGCGAACACCACGGGCATCGCGGGCGCGGTGATGAACACCGGCAACGATACCCCGGTGAACTACGGCCTGCGCAACGCCGTGATGGACCTGACGCGGTTTGAGGACTTTGAGGAGGTGGCGAAGCGGTTTGCCCCCAGCGCCCTGGTGCCCTTCTCCTTCAACGGCGCCTCCTACGCGCTGCCGGATACGCAGACCTTCCCCATGATGTTCTACCGCAAGGATATCCTGGCTGAAATCGGCCTGGAAGTTCCGGAAACCTGGGACGACGTGAAGGTGGCCATGAGCGTGCTGAGCAAGAACCAGATGGAGTTCGGCATGCTGCCCGGGGAGCAGACTTTTGCCATGCTGCTGTTCCAGGCCGGCGGGGAATACTACACGGAGAACGGCGACGCCTCCGCGCTGGACAGCGATGTTGCGGTCAACGTCTTCCGCCGCTACTGCGATTTTTATACGGATTACAAGCTGGATATGGCCACCTCGGCGGAAGAGCGTTTCCGCACGGGCGAGTGCCCGATCATTATCACGGATTACACAACCTACAACAACCTGCAGGTATCCGCCCCGGATATCAAGGGACTGTGGGATTTCACCCACGTGCCCGGCACTCTGCGGGAGGACGGAACGCTGGATACAACGACCGGCTGCTCCGGCCTGGCGGACATCATCATGAGCGCGACGAAGGAGCCGGAGGCCTGCTGGAGCTTCCTGAAGTGGTGGACCAGCGCAGAGATCCAGACCCTGTACGGCCGGGAGATGGAATCGCTGATGGGCGCCTCCGCGCGGGTGGCCACCGCGAACCTGGAGGCCCTGGCGGGACTGAGCTGGCCCATCCGGGACTACCGGGAGCTGGCCAGGCAGTTCAGCCATGTGAAGGGCATCCCCCAGGTGCCCGGCGGCTATTACACCTGGCGCAATGTGAACAATGCGTTCTACGCGGTTACCACGGGCGGCGTCAGCAGCGGCAGCAATGAGAACGGCAACACACCCCGTGAGGAACTGATGGACAAGATTTTTTACATCAACGCGGAGATTACCTATAAACGGACAGAATTCGGACTGCCTGTCGCGGACGCAGGGGAGGGAAAGTAAGATGAGCATGGCAATCCGGAAAGAACGGGTCGTGCCGCGGAAGGACACCCTGTGGCACCAGGTCCGGATCAACAAGGCATCCTACCTGCTGATGGCGCCGTATTTCATCCTGTTTTTCCTCTTCACGGTGCTGCCTGTGCTGATGTCTGTTTACCTTTCATTCAATTATTTTAACATGCTGGAGGCGCCCCGCTGGGTCGGCTGGGCCAACTATATCAAGCTGCTGTTGGAGGATGATATTTTCATTATCTCCCTGCGCAACACCCTGCTTTTCGCGGTGATCACCGGCCCAGTCAGCTACCTCCTGTGCCTGCTTTTCGCCTGGATCATCAACGAGTTCAAACCGAGGGTGCGGGCGTTCCTGACGCTGGTTTTCTACGCCCCGTCCATCTGCGGCAACGCGTATATGATCTGGAACCTGATCCTCACCGGTGACCGTTACGGCTACCTGAACGGCATCCTGCTGCGGATGGGCTTCCTGAATGAGCCGATCCTCTGGATGCAGACCGAAAAGTTTGTCATGCCGGTGCTGATTGTGGTTCAGCTCTGGCTGTCCCTGGGCACGGGCTTCCTGTCCTTTATCGCGGGTCTGCAGACGGTGGACAAGGGCCTTTATGAAGCGGCGGCGATTGACGGCGTGAAGAACCGGTGGCAGGAGCTGTGGTTTGTGACCCTGCCCGCGATGAAGCCCCAGCTGATGTTCGGCGCGGTGATGCAGATTACGCAGTCCTTCGCGGTGGCGGATATCTCCATCGCCCTGGCCGGCAATCCGTCGGTCAATTATTCCGGTGCGACCATCGTCACGCACCTGCTGGACTATGGTTCCACAAGGCTGGACATGGGCTATGCCTCGGCCATCGCGACAATCCTGTTCCTGCTGATGGTCGGAACCAACAAGCTGGTGCAGCGGATTCTCAGAAGGGTGGGTGAATGACCGGTATGGAAAAAGCGAAGATCAGCCGGTTATCTCCCGGCAGGCTGCGGCGGAACGCGGCGGAACTGACCCCGGAGCAGGAGGAAATCCTGCGGCAGAAGCGGCTGGCGAAGATCTACCGGAAAATGAAGCGGCAGTCCGGAAAGAAAAAACTGAACCGGTCCACCGCCGGCAACGCGGCGCTGTTTATCCTCATGGGCATCTGCGGCGTGTTCATGGTGCTGCCGCTGGTGATGATCCTCAACAACGCGGTCAAGCCGCTGGACGAACTGTATCAGTATCCGCCGCGGATCTTTGTGCGGAATCCCTCGCTCAACAATTTCACGGACCTCTATGTCCTGCTGAATGAAAGCTGGGTTCCCTTCTCCCGGTATGTGCTCAATACCCTCATCATTACCCTGGGCGGCATGACCGGCCATGTGATCATCGCCTCCATGGCGGCCTATCCCCTGGCCAAGAATCATTTTCCCGGCAAAAAGATCCTGTTTTCCGTGGTCGTGCTGTCCATGATGTTCTCCTGGACCGTGACGCAGATCCCGCAGTACCTGATCATTTCCTGGCTCGGCATCAACAACACCTATGCCGCGCTGGTGCTGCCTGCCTGGTCCTTCGGCATGGGTCTGTACCTGATGAAGCAGTTCATGGAGCAGCTGCCGGATTCCCTGATGGAAAGCGCCCGGCTGCAGGGTGCCAATGAGTGGCAGATTTTCTGGAAAATTGTTATGCCGAACGTGAAGCCGGCCTGGCTGACGCTGGCTATTTTCCAGTTCCAGCAGATGTGGGCCAATACGGGCAGCATGTTCCTGCGGTCCGAGGAGCTGAAACCCCTGCAGTATGCCCTGCAGCAGATCACCTCCGGCGGGGTCAGCCGGGCGGGCGCCGGGGCGGCGGTCACTTTCCTGATCGCGGCGGTCCCCATCATCTTTTTCCTGATCTGCCAGAGCTCGATCATGGAGACCATGACGACCTCCGGCATGAAGGACTGAGGAGGCGGAGCATGAAGCAACTGAAATCCATCCTGTGCCTGGTGCTTCTGGCCTGCCTGGCCTTCGGGAACGCCTTCGCGGCGGATTCCCTGCCCTATGACTGCTACAACTATGACCACTGGAACAATATTCTGTACACCCCGGCCCCCTATGTGCCGGACGGGCTGGTCAGCGGCGCCACGCTGCGGTTTGAGGGCGCGCCTGTCGGCGCTTTCCGCAATCCTCAGGACCTGTGTGTTTCACCGGACGGGGATGTGTATATCGCGGATACCGGCAACAACCGAATTGTGGTCCTGGCGCAGGACCTGAAGACGGTCCGGCGGATCATCACCGGCTTTGAGGCGGAGGGCGCCGCCCAGACCTTCAGCGCGCCCAGCGGCGTAGCCATCTCCGAAAAGCACCGCCTGTACATTGCGGACAGCCTGAACCGCCGCATCGTGGTCCTGGAGCCGGACGGAACCTTTGTCAAATATGTGCAGAATCCGCAGAGCGAGGTGCTGGACGAGGGTTATGTGTTCACACCCCTGCGGGTGTCGGTGGACTATGCGGACCGCGTCTACGTGATCGCCCAGAACATGTTCCAGGGCATTATGGTGTTCAGCGAGGAAGGCGTTTTCACCGGCTTTTTCGGCACCATCAGCGTGAAGATTTCCCTCTGGGAAAAATTCTGGCGGAAGCTGGCCACCAAGGAAGAACGGGGCAAGCAGCAGCTGTTTATTCCCACGGAGTTCACCGGCATAGACGTGGATGATGAAGGCTTTGTTTACGCTTCCAACAAGGATACGGACGGCCTGCAGGCGGTCCGCCGGCTGAACCCGAAGGGGGAGGACGTGATCCGCCGGGGCCCGCATGCCAATCTGGGCGGAGACCGGGTCTTCGGTTCTGTCGGCAATTATGCCGGCCCGAGCCAGATTGTGGACGTGGTGTACCGCGGCCACGGCACCTACTCCCTGCTGGACAGCCGCCGGGCCCGGATCTTTACCTATGACCATGAAGGCAACCTGCTGTATATCTTCGGCGGCATCGGCTCCCAGGCGGGAACATTCCTCACGCCTACGGCCATTGAGCAGCTGGGCAGCCGCCTGCTGGTGCTGGATTCCCAGCAGGGGAACCTTACCGTTTTCGCGCAGACGGAATACGGCTCGCTGATCAACCGGGCTGTAGCCCTGCGGTTTGACGGGGATGAAACCCAGGCGGTTCCGCTGTGGCAGGAGGTGCTCCGGCTGGATGAAATCAATGAACTGGCCAACACCGGCATTGGCAAGGCCTACCTGTCCGCGGGGGATAACGAAAACGCGATGCTGTACCTGCGGCGGGGCATGAACCGCGAGTATTATTCCGTCGCCTTCAAGCGGTGGCGGAATGAGCGGCTGCGGAACAATATCAGCTTCATTCTGTCCGGCGTGGTCGCGGCGGTCGTGCTGGCGGTGCTCTGGGTGAAAGCGGTGCGGCCGGCAGTCCGCAAAAAGGCAAAGAGGAGGAACCCGTCATGAACCGGAGGACAATGAGGGCTAAATGGCAGCATTTCTTCCATACAGTCAGCCATCCGGCAGACGGATATTACTGGATCCGGCACCAGGAAAAGGGCAGCCTGTGGATCGCCTTCCTCATGGTGATCCTGTACGGCGTCGCCTTTTCCATGAACCGGATTTCCTCCAGCTTTATTGTCAACGATATTGAACCCCGCACGGTGAACCTCCCGGCGGAACTGGCCGGGGTCATCCTGCTGTATTTCATTCTCTGCGTCGGCAACTGGTCCGTCACCTGCCTCATGGAGGGCGAGGGAAGGTTTAAGGATATCCTCATCGCGGTGGGCTACGCGCTGTTCCCCATGCTGGCAACCACTGTGGCGGCGACGGCTGTTTCCCACCTGGTGGCGGAAAACGAGGAGGCATTCTACACTATCCTCATGGGATTGGGCACCGCCTATACGGTGGGCATGCTGCTCATCGGGATTATGCAGGTGCATAACTACACCTTCGGCAAAACGCTGGTGACGCTGTTCCTCACGGTTGTGGCGATGCTGGTCATCATTTTCCTGGGGCTGCTGGTGATCAACTTTATTACCCAGGTGTATTCGTTTTTCCGGGGCATCTATATGGAACTGGTTTTCCGTGTGTAAGGAGGGAACGCAGAATGAATGAACAAAACAGGCTGCGCCTCCCGACTGCGGTCCGGCGTGCGCTGTGGATTCTCGCGGCGCTGGTCGTTATCGGCGCGGGGCTGTTCCTGGGCTGGTACCTGGTTCATTACCGGGGGTATGACGAATACCGGCTCTATGTGCAGCAGCCCGCGGAAAAAACGGAAGCCGCGGCCCTGAAAACGCAGAAGGATCCGGAAAACGGCGTACCCGGCTTCGCACTGGTAACGCAGAACGACAACCTGGCCCTGTACCTGAATGAGAAGACCGCGGAGATCGCCCTGCGGGAACGGAAAAGCGGGCGCGTTGTCTATTCCAACCCGCAGGATGCGGTGGAGGATCCGGTGGCCCGCTCCGGGCTGAACCAGGGGAACCTGCGCAGCCAGTTTATCCTCAATTACCTGGATACAAACTCCCGCGAGGGCACGCCATGGAGCTCCTATTCCAAGTGCGTGGAGAACGGCCAGGTGGAGTATCTCCAGCTGGAGAACGGCTTCCGGGCGGTCTATACCCTGTCCAATGAGAAGCTGATGCTGGTCCCGCGGCAGATGACCGCTGAATGGTTTGAGGTCCTGTCGTCCGCCGGAAAGAAACAGGCGGCCAAGTCCTATGTCCTGGATGAGGAAAGCGGCCTGTATGTGCTGAAGTCCCAGGGCGTAACGGCCCGCAACCGGCAGCAGATTGACGCGGACGCGCGGAAGGCCGGCTTCACCATGGAGGACTACGCGGAAATGGAGGCGCTGGCCGAAGCGGAGGAATCGGAAACCGCGGAAAGCACATCCTTTGTGATTGCCCTGGATTATACGCTGACGCCTGACGGGCTGACGGTCACGATCCCGCACGGGGAGATCATGGAGGCGGGCGGCGGAAAGGTGCGGTCCATTCAGCTGCTGCCGTTCTTCGGCGCTGCCGGCACGGCAGAGGAGGGCGGCATTGTGGTGCCGGACGGCAGCGGCGCCCTGATCCGCTTCAATAACGGCAAGAATACCGCTCCCCAGTACAACCAGAGCATCTATGACCTGGACCTGATCGACAGCGATTTTACCGCCACGCAGAATACGCAGACGGCCAGGCTGGCCCTTTTCGGCATCTGCCGGGAGGATTACAGCCTGCTGGTTTCCTGCGGACGCGGGGCGTCGCTGGCCTCCGTCACGGCGGACGTGGCGGGCCGGAACAACAGTTATAACTACGCTTACTTTACCTTCGGCCTGAGAAGGACGGATACCCTGATGGTGGCCGGGGAGGAAGCGATTGTCGCGGAGCAGGATTCCTATCCGGTGGACTGCGCCGTATCCTACAGGATCCTGGACGGGGAATATACCGGATATAACGGCCTGGCAAAGGCGGTACGGGAATCCCTCCTGGCGGACGGAACCCTGAAGCTGAAAGCGGAAGCGGAGGGCGATATTCCCTTCTACTGCGACATTCTCAGCGGTGTGCGGGAAACCGCGCACTGGATGGGTGTCCAGTACCTGCGGGTGATGCCGATGACCACCTTCGGCCAGGCGGAGGAAATCCTGGACAGCCTGCGGCAGGAACAGATCGGCAACCTGCGGGTGAACCTGCAGGGTTGGATGAACGGCGGTTACTACCACGATCCGGTCAGCCATGTATCCGTGCTGAACGAGCTGGGCGGGGAAAAGGGACTGAAAGCCCTGCGTGCGGCGGCTGAAAACGCCGGCGGAAAGGTGTATCCGGACGCGGCAATCCAGCTGGTGACAGAGATCGCGAAAGGCTTTTTGCGCAGCGAGGAAGCCAGCCGGTATTACGCCAAGGGCTACGCGGCGGAACTGGGCGTGATCAACCCCGTGTCCCTGCGGCGTATGGCAACCCTGGGCTTTACCGAACGGGGCTATATGCTCCTGTCCCCGCGGTTCCTGCCCCGGTATGCCGCGAAGCTGGCGGAAGCGGCTGACCGGCTGGAGCTGGACGCGCTGTCCCTGCGGGACCTGGGAAACGAGGTGCACGCGGACAAGCGGCGGACAAACGTCGTCAGCCGGGAGGCTGACCTGGACCTGGTGAAGCATGCCTTTGAGGTGATCGGCGCCGGCGGACGGGAACTGATGGTGTCCGGCGGAAATGATTACAGCTTCCCCTATATCCGGCACGTGATCAACGCGCCGGTGGAAGCGACGATGTTCGCGATTGTGGATGAACAGGTCCCACTGTGGGAGCTGATCCTCCACGGATCGGCAGATTACTGCGGATCCCCGCTGAACCTGATGCAGAGCGAAAACCGGCGGGTGAGCCTGCTTCACCTGATTGAGTACGGCGCGTCAACCCATTACACGTTTACCTGGAAGGACGCGGCGGACATGAAATACACCGGGCTGAACAACAATTACGCCACAACGTTCTCCGCCTGGAAGGAAGAAGCGGCGGAAAGCTACCGCTTTGTCAACGGGGCCCTGGCTCGGGTGAGCGGCGCGGAAATGCTCCGGCATGACCGGCTCGGCGATACGCTGGCCCGCGTGACCTATTCCAACGGCACGGTGCTGTATGTGAACAGCGGGGAGAAAGACGCGGAGGCGGACGGATACCGGATCCCGGCAATGGATTATCTGGCGGTCGGAGGAGAAAACGAATGACTGGCATCCGCAGAAAGAATCGTATTTTTCATCTTTCCTTTGAGCAGAGGAACGCCGTGCGCGGATACTGGTTCATCCTTCCGTGGCTGATCGGTTTCCTGGTGTTTTATGCCGGATGCCTGGTGCAGCTGGGAGAATTCAGCCTGTCCAGAATCGGCCTGGACGCCGCGACGGGAATGACGAAGGAATATATCGGCTTCGGCAACTATCTGGAGGCGTTCACGAGCCACGCGACCTTCAAGCAGACGCTGGCCTCCTCCGTGATGGACATGCTGATTGACCTGCCGATGATCATCTTCTTCAGCCTGTTTGTGGCCATGCTCCTGAACCGGAAGTTCAAAGGCAGGGCCCTGGTGCGGGCAATCTTTTTCCTGCCGATCATCCTGAGCGCGGACGCGGTGGGTTCCGCCATTACCCGCGCAACGGAACTGGTGAACGCCGGCGTTTCCTCCGCAAACCTGGAAACAGCGCAGGCAGGAACGGTCTCCGTGTCATATTACATGAGCCTTTTCGGTGATCTGGCGATCCCGGAATCCATTCTCGGCTACATTGTGGACGCGGTCAACCGGATCTCCTCGATCATCAAGGGATCGGGCGTGCAGATTATCCTGTTCATCGCGGCGCTGCAGTCCATTCCCGGCTCCCTGTATGAGGTGGCCCGGATTGAAGGCGCGACAGGGTATGAATCCTTCTGGAAGGTGACCTTTCCGATGGTAATGCCTCACATTATCACGAACACGATTTACACGATCGTGGACCGGTTTTCCTCCAGCGAGGTGGTCAGCCTGGCGACCCGTACCTACAAGGAGCTTTACAACTACGGGCTGTCCTCCGCGTTCTCCGTGGTTTCCACGCTGATTACCATACTGATCCTCGGCCTGATCGTTTACCTGCTGAACCGGCGGACCTTCTACTACAACTGACGGGGAGGGAGAAAGAACATGCAGACAACCAAAGCGGCGCCGGAGGGCAAGCTCACATGGCAGGGTTTCCGGCATTCTCCCGCCTACGCCAATCAGCGTGACAAAGCCCTGAACGGCATGAAGAACCTGGTCCTCGGTCTTTTCCGCCTGATCGTCATTGCGGGAATCAGCTATGTCATCCTGGCGCCGGTGATCAATATCATCACGAACTCGTTCTTTTCCCGGCAGGATTCCATTAACCCCATGGTGTTCACGATCCCGATCAGCCCCACGCTGGAACGCTACAGCATGGCGCTGAAGTATCTGGATTATCTGCCGATTCTGGGCAATACGCTGCTGTACGTGACCGGGGTGACCCTGATCCAGCTGCTGATCTGCTCGATGGTCGGATACGGCTTTGCCCGCTACAGATTCCCGCTGAAGGGACTGCTGTTCGGCTTTGTGCTGGTGATGATTGTGATCCCGCTGAATACGATCCAGTTCCCGCTGTATACGACGTTCCGCTTCTTTAATCCATTGGGAATTGTGGGACTGTTCAACGGCGGCAAGGGAATCAACCTGCTGCAGACGGCCTGGCCGACGGTCATTATGTCCGTGTTCGGCTGCGGACTGCGCTCCGGCCTGTATATCTATATTTTCAACCAGTTTTTCCGCGGCCTGCCCAAGGAGATTGAGGAGGCGGCCCTGGTGGACGGCGCGGGAACCGCGCGCACCTATTTCACCATCATGATGCCGAACGCGGCGCCGGCGGTCATAACCGTCGCGGTGTTCTCCATTGTCTGGCAGTACAACGATTCATTCTTTGCC